>ENA-OUOG01000453-OUOG01000453.1-marine-metagenome-genome-assembly--contig:-NODE-453-length-54332-cov-5.944060_pt1 | contig 54332 bp, 50 predicted proteins | sample MGYA00248635_ERZ508505 | MGnify/ENA primary metagenome ERZ508505 (study PRJEB26176, sample SAMN06267871) | marine metagenome | isolation source: Saanich Inlet, British Columbia, Canada | place: Pacific...
TGGCTTCAAGCCTTGAGCAACTGCCAGTTGGCGGATTATTTTGATGGTGTTTAACCCTTCGGCTACTTCTTCCATTTCAGCCAGTGCTTCTTCTAGCGTTTTACCACTTGCGATCTTATAACCCAAGGTAAAGTTTCGGCTGTTGCTACTCGTTGTTGTCGCGACAAGGTCCCCAATTCCGGCAAGGCCAATGAAGGATGAAATTTCTCCACCCAAGGCTTGTCCCAAATAGATCATTTCAACCAGGCCACGACTTACCAATAGGCCCCTGGAGTTTTCTCCCAACCCCAATCCACTGAGCACACCGGAGGCAATGGCAATGATGTTTTTTAATACACCACAGAGCTCAACACCTCGGAGATCGGAATTGCCATAGACCTGGAAGTTTTCTGACCGTAGCAAGAGTTTACCTTGTTCTATCACCTCATTGAAGGGAGAAGCGATCACGGTGGCGGCTGGATGTCCAGTAGAAAGTTCGGAAGCCAAATTAGGGCCTGCCATACAGCCTACCCGAACGACAACGGTTTCTTGCTTGATGACCTCAGACATGGTAAACACATGCTCTTGTGTGAGTGGAGCGTTAGGGTCTTCATCCAATTGCAGGTCTAACCCTTTCGTTCCATGGATCATCATATGGTATGGATGTAAAAAGGGCGAAATGTCCCGCATTAATGAGCGAAAGGAAGAAGAAGGAACAATCGGGAATAAGATATTACACTCCTTCGGCAATACATCAAGCTCGTGAGTGACGGTGACTCGTTCATGCAAAAGCTGCCCTGCAGAGGTTGTGCCTTGAGGGCTCGTCTTGATGCTCCCAGGATTTCGTGCATAGAGTAGGACATTGGTATTGCGAGCTAACAGATTAGCCACTGCTGTACCAAAACTCCCTGCTCCAAATACGCCAACTTTATGCTCAGACAGATTGCTCAAGATTATAACCCTCCAGGCGGTTGTGATAGTAAAATAATAAATTCAGGTCTTGTGTAGTGAATGTACCCTCTGGTGTTCTGATCAATGGCCGTTTTGCATGGTACATGCCCACATTGTTTAAGCCATGTTCAATGATCTCCTCTGGAGCACCTGTCAAATAGGGGGAAATACCCACTTTGCCTTCATTATGAAGGGTGTGTACTTGCCGAAGTAATTGGTTGAATACTTTCGTAAACTCCGTTTGATCGATGGTGAGGTCTTCTTCAGGAAGCCTTAGGAGGTTGTATAGATCAAGCTTTCGGAAGCGCTTTTTGAAAATCTCAAAGGCAGTGAAAGCCACTAGGTGGCTGGCAAAAACTTTATTGATCCGGTGAAATTCTTCAACGATACGATTGCTAAGCATACGTGTGTATTCATCCTCTCTTTGCTGATTGTGAGAAATTACACGCCCATCTTGGGTGAAGTATTCCTGCGTGTCGATGATGCGGCCTTTTTTATCATAGCTCTTGCCTTCATTGTCGACATAATTTCCTAAGACATCCATGGCCTTTCCAATAGATACCGATATGTGTGATCCTTTCGTAAAAAATTTGAAAAGAAAGGCTGATATTTTGTAAGAAGTAGAGTACTCGTCGTTTTCTACATAGTACCTTTCTTGCCCCTGCATTTTTAAATATTGACTGATCAGACTGGGTGCCTCCAGCACGAAATTGTAGTTAAGCGTAACGGGGACGACAAAAATCTTTTCAAGTGCATCGCGCTTTCCTTTTTGGTAATTGATGCGCTGCGCTTCAATTGCAGTACTCAGGAGCCCTAATTTTAACCTTTTTTCGATTTGCCCAGACCTCGATCTGGTACCTCCTGGGAAGAACAAACTGTGACAGCCGCTTTGTATGGCTTTGCTGGAATAGGTTTTTAAGGTTTCTAAATACAGCAGGTTCTTTTTTCTTCTGTCTACTTTGTAAGCGCCCAGGCTATTCATAAAGTAGGCAAAGATCCTGATGTTGAAGAGGTTCAGTCCTGCGCCATAAATAAAAGCAGGAAGCCCAAGCGCACTGATGACCCATCCTACGAGAATTGAGTCCAAGTTGCTAAAGTGGGTAGGCACCATTATGATCGTGCCTTCTCTTGCCAAGGTTCGCAATTGTTCAACTTCACCCGTAATGTGAATTTTATCTTGTAATGTGAATTTGGTCTTAAAAATTGACCAAAATCCGCGTGCACGAGAGGCATTCAGTAGACGAGCAAAACCAAAAGTGACAATACTTCTCGCCATGCGATACCTCGATTTTTTAAAATTTCCTGCAATCTCGTCGGCATAGCGAAATATGATCTCTTGGAGGATCTCATCTAAGGTCTCATCAATTTCTTCATTACTCAGGTCGTCTTGCGAAATTTCGACAAGGCGTTCTTTTATGCTGGCTAAAAAGCTTGCTTCGTCTTCGGGGTCTACCGCCCATGGGTTTCGTTTTATTCTGAGCTTTTCTCGGAAAAGGGTGGTTTCGATTTCTTCAATGAGCCCCTCACGGGTTTTGGTCACCTGCTTAATACGCTCAACGCTTTCCTTGGCCACTTCTCCCACAAAAGCCATACGATCCTGACTTAAGGTCACGACCGGCCACTCATCCATGCCACCAGGTAGTACCTGGTCATAGCGTTTTTTCACATAGTCAGGGACGATGTACTTCATTTAAAAAGTTTGGTCAAAGATAATTCAAAAAGCATATTTAGGCACTCGTCTTTTTTAATTGCTCGGCTAAACTACTGATCTCTGCTTCTGAATTAAAACTGTGAAGACATATTCTTAATCTTTCTGTGCCGGTTTGAACGGTTGGGCTTACTATTGGGCGGATATCAAAACCGCTTTTTTGAAGCTCAATTGCCGCTTTTTTTGTGTTTTCGTTGCCCCCAATCACTAGTGTTTTTATTGCTGAAAGATGTTGTTGTCCAGTGAGCTTGTTGAAATGCTTGATGTTGTGCAAAAGTGTAGTCTGCCGATGAGGTTCACAGGCAAGGTATTCAAAGGCAGCAGTTATCGCGAGCACCTCAAAGTCTGAAGGGGCAGTGGTGTAAATAAAAGGACGTGAAAAGTTGACCAAGAACTCCTTGAGGTCGATTGATCCAGAAATGCTTGCTCCATGTACGCCCATCGCCTTTCCAAAGGTGTGAATCACCGCATAGACGTCTTCTTGGAGTTGGAGTTCGTGTACTAATCCTTGGCCCTTATTGCCCCAAATACCCGTAGAGTGTGCTTCGTCCACAATGAGAAAAGCACCTTTTTGCTGACAGAGTAAGGCGAGTTCTGCCAAAGGAGCCAAATCTCCATCCATCGAGTACACCGACTCACAGGCAACATAAACTTGACCTGTCGCCTGTTTCATTTTGTATTGAAGATCCTCGAGGTCGTTGTGCCGAAAAGGTAATTTTTTGGCAAAACTCAAGCGGATGCCGTCTTTGATACAGGCATGTGATAATTCATCATATAATACGGTATCACCTTTTTGAGGGACAGAGGAGAAAAAAGCCAAATTGGCCATATAGCCTGAGTTGAAGATTAATGTACTGGCATATCCAAATAGAGAAGCAAGATATTCTTCGGTAGTTTCAAAAAGCGCTGTATTGCCAGTGAGGAGTCTCGATCCTGTTGCGCCATTCAACGTCGATCTTTGCTGATAGTCTTCAATAATCAAGCGTTTTAATTCGGAAGATCTCGCTAAGCCCAAGTAGTCGTTGCTTGAAAAGTCAATAAGCGAAGAGTCAAAGTTGCCAAGTCTTCGGATATTTCCGATCTGTTCTCGTTTGCTCAGCAATTTTTTGATGGGGTGCTCTGAAGACATTTGGGCTAAGATACTGGTGATTTCAGCAAATATTAACACTTTTGCCTGCTTAATATGAAAGGTTGTCTAATCCCGATCTTATGCTGTTGCTTTTTTCTATTAGTTAATAAAGGACTAGGGCAAGAGGTTTTTCGAAACCAGGAACTCACCATACGTACAGATAATGACGTATATACCTTTCGCGATTCGGACAAATACTATTCCAATGGTTTGATTATGGCTTATCGATGGATTCCATCAGGAAAGCCCTTTTTAGTGCCCAAGACCATTTCCGATTCAACCAAGGTAATCATGGAAACAGGCCTTGCGCATAAGTTTTTTACACCCAAATTCCTCGAAAACGAAGCAGTTGAAGATTTTGATCGGCCCTATGCGGGGACGATCACTGTGGAGTATCATGTCAATTATTTCAAAAATGAGCACCTCAAATGGCGTTATGGGCTCAATCTTACACTGGTAGGTCCTGCAACTGGCGCTGGCGATTTTCAGGTGTGGTATCATGATTTATTTAATTTTCCAGAGCCTCGCGGTTGGGATTTTCAAGTACCCAATGAACTAACCGTAAATTTGGCTGGCGAATTCCAGCGCCAAGTTCAGCTCAATCCACGATCCATGGATTTGATGACCACATCTTCGGTGATGATAGGTACTGGGTTTACGAACCTTCAACAGAGGGCTGATCTGAGGATAGGTCGTTTGTCAACGCTTAATAAGAGTGCCTATGCACGTTCGTTGATTGGTGGAGGTACTGAATCCGTCCAAAAGGAGTTGTTTTTCTTTGCCGGTGCGGGGTTGGAATATGTAGTCCAAAACATTACCATACAAGGGTCAATCTGGAATGATAATGCACCGCATACAGAAGAAATTACTCCTTTGGTCATGCATTTGCGAATGGGGCTTGTCACGAGCAATGCGCAGTCAACCTTTCGAATTGTTTACCATTGGCTAAGTTCTGAAGTTGAGGCTGTCGGTTGGCACTCTTATATCGGATTAGAATTGAATCTGAGGTTTGCTTCAGGTAAGCAAAAAAGAAAAGCAGCCAATTGAGAAACGAATGATTCAACACTCCGTTAACTGTGCTAAGTTCAGATAATCTTTGTCGTTGCTCTCGAACCTGTTAATATTGTAGCTCGCTAAAATGGCCACTCAACTTAAGGAAATCCAGGCGCCTGTTGCCGCCGAAATGCAGGCATTTGAACGCAAGTTTAGAGACTTTATGAAAAGTAAAGTTTTTCTTGTGGATCAGATCATGAGCTTTATCGTGAAACGAAAGGGCAAGCAAATGCGTCCGCTCTTTGTGTTTCTAACAGCGGGTGTTTCTGGAGAAATTTCTGAAAGAACCTACAGAGGTGGCTCCCTTATTGAGCTCTTACACACGGCATCCCTTGTGCATGACGACGTGGTAGACGATTCAAACTTCCGTAGAGGCTTTTTTTCCGTTAATGCCATCTGGAAGAATAAAATCGCCGTTTTGGTTGGCGATTACCTATTGTCGAGAGGCTTGCTTTTGTCTGTCGATCATGGTGATTACGATCTGTTGAAAATAGTCAGCGAGGCCGTAAAGGAGATGAGTGAGGGTGAATTGCTACAAATCAGTAAGGCAAGAACACTAGACATTACCGAAGAAGTGTATTATGATGTGATTCGTCAAAAAACGGCTTCCCTGATTGCGTCATGTTGTGCTGTCGGTGCATGCTCAAGCGGTGCTAACGAAGAAGAGGTAGCAAAAATGAAGGCCTTTGGTTTAAATATTGGTATGGCGTTTCAAATCAAAGATGATTTATTCGATTACGGCTCCGACGAAATTGGAAAACCGAGAGGGATCGATATCAAAGAAAAGAAAATGACCCTTCCGCTGATCTATGCCCTTAGCCAATCGACGAAAAGTGAGAAACGCGCGGTGTTGAAGAAGATCAAAAAGCATTCGAACGACAATCAAAAAGTAAATGAAGTCATCGCTTTCGTTAAGGAAAAAGGAGGCATAGAATACGCAACAGAATCGATGAATAAATATCACCAGCAGGCCTTAGCTGAGTTGTCGGACTTTCCCGATTCTAACTACAAGCGGTCATTGATCGATCTTGTCCAATTTACAATAGAAAGGACCAAATAAGACAAAAGCCCAATTCCGAGGGAACAGGGCTTTTGGTTAGTTAGTAGTATATTTATTCTGTACTAAATATAACAACTGTCATTTCTTTCTCCCTTACTGATCAAATAAAAGAATGATCCATTTCCAATTTACATTGGTCGACTCGCTAGGCTTATACAGGAATCTCCCAATCATGGCATTGTTGTTGACAAAAATTTCAGAAAGCCCTAATTGATCAACGGCGCCCCAAATCGGACCCATCGCCTCATCATATGGGCCTCCAATATCTTCAACACCTGTTATGTTGATATTGACTCGATTTTCTATTTCAAAAAAGCCATCGGCCGCAGACATTCCCGGGAAGTTGATGCTGGCATTTCCTTCTAGGTTGAGCGACCCTTCAAAAACCTTATCATTTGTTGGTTCATAAATAAGTGAAATGGCACCGTCTTCTCCATTTTCAATGGGATCCTCATCCACGTCTATTTCAAGTGAGGTAAAGCTAATGTTGACTTTCTCAAGGTTTAGGACAGTGCCTGCTTCGAAACGATTGGATCCGTAATCGACTACGTAAACCACCATTTGACTTTCTTCTACTGGTTCTGTCTCTGTCTCACAACTGCTCACAAAAAAAACGAATAGCAAGGCCGCTAAAATCTTCTTCATCATATCTCTTTCTCTATGTTCACAAAACTAATGATTATATGTAATGGGTAAGCGTATATAACTACGGCTTAACAATTCTTAACCCTAATTAGCACGGCATGTTTTGGTTAAAGGGATAGGCTCCCACCTTCTGCCACTTTAGTCCAACAATCTCACAAAAGATGAGAATGAAGAGGGGTTAACGGCTTAACTCATTGGTTTATAGAAAAATAGATTCAATAGGTGTTCGTGCCGAAATCATAGCATTAGTTGCGTAGGGCTTGTTTTTTCCGATATAAAAGTCTACTTTTCATCTAAAGTGGGAAAAAGTAGAAAAAAGTGGGGAACTGTGGGAAGTATTTTTAACTTTGTCTCAACTCAGGTGTGTAATGTCTTTTTTTACTGGTGAATATGATTGCAAGCTCGATGCGAAGGGGCGTTTGGCTTTACCGGCTAAGGTGAAGGCTGCGTTGCCTGAAGTATCTTCTAATGAGCTGGTACTAAGAAGGGGTTTCGAAGCCTGCTTAGTACTCTATCCTATGCTCGAGTATAAAAAGATCATGAACCGTGTTCGGTCTTTGAGTGAATTCAATGAGGATTACAGGAAGTTTCAGAGAAGCTTCTTTCGAGGTAATGTCGATCTAGAATTAGATGGGTCAGGCAGAATTAACATTCCTAAGCGGATGATGGATTTTGCTAGTCTTGAAAAAGAAGTGATTGTAGTGGGGCTTGGTAATAGAGTGGAGATCTGGAATCTTGAACTGTACGAAGAGAATTTGATCTCTGATGCCTCAGAATACTCGAAGTTAGCTGAGAAGTATTTAGCTGACGATTAAAAGAGATGTCTGAATATCATGTGCCGGTAATGCTTCGCGAATGTGTCGAAGGGCTGGCGATAAAACCTGATGGAGTTTACGTGGATGTCACCTTCGGTGGAGGAGGTCATTCAAAAGAGATTATAAAGCATTTGGCTGCGCAAGGGCAATTACTTGGTTTTGATCAAGATGTCGATGCAAGGAAAAATGCCGCATTAATAGAAAATCGTTCTTTCACATTTGTACAAGCCAATTTTAGGTATTTGAAAAGGTACCTAAAGCTTCATGGACTTACTCAGGTAGATGGGGTGTTGGCTGATTTGGGAATCTCGTCGCATCAAATAGATGCTGAAGCTAGAGGTTTTTCGATTCGGGGAAATGCCGAATTGGATATGCGCATGGATCGCAATGCTCAATTAACTGCTAAACAGTTGATCAATGAGTATAGTGAAGAGCAGCTTCATAAAATTCTGGGAATTTATGGGGAGATCAGAAATGCCAAGTCAGCTGCTGCCAAGATCGTGTCTTCACGGTTTACACAGCGCATCAACACGACACAAGAGCTCATGGAGGTGCTCAAGCCAATTGCGCCTAGAAATAGAGAGAATAAGTATTTCGCTCAGGTTTTTCAGGCAATTCGGATTGAAGTTAATGACGAGATGGGGGCTTTAGAGGAGTTTCTGCTACAAACGGCAGAGGTGATAAAGCCAGGAGGACGGCTTGTGGTCGAAAGTTATCATTCATTAGAAGACCGTATGGTGAAGAATTTCATCAATAAAGGGAAGGTCTTTGGTGAAGTAGAAAAAGATTTTTTTGGAAACGAATTAAAGCCTTTTAAGGCATTGAATAAGAAGCCCATTGTGGCGGATCAACAAGAACTAACAAAGAACAGCCGTTCACGGAGTGCAAAACTGAGGATTGCTGTTCGCTTGTAACATGGCAGAAAACAAGTTTAGAGTAGGACAACCGGATCAACAGAAGCAGCAAGGTTTCTTCGGTTTTATGGCCAGAAAGCTTCGGCTTGAAGCCATAGAGTCAGGATTTCCTGTGAGGCATCTACCAAAAGCGCTTTTTGTGGTGCTTTTAGGGATCTTTTATGTTTGGAATAACCACTACGCTGAACGTGCAACTCGTACGATTGACAAACTTGAAGAAGAGGTAGAAGACCTCAGGGCCGATGTTACCACGCTCGAAGCAGACTACATGTACCGTAGTAAACAGTCCGAAGTTGGCCGAGAGGTCAAAACACTAGGATTAGAGGAAAGTAAGGCGCCACCGATCAAGATTGTTGTTGACGAGGATGAATATTAAGCGCTCCATACTGCTTCGGGTAAGAATGGCCTTTTTGATCATGGTGTTGTTTGTGCTCGCCGTGGTGTATCGATTAGGGCATATCCAATTCGTAGAAGGCGAACGGTGGATACAGCTTGCCGAAAAGAGTAAACTTGATTACAAAAAGATCAAAGCGACCAGAGGTAGTATATATGCTGCCGGAAATGATTTGTTGGCTACCTCGCTACCCTTCTATAAGGTGGCATTTGACCCAACTGTCGCAGATGAAGAAACATTTACGTCTAAATTAGACTCCCTTTCACACCTACTGTCAGCATTTTACGGAGATTATTCTTCTGAGTATTACAAGAAGAAGATCTCCGTAGCTCGACAGGACAAAAATCAGTACCTCGTGCTCAACCGGAAAGCGGTTAATTATCAAGAGAAACAAGAGATGATGGCCTGGCCGATCTTTCGAATGGGTCAAAACGTAGGTGGGGTGATCTTTGAAAAGATAGATAAAAGACATCGGCCTTTCCGTTCATTAGCGCAACGCACCATCGGTTATATCAATGAAGACAATGTTGGTGCTGGAATTGAGCGTTCATTTAATGATTATTTAGCGGGAAGAGATGGAGAAGGGCTATTCCAACGCGTTGCGGGTGGTAACTGGAAACCCGTGAATGTTTCATCAGACGTAAGACCGGTTGACGGTTACGACATCCATACAACCATTGATATCAATTTGCAGGATGTTGCACAAAACGCTTTACTCCGAGCATTGACAAGGTATCAAGCGCAGTATGGCACGGTGGTGTTGATGGAGGTGAATACAGGCGAGATCAAAGCGATCTCTAATCTCAAAAGAACAGCAAGCGGTGCATACGCGGAATCCTATAATTATGCCGTCCAAGGCACCAATGACCCCGGTTCTACATTCAAGCTGGCCTCGATGTTGGCCCTCCTTGAGGAAGGTAAGGTAGACCTGACCGATACAGTCGATACAGGTGAGGGAAGTATACAATTCTACAATAGAACCTTAACAGATGTGAAAAGGGGGGGCTATGGCAAGATCACAGTGGAAGATGTGTTTGTAAAATCTTCTAATGTGGGTACGGCGAAATTGGTCACTGAGCATTTCGGCGACGATCCCCAACGTTTCATTGACATCATTAAAGAGACAGGTTATGGTCGGCCCTTAGACTTTCAGTTGATGGGTGAAGGTGAACCCTATATCAAGAGTACAGATGATCCGACCTGGTCTGGCACAAGTTTGCCATGGATTTCAGTAGGCTATGAGACATCAGTTACGCCAGTACAGACCTTGGCTTTCTATAATGCTGTTGCCAATGAGGGGAAAATGATCCAGCCCATATTGGTGAAAAGCATTCAGCGTGCCGGTGAGCCTATCGAAAAGTTTGAGTCAAAAGTGCTGAACAAGCGCATAGCTTCAAAAGAGACCATCGCCAAGTTGAGAAAAATGCTAGAGGGCGTGGTGGAGAATGGAACAGCCAAAAACATCAAGAATGAGTATTACAGCATCGCTGGAAAAACAGGTACAGCTCAAAAATTGATCGATGGTCGTTACCGAGCACAACGCTATTACGCTTCTTTTGCTGGGTATTTCCCTGCAGATGAGCCACAGTATTCTTGTATCGTAGTTATAGACGACCCAAAGGGTTGGAACCGTTACGGAGGAGATGTCTCTGCTCCTGTCTTTAAAGAGATCGCCGACATGATCTATGCGCAGAATCTTGAGATTCATGAGCCTTTCCAAGAAGACCTTTTGGCGAACGAAGGGTCTTTCCCTGTGATACGAGCCGGTAAGTATGATGAACTGAATTTGCTCTGCAATGAGATGGGCATCTCAAATCACTTAGGAGACGAAAATGTGGATTGGGTACGTTCGCGAGTAGACAACAATGCCATCATTTGGAAGAAAAATCATTCGGCGCTCGATATCGTGCCAAACGTACAGGGCATGACGCTCCGAGACGCCATCTACCTACTAGAAAATAAAGGATTTAGAGTACAGATCTCTGGACAAGGGCGTGTGAAATCACAGTCGATTGGTCCGGGTAACCAAGTCATTCGAGGACAAACCATAAATATCAAATTAGGCTAGTGGCATTGTTGAAAGACATATTGTACAACGTTTCACTGCAGTCAGTTTCAGGCAATATGCAAACTGATGTGTCGGCCATTGCTTTTGATTCTCGGAAGGTAAAAGAGGGCACCGCATTTGTCGCGGTCTCTGGAACTCAGGTCGATGGTCACGATTTCATAGATGTGGCCCTAAAGTCTGGAGCCTGTGCGATCGTTTGTGAGCAACTTCCTAAAACGCTCAGAGCTGATGTTGCCTATGTCGCTGTTAAAAGCAGTGAAGAAGCATTGGGTATTATGGCGGCGAACTTTTTCGATAATCCATCAAAGAAGCTCAAACTCGTTGGCGTGACAGGAACTAATGGCAAGACTACTTGTGTGACCTTATTATTCCATTTGTTCAGAGCATTAGGTTACAATACCGGCATGTTGTCAACGGTTGAGAACAAGATCAATGAGCAGGTATTAAAAGCGACCCATACAACACCAGATGCCATCACCATCAATGAACTGTTGGCGCAAATGGTAAAAGAAGGGGTTACACATTGTTTTATGGAGTCAAGTTCGCATGCCATTGTGCAAAGGCGAATTGCTGGTTTGGCCTATGAAGGAGCAGTCTTTACAAACATTAGTCATGAGCACCTAGACTATCATAAAACCTTTGATGAATACATCAAAGCCAAAAAAATGCTATTTGATGAGTTGCCCGCTACCGCTTTTGCCTTGGTGAACGCTGATGATAAACGAGGTGCCATCATGATGCAGAATACCAAGGCCGCGAAGCGCAAGTTTGCGCTCAAAGCGCTTGCTGATTTTAAAGGCAAAATACTTTCAAATACCATTCAAGGACTTGAACTAGATATCGATCATCAGTCCGTATGGTTCAAGTTGATCGGTGATTTCAATGCCTACAACCTGATGGCGGCGTATGGTACGGCGGTGCTTTTAGAAGAGGACCCTCAAGAGGTCTTGACGGCACTTTCAACCATCAATGCTGCGCCAGGCAGGTTCGACCTGGTTGATACCACCACAGGGATCGTAGCATTAGTTGATTATGCCCATACCCCAGATGCACTGGAGAATGTGCTAAAGACCATCGATAAGTTCAGAACTGGAAACGAAAAGGTCATCACGGTTATCGGCTGTGGCGGCAACCGAGATATATCAAAGCGGCCAGTGATGGCGAAGATCGCTTGCGACCTGAGTGATAAAGTACTCCTTACTTCGGATAACCCCAGGTTTGAAGAGCCATTAAGTATTATTAGAGATATGCAAGAGGGTGTTTCTGCCACTAACATGCGTAAAACCTTGGTGATCGAAGATCGAAAGGAAGCGATTAAAACCGCTGTGGCGCTGGCTGAACCTAAAGACATTATTGTCGTGGCGGGTAAAGGGCACGAAGATTACCAAGAGATCAATGGGGAACGATTCCCATTTGACGATAGAAAGATTTTAAAAGAAATGTTAAACCTGATCCATAATCAGAACTAAGCGATGCTCTATTACTTATTCACATATTTAGATAGAGAATTTGACCTGATGGGAGCAGGGGTGTTTCAGTACATCTCTTTCCGAGCAGGTATGGCGACACTGATTTCTCTGTTGATCACGATTACCTTTGGAAAAAGTCTCATTAACCTATTGCAGAAAAAGCAGGTAGGTGAATCCATCCGAGACCTAGGCTTGGCAGGTCAAATGGAAAAGAAAGGGACACCCACAATGGGAGGTTTGATCATTATTGCAGCCATTGTTATTCCAACCCTTTTATTTGCCAAGCTTGAGAATATTTATGTCATCTTATTATTGATCACCACTATCGTTCTTGGGGTGATTGGCTTCATAGACGATTACATTAAGGTATTCAAAAAGAATAAAGAAGGGCTAGCTGGAAAATTCAAAGTGTTTGGCCAGATCTTAGTAGGATTGATCGTGGGAACCACTTTGTATTTCTCAGATGAAGTAGTGATCAGAGAATTTCAAGAGTCTGGTGATAACACAGAAGAGGTTGTTCAGGCCAGAGAATATACTGACTTCAAATCCACCACAACGACAATTCCTTTTGTTAAGAACAATGAGTTGGATTACAGTAAATTGAATCCAACGAACATTGATTGGGTAACAGCGGGTATCTATGTGCTGATCGTGATCTTTTTTGTCACCGCGATTTCGAATGGTGCCAACATCACTGACGGTATTGATGGCCTTGCAGCAGGGACTTCCGCCATTATTGGACTGACACTGGCCATTTTTGCCTACATTTCTGGTAACGCCATTTTCTCCGATTACCTGAACGTTATGTTCATCCCAAATTCAGGTGAATTGGTGATCTTTTGTACCGCCTTTGTCGGCGCCTGTGTAGGGTTTCTGTGGTATAACTCATTTCCTGCTCAAGTATTCATGGGCGATACGGGCAGCTTATCACTTGGAGGAGCAATAGCTGTTTTGGCCCTAGTGCTAAGAAAAGAATTATTGATTCCTGTGTTATGCGGAATTTTCGTTATCGAAAATCTCTCGGTCATCATGCAGGTGAGCTACTTCAAATACACCAAAAAGAAATACGGAGAAGGCAGGCGCATTTTTAAAATGTCGCCACTTCATCACCATTATCAAAAAAGTGAAATACCAGAAGCTAAGATCGTGACCAGATTCTGGATCGTAGGAATACTCCTGGCGATCATGACCTTGGCCACATTGAAATTGAGATAAGTAATGAATCGAACATTAGCCATACTAGGAGCCGGTGAAAGCGGCGTGGGCGCAGCTCGTTTAGGGCAAGCGAAGGGCTATGATGTGTTCGTGTCTGACTTTGGTAGCATCAAGCCGGAATATAGGACTGAATTAAAGGAAGCGGGTATTTCATTCGAAGAAGGAAAGCATTCAGAAGAGAGGATCTTGAAATCCGACCTGGTAGTGAAAAGTCCAGGAATTCCTGAGACGGCGCCATTGATTAAGAAGCTAAGAGCGCAGGGAAGTTTGATCATTTCTGAGATCGAATTTGCCGCAAAGTTCACCAATGCAAAGCTCATTGGTGTGACCGGCACAAACGGAAAAACAACTACCTCTTTGCTTACCTATCATATCCTTCAAACGGCTGGCTACAAGGTTGGTCTTGCCGGTAATGTAGGCAAGAGCTTTGCGCGACAGGTGTTGGAAAACGACTTTGATTGGTATGTGCTGGAGATCAGCAGTTTTCAGTTAGACGATACTTACGAAACGAAATTAGAAATCGCCATACTCTTGAATATTACTCCAGATCACCTGGACAGATATGAGTATGACTTTCAAAAATATATCGCATCGAAGATGCGCATATTTCACCTTGTACACCTGGGACGTCATGCTGTCTATTGGCAGGATGACCCCTATATCGGGGAAGGCGTTGCGAAAGCCACTAGTGGCATCAACGTACATCCCTTTTCGCTCAGAGGAGACGCCGCTGAGATTTCACATTTACAAAATGATAGGTTGTTTTATGTCCCTAATGATTTTGAGGTATCTGCCCCCAGAGCAGATATCTCAATCAAGGGGCTACATAATTTGCAAAATGCGCTAGCTGCAGGTAATGCAGCCCTCATTGCAGGGGTTGAACCAGATGCTTTGTTGAAAGCATTAAGCACGTTTAAGAATACTGCGCATCGATTAGAATCTGTACGCAAACTAGCGGGTGTCGAATACATCAATGATTCAAAAGCAACCAATTTAGATTCAGTGAGATATGCTCTTGACGCATTCGATACACCGATCGTGTGGATCGCCGGAGGAATAGATAAAGGAAATGATTACAGCATGGTACAGGCTGTTGCCGAACAAAAGGTCAAAGCATTGATCTGTTTGGGGAAAGACAATAGTAAACTCATTACTTCTTTTGAGCACATCGTGCCAGTGGTAAAAGCCACCAGCGATCTGCTTAAAGCGGTGCGATGGGCGAAGGAATTAGCGGAAGATGGAGACACGGTCTTACTTGCTCCTGCTTGTTCAAGCTTTGATCTGTTTAAAAATTATGAAGACAGAGGTGATCAGTTCAAAAAAGCAGTAATGGACCTATGATGAACCGATTAAAAATATGGACCGATAAGCATATTCAGGGAGATCCTGTGATATGGATAGTGGTGACGCTATTGGCCTTTGTAGGCATTTTAGTCGTGTACAGCGCGACAGGCTCATTGGCTTATCGTGTGGCAGGTGGCGATACAGAAAAATATTTATTGAGGCATTCCATCATGGTGGTCTTGTCCTTTTTTGTGATGTGGGTAGCACATAAGATCGACTATCGATATTATGCAAAGATCACGAAATATGCACTGATTGCTTCTATACCCCTTTTATTGTACGCTTGGTTATTTGGTGCTGAAGTCAACGAGGCCAGGAGATGGATTGAGGTACCTTTTATTGGGCTCCAGTTCCAGCCTTCTGATTTGGCAAAAATGGCGCTGATCGCTGGCTTAGCCACTATGCTGGCCAAACGTCAATCTCAGATCGAAGACATCAAAGATACCTTGATCCCAATGTTACTGTGGAGTTTTGGGATCTGCTTGTTGATCGCCATGACCAATATCTCGACAGCGGTGTTGCTATTTGCTACCTGTCTGTTGTTATTCTTCATCGGTCGAGTTCCAGTGAAATACTTGGCGATGCTCGTGGTCGTTGGTGCATTTGCAGGCCTCATCGCCATGAAAGCAGGGCAAAGAGGTGAAACAGCGGTCAGTCGAGTAACAAGATTTTTAGATAAAACAGATGTTCCTTACCAGGTAGAGCAGGCCAATATCGCCATGGCAACGGGTGGGATACTCGGCAAAGGACCTGGAAAAAGTACACAACGTAATTTCTTGCCGGAGGCATACTCCGATTATGCCTATGCCATCATCATTGAGGAGTATGGCATCATTGGCGGAGTTTTCGTATTGCTGCTGTATCTCGTCCTCTTGTACAGGGGCATGCGTGTCGTAGCCAATAGTGATCGCGCCTTCGGTGGATTACTCTCTGCCGGGCTTACTTTCCTTATCGTTATCCAAGCGATGGTGAATATTGGTGTAGTGGTGGGGCTTGGGCCCGTCACAGGACAGACACTTCCTTTGATCAGTATGGGAGGTACTTCATTGCTATTCACAGGGCTTTCTTTAGGGATTGTTCTTAGTGTGAGCAGAGGAGAAACAGAAGATTTTGCCGCTGTAGGTGGTCAACTTAAAAATAGAATGAGAACCGCTTGAAACCCCAACAACCATATCGCATGATCATCAGTGGTGGAGGTACCGGTGGACATATTTACCCGGCCATAGCCATTGCCAATGCATTCAAAGAACGTTTTCCTGATGCGGAGATCTTGTTTGTTGGGGCGAAGGGTAAAATGGAAATGGAAAAAGTACCACAAGCGGGGTATAAAATTGAAGGCCTTTGGATATCCGGCTTGCAGCGTAAACTGACATTAGATAACCTTTCTTTCCCTTTTAAGCTGTTGGATAGCCTAATGAAAAGCAGGAAGATCATCAAGCGTGTTAAACCACATGTAGTGGTTGGCGTTGGTGGTTATGCGTCTGGCCCGTTGCTTAGGGTAGCCAGTAAAAAAGGAATTCCTGCCTTGTTACAAGAGCAAAACTCTTACGCAGGACTGACCAATAAGCTGTTGGCCGAAAAGGTGAAAAAAATCTGCGTGGCCTATCCGAACATGGAGAAGTTCTTTCCTGCAGAAAAAGTAGTGCTGACGGGTAATCCAGTAAGAAAGGACATTACACATTTAGCGGGTAAAAAAGATAGCGCTTTGCAATTTTTCGGCTTCTCACATCAAAAGCCTGTGCTCTTGATCTTGGGAGGAAGCTTGGGTGCAAGAACCCTCAACGATGCGATGGTCTTAGGTCTTGAGACTTTAGTTAAAAACGGCGTTCAGGTGATCTGGCAGTGTGGAAAGTTCTACCATGAAGAAATGGAAGTGAAGTTGGCGCAAGTAGCGAATAATAAAGACATCAAGCTCTTCCAATTCCTTCAAGAAATGGACCTCGCCTATGCGGCGTCAGATGTGGTCATCAGTAGGGCAGGTGCACTTTCTGTTTCAGAATTAAGCATCGCTGGGAAGCCAACCTTATTTGTGCCTTCTCCTAATGTGGCGGAAGATCATCAGACCAAGAATGCCAGTGCCATGGTAGAGCAAAATGCGGCGCTGTTGATCAAAGATAGTGATGCCAGGGCTGTACTCATTGAGCAAGCCCTTGACTTATTGAAGAATACAGACCGCCAAGCGGAGCTGAGTAAGAATATGAAAGCATTGGCAAAGCCCAATGCAGCAGAAGAGATTGTGGATGAAATTGTTGAACTGATCGGATGAAATTTGAAGACCTACATAACGTCTATTTCATAGGTATCGGAGGGATCGGAATGAGTGCCCTTGCCCGATGGTTCAAGCATATGGGCAAATCGGTGAAAGGCTACGATAGAACAGAGACCGTGTTGACTGCAAAGCTGCAAGGCGAAGGCATGGACATTCATTTTGATGATGCAGTAGCCAATCTGCCTGCAGAAGTTACGGTGGATAAAGCACATACCCTGATCGTTTATACACCTGCGATCCCAAAAGGACATCAGGAGTTCAATTGGTTAAGAGATCAAGGTTACCAGATCATGAAGCGATCAGAAGTGCTTGGTTTGATCACCAAGAACATGCGATCAGTGGCGGTTGCTGGAACGCATGGTAAGACCACCACCACCTCCATGGTCGTGCACCTGTTGAAGTCATGTGGCATTGATTGCGCTGGCTTTTTAGGAGGGATTTCTGCGAACTACGAAACCAATATGGTGCTGAATGATAAGCCAGATGCGATCGCTGTGATCGAGGCAGATGAATTTGACAGGTCTTTCTTGACGCTTCACCCTGAATGGGCTGTCGTGACGGCGACGGATGCTGATCATTTAGACATCTACGGTGATAAGGAGGCCTTAAAAGATTCGTTCAGGTTATTCATAGACCAGATCATTCCTGAGGGAAAACTCTTCATCAAGAATAAGATTGCGGATGAAGTATTGAATCGTGCGTCGGTAAATTATCAGAAATACGGCTTTGAAGGAGAGGGTATTCATGCTGGCAACTTCCATATTGCTGATGCCAGCTTCATTTTCGATTATCAAGATGGAAATGGACGCATTGAAGGGGTTAAACTCAATGTGCCTGGTTACCATAATGTTGAGAACATGATTGCCGCCATTGCAATCGCCAAAGCATTAGGAGCCGATGATCAAGCAATCAAAAAGGCAGTAGCCTCCTATAAAGGGGTGAAACGTAGATTTGAATACATCATCAAAACGGATGAGCTGGTCTTTATCGATGATTATGCACATCATCCGGTAGAGATTGAAGCATTTTTAAGGTCGGTGCGGGCGCTGTATCCAAAACGAAAGATCACGGCTATTTTTCAGCCGCACTTGTTCTCACGAACAAATGACTTCGCGCTTGAATTTGCTAAAAGCCTCAGCTTGGCAGATGAATTGATCTTGTTAGATATCTATCCGGCAAGAGAAGAACCCATGCCAGGAGTTACATCGGAAATGATCCTCAAGGATGTAGCACTCGAGAAGAAAAAAATAGTAACAAAGGCAGCACTCAACGAAACGGTGGCAGCGTGGCATCCTGATGTAGTGTTGACCATTGGTGCTGGCGATATCGATAAACTTGTTCAACCCTTAAAGGCAGCGTTATGATAAGAAAGAAAGAGTTGGCTTTTAGAATATTAGGAATTGTATTTGGACTCTTGGTCATTTTTGTATTGGTGAGCTTTGCACCCAATCGTTCAATCGGGTATCGAATCGATGATATTGACGTAGAGATCGAAAATGCTTATGAAAACTTCTTCATTGATGAGGAGGACGTATTGAGTCTGATCATGGAAAATGAAGGGGATTCTATTCTCGGCGATGCTTATGGGCGAGTAGACCTCAAGGAATTAGAGCGACGAATCGAATCACACAGTTTTGTTAGATCAGCAGAAGTTTATCGTGATTTGAAAGGACATCTTGTCGTCAAGGCTTCGCAAAACAAGCCGATCGCACGACTGATGAGTAGCAGAAGTGAGGGAGCCTACATTGGCGCAGCTGGCGATCTATTGCCAATCTCAATTAAATACACTGCACGTGTACCTGTGATCACGGGTGCTTATGTCAATCAATTGATGGAATTGTCAAACGTGGCCGAGGATGAATATGCAACGCAATTGAAAGCCATGGTAGAGTACATCCTGGCAGATGATTTTTGGCGCATGCAAATCGCTCAATTGGATATCGACCGAAAAGGAGCGATCACCATGTATGCGCAGATCGGTGACCAGCGACTAGAATTCGGTGGCCCGAATGACTACGAAAAGAAATTCAACAAACTAAAAATATTTTTTAAGCAGATCATGCCCACCAAAGGTTGGAATGCCTATGAACGGGTGAATGTAGCTTATCAAGACCAAATAATCTGTGAATAACAACGCCATGCATAACAACAAGATTGTAGTAGGACTCGACATCGGAACAACAAAGATTTGTGCCATTGTCGGCACTAAGAACGAGTACGGAAAGCTCGAAGTCTTAGGAATGGGTAAGGCCGTCTCAGACGGTGTTATCCGAGGAATTGTCACCAATATCGACAAGACCATTATGGCCATAGAACGCGCTATAACTGAAGCCAGTGAGCAATCAGAAATAGACATTGCTATGGTCAATGTTGGGATTGCCGGTCAGCACATCAAGAGCTCGATTCATCATGGAAGCATTACGCGCGATCGAGTCGATGACGAGATCACAGTGGAAGACCTGAACAGGTTGACGAATGACGTGCATAAGATCGTTATGCCTCCGGGTTGCGAGATCATTCATGTCATGCCACAAGATTATATCGTTGATTATGAAGACGGTATCAAAGATCCAGTGGGTATGTCGGGTGTTAAGTTAGAGGCTGATTTTCATGTGATCACGGCCCAAACGAACGCCATTCGCAACATTAATAAATGTGTGAAACGAGCCAATTTAGAGATTGAAGACTTGATTCTTGAGCCATTGGCCTCGAGCATGTCGGTGTTGAGCGACGAAGAAAAAGAAGCTGGCATCTGTTTGGTAGATATCGGAGGCGGAACAACAGATGTTGCCATATTCCATGACGGAATCATCAGACATACGGCGGTCATTCCATTTGGAGGAAATATCATCACAACTGATATCAAAGAAGGCTTGAAGGTAATGCAAAATCAAGCCGAGCTATTGAAGACAAAATTTGGTCGTGCGATTGCCGAAGAGGCAAATCCTAATGAGATCGTTTCTATTCCTGGTTTAAGAAATAGACCACCAAAAGAAATTTCGATTAGAAATCTGGCGCACATCATCGAGGCACGCATGGAAGAGATCATTGAATTGATCCACGCCGAGATCATCACCTCTGGCTTTTCTCATAAACTCGCTGGCGGAATTGTGATCACAGGTGGGGGTTCGCAGTTGGCGAATATTCAGCAGCTCTTTGAATACATGACGGGAATGGATTCTCGTATCGGTTATCCGAACGAGCATTTGGGTAAAACCAGAGTGGAAATGATCAAAAGCCCAATGTATGCCACAACGGTCGGCTTGGTACTGGCTGGATTCAGAGCGTTGGATGAACGTGAGAACCGATACCAAGAAAGTAAAGGAAATCAACCTGCAAAAAAGGAAACGAGTGCCTCGAAAAAAGGTGGCGAGTTTCTTACCAAACTCATTGACAAAACCAAAGGCTTGTTAATGGATGACTTTGGTGAAGGGAAGGACTATTAGGACAGAGGACCGTTGTATGGTGACGTTTGAACACACAATGGAATTTAAGTTTGAGAAATTATTGATCTGGTAAGGAGCAATGGATTTAGGTGAAAGAACAAATAGTATGGCGATGAATTTTCCTGAGAAGGAGAGGTTCAATCTTTCATTTCAATTGATACGTGCGACAGAGTTTGTTGCGCTCAATATTGCGGAAGACTCAATAGGTCAATCGAACTCAGAATTCAAGCGATTTATGGAGTATGGCATTCGATCTTTAGCAGAAACAGTGACATGTTTAGATAAAGCAGAGAACAGAATGTATATCACTAAGGAAGATTTTGGCGCAGTGTATTCAGGCTCATTTGAATGGATGAACATGATGACTGCATTTAAAAAAGTAATAATTAACTGGATAGAAGAACTTCGGACTTCCGGCTACGGACTTCCGACTAAACAAATAACCCATGGCAGAATCATATATGTTTGAATTACCCAAGCACCACAAGTCGATCATTAAGGTGATCGGTGTAGGTGGTGGTGGAAGCAACGCAGTGACCCACATGTTTAATCAAGGCATTAGAGATGTAGAATTCGTTGTATGTAACACAGATGCGCAGGCATTGAAAGCCTCTCCTGTTCCTAACAAATTGCAGATCGGTACCACTTCTACAGAAGGCTTAGGTGCTGGAGCAAATCCTGATGTTGGTAGAAATGCTGCATTAGAAAGCAAAGAGTTGATCAGAGAGATGTTGTCGAATGACACCAAAATGGTATTCATTACGGCTGGAATGGGTGGCGGTACCGGTACAGGTGCAGCACCTGTCATTGCAAAGATCGCAAAAGACATGGACTTGCTCACAGTTGGTATTGTGACGGCACCATTCAGTTGGGAAGGTCGAAAAAAGACCAATGCAGCAAACGAAGGAATTGCAGAGCTCAAACAAAATTGCGACACCGTATTGGTCATTCTGAACGATAAACTCAGAGAGATCCACGGAAACCTACCGATTTCAAAGGCTTTTGGTGAGGCAGATAATGTCTTGACCACCGGTGCTAAAGGAATTGCAGAGATCATAACGGTTCCTGGCTATGTCAATGTGGATTTCATGGACGTGCAGACTGTGATGAAAGGGGCAGGAGCCGCTGTTATGGGGTCAGCGCAAGCAGAAGGTGAGGGCAGAGCCTTACGTGCTGCAGAGATGGCGATTTCATCGCCGCTCTTGAACAACCGTGACATTCATGGTGCGAAAAAGATATTACTTTCCATCGTATCCGGCGAAGAAGCCGAGTTACAAATGGATGAGCTTGGTGAGATCACCGAGTATATACAAGAAAAGGCTGGTGATGAAGCTGAAGTGATTTTTGGTCATGGTATTGACCAAAGCCTTGAGCAGCAGATCAGCGTAACCGTAATTGCTACAGGATTTGAGGCAACTCAAGTAAGCTCCACGCTCGGAGATCAAAAGAAGACCGTTATAGATCTTGAAACTAATCGCGAGATTGAACAAATCGAGGATAACACCCTTTCACCTGAACACTCCTCCCAGCCCACGCTCTTCGATATTTCCAAAATGGAGTTGAACAAGGGGCCTCAACCTGAAGCAAATGATGAGGAGGAAGTGACTTCTGGCTTTAAGTTTTTGAGCCAGCTAGCAAAGAAGTACGAGATCGAAGAAGAACCACGAGCTATTCAGGATGCGGAAACGGAAGAACGAAATAATGCCTTGGATAATGATTTCATGGAAGAAAGGAATCAGAACTTCTTAGAATTGAAGAGAAGAAAACTTCTTGAGCAGGCCCGTTTAAGAGAAGAGAAGTTGCGCGGCAGCAGCACAGATCACCTCCATCATGATGATTTCAAGGAAAAACTCGAAGTACCAGCCTATCAAAGGAAACAAGTGAGGCTGAACAGCATCAGCCCTTCGAGTGAACGAAATGTTTCCCGATTTAATCTCAATGACGACGATGAGATCATGGGGGACAATAAGTTTCTACATGACAATGTAGATTAGTTTGATAAACCTTAACCACATAAAGGTTAAGCGTTTTGACATGTTTGAAAGTCAGCCTGCTGCCATGGGCTGACTTTCTTTTTTTGATAAAAACAGAATGCCAGTCACACCCGCGACTGGCATTGTTCTATCGTAGCAAATTTCAGCGATTAGAATTCGATCAGCATATCCGCTTGTTGTTGGAGTAAGCTGTTGTACAAGTCATTTGTCACTTTTTCACCATCAAAATTCTTTTCTATACCCGCCAATTTTGGTTTGAGGGCAAGCACGTGCATACCCAAATAATTGAAGATGTCAGTAAGATGAGACATGGCAAAAACACCCCCTTGGACCCCCGATGAGACGCCAATCATGGCCCCTTTTTTATTTCGAATGCCTTCTGGATACTTGAAGCCATCGATAAATGCTTTGAGCACTCCTGGGAATGAACCATTGTATTCAGGCACTATAAAAACTAGTTTTTCTGAATTTTGGACTTTCTCTCTCAAGGCATTGAAGGCTGCATTCTGACCATTGTTCTCATAAAGCGCATTGCCTATAAAATCATGTGGCACATCGGCCAAATCAACAATTTGGCTTTCAACTTTTAATAAGCCTTGGTAGTACTCTGCGACTTTGCGACTTACCGAGTTCTTTCTATTTGTTCCAACTACAATGGTGATCATATCTCTTGTTCTTACAAAATGTAAATGCTTAACCGCCAGGACAGCGTATTGTTAAGTTTTAATTAAATGTACATACACATAAATGAATTCCTGGATGAAAAGTTCAATAATTACAAAACTTTGCATATTTGCGGCATGATTTACCTTGATCAAATTCATGAGACAACGGCCTTCATTCAACAGAAGATCAGCAAGGCCCCCGAATTCGGCATTATACTGGGTACTGGACTTGGTGCGCTAGTAGAAGAGATTGCTGTCGATTTAGAGATCAATTATGATCAAATACCGAACTTTGCGCTTTCTACAGTAGAAAGCCATAAAGGAAAACTTATTTTCGGTCGCTTAGCTGGTCGCGAGATCATGGCGATGCAAGGGCGGTTCCATTACTATGAAGGATATAGCATGAAGGAAGTCACCTTTCCTGTTCGAGTGATGAAAACCTTGGGTGTCCAGAAACTATTTATCTCTAACGCGGCAGGTGGTGTTAATTTGACTTACGACGTAGCAGATCTAATGATCATTGAAGATCATATTGACCTAATGAAGGAGAGTCCATTGACTGGCGTAAATTTGGATGAATTCGGTGGGCGTTTTCCTGATATGAGTGAGCCCTATGAACGTAAAATGATCGATGAGGCGTTGGCTATCGCAAAAAAGGCGGGTATTCAAGCGCATGAAGGTGTGTATGCAGCGGTAAGTGGCCCTAATTTGGAGACAAGAGCGGAGTATCGTTACATCGCTCGAATTGGTGCTGATGCTATTGGCATGTCGACGATTCCTGAAGTGCTCGTTGCGCGTCACATGGATCTTCCGGTTTTCGCCATCTCGGCCATCACTGATCGGTGTGATCCTGACCATCTTGAGAAGGTGGAGATCAGTAAGATCTTAGCGGCTGCAGCAAAGGCCGAGAAAGGCATGACAACCATCATCAAAGAGCTGATCAAAAAGCAGTAATCAGCAATTACTGTATGGTGCTATTCAAAAACTAGTCTTAGGTTCTACCTAAGACTAGCAGGTATTATCAGCATGAGTACCAATAAAAAAGGCCTTTGATTACTCAAAGACCTTTTCAAAGGATGGTATGAATGGTTAATCTTGGTACATCATGATGATCTCCTTTACCTTGGCCTGAACCTTTTCAGAATCATAAGTTGTTTCTTCAGTCACCTCGTTTCCAAGAGCAAACATCTTTTGAAATAGCACTTGATCATCAACCTTGCCTTTGAACGTAAGATCTTTTTTGCTGGCAAAGATCTCATCCCAAACCAAACGTACATCAGCCCAATACTGCTCATTCTTTTTCCACCATTCCTGTGCTGCCTGACATTTTTCGTCCGCCACTTTGGTGTAGGTGTTGTAGCCTTTTTCTTGCGCAATGAGCTGATCGCCAGATTCAAAGCGAAGCAACTTGTCGTTGTCTTGTTCGTGAAGCCAACCATAGCCTGTCAATTCATGTCGGTTCGTTCTACTCATAACATTGTAGTCCTTTCTTTTGGTATATTCTCTTCTTGGAAGGGGAGAATCGGAAGTAGCTTCCCAATAAGACCTGCCATCGGCGTGGATCCAGGTCGCGCTGCCCTCATAGCGCAGCCCATCATCTACTTGATACACCTTTTGCGTCCATTGGCCTTTGACTTCTTTTGGTGATAATTTGGTGTAGCTCCATGAGTTGTCCTTGTCATAGACATAGAGATCTGTGTTCTCATAGAGCCAATCTTGTCGCCAGTGTTTAACGATGGTGTTTTTCCCTACGATCAACAAGTGTTGCATTGAGATCTTATGCTTTTCGTCCTCTACCAACTGCACCCATTCTAGGCCACCAGAGGTATAGTTATCATAGAATTCGTAACGTTCATCTGAGGCAAATGTTTCTGCGAAGTTGAAGGTTACTTCATAGCAGCCACACATGCTTTTGATGGCTTCCTGATCTTGCTTTTTCTTACTTTGTGCGATACTCAATACACACACGCTCATCAATAAAGAGGCAAATAGGGTTTTCATGATGTTATGGTTTTAAAGTTTTTGTCAGTGGTTAAGAATGCCAGTTTGAGCCTTGGCCAGGCATAAATCAATAAAATGATATTGGCTACGAAATACAGACCATGTGTGAATAATTCGACTGGGTCTCCATCTCCAAGGAATACTTCAAAAAGGAAGATGTTCAATGTCAAAGGGATCAACATGACTGCGCCGAGCAATGCATAAACCTGGCTCAGCAACAGTAGCCCGCAGACTAGCTCTGTGATACCAAGCATTGGCCAGAAATATCCTGTTTGCTTCAATCCGCCGATATAGGCCTTGATCTTGACGACATTAGGAGGCAATTCTTTCGCGATCGACTGATTTTCAGTTGTTACCTTAGGTTTCGGTTCGTCAGGTATAAACTTCTGAATGCCTGCATAGACGAAAAGAAGCCCCAGACCCAATCGAATACCAATAATCAGCAACTTGATGGCTTTGGTTTTCATTATTTATAATTAATCTGAATAAAGACAAAAGTACTATCCTCGGGAAGTCTGGTAAATCCCTATTCCTAGTGATTTTATCTCACTAGTAGTAGGGATTCACAAAATTCAGAAGCACTTAGTCTGTGATCAGGTCGTACTGCAATTGAGGATATCCTCTCTCACCGGTTTGTGGATTGAGCATTCTAGTGAATCGAATTTTGTAACGATTGGCTTCTGCATCTTCTAATACATAAAAAATATCGGCCACCACACCAGTAGAATTACCGGAATTGGGAGCCGCTACAGTTCGCCAAGAACTACCTATCTCACTGATATCTCTCGTAAAGGTCAGGCCCGCTAGGAGGCTGTTTCCAAATTCCTCATAAGTGACATCGGCGCTATTGACAGTAGCAACACGCACCTCGCTACTATTGGTGATCACATAGTCTTTAAAGGCATAAGGGATTCTCGTCGTAGCATCTACGGGTAATAGCGTGGAAAAAGTGGTAAAAGCCAGGTCCCAGCGTTTTGACGCTGGTGTCGCTTCGACAATCCCCGCATCGAAGTTGATTTGTACAAAGCGTAGGTCCTGATTCTTAGTGATGTCAAGTGTTTGAAAGCTTGTCGCATCGATATCGGCATATTCTAGGGTATAGCCATTGCCATTGCGCATGACCCTCACCTTTTTCCATCCTCTTTTACTACCATCTGGGTTGTTTCCTCTGTTGATGATATAAACTTGATTTGCCGAGGCATTGGCTGAAATCGCTGCAATGGCTGTCCTGTCAAGGTCTCCAGATGGATGATCCATCCAGTTCATGGCGTCGTTGATCCAAGGTACTGGAGGGCCAAAAAGTGAGCTGAAAATTGCATCCACATCGAGTTGTCTACCCAGTCCAACCGTATCTGAAGGGCCGACTTCGTTGAGGTCATTTTTGTCTAGCACCAAGGCCAAAGCACTTGTTGAATTGTTGAGCACGACGCGAAATTCTTCTCCGGTGAAAAAGCCAAGGTCATAGCTGTTACGAGGAACTACTGTGCTGGCTTCAACGGATAGGTCAAGATAGACTTGATTAGGTTGTAAAGGACCCCCGACCTCAGCATCTACTATTGCACCTTCTACAGCAGGAAGCACAAAAGGCTCTTCTACTTCACTGCAGGCACTAAATAACACTGCCACAAGGGCTAGAATAATTACATTTTTTAAGTTCATGATTAGTTGATGTTATAATTGAGTTTGATAAAGTAGGATCTTCCATAGGAGATGGGTTGTGATCCACCGCCACTGTGTACGCCGGTGCCAACGCCAGAATTATTGATGTTTTGTACATTCAATAGGTTTCTAGCACCCAATAAGAGATCGATGCGCTTACTGATCTTTTGGGTAAAACTCATGTCCAGCCAATGAAAGGCACCTCTTGTACCAATCGTGACGCGGTCATCAGTGTCGATGAAATAGGTTTCTTGTGCACCACTATATTTATAGTACAGGTTGATGCGCGTATTGGTCTTTTTGATCTGATAATTGAGATTAGCATTGAATTCTGGCGTATAAAAGAAAGGCTGTAAAGTTTCTGATGAACCAGAAAGCCTATTATATCGTCCGATATAGGAAAGGCCAAGATTCCCGGTCAGCGCACCGAAATTGACTTGCTGTGTCAAGTTGAACCCCAATGTCCTAAATTGTTCAATATTCAGATATGTAGTGCTCGTTGGATCGTTCGGCGATTGGGCAATGGCGATCTGTTGCTCTATGTCGTTGTAGAAAAGGTTGAGCTCAGCTTTGACACGCTTTCCCATGATGTTGAAGCCATGATCGTAATTCATGCTGAAGTGTGCCGACCGCTCTGGAACTAAATTAGGATTACCAAAGATCCTGTGGTTGGAGTCTACAAACTCAAAGTAGAGCTCTCTGACAGACGGTGCTCTGAATCCTTGTCCATAGGAAAAGCGCAATTGATCATTGTCCGATATGGACCACTTGGTCTGTAAAGAGGGTACTGCTTGATCAGCATAGGCGCTATTGTAGCTATACCGTAGTCCTGGTCTGACCGTTAATTTTGAACTCAACTGCCACTCAGCAGATGAAAAGACACTGTAATCATTGATCTGCTGAGCATTGTTCAGTATGCGACCTCCGCTTGCTTCTTCCATAGAGACTTGATAGCCTGCTTGGATCTGCCAGTCATCGACTGTGAAATGGAATGTTGCTCCAGCATCAAAGACACTGTATCTGCTTACATCTTGATCTCCTTCGCCAGTAGTCAAGGATTCCTCTAAGGTCACGAGATTCTTAGAGAACTGACTATTCACCCGTTCAAAGTCTGAATAAGAAAAATAGGCGTTGTAATGCTTGATAAAGTCTGTTCGACCGTTGAATAATAATTGATGCCCTATCCTTTCACTTCGGAAGTCTTCATCAATGGCAAAGGGTTCATTTTGACCGCTAGGAAGGAAGTTGTTTTGTGGTGAGCCAAAATCCTCAATGAGTTCATGGAGGTACCCGAATTTATACTTGACCTGATGTCTATCAAGCTGATAACTCAATTGAAGATCTGTTAACACCTGCTGCTTAGGATTCCATTCAAATTCGCGGAGGCCAGCGGATCCCTTAAAACCCAAAAAGTTGTTATGTTGAGCACTGATCTGCGCGTTCAATCCTGTGACGATACCAAAATCGATCAAGGCGCCTTGGAGATGTCTTCCAGCATCTAATCCCCATTCCTTTCCCGCTGTTTCAGATTGTATAAACACTTGTCCCGTAGGAGTTCTTGCTTCCTCTTGGATGGTGATCAGGTTGATGACACCTGCGAGGGCATTCGCACCGTAGTTGACGGCCATGGGACCTTCGATGATCTCGATGCGCTCAATATTCTGAAGATTGATCTGGCTCAAATCCGCACCGTTGCCATTTCCGTTTCTATTGACCAATGGAATGCCATCCACTAGAATTTTTACGTTCTGACTGTTGATGCCCTGCATGCTCACCGTAGCACTTCCAATGGCCAGGTCTTGGTTGATATCTATGTTGAGCTGACTTTTTAGTGCATCTTCTAGCGAAATGGCACCTCTTTCTTGAAACTCTTCTCTTAAGATGCGTTGTACCTTGAAGACTGAGCGCTCAGCCGAAGCTGGAGCAAATTGTCCAGTGACCACTACATCTTCTAGCTGTGTGTTTTTGGATACTAATGAAAAGGAATAGTCTCCCAAACTTAAAAGGACCGTTTGCAGCGGATCATAACTTATATGCTGTGTGCTGATCCTTAGTGGGAATGAATAGGAACTAAGATCGATGCTACCTTCAGCGTCTGATATGGCTTGAGCCATCTTATCACCTCCCTGATTCAATAGAACAGCAACACCAGGTATGCCTTCACCCGATTCCTCATCAATGAAAATGAGGCGTTGCGCCTTGAGTTGAAAAGAGATAATCATTAAGCAGAAAGCGATCTTTAATTTCATTATTTAGAATCATTCTTAATAGCTGCAAAAGTAGCTTGAGCTTATTAATCCTGAAATCGCTATGTCTAGGGAATTTCAATCACTAGGTGTAGTGATTGGGATTGTCTAAAGATTGACCCAGCCTTGCTTTACCGCATAAATGATCAATTCTGTAGGCGATTTAAGACCGAGTTTTTTGAGGATGTTCTTACGATGCGAATTGATGGTGTGTATACTGACATGGAGCCTGTCAGCAATTTTAGCAGAAGAATGACCTTGCGTAACGTGGTCAATTATCTCCAGTTCTCTTTCGCTAAGCTCCAAGTTTGCCGCTTGGTCTTGATCAGCAATGAGCTCGATTACATGTTGGCAATAGAATTTACCACCATCTTGGATCAACCTCAAAGCGGTTTGAATTTCTTCAGCGCTACAGTTTTTGGTCAAGAATCCCCGAATGCCAAGGTTAATAAAGCGCCTGATCCGGAGGGGATCTTCATTATCTGAGATGACCAAAAAACTGACCTTTGGGAAGTTCGGGATCATCGCTTCTACCTCTTTGATTGCTGGACTCTGGAATAGCGAATAATCTAGTATAACCAAGTTGTGATGGTCGCTATTGAGTTGTTCAGTAAGTGGTTTTTCTGCGTCGAAAACGGCCACATCCTGAACGAGTGGACTGCCCATCAGGATGGTTTTAATGCCTTCGCTAGACAATAGTTGTGGGTCGTAAATCGCAGCGTTGATCAAGTGTTCTTATTTAGACTGATTAAAAACAGGGTAAAGATAGGGATGGTTTTCAAAAACCTGATTTTTCTGCAGAATTATTCATGTACCTAATGCGGGAGGCGACTTGTTAGTCACGCACTCAAGGTCTTTTGATCACGATCTCTTGAACATCTGAAGCAACAGGAATCGCTTTAATGGCTTGATCAGCGCCTTCTAAGAAGATATAATCTGTGTTTTTTCCGATCAACTTTCCTATGATCACGCGCTGGTCAGATTCAAATATTACTTCTATTATCTTGGCCTCTGCCTGATAGTCATTGTACATTTTTTCTCCGTAAACACCCGAAGCCAAATAAAAATACAAGATGAGTGTGATCCCAAACATATAGGGTCTGTACTTCATTGAGAATTCCTTGGTCATGCCGAAATTGAAGCGCTTATGTGCATTTGGCCATTTACGCTGCCATAGATTGTCGAGTAAGAAGAAAATCCATACTACAATAAAGGTGGCAAATGCAAACAGCATGAGTTGTACGTTTTTTACCGGTGCCAGCAGAAAGTCGAGCACATCGGCATATTCGAAAATGTTGATGCCAAAGCGCTTGTAGTAATCAAAGTCGAACATCATGCCAATGATGACAACTGTTAAATAACCTAATGTGATGTAGGCCTGGCTATCGAGAAGGGGTTTTTTGCTCATTGCCATTCAATATAAGCATTCAGTCAATCAATTGCCCTCCTAATTTTAGTAGGCTTGGACCTTCTGGTCGAAATTGAGAGAGTAGAGAAAAAGAGTAAAATTGAGAACTAAAATCGGTATTCAGCACTTATATAAGCCATGGAATTACAAGGAAAACTAGCGATCGTAACCGGTGTCAGCAAAGGCATCGGATTAGAAACAGTGAAACAGTTGTTGGATGCCGGCATGGTAGTCGCCGGATGGGGAAGAACCAACAATGACATCTCAAACGACAATTATCACTTCTTTAAAACTGACGTCAGTAGCTGGGAAGAGGTGCAGGCCTCGTTCAAAGCAACAAGAGATAAACTTGGCAAGGCGTCTGTATTGGTAAACAATGCAGGGATGGGTTACCAAGGCTTGATCCATGAAATGGATGTGAAAGAATGGCGCTATATGTTTGACCTGAATGTGCACGGCCTCTTCTACTGTATCAAATTAGCAGTGCCAGACATGATCGAAATGGAAGAGGGCCATATCGTGAATCTTTCGTCCATTGCGGGTACAAATGGAGTGAAGACCATGAGCGGTTATGTGGGAACCAAACATGCCGTAACAGGCATTGGGCATTCCATCTTTCAGGAGCTAAGAGATCATGGCATCAAGGTAACAACCATTTATCCGGGGAGTACAAATACCAATTTCTTCGACAGCATTGAATTTGCCAATGCCAATGAAAACATGATGCGTCCAGAGGACATTGCCACTACAATACGTCAATCGGTAGAAACACAAGCGAACTATCATGTTGTTGATGTGGAAATACGGCCGTTGATGCCTAAGGGCAAACCGGACAAAAAGTAGTCCGCAGCCAGAAATTAGTCACCCGATAAGCCTCTAGGTACACATTGGGTGAAAACGTCATTCCTGTCAAACGGGAATGACGTTTTGATTTTAGGTCCGGTCGAAAAAGCGTAGAAAAGCAATACAATCTCAATTCCCTTCCTAATTGAGAAGGGATTAGGGGTGTTCAAAGGATAAGTAAGTCAGAGATAGAAATATTTCGCGAAAATTAAGGTAGATCGGTCGATGCTTCTACCCGATAGTCAAGGTATTCATTTAATTTGGTGAAATAGCCTGCTTCATAGTCGCCATGATGCTCAAAAATGTGATGGGGGAATACTAGTGAGAAGAGGTAAAAATTGATGCCTTGTCAAGCAATGTGATCGCTCAATCGTCAGGTAAACTTCTTCCTGCTGTGGGCTGATTTTTGACTTCTTCCGTATATATTTGACAATTCTGAAAACGAATCTACGTTCATTCATCTATGTCAGTAAGGGTTACTAATCTTACTAAAATCTACGGGGCGCAAAAAGCGGTCGATGCCATCAGTTTTGAGGCCAAAAAAGGAGAGGTGTTAGGCTTTTTAGGACCTAATGGTGCCGGTAAATCGACGACGATGAAAATGGCCACGGGCTATATTCCTCCTTCTTCAGGAACGATCGAGGTCTGCGGTCAAGATGCCGTGAAGGCATCGCTGAAGGTCCGTCAGCTGATCGGCTATTTGCCAGAGCACAATCCACTTTATCTAGACATGTATGTTAAGGAGTACCTCAAATTCATTGGTGCTGTGCATGGACTAAAAGGTACGCATTTGAAAAAGCGCATGACAACCATCATCGACGAATGTGGACTTCAAAAAGAGCAGAGCAAGCAGATTGGTCAGTTGTCTAAAGGTTATCGTCAACGCGTTGGCTTGGCGCAAGCATTATTACATGACCCTGAAGTGTTGATCTTGGATGAGCCTACCACAGGATTAGATCCGAATCAGCTGGTAGAGATCAGGCAATTGATCAAGCGACTGGCGAAAGATAAAACGGTGATCCTTTCGACGCACATCATGCAAGAAGTTCGGGCCATCTGCGACCGAGTAGTCGTGATCAATGATGGTCAGATCGTAGCGAACGAGACCATCGATCAGATCAAAGGAGGGGTGCAAGTACTGAAAATAGAATTCCAATCGAGGATAGATATAGCAGCCTTACGAGCTTATGGTGATGTGACGGCGGTTGCTGACTATACCTTTACTTTAAGAACGCGCGTTAAGAAGGATATTCGCCCCGATATTTTTGAATTGGCCAAGTCGAACAACTGGGTGATCCTTAGCATGAATCGCGAGGAGCAAGACCTTGAAAGTTTTTTCCAACAGAAAACAACAGGTAAAGGATGAGACAGATACTTTTAAAGGAACTGAATCAATTCTTAAGCTCACTCATCGCCTATGTCGTGATCGGTGTTTTCCTAACTGGAATCGGCTTATTGATGTGGGTGTTTCCCGATACCTCGGTGCTGAACTATGGTTTTGCTGATATGGAAACACTTTTCTCATTGGGGCCTTATGTGTTCATGTTCTTGATTCCGGCAATCACCATGCGCATGCTGGCAGAAGAAAAGAAGAACGGCACCTTAGAAACACTACTCACTAGTCCATTGTCGGAATGGCAGATCGTGCTGGGTAAGTATTTCGCTGCTTGGTTATTGGTGATCTTTGCTGTATTCCCTACACTGATCTATTTCTATTCAGTCTATCAGCTGGGGAATCCGGTGGGTAACCTTGATATTCCAGGCATTACCGGATCATACATCGGGCTCATCCTTTTGGGGGGAGTATTCACTACTTTTGGTTTAGCCGCATCGGCTTATACAGAAAATCAGATCGTGGCCTTTATGTTGGCCATTTTCCTCTGTTTTTTCATGTATACAGGCCTAAGCTCCATCGCTCAGTTGTTTCCAGCCGGCGTTGCCATTTATGTAGAAGACCTGAGTTTAAGCTATCATTATGATGCCCTCAGCAGGGGCTTGATTGACACCCGAGACCTTACCTATTTTCTGTCGGTCATTGTTTTTGTGTTGATCATCACCCATTGGAAATTGGTGGCCAGAAAGCTCAGTTATCGACCAGTGCGTGCTAGGCTTTATCAGCGCATCACCCTAGGTATGTTGGCCTTATTACTATTCAATGTATTAGCAGCCAATTTCTTTTTTCGTGTCGATCTTACCGAAGATCAGCGCTACACTTTGCAGCCCGCTACCAAGCAGATGCTAAGTCAGATCAACAAACCGATGACCATCGAAATCTTGATAGACGGGAATATCCCAGCGGGGTTTGAGCGATTAAAAAGAGCGATCGTAGAAACGATCGAAGAATTCAATGTTTCTACCAAAGGAGAGATCGCCTATTTTTTTACCGATCCAAGTGGCGCAGAAACGAGCCAAGAGCGCAACGAGAATTACCAGTATTTAATGCAGCAAGGTTTCGAGCCAACACGTGTTTTTGATACAGAAGATGGAAAACAAACACAGAAGATCTTATTTCCTTATGTGATCATACGCTATGATCAACGGGCGGCTGGGGTCAGGATGTTGAAGGGCTCGCAAACGGTAGGTTCACAAGAACAATTGAATCAATCCATCGAAGGTATTGAGTTTGAATTGGCGGTGGGCATACAGCGTTTGGCCAAGATCAACCGCAAGCAGATTGGCCTAGTGCGAGGTCATCAAGAATTGGATTCCCTTGATATTGCAGGCTTTTTGGGAGAAATGATTCAGTACTTTGATATTGACGAGGTGCAATTGGTTGATCCGAGGGCTTTGCAAGACTATGATGCCTTGGTAATTGCTAAGCCATTAAGCCCATATGCTAATGCTGAAAAATACGTGCTTGATCAGTATGTGATGCACGGGGGTAATGTCATTTTCTTGATGGATGCCTTAAGGTCTGATATGGGAAGGGCTGCTGGCGTTGGGACTATTGCTGAAACAGTTGACCATAATTTAGATGACCTACTTTTTCGGTATGGTGTACGAGTAAATGACGATTACTTGCAAGACATCCAAAATTTTGGCCGCTATCCTGTGGTGCTAGACGGAGCGAATGATGTCATCAATTTGCCATGGCCTTTTTATGCCTCCGTGAATCAATTTACAGCGCATCCGGTCACGAAAAATCTAGATGCAGTCTATGCAAGGTTCTTCGGAACCATCGACACCGTGAAGTCAGAAGGGGTGAAGAAAACCGCTTTGATGATGACCTCACCTTACACAAAAGTATTGAGCAGTCCGGCGCGGGTGGCCTTTGAAGATTACGCCAATCAACCTGATGTGGAACAATACACGCATGGCGTCGAGAGCATTGCCTATTTACTTGAGGGTAATTTTACTTCTTTGTACCGCAATAGGATCTTGCCTGATTCGGTAGATAAAACCTATTTCTTAGACCGAGGCCTGCCTGCCAAGATTATTGTGGCATCGGATGGTGATCTGATCCGGAATGAAAAGAACCTGAGCTCGGGTGCTCCTTATGAATTAGGCTATAATCCATTTGCTGAGCAAGGTGAAAAGCTAAAGTATGCCAATCGAGATTTTCTTTTCAATGCCTTGGCTTATTTAGCAGATGAAAACGGGGTAATCACCTCGCGTAAAAAGGAGATCGCACTCAGGCCCCTAGACCGTGTGAAGATTCAAGAGGCTAGCGCCTATTGGCAAATGCTCAATATGATCGCACCCCTGGTCCTATTGATTTGCTTTGCCCTGATCAGGGCGTATTTGAGAAAGAAGAAGTATGCCCGCTAGTAAGTAGGTAAATTCGGATCGATCTCTTGAGACCAAGCCAAAACGCCACCAACAAGGTTGTACAAATTGTCATACGCATGGTTTGCTTCTAACCACTCAATTACATCACCGCTTCGTTTACCACTACGGCAATGCACAACAACCTGCTTGTTTTTTGAGATCTTATTTACGTTTGAAGGAACCGTACCCATAGGGATCAGTTCTCCTCCAATATCAGCAATCTCCACTTCATAAGGTTCACGCACATCGATCAGCTGGAAATCTGCTTGATCGTCCATTAATTGCTTTAGTTCTTTGACGGTTATCTCTTTCATGGGTAGGTATTTTTAGGCTGAAAAATTGTCTTCAAAGTTACCTGCTTGCTTCCAAAGCCGTGTAACTTTTGTTACAGTTTCGCGAATGTAAAAGAATTTGTCCTGAAAAGCTGGATTTCAGGTTTTTGAATACCGTCAAATTGCCTGCAATTGATTCGCTATATCGATTTTATTTCTAACTTTAAGCGCTTAAAAATATCTACGCTAACCAATCATACTATTTATGAAGTTTATTGTTTCTTCGGCCGAGTTGCTTAAAAGACTTTCAAACATCAATGGGGTCATCACCACCAATCCTGTGGTTCCAATTCTAGAGAATTTCCTCTTTGAGATCAGCGATGGTTTATTGACCATTACCGCATCAGATCTGCAAACCTCGATGATTACAGAGATCGATGTTGAGGCGAAGGAGGATGGAAGTATTGCCGTGCCTGCTCGTATTTTGATGGACACGTTGAAGAATTTACCGGAACAACCGGTTACTTTCTCGATCGATAAGGAAACATATAGCATAGAGATCAATAGTGATAATGGACGCTATAAATTGGCTGGAGAAAATGCGACCGATTTCCCTAAGGTACCTGAAGTTTCTGATGGGTATTCAGTAGATATGTCAACGGAAGTGTTGAGCAGTGCCATTAGCAATACGATTTTTGCCACAAGCAATGATGAGCTTCGTCCGGCCATGACGGGCGTATATGTCAAGTTAGATGAGACAAATACAACTTTCGTCGCGACGGATGGTCACCGATTGGTTAGGTACAGAAGAGTAGATGTGGCATCTGATTCAGGCATGTCCATCATCATTCCTCGAAAAGCGCTGAACCTCTTGAAGTCAACTTTGCCTTCTGAGAATTCCAATGTGATGGTTGAATTCAATCCATCCAATGCCTATTTCAGCTTCAACAACATCAAAATGATCTGCCGTTTGATCGACGAGCGTTTCCCTGACTATGAGAACGTCATACCACAGGAGAATCCGATCGAAATGAGCATCGACAGAAATGAGTTGTTGGGTTCTTTGAAACGTATTTCGATCTACGCCAATAAAACAACGCACCAGATCCGCTTGAAGATCACTGGTAGCGAATTGACCATTTCTGCAGAAGATTTAGACTTCTCTAACGAAGCGAAAGAAACCTTGGCATGCGAACATACTGGTGAGGACATCGAAATTGGATTCAATGCGAAATTCTTGGTTGAAATGCTGGGCAACTTGCACGCTAAGCAAGTCACACTGCAAATGTCTGCTCCAAATAGGGCTGGATTGTTAGTGCCTGGTGAAAAAGATGATAACGAGGATATCTTAATGCTCGTGATGCCGGTTATGCTAAATAGTTATTAAGCATAATCAGAAAAGAATCTAAAGGAGCTCAGGCTCCTTTTTTTATTGATAGGCTTCTGGATTTATAAGTCAGATTTTCTGGGGACGTTACAGTATTCCACCTTAATCGTCTGCTAATTTTTTTTCGATGAAGCCATCGAGTGCGAGAGATATACCATAGGCCTTGTCGAATAATTCGTTCAGTGTTTGTTCATTTGAGAGCAAATTGATCACAAGGTTTTTGAATTCTACACTTTTAATCTTGGTCTCGCTGAGAATCCTTTCTTCTCCAAAGTCAACCTCAGTAACGAGAAAATCATTATAATACTTTTCTTTGATTCTGACATAGGTCTGAACCACATCACGTAACTGTAAGAGTGTTCCTTTTAAGGTGATCAGCTCACTTTTCAAATCGCTGTTTTTGTTGGTGTAATTTGTGTTTAGATAGAAGTTGATCGCTTCAATCTGAAAAATAGGTTTATAGATATTGTTGATGTCAAATAGGTAATGCGAGATGCTATCCTCTGCTAAATTACCACCAGAGAATAGTATTCGAGCCAACTGACGCGTGTCCTCTTCTAGATGTAGTCGCTTATCAATAAGCGTTTCAAATGTGGAGATGTTCGCTTCGTTTTCACTATGAACTTTCTCTATAGCGGATAACTCTAATTGAAGGTCTTTTTTGTTCTCATAAAAGACATTGAGCTGATAAGCTACAGTAATACCAAAAATGATGAGTACCACTTCCATGAGGTAAATGAAGATGTCGCTCTTTTTGAGTTTGCTGCCTGCTAAACTTTTATTGAGCCTTCTGGATGTGCCGATTTTTACCATAATTGATAGACGTCAATGAACCAGAAAAGCTGCTTATGAAATTATACTTTCTAAAATTACGCCTACGTAATAGGCTAATATGGCTGCAGAACCGCCAAGGAACAGTGTTTCCAATATGCTTCTAAGCTTGTTCGTTTCGGTTACGAAGCTTTTTGCGTAACCAATACCAGCAAATGTGATAAAAGTAAGAATAGAAGAGTAGGTGAAAAGGTTGATCTCTAGGCCTTTTCCTGTGTAGTCGATCACATAAACAATCAACGGAATGAAGCCTAAAAGGATAAAGGAAATGAAGGTGACCAAGCCCATTTGAAAAGGAGACTTGGTCTCTTTTTGCATCTCTAGTTCCTCCTTCATCATCACATCAACCCAGCGGTCTTTGTCTTCTGTGATTTTGTCAACCACCTGTTCTAAAAGCTCGCCTTCAAAGCCTTTGGCTTGGTAGATCTCACGGATCTCTTCGCGTTCTTTGTCAGGCAAGTTATCCACCTCCCAGTACTCTATGGCTTTGTGTTTTTCATATTGCTGTTGTTCTGACTTGGTGGATAAGTAGGCACCCACAGACATGGCAAAACCATCCGCTATGAGGTTGGCAAAGCCCAAGATGATCACAATAGAACTCTCCAAATGAGCGCCCGCTGCTCCTGCCACCACAGCAAAAGTGGTCACACTTCCATCGATGCCGCCGTAAATGAACTCACCAATGAAACCTTGAAATTTGGAGAACCATGTGTTCTCTCCGTGAAGGGATTGCTCTGAGTGCTTAGCCATACATAAAACTAAGCATTTACATCAAATCTGAAACTATTTACTCTACTCGCTCGATATGAGCGCCGAGGGCGTTGAGTCGTGTATCGATGTGCTGATAGCCTCTGTCGATCTGTTCTACATTGTCAATAACACTGGTTCCTTCAGCAGATAAAGCGGCGATCAATAAGGCTTGTCCTGCCCGGATGTCTGGTGAGGTCATGCGAATGCCTTTGAGCTTTTGCTGCCTGCTGAGGCCGATCACTGTGGCACGATGCGGATCACATAAAATGATTTGAGCACCCATGTCGATGAGTTTATCCACGAAGAACAAGCGGCTCTCAAACATCTTTTGATGCACGAGTACAGTGCCCTTTGCTTGGGTGGCTACTACCAACACAATACTCAATAGGTCAGGTGTTAAGCCGGGCCAAATGGCATCGGCAATGGTCATGATCGAGCCATCAATAAAGGTTTCGATTTCATAACGATCTTGTGCAGGCACATAGATGTCATCTCCTCTGAATTCCATGTGGATGCCCAATCTTCTGAATGTGTCAGGGATCAAACCCAACTGATCGATGCGACAGTCTTTGATGGTCAACTCCGATTGTGTCATGGCAGCTAAACCAATGAACGAACCGATCTCGATCATATCGGGCAACATGGTATGGTCGGTACCACCAAGAGCCTCTACCCCTTCAATGGTGAGCAGGTTAGAACCCACACCACTAATCTTTGCTCCCATGTCATTCAACATGCGACACAATTGCTGTAGGTAAGGTTCACAAGCGGCATTGTAGATGGTCGTCTTGCCTTTGGCTAACACGGCAGCCATCAATATATTGGCTGTACCAGTTACCGAAGCCTCATCCAAGAGCATATAGCACCCTTTTAGGTGACTTGCATCAATGTGATACATGCCAGTTTCCGCTTCATAAAGGAAACGTGCCCCTAGTTTTTGAAAGCCAATAAAATGTGTATCTAATCTTCTGCGGCCGATCTTGTCGCCACCTGGTTTAGAGATCTTTCCTTTACCAAAGCGGGCCAATAGCGGACCTAAGATCATGATGGATCCTCTTAGAGAAGAGGCCTTAGTCCTAAATTCTTGCGTTTCGAGGTAGTCGATATCGACATTTTTAGCACAGAACTCATAGCTCTCATGACCAATGTACTTGACTTCCACACCCATCGCGGCCAACAACTCAATGAGTTTATTGACATCACGGATGTCGGGCACCTTATGAAGCGTTACTTTTTCTGGAGTCAATAAAACAGCACATAAGATCTGCAGTGCTTCGTTCTTGGCGCCTTGTGGAGTGAGGTCTCCCGAAAGTTTAGCGCCACCTTCGATAACGAAAGAGGCCATTTAGTTTCTTCTTTTGTGTTTGTAGTTTCTACCTCTATTTCGGTTGTTCGTATTGTCACGATTTTGCGGACGTCTTTCTTTCACGTTATTGTTCCACAAGCCGTGTTCTTTTACTTTTTCAATATCGATATCGAGTTGATTATTCGATAATTGCTTGATCTGCTTGAGAATGATCTCATCTTCGATATTGTCTTTGTTCCAAGTATTATAGAAGCTTTTCATCAATCGTCCAATATGGATTAACGCAGATTCTTTGGTCTCTGGATCTTCCATTTTTATGGCCTGCTCGATCATGATCTCAACGCTACGGCCGTAGTGTAAGTATTTGATCTTTGAGCTCTTGTAAGCAACTCGTTGAGGTTTTTTACCTAATGATTCCGCTTCGGGCATAGGGAAAGGGGCTTCAACATCTAAATCGAATTTCGAAATGTTATAGAGGTCGTCCCATACTTTTTGGTCGTAGTCTTGCCCGTCTTTGACATTCGGATTGATCTGACGCATCAGGTCAGTCAATGTTTTGGCGTATTCGCTACGCTTTTCTTTGTCATCAATGGTTTTGATATGCTCCACTAGTTTCTGGATGTTGCGTCCATACTCCTTCAACCGCACGTCTGTTCTTTCAGTATTGTATTCTAAATGCATCTTCAATGATATAAAGCCCTAAAGTAAGCAATCTAATGCTCCGATTGTAGTAGTGGATAAGATTTTAGCCTTTCATTTAGAAACGATAACCCAAACTCACCCCGAGGTTGAGGGTTTGGACGTTTAGGGTGTCCTCAAAAGAAGGGTTGATATTGCCACCAGGAAAAACTCGATTTGTTTGCTCATAGTCATAGCTTGATGAATTGTAATTTGAAATAACATTTGCTGATAAGCGCTGTGTCAATTTTTTGTGATAAGACAATTCAATTCGATACATGGTTGATGAAATTCGATCTTCACTTTCTTCAGTCTTAAAAAAGGTTGGGGTATTAAGGAAATCTAAACTAATTGAATACGCAGGGTAATTAATAGAGCTATATCCAATATTGAATCCAAATTGAATACTACTGGAGCCAATATCTTTTTTTAGCGCTATACCAGGTAGTAAGTATATGTTTTCATTGTTGACATGAGAAACTGTTTGTTCAAACTGTCCATTCATGGACCTCATATCCTCAATTGTAGTTCCGTTAATTGGATTTGAAATTTGACCAACTATCATTGAAAAGATCAAGCTTTTGGTCACTTGATAGTTTGCATCAATTTCTAAGAAATAACCATTTTCTGCGAATCCGTTGTTTTCCTTGGAAAAATCAATATTCCAGTTGTCGAGAATTGGATTATAAACGGCAGATTCTTGAGCATTTTTTCTCTAAAACTCCCAATTGGGAGAGCAATACTACATTCTATACTATTAGAAAACCTAATCTGTCCAGAGTATACGCTTGTTACAGGCAATAACCTAGTACTATAAGTGCTCCTCTTTGGATTATATGTTTTTGGCCTAAAGGTCTATTTTTCTTGAGAATATGCTTGCAATTAAAACGAATAAATGATATAATTAATTGTTATAAACATAAACACACATAAAATGAAAAAAATTATCAAAAAAACAGGTAAAGGGTTGGTAGGTGTATTTTGTCTTAAAATTCTTCTTTTCTCATTTTTCTTATTTATTCAATCGTGTCAAGAGGGTGTTATACCTCAAAATCAATTTGATGAGAATGCAATCGAAAGATATCAATCATTTGTCCATGGGGGGATTTTAAGGAATTCTAGTCGAAGTACGGCTAATTTAGAAACTACAGATTTGACGGACCAAGGAGCCAAGAAATTACTTTCAGAATTCACTCAAGAATCCATCATTTTTTTACGAGCACTTGGCTTTGATAATGAAGATATAAATTCTGAGTTAGGTGGTGCTGATAGTCCAACAACTGCAGCGATTGCGTATATACTTTTACAAGATCTTAACAAGAACAATTATCAGGTAAATAATGCAAGTTTAAACCAATTAGTATTTAATCAGGCATATGCGGGAGGAGAAATAAAGGATTGTATTTTGCATGCTTTTGGCTTTGCCGCGGTTGGTTATGTCCTTCAATTTGGTATTGAAGAAGCAATTGAACATTATGGAAAAAAAGGATTGATAAAGGTTCTCGGTAAAGCAGCAGGTCGGACTTTGGGATGGGTTGGGTTGGCAATTGCCGCGTATGAATTTGCAGATTGTATGGCTGAAGAAGTGGATTAATGATGAAAGACTACATTTTGATATTTTTCGGGGCATTAATTGTTTCTGAAATATTGTGGTACGCAACCAAATTGATGTTTCAATTTGACCTTTCTAATCCTTTTAAGAAATCTTTCTTCAAAGGCCTTCTAAGAGGGGTATATGCAGTTGTTGGAATTGTACTGGCCTACTACGTAGTCACGTAAATCTTCCAAAATAAAATAGAATGAGCGCCTTTGAGGTCTTTAGAGGCGCTCATTTGTTCGAATAATGAATTAAAACCGATAACCCAAACTTACCCCAAGGTTGAGGGTTTGGACGTTTAGGGTGTCCTCAAAAGAAGGGTTGATATTGCCACCAGGAACTACCCTTGTTGTTTGCTCATAAGCATAATCAGAGGCATTATAATTTATTGTAAGACCAATTTGCATTCGCTCTGATATTTTCTGATTGAATAGTAAAGAAATTCGGATCAAGGAATTGGAAATGCTTTCAGATTAGCCAACAGTTCTCCAGTAAATATCAGGACTGGTGAGATATTGTAATTCACTTTTAAATGATGGATATGAGGCATTACTAAATCCATAATTAACGGCTAGACCAAGTTTTCTCGCTCCAAAAGACTGTTGGACTTTAATTCCTGGTAAAACATAGAATATAGAGTTGTCTTGATTCGTAAATTCTTGTTGAAATTGTCCTCCTTGACTTAAGAATTCAGAAATAGAAGATCCATCAATGCTGTGGTTCATTTGCCCAGTAATTACCGATGCTGATAATACTTCTGTGATGCAATAGTCTAAGCCTAGTTCTTAAAAGAAACCAGTATTTGCAAAGCCATTGTTATGTTTTGAGATACCAATAATAATTTGATCACCAAACTCGGGGTGCCCCACAACTACTTCTGTTGCATTGGTATTGGCATATTTTCCCACTGGAAAAGATGCTCCTATGTTTGCATGAATTGAAAGTCTGTTTTGGGCTGAAGTAGAAAAGCGACAAGGAGTAATCCAAGCGTGATAAGGTATTGTTTGATCCGCATGGGATAAGCTACTCAACTATCCTCAACTTCGCAAAAGTGAGCAGCAAGGTCTTTTCGCCAAAGTCTTCAAAAATGACCTTTGCCTTTTTGTTAGCGCCACTTACATCGATCTTATGCACCTTACCAAAACCGAATTTAGGATGCTCTACCTTTTGGCCCTCTTGTAGGTTGGAGGTATCACTTGGTCTAAAGTCTGCAGAAGGCTGATGATATTTTGGCGGCGCCTTAGGCTGTTCTCGCTTGCTTTTGATCAAGTTGCGGGCATAGTTGGAACGGAACCCTGGCGGCTGATCATCTCGGCCAAGCTTTGGTTCTCTGCTCCCAAATCGGGTGTTGATCGAAATAAAGCTGGGGTCTACTTCTTCTATAAAGCGACTGGGTTCACAGTTCAGTAGTCTGCCGTAGCGATAACGAGAGAGGGCATAGGAGAAGTATAGATTCTTTTTCGCACGCGTAATAGCTACATAAAAGAGTCTTCGCTCTTCTTCTAAGTCAGCGCGGCTGCTCATCATCATTTGAGAGGGAAAGAGATCTTCCTCTAATCCTACTACAAACACATTATTGAACTCGAGCCCTTTCGCCGAATGAATGGTCATCATGGAGACAAAGTCCGTCATGTTCGGATCTTCGTTGTCGGCATCTGTTAAAAGGGCGACATCCTGCAGAAAGGCTCCAATGCTTTTGTCTTCCTGGTCGGGATTATCGGTAAACTCTTTGATGGCATTGAGCAATTCTTGCACGTTCTCGTACCGATTTAATCCTTCGATGGTCTTGTCGGCATATAGCTCTTTGAGGAGGCCAGAACTCTTAGCAATGTGATTGGCCGCCTCAAAGGCGTCCTTGGTTTCGGCATAGATCTTAAAACTTCGCACCAAGGTCACAAAACCATTGACAGCACTTGCGGCCCTACCCCCCAAAAAGGAGTCAGCATTTTCCAATACTTCCCAAAGGGGAATGTCGTGCTCAAAAGCAGCAACCGTAATTTTTTCAATAGTCGTTTGTCCGATCCCTCGCTTCGGTAGATTGATGATGCGTCGGAAGGACTGCTCATCCTCAGAATTGATTGCATATCGCAAATAGGCCATCAGGTCTTTGATCTCTTTGCGCTGGTAAAAGCTCAGCCCTCCATAAATGCGGTAGGCAATACCTGATTTTCGCAGGGCTTCTTCAATCGCTCTCGATTGACTATTGGTTCTGTACAGCACGGCAAAGTCGCTGTTCTTGAAGTTGTCGCTGGCTTTTTTCTCGAAGATCATAGAGGCTACAAAACGACCTTCTTCATTGTCGGAAATGGACTTAACCAATTCAATGCGATTTCCTTCATCGTTAGCCGTCCAAACAGTTTTTTGGAGTTGCCCCTTGTTTTGTGCAATGACGGAGTTTGCGGCATTCACAATATTCTGGCTCGAGCGATAATTTTGTTCCAGCTTGATGACTTTGAGCTCCGGGAAGTCTTTTTCAAAATTGAGGATGTTCTCAATGTTGGCACCACGGAAAGCGTAGATCGACTGGGCATCGTCACCCACCACGGCAATGTTCTGACTTACAGAAGCCAGTTTCTTGGTGATCAGGTACTGCGAAACGTTGGTGTCTTGAAACTCATCGACCATTACATACTTGAAGCGGTGCTGGTACTTATTCAACACATCAATATGGTCGCGAAACAATACGTTGGTATTGAAGAGCAGGTCGTCAAAGTCCATGGCATTGGCTTTGAAACAGCGCTGGCAATAGATGCGATAGATCCGTCCCATTTCAGGCTTTTGCGCGGTAGCATCATCAGCCGCATAGATCGGATTGTCATTGTATTCTTTCCAGGACACCAAGCGGTTCTTAGCACTTGAAATGCGATTGAGCACCACATTGGGTTTATAGACCTTGTCATCTAAACCATTCTCTTTCACAATGGCCTTGATCAACGACTTGGAATCGTCCGTATCATATATCGTGAAATTACTCGGATAGCCTAATCGATCAGCTTCAGAGCGCAATATGCGTGCAAAAATAGAGTGAAAAGTACCCATCCACAGGTTGCGGGCATTGGTGCCTACCACACCTTCTATGCGCTCGCGCATTTCCTTGGCCGCTTTGTTGGTAAAGGTCAAGGACAAAATATTGTACGGATCAACACCTTTTTCTTGCATCAAGTAGGCAATGCGATAGGTCAGCACCCGTGTTTTGCCCGAACCGGCACCCGCAATGATCATTGCTGGACCTTCGGTGTTTACGACACCTTCGTATTGGGGTTCATTAAGCGTTGAGAGGTAATCCATGCGGCACTTTTCCATTAGTCAAGGCCTCACTCTTTGTCACACCTTGAATAGCGTGCAAGTTAAGACTTGCTCCTAATTTTCGGTAATCAAATCAGAGAAGTATTCCTCGTAAGTTGAGATGGTCTTTTCCATGGTGAACCGTTCAAAGGCAGTGACCAATCCATTCTGGATCAATCGCTGGCGTAAGGCGTTATCGTCTAACACGCGTTCGATCTTTTCTTTTAAGCCATCAATGTTATTGTTTTCAAAAAGTAAGCCGTTCACCTCATCTTCCACCACATCAGGGATGCCCCCAAAGTTGGTGGCGATGACGGGACACTCCATGGCCATGGCTTCCACCAAAACTAAGCCAAATCCGTCCATGGTGGAGGCCAGTACGTTGACGTCCAGCAAACGATAAACACTTAAAATATCCTCAGGAGGAAGTTTGCCAAGCAAGTGCACTTCGTTCTGGATACCGTGTTGATCTAAATAAGGCTGGATCTGTTCGGGAAAAGCACCCGCGAAGATGAGTTTAATGCGTGGGTCATTAAGCTTGGCAATGGCCTCAATGAGTTGTGGTTGTTCCTTGAATCGTGAAATACAGCCCACGACCTTGTCTTCAGGCTGTAGATTTAACTTTTTCCGAAAGTTGTCCACCTTTTCTTTACTCCACTCTTGAAATCGCTGCTTTGGGATGCCATTATGGATGACGCGGATATGTTCTTCAGGATAGCCTTTTTCAACAAAAATGCGTTTGAGGCCTTCACTGATCACCACGATGCCGGCCGTATTTCTTAGGTAGAACTGACGCTGCAACCAACCCCCAGCGCTTAAAGGGTTTTGTCTTCTTGTGTGCACGATCTGCACGTCAAGCTTGAATCTGAGCTTGGCAAAAATACTTGTGAATCGATCGTAACTCGATTGTGCGTTGATGACTTGAATGCCTTCTTTTCTAACAAGGTCTCTGATTTCGCACCAATTGTTAACATCGAATTTGCTCTTGATCTGCATGGGGACGCGCGTAATGCCAGGGTGTTCGATCAAGTCCCAAATGGGCATTTCAGGCCGTACGCCTGCAAAAACACGATGCCCTCTGTCTGCCAAGCCTTTGGCTAAATAGGTGATGGAATAGGTAGAACCTGCCATGCCTCCTTGATAAGTGAGGAAAAGGATACGAAGTGTTGTTGCAGACATCAGCGCAAACTACTGCACTTCAGGAATGAAATACAAGTGTATTGCTTGGCAAGACGTAAAAGCAGCTTCGAGCGCAAGTTCTTTATAGTTGACTTTTTTATTCGTTATTTTGCCACATGCCTGAGGAACAACACAACGAGGACCAGCAGCAGGAAGAGCAGTTCAAAAAACAGCACTATACTGAAGCGCAAAAATCAGATATTTTTGAAAAGGAGTTTATGGTGCATGTCGATTCCATGTACAATTTCGCCTACCGACTGACTTTTGATGGAGATGACTCTAAAGATCTTGTCCAAGACACTTATTTAAAGGCATTTAGGTTTATTAATTCATTTGAGCGCGGAACTAATGCAAAAGCGTGGTTGTTTCGCATTTTGAAGAACAGTTTCATCAACGATTTTAGGAAGAAAAGTAAACAACCCGCAAAGGTTGACTACAATGAAGTCGAGCAATTTTATAATTCCGATGACGCTGGATCTAAGATCACAACTGACTTGAGAGTAGAGACGGTACAGGACATGATCGGAGATGAAATCTCAGGTGCATTGAATGGCATACCCGTTGATTTCAGAACGGTCATCATTTTGAGTGATTTGGAAGGATTTACCTACGAGGAGATGAGTAAAATACTCGATATACCTATTGGAACGGTACGATCGAGATTACATAGGGCTAGGAATATGATGAAAGAGAAACTAGCTGCATACGCTAAGGAAATGGGATACGCTAAAAAGGATTAAGTCATGGGGGAGTTTAGGGATTGGTTTAAAAGCACATTCAAAAAATGTTACTGTGAACAAGGCAACCTCGTTGATGAGGAACGCTTCCAAGAACTTGTTCAACTGGTACTAGATGGCGAAGCAGACGAAGAATCAAAGAAAATCTTTGAAGAAAAGATCAGAACCTGCGTGAAATCGAATTTCACCTTTGAAAACGAAAAGAAGATTCAAGAACAGATCAAAACCAAGCTTTGCACGCATAAATCTGATCTTCCCAATGATCTCATCCAAACGATCAGGAATAGCGTAAACTTATAGCATGTCGAAAGGGAAAGCCATTATTTTTACGGCACCTTCCGGAGCCGGTAAAACCACCATTGTTAAACACTTACTCAACCAATTCCCCGAATTGGTTTTTTCCATTTCAGCCACTACACGTCAAAAGCGGGAAACTGAAGTTGCCGGAAAAGATTACTATTTCTTGACACCATCGGAATTTCAACAAAAGATCGATGAAGATGCCTTTGTCGAATGGGAAGAATTTTATGGAGGTAGCCGTTATGGCACGCTTAAAACCGAAGTAGAACGTATTTGGGAGGCGGGCAAACACGTGATCTTCGATGTAGAAGTAAAAGGAGCAACGAATATCAAACAATACTTTGGCGATCGGGCCATGGCTGTGTTTGTGAAAGTGCCTTCCATGGAAGAGCTGCAAAAACGTCTTTCGGGAAGAGGAACAGAATCGGCAGAAACCTTTGCCACGCGAATGGAGCGAGCAGAATTTGAAATGTCTTTCGAGAACAAATTTGATGTAACTTTGGTCAATAAAGAATTAGAAGAGGCATTTGCTCAAGCCCAAGAACTTGTGAGCGATTTCTTAACCCAATAAATCTTGAACGTCGGTCTTTTTTTTGGTTCATTCAATCCTATACATATAGGTCACTTGGTTATCGCAGATGTGATGGCCAATCAGACCGACTTGGACCAAGTTTGGTTCGTGGTGAGCCCGTTGAACCCATTCAAAAGCAGCAGTTCATTATTGCACGAATTTGATCGCTTGCGAATGGTAGAACTGGCCATTGCTGAGAATTACAAATTCAGGGCATCTGATGTAGAATTCAACATGCCTAAACCTAGCTATACGGCAGATACCTTAGCGTATTTGTCTGATCAACATCCTGAGCATCAATTCAAGCTGATCATAGGAGAGGATAACCTGCTACATTTTCATAAGTGGAAAAACTACGAGGCCATATTGAATAATTTTGGGTTATATGTTTACCCTAGACCACAAGTGGATAGAACAAAGATAAAAGTTCATCATGAAGCCATTCACTATGTGGAATCACCTATGCTTGATATTTCCGCGACCTTCATCCGTAAATCCATTCGAAACGAACACTCGGTGCAGTACTTGTTACCTTCACCAGTTGTCGATTACATTCGCATGAAGAAATTTTATCAATAATTTTCCATCGTTCAGCGGACCTTTTTTCCTTTCCTTGCGTCTTAGGACCATTAAACATTTCGAAAACAATTAGCAGTATTCTTACTTTAAATTGTATCGAAATCAAAAACTCAACGCATGCAACGACTTACGTTATTGTTTATCCTTGTTCTGATGTCTGGTGGTTTGGTCGCCCAAGGGATCAAGGGGGCCATCAAAGATGACGAGGGGAATGCGCTTCCTTTCGCTTCTATTTACATCAAAGAATTAGGTACCGGTACTTCGGCCAACCTGGAGGGGAACTTTGAACTTCCCCTTCAATCGGGAAATTATACCGTTACTTTTCAATACATGGGCTATGCTACTGTCGAGCGCAGTGTTCGTGTTGGGAGCCGCTACGAGCTCATCAATATCACGCTGAAAACACAGGTGATTGATCTGCCGACCGTTGAGGTCAATGCGAAAGCGGAAGATCCCTCTTATACCATTATGCGAAAGGCAATCGCGAAGGCAGAATACCACCTGCTACAGAATGATAGCTATCAGGCAGAGGTTTACATGAAAGGAACTGGCCAGATCACGAAAGTGCCCTGGTTACTGAAAAAGACATTTGAAGAGGAAGGAGTTGATACCAGCCAGGTATTTACCTCTGAATCGGTTTCAGAGATCTATTTTGAAAGACCTAATACCTTTAAAGAAAAAGTTATCTCTGTTCGGACGTCTGGTCAAGACATTGAAAATGCCAACCCGAACGCCTACATAAATAGCAGTTTTTACACGCCGAAAGTAGTGAATGCCATATCTCCTTTACATCCACGAGCCTTTGGTTACTACAAGTTTGAGTACATGGGCAGCTTCATGGATAGGGGAAATGAGATCAATAAGATCAAAGTAACGCCAAGGTCTAAAGGGGATGATGTTTTTGAAGGAGAGATTTATATTAGAGAAGACTTTTGGAACATCCATTCGCTCGATCTCACCACGAGTTTGCTGGGCTTCAAGATCAATATCAAGCAGATCTACGCCCCGGTAGAAAATGAAGTGTGGATGCCCGTCAACCAGCAATTTGAATTTGAAGGCTCGGTCTTTGGATTGGCTGGAAAGTATAGCTACTTAGCCTCTGTCAGTGATTATCAGATCACGCCGAATCCTGATCTTGACGCTTCGGTCATTTTAGTCGATGAAAAGATCACCCCTGCACCGGAGGAGATCCAAGGAAATCTAGAGCAAGGAATGGAGCAAGTATTTGCCCAAGAGAAAGAAGTGTCGCGAAAGGACTTTAGAAAGATGATGCGCGAGTATGAGAAAGAAGAACTCAAAGAAGAAGCCGAAGAAGATCGTGATGTGATCTCTGACTATTGGTTTTCAATTGACACCTTAGCCGCCAAAAAAGATTCAGCTTATTGGGCCAAGATTCGTCCGGTTCCTTTGACAGAAAAAGAAGTGGATGGCTATAAATGGCAAGACAGTACTTACACGGCTGACAAAGAGCAGGCAGCAGCAGATTCTGCTGTGCTGAAGAATGGCAATCCATTAAAGTTTAAAGACCTCTTCTTTGGGAGTTACTACAAACTGGGTGAACGACTGCGATTTGACTTTGCAGGTTTTGTGCCGCACACGAACTTCAATACGGTGGAAGGGCTGCACATGGATTTTACCGGCCGGTTTTTGTGGAGAAATGACACGACGACACGCTTAAGAATTAGTCCATTTGTGCGCTATGGATTCGCCTCTAATCAAGTATATGCCAAATTAGAAACTCAGTTTGGCGTAGGCAAAGGGGAGCAGCGCAACACCTTCAGGATCAATGGTGGCTCATACGTCAGTCAGTTCAATCCAGATATCGTAAGTCCTTTAATCAACAGCTGGGTCGCCATCACGAGGAAAAGAAGCTGGATCAGGCTGTATCAAAAGGAGTACATGAATGTGAGCTGGGCACGAAGGTTCAGGTACAAGCATACCATTTCGGTTGGCTCAGAGTGGGCGAATAGAACCGAACTCTTCAATAATACAGATTGGACTCTAATTGGGGATAAAGAACTGGCCTATAAACCTAACCGGCCAGAGAATGAAGAGGTGATCGGAACCACTCCTTTTCAAAATGAAAAAGCCCTCAAAGTGGTTGTTAATTACAGACTGAAGCCGTGGTTGAAGTACAGAAGGTACAACGGCCAATTAATACCGATTAACGATACTTCTCCTGAATTTAGAGTAACCTATCGAAAGGGAATCGATGGAGTCTTGGGTAGTACGGTTGATTATGATCACCTCGAACTAGGGTTGAAGACAACCATCAATCTAGGGGTGAGAGCAAAAGTAGACCTAGATGTGGAGGCCGGTTCTTTCCTGAATAACAATGCACTTGATTTCACCGAGTTCAAACATTTTAGTGGTAACCGCATGTTGTTTGTACCAATCGAGGTGACCGGTGGTTACCGACTCCTGGATTATTACCGTCACAGCACGCAAGACGAATATTTGTCTGTTTTGTCACACATTCGTTTCAGAAAGCTCTTGTTCACCCATATCCCGGCCTTGCGTTTGACGGGTGTAAAGGAGAACCTCTTTGTGAATTATTTACATACACCAACTTCGGATAACTACATAGAGATCGGTTATGGCATCGATAACCTCTTTCGCCTTTTTAGGGTAGAATTTGTGCAGTCTTTTCAGGGCTGGGAGGCCAGCACCTTTGCTGTCAGGATCGGTATTGCGTCAATTTTTGGCAATTAACGGTCTGAACAGTTGTCTTAAGCACATCTTTTCTATTAGATTCGTGAAAAATTTGAATCATGAAGAAGGTTTTTGCTAGTGTGCTTGTGTTGATGGTCATTTCAATGGCTTGTGCTCAAACGGAGAAAAAAGAGGAGTCGAAATGGAAAGAAGGGCAACATTACGAAGTTGTCAGCACTCAGGCCTCTGCCGAACCAAAAGTGACCGAATTTTTCTCACACTACTGTGGTCATTGTTTTCAATTTGAAGCATGGGTCGATACGGTGAAAACTGCCATCAAGGTGCCTTTTGAAAAATCACATGTCAGCTATATTCCTCAAAATGACTCATTGGTGGCAATGGCGATGGTGAAAGCCTTCGTGATCATGGAAGAGTTGGAAATTCAAAAAGAAGTTAGCCCGCAGATGTTTGCCGCTATTCATGTAAAAGGAGATCCGATGGATTCAGAAGACGCCATTAAGAATGTTTTTTTGCTGAATGATGTGGATGCCGCGACTTATGACAAACTTTTTGCAGATCCTGCCATTAATCAAAAGGCCAAGGAGATGGCTGAATTATGGCTCGAAAGAAGGATCACCTCAGTACCGACCTTGGTCGTGAATGATAAATACAAAGTCAATATGGGTTCTGTTACGAGCATGGACGAATTGATCGAGTTGACCATTGCCTTGACCAAAATGGAAGACTAACCATTCGCAAAATTTCAGTTTTTATTTCCTTGCCGTCGGTCTAATTTGGAACAAACCTTAGACTGATGAAGAAATTATTTGCACTTAGCTTACTCCTGTTTCTTGCAGCTTGTGTTGTTCAGCCCAACGAAGTTGATCGTTGGGAACGTACAGCCGAGCGTGTGACCATTATTCGAGATGATTTTGGGGTACCCCATATTTACGGCAAAACCGATGCCGACGCTGTTTTTGGCATGTTGTATGCCCAATGCGAAGACGATTTCCCAAGAGTCGAAAGAAACTATTATTGGGCGCTAGGCCGTTTGGCCGAAGCGGAAGGAGAGCAGGCCATCTATTCAGACCTGCGGGCCAGGTTGTATATGACCATTGACGAAGCCAAGGAGCTGTATGAAACTGCGCCCGAATGGTTAAAAGAGTTGTGTGAGGCCTATGCTGATGGCATCAACTACTACCTTCATACACATCCAGAGGTTCAGCCTAAGGTCTTGACAAGATTCGAGCCTTGGTTCCCTTTGTTCTTTTTCGAGGGCTCGATCGGGGGCGATATCGAATCGGTTTCAACAAGAGGCATAAGAGATTTCTATGGTGCTGATCAAGCCACAGCAATGGTTGAATTTGTGGAGGAAGAGGACTTACTCGAAGAACCGAAAGGCTCAAATGGTTTCGCCATTTCAGGTGACCATACGGCTTCAGGAGATGCCATGTTGTTGATCAACCCGCACACTTCATTTTATTTCAGAGGGGAGTCTCAAGTGGTGAGTGAAGAAGGGCTGAATGCTTATGGAGCCACTACTTGGGGGCAATTCTTTATTTATCAGGGATTCAATGAATACAATGGCTGGATGCACACTTCGACCAGAGTGGATTTCAAAGATGACTTCTTGGAAACAGTAGAGGAGAGGGATGGTAAGCTTCAGTATAAGTATGGAGAAGAATGGAGAGATGTATGGACCTCCGAAGTGACATTGAAATATAAAGATAGTGATGAGATGAAGGAGCGCACCTTCCCCATGTACAGAACTCATCATGGTCCGATTACAGGCAAGATCGATGACAAGTGGGTAGCTACTGCATTGAATTGGGAGCCAGTTGACGCCTTGGTCCAATCATTCACCAGAACAAAGACCAAGAATCATGACGAGTTCTGGGAAATGATGAAGATCCGCCGGAATTCTTCTAATAACACAGTTTACGCAGATAAAGACGGCACGATCGCTTATTATCATGGAGACTTTATTCCAAAGCGTGATCCTCAATTTGATTATTCCAGGCCAGTTGATGGTTCAGACCCAAGAACGGACTGGCAGGGAATGCACGAGTTAGAGGATATCATCACCATCGTAAACCCAGGTAATGGATGGATTCAGAATTGTAACTCAACACCTTTTACGGCTGCAGCTGAGTTTAGTCCGAAACCTGAAGATTATCCAACTTACATGGCTCCTGATCAAGAGAATTTCAGAGGAGTGCATGCGGTAAAGGTCCTTTCGGAGATGGAGGATTTAACGGTAGATGGTTTAATTGATTTGGCACATGACCCTTATTTACCAGCTTTTGAAAAAGTGATTCCTGGTTTGGTGGAGGCCTACAAGCGAGTAGGCGGTCCGAAAAAACTGGCAGGAGCCATCAATACCTTAGCAAATTGGGACCTAAGAACGTATAAGGAATCTGTAGCGATGACCCTAGCCCATTTCTATGGGATGCAATTGTATAGAGATGGAGGAAACCCAGAAAGATTAGGTGGAAATGAAAGGTTTCATTGGTATGGTTCGGGATTACCAATGGCAAAGAGAGTGGAGATCTTCGAGAAAGCCTTTGATCAAATAGTAGAGGATTTCGGTACTTGGGAAACTCCTTGGGGTGAGTATAATCGCTTCCAAAGATTATCAGGTGATATGGATCTCAAATACGATGATGATGAACCATCGATTCCTGTAGGCATGACCACGGCAAGATGGGGAGCCTTGGCCGCTTTCGGTGCTCGTGCTGGAGAGGACACAAAAAGAATTTATGGCTATCGGGGCAATAGTTTTGTGGCCATGGTTGAGTTTGGTGATAAAGTGAAGGCTAAAAGCATGTTGGCTGGTGGTCAGAGTGGCGATCCCAATTCACCGCACTTCTATGATCAAGCACAGCGCTATGCAGATATGCAGTTCAAAGATGTTCCTTTCTACAAAGAAGATGTTAATGCCCGAGCGGAGGAGACGTACAAGCCAGGGCAACGGTAATTAGGATTAGTTGGGTAGTGCTATCAGCGCTTCGACTGCTATATAGAGAGTATATAAAAAAAGCCATGTAACACCCGTTACATGGCTTTTCATTGGGGTAATATCTAACTAAACCGTCATAATATCCTTTTCCTTATGGGCCAATAAGTCGTCCATCACCTTGACATACTTATCCGTGAGCGCTTGGA
>ENA-OUOG01000455-OUOG01000455.1-marine-metagenome-genome-assembly--contig:-NODE-455-length-54285-cov-4.867197_pt1 | contig 54285 bp, 44 predicted proteins | sample MGYA00248635_ERZ508505 | MGnify/ENA primary metagenome ERZ508505 (study PRJEB26176, sample SAMN06267871) | marine metagenome | isolation source: Saanich Inlet, British Columbia, Canada | place: Pacific...
CACCATAGCAAATCCGGAGAAAATTGCCCCCGCAACAAAGTATGGTGGAAAAATCGTGGTATGCCATCCTGGAATAACCGAAGTAGCAAAGTCAAAAGATACGATGGTGTGAACCGATAGTACCAAAGGAGTTGCCAGTCCCGCCAAGACGAGAGAAACTTCTTCAAATCGTTGCCAGTCTTTTGCACGACCACTCCACCCAAAGCTTAATAAGCTATAGATTTTCTTTTGGAAAGGTTTAACTGCACGATCACGAATCATTGCAAAGTCAGGCAAAAGCCCTGTCCACCAAAACACAAGTGATACCGACAGATACGTAGAAATTGCAAATACATCCCATAGCAGTGGGGAGTTAAAGTTTACCCACAAGGACCCAAACTGATTGGGAATTGGGAGAACCCAGTAGGCCAACCAAGGGCGACCCATGTGAATAATCGGAAACAAACCGGCTTGAATAACCGAGAAAATGGTCATTGCTTCCGCAGAACGGTTAATGGCCATACGCCATTTTTGACGGAACAATAAGAGTACCGCAGAAATCAGCGTTCCCGCGTGTCCGATACCTACCCACCATACAAAGTTGGTAATATCCCACGCCCATCCGACGGTTTTATTTAATCCCCATACACCGATTCCGGTAGAAACCGTGTAAATGATACATCCTAATCCCCACAAAAAAGCAGTAAGGGCAATACCAAATGCCAAAAACCACTGCTTGTTAGGCGGATTTTCGACAGGTGCGGCAATGTCTACCGTTACATCGTGGTACGATTTATTCCCTGTGACTAAGGGCTTTCTAATGGGTGCTTCGTAGTGACTAGCCATAAATCGTTTCTTAAGTATTTCTAACTTTTACTTGATACATTACATTGGGCTCTGTACCCACGCTTTCCAACAAGTGATACATACGCTTGCCTTCTTTAAGTTGAGCCACTTCGCTTGCTTTATCATTGATGTCGCCAAAGACCATAGCGCCGTTACCACAAGCACTAGAACACGCTGTGTTAAATTCGCCGTCTTTGATTTCACGACCCTCAAGTTTTGCGTCCAAAATCGTTTTTTGTGTACGCTGTATACACAACGAACATTTTTCCATCACACCTCTAGAACGCACAACAACATCAGGGTTAAGCACCATACGACCTAAATCGTCGTTCATGTGGTAGTCAAACGCATCGTTTTTGTTGTACAAGAACCAGTTAAAGCGACGCACTTTGTAAGGACAGTTGTTCGCGCAGTAGCGTGTACCCACACAACGGTTGTATGCCATGTGGTTTTGCCCTTGACGACCATGTGAAGATGCTGCCACAGGACAAACTGTTTCACAAGGTGCGTGGTTACAGTGCTGACACATTACCGGCTGGAAGGTAACTTGTGGATTTTCGGAAGGGTCTTCCATTTTACCAAAAGTAGATAGAGACTCCCCTAATCCGCTGATGTTTTCAACGGTTTCTAAATCGTCTTTAAAGGTTTCTTCTGCAGAATAGTAGCGGTCGATACGTAACCAGTGCATATCGCGCGATTTGCGAATCTCGTGTTTACCCACCACAGGAACGTTGTTCTCTGCATGACACGCAACCACACACGCACCACATCCAGTACATGCATTTAAATCGATAGAAAGATTAAAATGATGCCCAATAGAACGATCAAAAGCCTGCCACATGTCCGCTTCTTTGGAAGTAACATCTATTTCAACGTGATCTCGCGACACTTGGGTCATCGGATTCCAATACTTAGCGTCTTTGGTATTGAAAATCTCAAGGGTAGTTTCACGAACGATATCGCCTCTACCCATAAGTGTATTTTGCAACTGTGTGCAAGCAAATTTGTGCATCCCAGAAGCAGCTGCTACTGAAACGGTTTGCACAGGACTAAAGTTTTTATACAACGGATATGCATTGGCACCAACTTGCATTTCGGATTTCATTCCGGCTGTTTTGCCATATCCAAATGCTAATCCTACTGTTCCTTTCGCCTGACCAGGTTGGATAAGCACAGGCGCTTTAACCGTTACGCCATTTAACGTAATTTCTGCAATGCTACCATCTAAGGCTCCGTCTGCTTGATTTACATTTTCAAGTCCCAAGGCTTCTGCATCAGCTTTTGATACTGTAAGGTAGTTGTCCCAAGTAACGCGTGTAATGGGGTCGGGAAGCTCTTGCAACCAAGGGTTATTGGCTTGCTGTCCGTCGCCAATAGCTGTTTTGGTGTAGAGGTGTAACTCCAATCCAGATTGTGCTTTGGCACGCGCAAGGCGTTGAACAAGTGCATTTACATTATCGTTATAACGCACATTATCTGATGCATTAGTAACAAAGAAACCGTCGTGTAAAGCTTCATTGAAAGATGCACCGCCCAAAATGTTTGACGACCAATACGCCTTAATGGCATCGTCATATTTTTGAGAACTTCCACTTAGTGCAAGTAGCACATCTTGAAATTGTTTGGTGTCAAACAACGGGCGAATGGTAGGCTGCGTAAGTGCAAAGTACCCCGTCTTAAGCTCCACATCACCCCAAGACTCTAGGTAGTGTGGTGCGGCAGCCACCCACTGACTGTGGATAGCCGTTTCGTCGTTTTTCATGCTGAAGGTCAAAGACAATTTCGTCTTTTTCAAACCTGCAACAAAAGCCTCGGCATTTGGAAGGGTATACGCCGGATTAACACCCGCCATAATCACACCGCCAACTTTACCAGCATTCAAATCGTTAACCAATTGACTGATAACCCCAGCATCCCCTTGACGAAGTTGGCTAGTATGTTTCACGTCAATTACCGAAGAACCCAACACATTGTTGATGGCTAAAACGGCACGTTGTGCATCTTCGCTTTGTAACCCAGAAACGACAATCGCTCCTTTGCCGGCTGCTTTAAGTTCAGCCGCAATTTTAGTCACCTTTTTCTTAAACGATGCGCCAAGTGGCGTTGGATAAGAAGTGTTTGTAAGGGCACCATAAAGCTCAACCAAAACAAACTGTTGCTCAACTGCGGTCGTTGGAAAACGGTAATCCGCATTTGCACCCGAAAGTGTCATGTTTGCCTCAAACTGGTAGTGCTTAGACATTTTTGCCTTGCCATTTTTCTCTTTTGGCACACGAGATTTGGCATATCCAGAAGAAAAACCTCCACCTTGCCAATCGCCTAAAAAGTCAGCACCAATAGAAACGATACAGCTAGCTTTACTAAAATCATAGCTTGGAAGGGCGCGCTTTCCGTATGCTTTTTCAAAAGCATTTAGCGCAGCCGTTTCTGAAACTGGGTCGTAAGTATAATGTGTTACATTAGGATATTTCGCTTGGAAATCCTTAATAATTTCTATTGTTGTGGGGCTTGCCAGAGAAGGGGTAATCAAAGCTACCGCCTCATTGTTTTGGGCAAATTGTGCCAATTGCTGACCTACATTTGCCTCTAACGTATCCCAACTTACATCTACACCCGATTGCGTTGGTCCCTGTACACGCATGCTATCGTACAATGACAATACCGATGCTTGAACACGTGCATTTGCTGCGCCGAGCAAAGGTGCGTCTGTGTTGTTCTCAACCTTGATTGGACGCCCCTCACGTGTTTTGACAAGAATACTTGCTGTGTCAAAACCGTCTACAATAGTAGTGGCATAATAATTGGCAACACCGGGAATAATTTGCTCAGGTTGCACTACGTAAGGAATAGACGTATTTACAGGACCTTCACAAGCTGCTAGTGTTGCAGCTGCCGTACTAAAGCCCATGTATTTTAAAAAGTCGCGACGCGAGGTTTCGCTCTCGGGAAGTTCAGTATCTCCCAACAGATCTTCGGGAAGTTTTTGTACAAACTCTTTTTGACCTAGCGTTTCCACCCAAGGAGCCTGCTCGTTTAGCTCAACTTCGCTTTTCCAGTATTTCTTTTGATTGGGCATATGCTGATTTGTTAATAGTGACACTTACCACATTCCAGTCCACCCATTTGGGCAGCAGTAAGTTTTTCTACTCCGTATTTTTTAGACAGTTCTTCGTGAATTTTGGTATAGTATCCATTGTCTTTCACGTTCACATTTGTTTCTCGGTGACAATTGATACACCATCCCATGGTTAATGGTGAATGCTGATACATGATTTCCATTTCCTCAACAGGACCGTGACACTTTTGGCATTCTACGCCGGCAACAGAAACGTGCTGTGCGTGATTAAAGTACACAAAGTCAGGCAGGTTATGGATACGCACCCATTTAACAGGTTGTGTTTCTCCGGTATAGCTTTGGGTGTTTTCGTCCCAGCCCACAGCTTTGTACAACTTCTTGATTTCGTTGGTGTAAAATTCTTTGGTGTATCCTTTTTCTAAATCCTCTTCGCCATTGTACTCTGCAATGTTCATGTGACAGTTCATACACACGTTTAAAGAAGGAATTCCAGAATGCTTGGACACACGTGCAGAAGAGTGGCAATATTTACACTCAATTTGGTTATCCCCAGCGTGAATTTTGTGCGAATAGTGAATCGGCTGAATGGGCATATACCCTTGGTCAACGCCTACTTGCATCAAATAGCTGTACCCCACATAGGCACTAGAGAGCAACAAAAAGACTACGGTCACAAAAACTAAAAACGGGTTTTGCGCATAGGCTTTCCATAGCGGTGTACGCTTTTCCTTTTCTTTTTTGATTACCTCAATACCGTTGGCTGCGGCAATTTGTTTTAGGGTTTTGTTTACCAAAAAGAGCATTACCACAAGGGCTGCAAGCACCAACATCAGAATCACCAACACCAAATCGTTGGTTAATCCGCCTTGTTCTTGCGCAGCTGTTGCCACAGGCTGCGCAGCAGCAGCTGTAGCTGCAGGTGGTGTATAGTCGGTATACGCCAAAATGTTATCGATATCTTCGTTTGAAAGTTGAGGAAACGAAGTCATTACAGATCCGTTGTATTCCTCAAAAATGGCAACCGCTTGTGCGTCGCCAGATTTTACCATTGCCGTAGAGTTCTTAATCCAGCTATACAACCATTCTCTATCGTATTTGGCAGTAACGCCTGCAAGTGCAGGTCCCACGGCACGCTTGTTTAATTTGTGACAGGCGGCACAGTTGGCGTTAAATAAGGATTTACCCTTTTGAACATCGGGTTCCTGAGCAGATACAACAAAGCTGAAGCAAAGTGATAAAAACAATAAGGGAAGGTGAGCTAAAAAGCTGTCCTTGTACATAGGTGGTTAGTTGTTGATTAATTCACTTCTTATGAATTCGACAGCAAAATTACGACACAGACCTCATTTTAAAAACCGCTAGCGCATTAAAGTGGTAATTTATAATGTGTCTAAATAAATAGTTAATTAATTGTTATTGTGATACTTACAAAAGTATTGTTCAGCTTCATTTTAACAAAAAATAAATGAAATATTGCTGTATTTTTGCAGCGACATGAGACATCACAACACCCCTTTTAACCTCTTGATATTGTGCTTTGTAAGTTTAAGTTTTACCCACTTACACGCCCAAGTAGCGAAAACCGTACTCCATGCTCCTGACAAACTCAACCGTTTGTTGGAAACCAAAATTACATTGGATAAAAAAGCATCGGAGGAGAGACTTTATTCCATACAAGTGTATTATGGAAATTTTGAATCTACTACTGCCGTTTTGGAAGAATTTAAGGAGTTATTTCCAACTCTAGAAACACAACTTATTTTTGAAACGCCCAATTATAAAATAAGAGTTGGTAGTTACACCACAGAGCGCGAGGCGCTGGAGGCGTTGGGTCCAGTGAAAAGGAAATTTCCTGCTGCTTTTGTGCTAAAGCCTTAAGTTTATTTTAGCTTTTTCTTAACCGCAACTTCAAGGTAACCTTCAACCACATCTCCTTCTTTGATGTCGTTAAATCCTTTGATTTGCAACCCACAATCGTACCCTTTGGTTACTTCTTTAACGTCATCTTTGAAGCGTTTGAGCGATGCCAAAGTTCCTGTGTAAATAACCACTCCTTCGCGAATGATACGCACTCCAGAATTGCGAACAATTTTTCCGTCTGTTACCATACAACCTGCAATGGTTCCAATTTTAGAAATTTTAAAGGTTTCGCGGATTTCGGCGTTACCCGTAATTTCTTCTTTGAAATCAGGTGATAACATGCCTTCCATAGCGTCTTTAAGGTCGTTGATGGCATCGTATATAATAGAATAGCTACGGATGTCAATTTCCTCTTTTTCAGCCAATTGGCGTGCAGTTCCCATTGGGCGCACATTAAATCCAATTACAATGGCGTCTGATGCCGAAGCCAACAATACGTCAGACTCCGTAATTGCACCCACACCCTTGTGGATAATGTTCACTTGAATTTCTTCGGTTGAAAGTTTTTGGAACGAATCGGTCAATGCCTCTACAGAACCATCCACATCACCTTTCAAAATAACGTTCAATTCTTTAAAGTCGCCCAAAGCAATACGACGTCCAATTTCGTCTAGTGTAATATGACGTTGTGTACGCACCGACTGCTCGCGTACCAATTGCGTGCGCTTCGCAGCAATTTGTTTCGCCTCACGTTCGTCATCATATACATTAAAGCGATCCCCTGCTTGCGGCGCACCATCAAGTCCCAAAATGGATACTGGCGTAGAGGGCCCTGCTTGTGTAAGCTCGCGGCCGTGCTCATCGTGCATGGCACGTACCTTTCCACTGTGGCGTCCTGCCAGAATATAATCTCCAATTTTCAAAGTTCCTGTTTGCACCAAAATGGTGGATATATACCCGCGTCCTTTATCCAAATAGGCTTCCACAACCGTACCCTGCGCAATACGATTTGGATTGGCTTTGAGCTCTAACAACTCTGCTTCGAGCAATACTTTTTCTAATAATTCTTCAACACCCTGACCCGTTTTAGCCGAAATGTCGTGCGATTGAATTTTTCCGCCCCAATCTTCAACCAACAAATTCATCCCTGCCAAACTCTCTTTGATTTTATCAGGGTTTGCGGCAGGTAAATCCACTTTGTTAATGGCAAATACTATAGGTACAGATGCGGCTTGGGCATGGCTTATCGCCTCTTTGGTTTGCGGCATGATGTTGTCATCAGCAGCGACGACAATAATTACCAAGTCGGTAACTTGAGTTCCGCGGGCACGCATAGCGGTAAAGGCTTCGTGACCTGGTGTATCTAAGAACGTAATTTTCTGACCGCTTTTAAGCGATACACTATAGGCTCCTATATGTTGTGTAATTCCTCCTGATTCGCCTTGAATTACGTTGGCATTTCGCACATAATCCAACAACGAAGTTTTCCCGTGGTCAACGTGTCCCATAACGGTAACAATGGGTGCTCGTGATTCAAGGTCTTCGGGCTTGTCTACAATTTCTTCAACGGCTTCTTCAATATCTGAAGTAACAAATTCTACCTCGTAACCAAATTCTTCGGCAACTACAGAAAGGGTTTCGGCATCCAAACGTTGGTTCATGGTAACCATGATGCCCAATGACATACAGGCAGAAATAATTTGCGTAGAACTTACATCCATCATGGTAGCTACCTCGCCCACTGTAACAAACTCTGTTACTTTAAGGATTTTGCTTTCCGCTTCTTGCAGTGCTTCTTCTTCCTCCGATTTTTGTCGATGCGAATCACGCTTTTCTCGACGGTATTTTGCTCCTTTAGATTTGTTGGTTTTCCCTTGAAGTTTTTCTAGGGTTTCGCGAATTTGCTTTTGGATTTCTTCTTCGGTAGGCTCTTCTTTTTGGACAGCAGGGCGTTGCTGTTTTTGTCCACCTCTACCCTGTGCCGGTTTGCGGTTACCCGCACCGGTATCTTTGGTAATGCGTTTTCTTCTGCGCTTGTTGCCCTCACTATCAGCAGTCTTTTTGGGTTCGGGTTTTTTAAATTGTTCGAGGTCAATTTTTTGCCCTGTTGCCTTTAACCCACTAAGTTTTTTGTACTGTGTTTCAATTTTACCAGAAACAGCCTCAGGAGCATCGGCTTCCTTTACCTCAGGGGTATCTACTTTCTTTACCTCAAGTGCTTCCTTAACAGCAGGAATTTCTTCTACGGTTACGGCAGCTTCTTCAGTATTGTCTACTGGGCTTGCCGAAGTGGTAACCTCCTCTTTGGGTGCAGGCTCTGGCGCAGGAACTTCTTTTTTCGGTGCTGGTTTTGGGTCAAGGTCAATTTTACCCACGGTCTTGAGACCGCTCAACTTCCCTTGTGCACGCACAACCGGTTCGGCTTTTGGCATTTCGGGTTTTGGCTCAACTTCTTTTTGCGCTTGCTCACGAATGGCTTCTTTTTCTTTACGCTTTTCTTCGAATACCTCATGTGAGGCTTCTTTTTTGGAGCGATCGGTTTGGAAGGCGTCCAAAAGAAGTTCATACTCCTGTTGAGAGATTTTAGTTGTTGGACGCGCCTCTACCTGAAACCCCTTTTCAGCAAGGGATTCTACGGCACGGTCCAGCGAAATATTTAACTCGCGGAGTACTTTGTTTATTCGTATTGTTTTCGTGTCAGCCATAAAATGTTTGTACGCTCAAAAATATAAAAATTGCCTTGGTTATTCGTTAGAGAACTCTGCACTTAGTATGCGACGCACGTCTTGAACGGTTTCTTCTTCCAAATCGGTGCGCTTTACTAGGTCCCCTACTTCTTGTTCCAAGACACTCTTAGCGGTGTCTAATCCTACCTTTTTAAATTCTTCAATAATCCATGCTTCAATTTCGTCAGAGAATTCGGTAAGCTCTACGTCTTCTTCCATACCCTCACGATATACATCGATTTCATATCCCGTCAATTGCCCAGCCAAACGAATGTTGAATCCGCCACGACCAATCGCTTTAGATACCTCGTTGGGGTCCATCATAACCTCTACACGCTTGGTTTCTTCATTAATTTTTACTGAGGTTACCTTCGCCGGACTCAAGGCCCTAGTAATCAACAATTGGGTGTTATTGGTGTAATTGATTACGTCAATGTTTTCGTTACCCAATTCGCGAACAATACCGTGAATACGTGAACCTTTCATACCCACACAAGCCCCTACAGGGTCGATGCGATCGTCATAGGAGTCCACAGCTACTTTTGCTTTTTCGCCAGGCACACGAACCGCCTTTTTGATCGTAATCAATCCGTCAAATACTTCAGGGATTTCTTGCTCAAATAATTTCTCCAAAAACTTGGGCGAAGTCCGAGACATCACAATACTAGGCTTGGTACCTTTGAGTTCCACGCTTTCAATAATACCACGCACGTTGTCGCCTTTGCGGTAAAAGTCAGATGGAATTTGCTTGTCTTTAGGCAGGATGATTTCATTGCCCTCATCGTCAAGAAGAATTACCACACGGTTGCGCACATGATGCACCTCGGCGGTGTAAATTTCCCCAACCATGTCAATAAATTGTTTATAGATAATGGTGTTGTCGTGTTCGTGAATGCGTGCCACCAAATTTTGACGCAATGACAATACCATACGACGTCCCAAATCAGCCAATTTTACTTCTTCAGACACGTCTTCGCCCACCTCAAAGTCGGGCTCTATTTTGCGCGCCTCAGAAAGCTCAATTTCTTCGTTTGGGTCTTCCACTTCACCGTCTTCCACTACCACGCGGTTACGCCAAATTTCCAAATCCCCTTTGTCAGGGTTGATGATGATATCGAAGTTGTCATCTGTGCCATACTTCTTTTTAAGCGTACTTCTAAACACTTCTTCCAAAATGGACATAAGCGTTACTCGGTCGATGAATTTTTCGTCTTTAAATTCCGAAAACGACTCAATAAGGGCGAGATTTTCCATGTTTATTTGTTAAATTGTATTTGTACTACTGCTTTTTTTATATCGGCAAACGAAAGATTTACTTCTTTGGTTACCGTATGTTTTCCTTTGCCAACGGGTTTGGGTTCGCGGGTTTTCCACTGCAGGTTAATGCACTCCTCGTCTGAGGCGGTTAGCGTGCCTTTGAGTTTCTCATCGTCTTGGGTGATGATATTCAAAATACGCCCCACGTGCTTTCTGTATTGACGCGGTTGCGTAAGCGGCGAAGCGGCTCCAGCAGAACCTACCTCTAGCGAAAAATCGTGCTCCTCGCGGTCTAGGTTATGTTCTATGTGACGACTGACACGCATACACTGTTCTAGCGTAACACCGTGGTCACCATCGAGGACTACGCGAATGTGGGAAGCAGCATCAATATGCATATCCACCAAAAACAGCTCGGGCTGTTCGGCAAGTGCCTCAGTAAGCAAATCGTGTACCTGTTTCGTAAACTCCATAAAATAAAAAAGAGGACGTTGTCCCCTACCTCTATCCCGTTAAACGTGGGCAAATATAGAAATAAAATTCCGATTTTGTATATTTACCTACAACCGCTCCAGAATCTGTACAGCATGTACTGACCGAAGCGCCCTAAAATTTTGTGTTATGAAGCATCCCATTTCCCCCTTTCTCTTGCGCTGTATCGCTGTACTTTTAGTGATGCCGTATTTTCATGTTAAACGGTTTTTTAGACAAAAAAATCTTGAAAACAATAAACGATAGAAACATGAAAAAAGAAATTTTTCCCAAAGAAATTCTTGACAATTCTTTTGAAGTGCACCAATTTAAGCACAGCACCAAAAGCAAGGCTATCTATACGCTTATTTTGGTGTTGGTGGTAACGGCATTGGCAGCCCTCCCCTTTTTGTATGTGGATGTATATGTTACTGCACGAGGGATTATTACCCCTGAGGAGGAACGTATTACGCTGGTACCGATACAATCTGGGAGAGTGGTTTTTGCTGCGGTTACGCCCAACCAATATGTGGAAAAAGGCGATACCCTACTTGTTGTGGAAGACCCCGTTTTTGATGAAAAATGGCAGCTGTTGCAGCAGCAAATAGACCGCACCACAATCTTTATTGCGGATATTGAAACGCTACTTTCTACCAAAAATACTACTCAAAAAATGCGCTCTAGCGCATATACCGCTGAATATGCACTTTACCAACAAGGGCTGCACGACTTACAGCTAAAACACCAAAAAGCCACCACCGACTTTGAGCGCAATGCGGGGTTGTACAAAAAGGGCGTTATCAGCAAGGTGGATTATGAAGCCTACGAACACGAACAACGCATCGCACGTAACAACATTACCCAATGGAAACGCCAGCACACCAACCAGTGGGAAGCCAAACACGCCGACTACCAACATAGCCTAGAAGAACTGCAAAGCACCCAACAGCAACTTACCAACAGTAAGGGCAACAACGTACTTATGGCTCCCGTGGCGGGAACGCTATTGGAAGTAGCGGGGCTAAACACCGACGGTTTTGTACAGGTGGGGCAACCCATCGCCAAACTCTCGCCCAACAGCAATTTGGTGGTGGAATGCTATGTTGCTCCTACCGATATTGGCTATGTGCAAAAAGGCAAAAAGGTTACTTTTAAAATAGATGCCTACAACTATAACCAATGGGGCTTGGCGCAAGGAACAATTAGCAGCATAGGCGACGATATTGAACTGCTAGACGGCAAGCCGGTGTTTACGCTCCGTTGCCAGATAAACACCCCTACGCTAAGGCTAAAAAACGGTGTAGAGGGGGCATTGAAAAAAGGCATGACACTAACCGCACAGTTTGTACTGACCAAGCGCAGCTTGTTTGACTTGCTTTACGACAACTTAGACGATTGGCTTAACCCCGCTGAAAAACATGAATAGCCTAACGCACATACAACGCTTACAACAGCTGCACCTACGCATTAAAGCTGCCAATACGGGTAGCCCTAAAACGCTAGCAAAACAATTTAATATTAGCGAGCGTAGCTTGTATTGCTTGCTAGATATTCTTAAGGATATGAAAGCTAAAATTCGTTACAGCAGAAAACGGAAAACCTATTTTTATCAAGATGAAAGTTTTGATATGAATGTCGAAATAAACATTGAAGTGATACAAGATGGTGTAGCTAAAAAAATATACGGTGGTTGGGTATCATTTAAAAATAATTCCTTTACTGCAAGGAAGTTGCAGTGAACAAACCTAACTTAGCCCTATTGTTAATTTAAATCTTATATTATGAACACATTATGTTTAGAAAAATACGGCGTTTCTGAGATGGAAACACGTGAAATAATAGAGGTTAGTGGCGGTGGTCCATGGAGGCGGTTTGCTTTTGCGGTAGTTGACGCTTTTGTTGAAGCTGTTAAATGGTCCGTTGATAATGCCGAAGCGGTATATGGACATGAGGTGAATAACCCTCATAGTTTTTTAAAATAAATTATATAATAGCCACAGTGTTCAGATCTTTTTTTCTTTACATATGTGGCTATTTGTATTTTTTTATATGTAGCTGTGAATAGGTTTTTTTCGTCGTTAACCAATAGAAAATTTGTCCTTGTTGCTTTTGGTATAAGCCTTGTCTTTTATTTTGTTTTATCGTTTTTGTATAATCTTTGTGGGACTGATCTTGTAAGTGATTGGTTTGATGAAATAAGAAAATCTAGTGCTTTCTTATTAGCGGTAATTGTAGCACCAGTATTGGAAACGATTATATTTCAATTTCTGATACTTGAATTTTTTCGACTGGGAAGAATAAATCCTTATTTAGCAATTTCAATTTCTGGACTTGCTTTTGGGTCGGCTCATTATTTTAACTCCTATTGTTTTTTTGAATTTGCAGCTGCAACATTAACAGGGCTGTTGTGGGCGTATTTTTATATGATTGCTAAAGAGAGAAAAGGAGTTTCTGCTTTTCTTTTAATTGTATCAATACATGCTTTTGAAAACCTTCTTGCATCCATTCTTACGATGACATCAGGTTAATAATTTATATACAAATGAAAATAGTTAGTAACGTTGTTTTAGTTCTAACAACACTCGTAGTAGTTGCAGGCATTGCTCATATTGAATTCCCATACCGAAAGCCGTTGTTATATGTATTATTGGCTTATGTTTTAGTTGTGGATTTTTTAGTTCCACTAATCATAAAAAAAATGTGATTTTTAAAAAAACCCAAAGCAATTTTAACATGATAAAAAACAATCATTGGATTAGAATATTTTTACTGATAATCCCATATTTCATTATAGTTGGGATTTTTCAGTTTATAGGCGTTTTATTGACCGGTGTTGATATTGAAAATATAGATGCTGCTACATTAGAACAAGACATTGTAATCTCTTTTTTTGATTTGGTGGGTACTTTGTTACTACTATGGCTTTTTATGAGAGTTGTAGACAAAGAACCATTTGTTCGGTTAGGTTTTTATTTAAAAAATCGAAGAAAAGATATTGCTTTTGGAATTCTCATCGGTTTGATAATTTTTAGCTGTGGGTATATATCACTTGTTGCTCTTAATGAAATACAATATGTAGAAACAATTATCAACCCTGTAAACATTATATTATCCATTTTAGTTTTCAGCTTTGTTGCACTAACAGAAGAGATTTTGTTTAGAGGATATATTTTGCGCAATTTTATGAGTTCATTTAATACGCTCACAGCCTTAATATTGTCCTCTCTTTTGTTTTCTTTGGCTCATGCTGCCAATCCTAATATGAGTTGGTTTAGTTTGTTAGGTTTATTTCTAGCAGGAGTGTTGTTGGGCATCTCATATACCTACACTAAAAATTTATGGTTTCCCATTGCCCTACATTTTAGTTGGAATTTTTTTCAATCGCTATTTGGTTTTAATGTAAGCGGTCAGGATTTTTATTCCATAATTGAATTTGAAATGGTTGAAAAGAACAAAATTAATGGTGGTGATTTTGGCTTTGAAGGTTCTATTTTATCAACAATTATTCAAGTGTTACTTATTACAGGCATATACCTTTACTACAAAAAAAAGAACAAGAATATAATTGTCAATCCTTCCCATGCCCAAAACCACCATCAAGCAACATGATATTACGGACTGCGGTGCGGCTTGTTTGACTTGCTATACGACAACTTAGACGACTGGCTTAACCCCGCTGAAAAACATGAATAGCCTAACGCACATACAACGCTTACAACAGCTGCACCTACGCATTAAAGCTGCCAATACGGGCACGCCCCGCACGTTGGCAAAAAAACTTTGTGTAAGCAGACGAAATCTGTATTTTCTGATTGATAAACTCAAACTATATGGCGCAAAAATTAGGTATAGCCGTAAGGGTAAAACCTTTTATTACGAGGACGATGATTTTGAAATGATAACCTCTTTAAAAGTTGAGATTATACATAAGGGCGTGGCTAAAAAAATATACGGCGGCACGGCTTTTTCTAAAAAAAATGCTTCCGTGCTAACAACTTACACGGAGCAAACCTAACTTAGCCCTATTGTTAATTAAATCTTATATTATGAACACATTATGTTTAGAAAAACGGCGTTTCTGAGATGGAAACACGTGAGATGAAAGCCGCTAATGGAGGGCTAGCTTGGTATGCAGCAATTGGCGTGGGTATTGCCATAGCAGCAGTTACTGAAATTATTCGAGACTGGGATAATTTCAAAGCTGGTTTGAATGGAAACTGTGAATCTTAAATTTATTAATTATGAGAGAATTAAGTAAAAAAGAATTGATGAGTATTGACGGCGGAAAAGGATTTGCTCATGATATTGGTAAAGGGCTTAGGTTTGCGTGGATTTACACAACAAAAGGAGCTGCAGCTGCAGTTGCTGACCATTTTGTTAACGGAATCAAATGTGGTTGTTGATGAAAATTCAAAAAAAGTTTTTAAGTAATATTTTGATCTTTTTCCTTGTTATAGCCTCTTTTTTAATAAGTCGCCATGTTTTTTTAAATTGGAATGATTTCAAGTCTGGTCTTATGGGAAACTGCGTAGAAAGCAGGTAACGTTTATGCGTATTAGTGAATAAAACATTACAGCATTTAGTAAAGCTATTTTTCTCTGCATTGGCTTGTTTGTTTATTGCGGAGTTTGGTCTTTCTTTTTTATGGGATTATTTATCTAGTTCTGTATTCGATGATAACCCAGTTGATTATGGAAAAGAGACTTCGTTCACTTTTGTGTTTTCAATTTTGGTTATGGCACCGTTGTTAGAAACTTTCATATTTCAACTGGGAGTTCATAGTTTGTTTGGTTTAGTTTCCAGAAAAAGAATTTCTTTTAGTAATTATGTAATTAGTGTGGTTTCGGGAATACTTTTTGGATTAACCCATTATTATTCTACGACCCACATTATTAAGTCGTCTTTGATTGGATTTATTTTTATGTTCTTTTTTCTATTAGCACTTCAAAAAACAACTAAAAAGACGGCTTTTTGGCTTGTAGTGCTTATACATTCATTTTGGAATTTAATCATTTGGATTATTCGAAATCTAACAAACTAAATCGCTAACAAATATCATCTTATGCTTAAAAGAAATCGTTATTTAATACTCATTGGATTTATTCTAGCACTATTTATTTTGGAGTTGGCTTTCCATTTTTTTTCTGGAATGCTATCTCCATATTTAAGTAATGAGTTATGAGGAGAATATATTTTCCTAAAATGAATACTTCCCAAATTGCAAAAGCGGTTATTTATATTGTTTTATTACTGCTTTTTAGGGAAATTATCTCAGATTGGGAGCATTTTAAAGCGGGCGTAACCGCTGCCCTTTCATAAGCATTGCTTAAATATAACAAAAAGGCTGTCTGAAAAGACAGTCTTTTTTTCCTAAAACCCCACCCATGCCCAAAACCACCATCAAGCAACATGATATTACAGACTGCGGTGCGGCTTGTTTGGCATCGGTGGCAGCGCACTATAGGCTGGAACTTCCCATAGCGCGTATTCGGCAATATGCGGGCACAGACAAAAAAGGCACTAACATTTTAGGGTTGTTAGAAGCTGCCGAAAAACTTGGCTTAGAAGCCAAAGGCGTAAAAGGCAATAGGGAAAGCTTGTCCAAAATTCCGCTGCCCGCCATTGCGCACGTTGTCGTAAAAGAAGTGCTAGAACATTATGTGGTTATCTATAAGGTAAGTAAAACACACATTACCGTAATGGATCCCGCAGATGGGAAAATGCACAAACAACCCATAGAAGATTTCCTAGCCTCGTGGACAGGTGTTTTGGTACTCTTGCTTCCCAAAACCGAGTTTACGCCCGGCAACAAAAAAATATCGATCTACAAGCGGTTTTGGTTTTTGCTAAGACCACACAAATACGTCTTGGCACAAGCCTTTGTGGGGGCTGTGGTCTATACGCTTTTTGGGTTTTCCATTTCCATTTACGTACAAAAACTCATTGATTTTGTGTTGCCTGACAGCAACACACGGTTATTGAATTTACTCAGTGTGGTAGTGATTGTGTTGCTTATCGCACAACTTGTTGTTGGTGTTTTTAAAGACAAATTCCTTATCAAAACAGGGCAGCAAATAGATGCGCGTTTGGTATTGGGATACTACAAACATTTGCTTACGCTACCACAGTCCTTTTTTGACACCATGCGGGTGGGCGAAATTATTTCACGCATCGGAGATGCCGTCAAAATTAGAATCTTTATCAATACGGTGTCGCTTAATTTGGCAGTAGATGTTCTGGTTTTCTTTTTCTCTTTTGTGATTATGTTTTCTTACTACTGGAAACTGGCACTTATCATGTGTTTGGTTATTCCCCTGTATGGAGCAGTGTACCTTATCATAAACCGCCTAAACAAAAAAGTGGAACGAAAAATAATGGAAAAAGCAGCAGATTTGGAAAGCCAACTGGTGGAATCGTTAAGTACCGTAAAAACCATAAAACATTTTGGCATTGAAGATTTTGCCAACATCAAAACCGAAACACGCTTTATCTCTTTGCTCAAAACAGGTTACACCTCTGCGCTTAATTCCGTTTTTTCCACTACAAGCTCCACGACCATTGCACAAGTGTTTACGGTGGTATTGCTGTGGGTGGGGTAGTACTACGCCATAGGCGGACAAATCACGATTGGCGAATTGATGTCGTTTTATGCTATTATTGGGTATTTCACAGGTCCTGTGGCGCGTTTGATTGGTGCCAATGTGCAAATTCAAAATGCACTTATTGCCGCCGACCGATTGTTTGAAATCATGGATTTGGAACGAGAAAAAGAAACGCAAAAAATAACACTCGACAACACTAAAGTAGGCGATATCGCTTTTGAGGGTATCCATTTTCGGTACGGCACACGTGTAGATGTTTTTGAGGATTTTAGTCTTATGATACCCAAAGGAAAAGTTACCGCCTTGGTGGGTGAGAGTGGTTCGGGAAAATCCACACTCATTGCCTTGTTGCAACACCTTTATCCCCTACAAAAAGGAAAAATATCCATTGGCAAAATAGATATCAATCACGTAGAACCGCACAGCCTTAGGCATCTGATTGGCGTTGTGCCACAAAAAATTGATTTGTTCTCGGGAAATGTGATAGATAATATCGCTTTGGGCGAATTAGCCCCCAACATGAATAAGGTATTGGAAACCTGTAAATCGCTCGATATTCTTGATTTTATTGAAGCACTTCCCAACGGTTTTCAAACCTATTTGGGCGAAAATGGCGCAAATTTGTCGGGCGGACAGAAACAGAAAATTGCCATTGCCCGAGCCCTTTACAAAAACCCTGAAATCCTCATTTTTGATGAAGCTACTTCCTCGCTAGATGGAACTTCACAGAAAAACATTTGGAAGGCGGTAAAAGCATTGCAACATCAGAACAAAACCATAATCATCAGCACGCATAGGTTACAATCCATTACCCAAGCCGATACCATAGTGGTGCTAAAAAACGGAAAACTTGTGGAAAAAGGAAAACACCAGGAATTGTTGGCACAAAAAGGGGAATACCACACCCTTTGGGAGCATCAAACAGGAATGGGGTAAAAACATAAAAAAAACCTGTATGGAGCTTCTAAAATACTTTTTAATTCAAAACAAAAAAACCCCGCCCAAACGAGCGAGGTTTTTGTTGGCCTACTAGGGATCGAACCTAGACTCTTCTGAACCAAAATCAGACGTGTTGCCAGTTACACCATAGGCCAATGCGGATGCAAAAATAAACAAACTTTTTGTTGCACCAATAGTTTGTGTAATCTTATGCGCAGTTTTCCAAGATATTGTACTTTAGTGCCTTTACTACGCCTATGAATTTTACAAAAGGAAACACCCTTACGGGTTGGTTTGTTTTCGTTGTTGCACTCATAACCTATTACCTTACGGTTGAGCCCACCGCCAGCTATTGGGACTGTAGCGAATACATTGCTACTTCTGCCAAATTACAAGTGGGACACCCCCCTGGTGCACCCCTTTTCCAGATGATGGGTGCATTTTTTTCCTCCTTTGCTAGTGGGCCTGAGAACATCGCTTTTTGGGTAAACATGATGTCGGTGCTGGCAAGTGCCTTTACCATACTATTCCTGTTTTGGTCGCTTACGCGTATCATCACACGATTTGTAATTAAAAAAAACAGCCCCACAGGAACGCAAGCGGTTTTGGTGCTTGGCGCAGCTGTGGTGGGTGCGCTGAGTTATGCCTTTTCGGATAGTTTTTGGTTTAATGCCGTTGAGGCAGAAGTTTATGCCATGGCAATGCTAATTACCTCGGCAATGTTTTGGCTCGGATTGCGCTGGGAAGAAGAAATGCTTACGCCACGCGGCGACCGTTGGTTGGTGCTTATTGCGTTTTTGATTGGCTTATCGTTTGGCGTACATTTTATGGGGCTACTCACCGTACCCGCTATCGGGATGCTATATTATTTTAAACACTACACGTTTTCTTGGAAATCCTTTGTAGTGGCAAATGGGGTTTCCGTAGCGGTGTTGTTATTTATTTTTAAACTCTTACTCCCCCTTACGCTCGCCTATTTTGGAAATGCCGAAGTCTTTTTTGTCAATAGCTTTGGGCTACCCTTCAACTCCGGAACCATCATTGCCGGACTTTCCATAATTGCGTTATTTTATTGGGGATTGCGTGTTACCCAACAAAAAAAATGGGTGCAGGCAAATACAGGCTTGTGGTGTGTGGTGTTTATTTTGGTTGGGTTTTCATCATGGATTATGCTGCCCATTCGTGCCAATGCAAATACGGTAATCAATGAAAATGCGCCCACCGATGCCCGTGCGCTTTTGGCGTATTACAACCTAGAGCAATACCCCGAAACGCACTTGTTCTACGGGCCTATGTATACCGACATGTATGCCGGACAAGACGAAAAAACCCCCTACAAAGACGACAAGCCCAAATACGAAAAAGACTATAAAAAAGGACGTTATGTGGTGGTAAATGCATGGAAAGATGCACGGATTAATGCCAATAGCAACCATACCGGACTGCTGCCGCGCATGTGGAGTTCGGGTAATGCCGTGAATTATATCACTTATTTTGGCGCACCCGATTTTGACATCAAACCGCAATACCGCAACCAAACCCAACTTATTGATGCAGTAAATGACTTTATCTCACGTGTTAACAATGGTGAAGTAGATGCCAAAGGTTACCATCAGTTTTTGCAACGCTTTGGCACCTATTTAGATATCGAAAAACCGAGTTTGCTGGACAACCTCAACTACCTCTTTACCTTCCAAATCAACTATATGTATTTCCGCTACTTTATGTGGAATTTTGCCGGAAAGCAGAACGACGAGCAAGGCAATCTTGACCCTTTTAACGGCAACTGGATTAGTGGGATTTCGTGGTTAGACAGCCTCCGCCTTGGACCACAGAAAGACCTTTACGAAGATGCCAAAAACAACAAAGGGCGTAACACCTACTATATGTTACCCTTGTTTTTGGGGCTATTGGGTGCGTTGTTTTTATACCAACAAGACAAAAAACGCTTTTGGGTGTTGTTGGTGTTTTTCCTGTTTACGGGGCTAGCCCTAAAAGTGTATTTGAACGAACGTGTTTTTGAACCCAGAGAGCGTGATTATGCTTTGGTGGGCTCGTTTTATGTATTTGCCATGTGTATTGGTATTGGGGTTGTTGCCCTTGCCGAAAACATCATGTATTGGATAAGACCAAAACTAGCCGTTGGCATATCTCTAGCGCTTTGTTTCCTTGCCGTTCCGGTGCTAATGGGCTCGCAAAACTGGGACGACCACAGTCGTGCAAACCGCTATACGGCGCAATCTACAGCAAAGGCGTATCTAGATTCCATTGAGGAAAACAAAGACGCCATGATTTTTACCATTGGCGACAACGATACTTTTGCGCTGTGGTATGCCCAAGAAATTGAAGGCTATCGCACCGATGTGCGCAGCATCAACACCCAGCTTTTGGCTACCGATTGGTACATAGACCAACTCAAACGCAAAACCTACGAAAGCTCCCCTATCCCATCACAACTTACGCACAAGCAGTATGCTTACGGCACTCGAGATTATATCAAATTTGAAGCCCTAATAGACTCTGTGCGTTGGGAATTGGAGGACTTTATGGATTGGGTAGCTAGTGATAATCCGCGCACGCGCTACAAACATTTGCTTCAACAATATGAGGTAGATTTAAACAAAGTCCCCGAGGGAACACAAAACCTAGTGTACTACCCCACCAATAAAATTCGGGTTCCCGTTAACAAAGAAAACGTACTAAAAAGTGGCATTGTAAAACCCGAAGATGCCGATTTGATTGTCGACTATATTGATATTGATTTACCCACATCGGGCTTGTACAAAAACAGGGTGATGATGCTTGATATTTTGCGCAACAACGACTGGAAACGCCCCATTTATTTCACGGGTGGAAGCTATGAAGATGAGGAATATATTTGGATGAAAGAGTACCTCCAACTGGAAGGATTGGTGTATAAACTCGTACCCATCAAAACCCCTGAAAATCCGATAAACCCTTACCAAATGGGGCGGATTGATACCGAAAATATGTATGAGATTGTCAAAAAGTGGGATTGGGGAAATGCGAATAGCCCGGACATTTACCACGATCCCGAGACACGCAAAAACAGCATTTCGTTCCGTAGCAATTTGGCACGTCTTGCTGAGCAACTCATTGCAGAAAAGCAGCCTGACAAAGCCATAGAGATCCTAGATCTGGCAATGGAAAACATGCCCCTCGAATACTTTGGGTATTACAGCTTGCTCACTCCATTTGTGGCAACCTATTACGAAGCCGGAGCAACTGAAAAAGGGGGTGCATTGGCGGAGCAAATCTGCGCAAAATACATAGACCAACTGGAATACTACCGTTCGTTTGATGCCGCAGACCAACAACTGTATGCCGAAACAATTTTGGTGGATGTTACTCGATACCGCACTGTTATAGATGCCGTAGTGGATGCCGAAGACAACCTCCGCGCCAGCAATATGGTCCAGGCATTTATCGAAAACACGCGCTTGTTTGCACCCTTGTATTCTGCCTATGAATACTACACCCCTATGAGCCCTTACGTTTCGGTGTTGTTTGCTGCAGACAAGCCCAAATCTGGACGCTTGTTATTTGATGCCATTGCACAGGTGTATCAAAACCGATTGGCACTGTTTAGTCAAGTTCCCGAAGAGGAATTAGCATATTACAAAGAAAGCATTGGCGTAGAAGTACGTGCCTATCAGGCGTTGTTGGAAACCTATCAAATGGTAGAACCCAATTTGGATAGCGTGTCAGCGGCAAACAAAGCATTTAGGAAAACGGTGGGACCCTACACGACAGACTAAACAAAGTCTTTCATCAACCCGATAAGGGTGTTGGCGTCTTGCTCGCCACTTTGGCGCCATACCATCTCGCCCGATTTATAAATCATTAGCGTAGGCAACCCCTTTATTCGAAGGGCTTCGGCTAATTTGGGGTTTTTGTCTACATCTATTTTGACCACTTTCCCGTAGTCACCCATGGCTGCAGCAACATCGCGCAACACAGGGTGCATATCTACAGAAGGATCGTTCCAGTCTGTATAGAAGCTTAACAGAATGGGGATATTCGCGTCTATTAATTCACCAAACTTGGACATTTTGTCGGTTTTATGGGTCAAAAATACATTTTTTTATGAACTCAACGAATAGCAGCACAAACCGCACCTATCATTTCTCAATATTCCTTTTTTAATCTTGACCAATAAAGCCTATTTTTAGCAACGCTTTTTTTTTATTCCATGGCTCAAAACCGCCTTTTTCTTTTAGACGCTTACGCACTTATTTTTCGAGGGTATTATGCCTTTATCAAAAACCCACGTATCAATTCCAAAGGCATGGACACCAGCGCTATTTTGGGTTTTACCAATTCGCTTTTTGATGTGATAAAACGCGAACGCCCCGACTACCTTGCTGTGGCGTTTGACAAAGGAGGCTCGCAAGTTAGAAACGAAATGTTTTCGGATTATAAAGCCAACCGCGCCGAAACCCCAGAGGCGATTAAAATTGCCGTCCCTTACATCCAAAGCCTGCTTAAAGCCCTCCATATCCCAGTTATTGAATTGGAAGGTTTTGAAGCCGATGATATTATTGGCACCCTTGCCAAACAAGCCGAAAAAGAAGATTTTCAGGTATATATGGTTACTCCCGATAAAGATTTTGCGCAATTGGTATCGGAAAACATTTTTATGTACCGCCCCGCCCGAATGGGTAACGACATTGAAATTTGGGGTATCCCCGAGGTGCAAAAAAAGTTTGAAATAGAACGCCCCGAGCAAGTCATTGACTATTTGGGGATGATGGGCGATTCGGTGGATAATATCCCTGGACTGCCGGGAGTGGGCGACAAAACCGCCAAAAAATTCCTTGCCCAATACGGCAGTATGGAAGGGCTTTTAGAAAACACCCACGAACTTACAGGCAAGATGAAAGAAAAGATTGAAGCCAACAAAGAACTTGGGCTGCTCTCTAAAAAATTGGCGCGTATTTTATTGGACGTTCCCGTGCAATTTGACGCCAAAAGCTATGTGCTTAGCCAACCCGATGTAAGTGCCGTAAAAGACATTTTTCAAGAGTTGGAGTTTAGACGCCTTAGCGAAACCTTTGTAAAGGTATTTGCACCCAACGAAGCCCCTCCTGCGGAACCCGAAAAACCGGCTGCCCCACAAGCTGCACCTGTGGCGTTTGATTTGTTTCACCAACCAGGTAGCGGGCAACAAGAAATTGCCTCCACGTTTAAAAACCTTTCCAACACAGCACACCATTACCAATGCGTGCAAACCCCCATGGAACGTAAACTTTTGGTAGAAACCCTGATGCGCCAAAAAAGCGTTTGCTTTGATACGGAAACCACGGGATTGGATGCCTTAACGGCATCGTTGGTTGGGATTGCCTTTAGCTGGCAAGCCCATATGGGCTACTACGTTCCTGTGCCTGAAAATGAAGCGGAGCGCAAAACGGTTTTAGATGATTTGGTACCCTTTTTTGAAAATGCAGCCATAGAAAAAGTGGGGCAAAACCTCAAGTATGACATTAAGGTCATGCACCAACATGGCGTGGCGGTAAAAGGGGCGCTTTTTGACACCATGTTAGCGCACTATATCATCAATCCCGATATGCGCCACAACATGGACGTACTTGCAGAAACCTATTTGGGGTATCAGCCCAAACCCATTTCGGATTTGATTGGCAAAAAAGGAAAAAATCAAGGGTCGATGCGTGATGTACCACTAGACCAACAAACCGAATATGCCGCCGAAGATGCCGATATAACATGGCAACTCAAAGAACATTTTGAAACGGAACTCGGCAAAAACGAACAGCGCGACTTGCTTCATGACGTGGAACTACCCCTAGTAAGAGTGTTGGCATCCATGGAACTTGCCGGAATTCAAATTGATGTACCCTATTTAAATGCGATGTCTACGCAACTGGCACAAGAGGCTAGCGATCTGGAACAACGCATATTTGACCAAGCTGGTGAAACCTTTAATTTGGCATCTCCCAAGCAGTTGGGACCCATTTTGTTTGACAAACTAAAACTGATAGACAAACCCAAAAAGACCAAAACAGGACAGTACTCTACCGCTGAAGATGTGCTCTCTACCCTAGCCAAAGACCATCCCATAGTGGCTGATATTTTGGAGTGGCGAAGTGTTCAAAAACTCAACAGTACCTATGTGGCTGCCCTACCCGAAGACGTAAATGCCAAAACACAACGCGTACATACTGTGTATAACCAAGCTGTGGCTGCCACCGGACGTTTGAGCAGCAATCACCCCAATTTGCAAAATATCCCCATACGCACCCCACGTGGGCAACAAGTACGCAAGGCGTTTGTTGCCAAAGATGATGCGCATGTGCTTATGGCTGCCGATTACTCTCAAATAGAGTTGCGTCTTATTGCCTCGCTTAGCGAAGACCCCAGTATGGTAGCTGCGTTTACCAACAACGAAGACATTCATGCGGCTACTGCCGCCAAGGTATTTGGCGTTCCCCTAGCCGAAGTAACCCGAGAACAAAGAAGCCAAGCCAAAACGGTAAACTTTGGGATTATCTACGGCGTTTCTGCCTTTGGGCTAAGCAACCAAACCACGCTGAACCGCACCGAAGCCAAGGCGCTTATTGACACCTACTACGAAAACTACCCCAAGCTCAAAGCCTATATGAGCCACCAAGTGGATTTTGCTCGTGAACACGGCTATGTGGCAACTGTTTTGGGAAGACGACGCTACCTTAAAGATATTAACTCGCGCAACGCTATCGTGCGGGGGGCTGCCGAGCGAAACGCTATAAATGCACCCATCCAGGGAAGTGCCGCCGATATCATCAAACTTGCCATGTTGCGTATTTATGACCGCATGCAAGCCGAAGGGCTACGCGCCCAAATGCTGCTGCAAGTACACGACGAATTGGTATTTGAATGCCCCAAAGCAGAATTGGACGCCCTAAAAGAATTGGTGCAAACCGAAATGGAACACGCCTATACGCTAAGTGTACCGCTTACCGTAGATATTGGTGTAGGGCAAAACTGGCTAGCAGCGCATTAAATTTACCCTAAAAAACAAATCCCAAAATAGCGTTTGCATTATTGGGGATAGTTTGTACATTTGCAGCCCGCCAATCGGGGGTATTTCCTGTTGGCGTAAACAGAGCTAAAACGTATAGAGTGGACTCATTAAGTTACAAAACCATATCCATCAACAAGCAAAACGCTGATAAACAGTGGGTTGTGGTTGATGCTGCCGACCAAGTATTAGGTCGTTTTTCGTCTAAAGTTGCTAAGCTGTTGCGCGGCAAATACAAACCCAGCTACACCCCACACGTAGACTGTGGAGACAATGTAATTGTCATTAATGCCGATAAAATCAAGCTTACGGGCAACAAGTGGACTGAAAAAACTTATATCCGCCACACGGGCTATCCAGGTGGGCAACGTTCACTTACGGCTACCGAAGTATTTCAAAAAGACCCTACCCGCATTGTAGAAAAAGCGGTAAAAGGCATGCTTCCCAAAAACAAATTAGGTGCTGAATTGTTCCGTAACTTGTATGTATTTGCAGGTGAAGAGCACACCCACGGCGGACAGCAACCCAACGCATTAAACATAAACGAGTTAAACTAATATGGAAACCATCCACAAAATTGGTCGCCGCAAAACCGCTATCGCTCGCGTATTCCTTACCGAAGGTGACGGCAGCATGACGGTTAACAAAAAGCCTATGGCGGAGTACTTTGCAGCGTCTACACTTCAATACAAAATTAACCAGCCTTTTGCACTTACTGAAACTGCAGGGCAGTACAGCCTTAAAGCCTCTGTTGTAGGAGGTGGACCTAACGGACAGGCTGAGGCAGTGCGTTTAGCCATCTCTCGTGCACTTTGTGAAATAAACGAAGAATACCGTACTGTGCTTAAACCTGAAGGATTGCTCACACGTGATCCACGTATGGTAGAGCGTAAGAAATTCGGTCAGAAGAAGGCGCGTAAAAAATTCCAATTCTCGAAACGTTAACCTTATCGTTGCGCTTGCGCAACATCAAGTTCATTTATATACCATTAATTTGTTGCCATTAGTTTAGCATCTAAATGTTCAAGGCCGAAGACATCGCCACTTGGATATTGCTAATCAGGGAACGTAAACTATATACAACAATGTCTAAAATTGAAATCAAAGACCTTCTCGATGCCGGAGTGCATTTTGGTCACCTTACCCGCAAGTGGAACCCCAACATGGCGCCCTACATTTATATGGAGCGTAACGGTATCCACATCATCAACCTTTACAAATCGGTTGCGAAAATCGAAGAAGCGAACGAAGCGCTAAAGAAAATTGCTGCTTCGGGACGCAAAATTCTTTTTGTTGCTACTAAAAAACAAGCGAAGGATATCGTAGCTGAAAAAGTATCCAACGTAAACATGCCGTACATTACCGAGCGTTGGCCCGGTGGAATGCTTACCAACTTTGTAACCATTCGCAAAGCGGTAAAGAAAATGACTTCCATTGACAAAATGAAAGCCGACGGTACTTTCGAAACTCTCTCTAAAAAGGAAAAGTTACAAGTAGACCGTTTGCGTGCCAAATTGGAAAAAAACTTAGGGTCGATTTCTGATATGACACGTTTGCCAGGTGCCCTGTTTGTGGTAGACATCCGTCGCGAACATATTGCCGTTAAGGAAGCGCAGAAACTGAACATTCCCATTTTTGCTATGGTAGATACCAATGCTGACCCCCGTGAAGTGGATTATGTAATCCCTGCTAACGATGATGCATCAAAATCTATTGAAAAAATCATGAGCATTGTTACCGAAGCTGTTGCCGAAGGACTGCAAGAGCGTCAAAGTGAAAAAGCAGAAGTTGATGCGGCTGCTAGCGAAGGCGAATTGGTAGCTGAGGTTAAAGAAACGACTCCTGCGGAAATCGTAGAAGAAGCTACTTCGACAAGCTCAGCAGAGGATATTGAAGAAACTCCTGTTGAAGAAGCTACTTCGACAAGCTCAGTTATCGAAGCCGAGGTTGCTGAGCCTACCGAAGCTGAGGTGGAAACGGAAGAACCCGCTGAAGAAGAAGGAGAAGAAGAATAAAACTAAATAAAAAACTATGTCAAAAATTACTGCTGCTGAAGTGAACAAACTGCGCCAAGCCACTGGTGCGGGAATGATGGACTGTAAAAAAGCACTTGTAGAAGCCGAAGGTGACTTTGAAGCTGCGATTGAATTGCTCCGCAAAAAAGGACAAAAAGTAGCGGCAAACCGCGCCGACCGCGATTCGTCTGAAGGGGCGGTTATTGCACGTGTAAACGACGATGCCAGCGTTGGTGTTGTGGTTTCTGTGAACTGCGAAACGGACTTTGTTGCCAAAAACGATAGCTATTTGGCACTAGCCAACAAACTTGCAGACATTGCATTGGCGCACGATTCTAAAGATGCCTTTTTGGCGGCAACCTTTGAGGGTAGCCTCACCGTTGCAGATAAACTCACCGAGCAAACGGGTGTTATTGGCGAAAAGATTGAGGTTGGCGGATTTGAGCGTTTAGAAGCACCTTTTGTAGGGTCCTACATCCACGCTGGAAACAAAATCGCTACGCTTGTAAGCCTTTCTGCATCTGTTGAGGGTGCAGCGGAAGCTGCCAAAAACGTAGCCATGCAGGCTGCAGCCATGAATCCTATCGCCTTAAACGAAGAAGGCGTTGATGCTGCTGTTATCGAAAAAGAAATCGAAATTGCAAAAGATCAATTGCGTGCAGAAGGCAAGCCGGAAGCTATGCTTGACAATATTGCCAAAGGAAAAATTAAGCGTTTCTTTAAAGACAACACCTTGGTAAATCAAGACTATATCAAAGACGGAAAACAAAGCGTTGCTGCCTACGTGAAGTCGGTAAACCCCGATTTGATGGTAACTGGATTTAAGCGCTTAGCATTGGGGTAATCCTAATGTTATGTTAAAGATTTGAATAAAGACCTCCTCGTTGGAGGTCTTTTTTTATTTTAGCCCTGCCAAATCTTTTCGTATGAGGGTATTACTTCTTTTTCTGATTCTTTTTTCGAGTGTTGCAAAAGCGCAATACGTTGTTGTTTTGGATAGTATTGCCAATGAACCCATTCCGTTAGTTAGTGTTTACGACGGCAAAACGGGCGTAATTACCAATTCGGATGGTAGCTTTTATTGGCACAAACCACAAGCAGATAGTATTACATTATCGTGTTTGGGTTATGCGCGAAAAAGGGTAGCAACAGCACAGATTAGAGACACGCTTTATATGCTACCCAAAGCTGTGGAACTTTTGCCCGTAATGGTGAGCAACCGAAGACTTTCTGCAGAAGAAATTATTGATAGCCTAAAAGCAAACACCCACAAAAATGTTGATTTCGGGTTATCCGCAAGCGAGGTATATCTGCATTATACGGATATGGATGAAATCCAAAAAATGGATATCGAAATTAAGAAATCAACGATTCCGGAACTTGACCAAAATTTTGTAGATGAAATATTAGAACACGTTCCAAAAAAAGAGGTAGACGAATCCTTTTCCAAAAGCAAATGGCTACGAGACAGTGGCGGGCTAAAACAGCATAAGCTGCAAGTGCTACAAGCGGCAAAACTTCGTGATTCGCTAAATGATAGTTACTTCGACTCCATGGAAAAAACAATTGGCGATATCCTTAAAAAAAGAGTAAAAAAAGACTCCTATTTCAAGGTAAAATCTGGACCGCTAATTAGTGTTAAAATGGACAATCCATCGCAAGAGGTAGACTCCGTGGAGCAAGAAAAAAGAAAATTAACACCAAAACTATTTGCTGCCAACCAACTCGGCACTTTGCAAGGCTTGGCAACCAAAACCCTGTTTGCTGAAAAGGATTGGGTGTTGCCCTTTTTAGCCAGCCCCAATAAATACCGTTTTTCCAATGAAGGGATTGTTTATGATTTGAGTGTGCCCGTATATAAAATTCGGTTTAGTTCCAGAAAGAAAAAAGACTATAGCGGCTACCTTTGGGTGGATGTAGAAGATTTTGGCGTGCATAAAATTGTATACCAAAGCAACAAACACGAGAGTAGGTTAAAACTGTTTGGGCTGTTCCATGAAGAGCGTCTCAACAACAGAACCTATACGTTTGTGAAAAACCATAAAGGCAAATACACCTTGTATCATATTTATGAAGAATACCAGCAACAAAACGGGATAAAACGCCCCTTTAAAATCATTGAAAAAAACAAAGTGGTGAAGGGGAGAAACAGGCAAAATGTTTTGGCTATGGATGTCAATATAGCCGTTAAAGAAATCTATCAAAAACGCATTTATTTTAATGCCTTTACGCCAATTTCTAAGCAAGAATTTGATGCCTTTGTCCTAGAGCATACTATTCTTCCAAAGGAGTTGTACAGCAAAACGGAAGTTAAAAAACACATTCCTGGGCTTCATGTCGAAAAATGATATCAAGCATAGCAATGCATTAAATATTTTATCGTTACACTAGCCAAACAATAAAGGCAATTTTTGCGTTAAGCAAAATCATTGTTTGATTACTTTTAGGAAATGTTCTTTTTTATCTTCCCCGTGCAGCTTTATCAAATACACCCCTTGATGTAAGCTTTCTACTGACAAACTTCGCGTGTCGCTTTGTTCAAATTGCTTCTTTCCGTCTATTGAAAAAACCTCAATACGCCTTAAGGGTGCAACACCGCTAATGTGTATTGTTGCAGAAGTTGGATTCGGATAAACCCGCCATGGCGATGCCTTTTGTTCACTTATACTCAGGGCGGCACAATTCGTAGTGGTGTCTTTTCCGTCGTCGTTTATGGTCCATCCTTTTGAGATAAGTGTATTTTTACCTGCTTCGCCAAGGTCACAATATTTGCTGCCTCCACCATTAAAGGTAACATTGCTTTGCACACTTTGTTTGCCCCAACTATCTAAAAGCGCATCGTAGTTTGCTGTAGAAAGCGTTACCCCAGAAAACATACTGCTCATATCCCTGACGCTACTCACGTCCCAATTGCTAATATCCTGGTTAAAGGAAGTGGCACCAGAAAACATACCGCTCATATCCGTGACGCTACTCACGTCCCAACTGTGAAGCGGTTGGTTAAAGGAAGTGGCATCGTAAAACATCCTGTGCATATTCGTGAGACTACTCACGTTCCAACTGTGAAGCGGTTGGTTAAAAGAAGTGGCACCCAAAAACATACTGCTCATATATGTAACGCTACTCACGTTCCAACTGTTAATATCCTGGTTAAAGGAAGTGGCACCAGAAAACATACTGATTATACTCGTGACGCTACTCACGTCCCAACTGTTAATATCCTGGTTAAAGGACATGGCACCGTAAAACATACTGCTCATATGCGTGACGCTACTCACGTTCCAACTGTGAAGCGGTTGGTTAAAGGAAGTGGCCCCTTCAAACATACCGCTCATATACGTGACATTACTCACGTTCCAACTGCTAATATCCTGGTTAAAGGAAATGGCACCGTAAAACATACCGCTCATAGTCGTGACGCTACTCACGTCCCAACTGTTAATATCCTGGTTAAAGGAAGTGGCATCTCGAAACATACTGTGCATATCCGTGACGCTACTCACGTCCCAATTGCTAATATCCTGGTTAAAGGAAGTGGCACCTCGAAACATACTGTACATATCCGTGACATTGCTAAGGTTGGGCACATCGGGGGCTGTAAGGGTAAGCTTACTACAACCATAAAAGGCAGCTGCCATAGAGGTCCATGCATTGGTTCCCCATCGGCTTACCTCCAGAATTTTATCCTTATCGCCGGTGTTGTTAAAATATATTCTTGGAAAGGTGCCTGTAATACTTACCGTATAGGTGCCTGCAGCGGCATAGGCATGTGTGGCATTGCCCGTTTGCGCTGTACTGGTGTTTCCATCACCCCAATTAACGTCATAGTTATAGGTTTCGCCCGTAGCCGTGGGAATCGTAATGCTTTCACCTGCAGTAGTGGTTTGCCATTTGGTAATAAACTGTGCGTGAAGGGATAATGAAAAAAGAACAATGCAAAGAATGCCTAAAATACGAAGTTGTATAGCAGTGTAACTCATGATTTGTAAGATTTAGAAGGATAAATATATATATAAAAAATAACTTATGAAAATATCTAAGTAACAATTACATGATGCATACTGTTAACGTAATGGTGGTACGCTGTTTGTCATAAGCAGTAGTAAATATCTTCATTTTGAGAACATAAGGAATCAGGACTAACTTGCTATATTTGCACAAACATACTCCATGCAATACAAACGGATACTTCTTAAACTCAGTGGCGAAGCACTTATGGGCGAACGCACACACGGCATTGACCCCAAACGAATAGCAGAATATGCCCAAGACATTAAAGAAATCGTGGGTTTGGGTGTAGAAGTAGCCATCGTGATTGGAGGTGGAAATATCTTCCGAGGTGTGGCTGCTGCCAGCAATGGTATGGATCGTGTACAAGGTGATTATATGGGGATGCTTGCCACGTGTATTAACGGGATGGCATTGCAAGGCGCCCTTGAGGATGCCGAGGTACCCACACGCTTGCAAACCGCCCTTAAAATTGAGGCGGTAGCCGAACCGTATATCAAACGTCGTGCGGTACGTCATCTTGAAAAGGGGCGTGTAGTGATTTTTGGTGCAGGTACAGGAAACCCATTTTTCACAACCGATTCTGCTGCTGTGCTAAGAGCCATTGAAGTGGGTGCAGATGTCATTTTAAAAGGCACACGCGTAGACGGCATTTATACAGCGGACCCTGAAAAAGACAAATCAGCAAAAAAATTTGACAACCTATCCTTTACCGATGTGCTTAGCAAAGGACTAAAAGTAATGGACATGACAGCCTTTACGCTAAGTCAAGAAAACGAATTGCCCATTATTGTATTTGACATGAACAAACCCGGAAATTTAAAAAAAGTGGTTATGGGCGAGCCCATTGGAACCTTAGTAAATTTATAAGCTATGGAAGAATTAACCTTTATACTAGAAGCTACCCAAGAGGGAATGGATAAAGCCATCTCGCATCTCGATAAATCATTTATAAACATACGCGCTGGAAAAGCAAACCCGGTAATGTTATCATCTGTAAAAGTAGATTACTATGGTGCAAAAACACCGCTTAGTCAGGTGGCAAATGTGAATACCCCCGATGCACAAACCCTTTCGGTGCAGCCTTGGGAAAAAACACTCATTCCCGAAATTGAAAAGGCTATTATGGTAGCCAACTTGGGATTCAATCCCATGAATAATGGCGAGTCGATTATTATCAGTATTCCGCCACTCACGGAAGAGCGCCGTCGCGAATTGGTAAAGCAAGCCAAGGCGGAAGCCGAGCATGCCAAAGTTGGGGTGCGCAATGCACGAAAAGAAGCCAATAACGAATTAAAATCCTTGGAACTTTCTGAAGACCAACTCAAAAACGCTGAGGTCGATGTGCAAGAGATGACCGACAAATACATAGCCTTGATAGACGATAAGTATCAGGCTAAAGAAAAAGAAATCATGACCGTGTAAAACGGTTCGTGTTTAGAAAATTGCTATGATTAAATGGATAAATACGCGCTTTTGGGGAAGCGTGGCACGGCTTATCCTGCGTAACCGTATATTGTTTTTAGTAGCCATTTTGGCGACTACTTTTTTCCTCTCTACGCAGTGGGGCAACATCCGTTTTAGTTTCACCGAAGCCAATCTTCTGCCCGACGACCACCCTTTTAACACCTTCTACGAACAGTTTTTAGAACGTTTTGGCGAAGAGGGAAGTGTGGTCGTACTAGGGGTGCAGGATACGCAGTTTTTTACTCCAGAAAAACTTTCAGCTTGGAAAGCTCTTGGCGATAGTTTGGCACAATCGGAAAGTATAGAGCGTGTGTTGGGCATCAGCAGCCTTACCCAACTTAAGCGAAACACCAAAGAACGCCTATTCGAATTAGCCCCTATTCCGCATCAAGATCCCAATACAAAAGAGGAGGCTGCCGCACTTAAACAATGGCTCTATCAACAACCGCTATACGACAATCTACTCCTTAACAAAGAAACTGGAGTGGTACAAACCGCCGTGTATTTGCGTCCCGAAATTATTAACAGTGGCGAACGGCAGGCTTTTGTAGATCATGTACTCTTGCCTGAGCTTGAGGCTTTTGAAGCGCAAACGGGACTAGACGTTCGTGTGTCAGGAATGCCTTATATCCGTACGATTAATGCCAAAATGATTTTGGACGAAATCGGGCTTTTTGTAGTTGCTGCCACACTGGTAACCACACTTATATTTTTCTTTTTTTTTAGGTCGTATCGTGCCACATTTATCTCCATGTCCATAGTGGTCATTGGTGTAATGTGGGCATTTGGTATCATTGGATTATTGGGCTATGAGATTACTGTACTCACAGCGCTTATTCCACCTATTATTATTGTGATTGGCGTTCCGAACTGCATATTCCTTATCAATAAATATCAGAACGAAATCAAAAAACACGGGAATCAAGCGCGGTCGTTGCAACGAGTCATTTCAAAAATTGGCAACGCAACGCTAATGACCAACATGACCACTGCATGCGGGTTTGCGACTTTTATGCTTACCAATAGTACACTTCTGCGGGAATTTGGAATTGTAGCTTCCATTAACATCATGATGATATTTTTATTGTCCCTACTGATGATTCCTATCATTTACAGCTTTATGCCTATTCCAAACAAAAAGCACTTGAAGCACCTCAACCGAAAATGGATGTCGGGCTTTGTAGCCTGGATGGAACGTATGGTAAAAAAGCATCGTATTGCCGTGTATTTTGTTGCTATAATTGGACTTATGCTCAGTATTATTGGAATGTATGAGATTCGCCTTTCGGGAACCATTATTGACGACATGCCCAAAAAAGCGGAATTTTATCAAGATATCCGATTTTTTGAAACACACTTCAAGGGAGTGATGCCTATTGAAATCATGGTAGACACCAAACGCAAAAACGGCGCAACGCGCCTAAGCACCCTGAATCGTATGAATCGTTTAGAAAACGACCTGCGAGAGATTCCGGAACTCTCAAATCCCGTTTCGGCGGTAACGGTAGCCAAATACCTAAAACAGGCGTTTTATAACGGAAATTCAAAATATTTTCAACTGCCTACCAATCAAGAAAATAATTTTATTCTGGCACATGCCAAAAACCTAGGAAGCGAAGCAAATTTCTTAAGCCGTCTTGTAGATGATTCTGGGCAAAATGCCCGCATCACCGTAATGCTACAAGACGTCACCACTGAACGTATGGAGGCCATTGAACACCAAATACAAACCAGCATTGACAAATATTTTCCTGCCGATAGGTTTGAAGTTTCTATGACTGGAAAAGCATTGGGATACCTTAAAGGCACACGTTTTTTGGTGCGTAACCTTGTGGTCTCGTTAAGCCTTGCCATACTGCTTATTGCGTTGTTTATGGCATATATGTTCCGTTCGTTTAGAATGATCCTTATCTCGCTATTGCCAAATGTTATTCCGCTTATTCTTACCGCAGGAATGATGGGCTTTTTGGGTATAGCCATCAAACCCTCTACGATTTTGGTGTTTAGTGTTGCTTTTGGAATTTCGGTAGACGATACCATTCACTTTTTGGTGAAATACCGTCAGGAGTTGCAAGCCACAAAGTGGAATGTCAAAAAATCGGTTTATGCGGCATTGCGCGAAACCGGCGTAAGTATGTTTTATACCTCTATAGTATTGTTCTTTGGGTTTTCGGTCTTTATGATTTCCAGTTATGGAGGTACGGTAGCCCTTGGCGGGCTGGTATCAGCAACCTTACTTTTTGCCATGCTTGCCAACCTTATTTTATTGCCTTCCTTGTTGCTTTCGCTCGAAAAGCAAATTGCCAACCAACGCACCTTCAAAGAGCCCAAATTTCAAATTTTGCCTGAGAATGAAGCGGAATAATTCCGCTATATTTGTGCCGTAAAATTGAGTATGCTATGGACATTCGTCAGCTATTTTCAGGGGAGCAAAAAAACCAAAAAGTAAGCGTTCGCGGCTGGGTACGCACCTTTCGTGCGAATCGATTTATTGCCCTAAACGATGGCTCGTGTTTGGCAAATTTGCAATGCGTAGTTGATTTTGAACAAACCCCCGAAGAAGTACTTGCCGAAATCAATACGGGTGCTGCAATTGAAGTAACAGGCACATTGGTCGAAAGCCAAGGAAAAGGGCAAAAATTTGAAATTCAAGTAGATAATATTACCGTATTAGGTACTTCAAATCCAGAAGAATATCCCATACAACCCAAAAAACACTCGCTCGAATTTTTGCGAGAAAAAGCACATTTGCGCGTGCGTACCAATACGTTTGCTGCCGTTATGCGTGTGCGTGCTGCACTCTCATTTGCGGTGCATCAATACTTTACCCAAAACGGTTTTTATCAAGTGCATACGCCCATTATTACGGGTAGCGATGCCGAGGGTGCTGGTGAAATGTTTCGTGTAACCACCCTTGATCCTACCAAAACTTCAGACGAAACCGACTTTTTTGGTAAAGAAACCAACCTCACCGTTTCGGGGCAATTGGAAGCAGAGACCTACGCGATGGGACTTGGAAAAGTATATACGTTTGGACCCACATTCAGAGCCGAAAACTCAAACACCTCACGCCACTTGGCAGAGTTTTGGATGATAGAACCGGAAGTTGCCTTTAACGATTTGGACGACAACATGGATTTGGCGGAAGATTTTATCAAGTCGGTATTGGCGTATGTGTTGGAAAACTGCGAAGAAGATTTGACTTTCCTAGACCAACGCTTTGCACAAGAAGAAGCCAAAAAGCCACAGGCAGAACGCAGTCCTATGGGGCTTTTGGAACGATTGAAGTTTGTTACGCAAAATCAATTTATGCGGGTTTCCTATACCGAGGCTATTGCTATTTTGCGCAATTCTAAGCCCAACAAAAAGAAAAAGTTCAAGTACCCTGTTGATGCTTGGGGGGTAGATTTGCAAAGCGAACACGAACGCTATTTGGTAGAAAAGCACTTTACCAGTCCAGTGATTTTGTTTGACTATCCTGCCGAAATCAAGGCGTTTTATATGCGTATGAACGACGACGGCAAAACGGTTCGTGCTATGGATGTGTTGTTCCCTGGAGTGGGCGAAATGGTAGGCGGTTCGCAACGTGAGGAGCGCCTAGATAAGCTGCAAGCGCGCATGAAAGCCATGGACATTGATGAAAAAGAATTGTGGTGGTACACCGATTTACGCCGTTTTGGTACTGCGGTACACGCTGGTTTTGGACTCGGATTTGAGCGTTTGGTGCTCTACACCACGGGAATGTCTAACATTCGAGATGTGATTCCCTATCCACGTACTCCACTAAATGCGGAGTTTTAGGTGAAATGGCAAGGGTTTTTTGTACTTTTAAAAACCCATACATGACTTATGCTTAAACAACAACTACAATTTAAGCTTTCGCAGAAGCTGTCGCCGCAGCAAATTCAATTGATGCGGTTGATACAACTTCCTTTACAGTCACTTGAGCAACAAGTTCTTCGAGAAATAGAAGAAAACCCAGCTTTGGCTTCGGGTAAAGAATCTGATACGGAACAAGAAGAATTTGATACCCCCGAGCAAGATACAGGCGAAATTATTGAAGCAGATGATATCGATATTGATGCCTATTTGAGCGACGATGAAATTCCAGAATACCGCCTTAGAGCGCAAAACTACAGCGCTGATGATGAAGACAAGCACGTGCCTTATGCTGCCGGAGTGAGTTTTCATCAACAGTTGATGGCACAACTTGACACCTTTACCTTTACCGAACAAGAATACCGCATTGCCGCCTTTTTGGTGGGAAGTATAGACACAAGTGGTTACATTCGACGGGAGCTTATTGACATTGTCGATGATCTGGCGTTTACTGAAAACATTTATACCGACGCGCAAGAAGTACGCAAAGTGTTGGATGCCGTTCAGCAATTAGACCCTCCGGGTGTGGGAGCCTTAGACCTAAGGGAATGTTTACTTATTCAACTCAAAAGAAAGACGCCAACAGAGGCTATCACACATGCAGTAGCCTTATTGGAAAAACAGTTTAACGCCTTTTCCAAAAAGCATTTTAGTAAAATAAAAACACGACTCAAAATAGACGATGAGCAGTTAAAAGACTGCATGTATGAAATCGAAAAACTAAATCCAAAACCGGGTGCCGCCTACAGCAGTGACACAAAAATGAATGCCCAAATTGTACCTGATTTTACGATTCAGCTTTTAGACGGGCAACTAAATTTAATCCTCAACGGGCGAAACGCCCCTGAACTCCACGTATCTTCCGAATATCGCAACATGCTTTCGGGCTACAAAGAAGCGAAACAAAAAAGCAAGGAACAGCAAAAAGCCGTGCAGTTTATCAAACAAAAACTAGACGCTGCACAGTGGTTTATTGATGCCATAAAACAACGCCAACACACGCTACACGAAACCATGAAAACCATCATGGAATTTCAGCAAGACTACTTTCTTAGCGGAGATGAGCAGCAACTAAAACCCATGATTTTGAAGGATATCGCCGACCGCATTGGGATGGATATTTCCACGGTGTCTAGGGTTGCCAACAGCAAGTATGTAGACACGCCCTATGGCACCAAACTGGTCAAGTGGTTTTTCTCTGAGGGAATTACGAATACTGCAGGTGAAGACATTTCTACTATTGAAGTGAAAAAAGCCTTGGGAGATGTGATTGCCGCTGAGGATAAATCTACTCCCCTAACGGATGAGCAGCTCATGAATATCATGCACAAAAAAGGCTACCCCATAGCCCGTCGAACCGTGGCGAAATACCGTGAAATGATTGGTGTTCCTGTGGCAAGGCTTCGAAAGGAGTTATAGGTTTTGTCAAACCCTTTTAGCTTGTTTTTTTCTTTTAAAAAAAGCTCCAACTGTAAGTAATACCATTGTAGCAAAGAGAACATAAACAAATTTTGGTATCGGCAAAGGGTCTCCTGTTGCGTAACTATGTAATCCAGACCAATAATAATTTACTCCAAAAGAGGTCATAATAATAGACCAAAAAGCAAACATACTGGCAGCATTTAGTGTGAAAACGTTGTTGAGTTTGGGCACGAATCTCAAATGCAAAACGATTGCATACACAATAATACTAATCAGTGCCCATGTCTCTTTCGGATCCCAAGCCCAATATCGTCCCCAACTTTCATTTGCCCACACACCGCCCAAAAATGTTCCAATAGATAGTGTGAAAAGTCCGACCGAGAGCGAAAGTTCGTTGATGTAGGTCAATTCCTTTATTTTTTGTTGCGCTGTTGGAAACGATTTTTTTCCAGAAAATAACATTAATAACAAAACTGCACCGCCCAAAACAAACGACAAAGCAAAAGGTGCGTAACTACTTACGATTATAGCCACGTGTATTTTTAACCAGATGGATTTTAGTACGGGCATTAAATTGGTAATTTCTGGATTTAACCAATCTAGATAGGATACAAACAGCAACGCCCCCGAAAAAATAGTTGTTAGCGGCAACACAAAGTCGGATTTTCTATGGACGATAAGTCCGCTAAGCATCAAACACCAAGCTACAAATACCAACATCTCATAACCATTACTCCACGGTGCGTGTTGACCAACATACCATCTCAACAGTATGTTAAAACTAAACAATAGAAAAGACGTTAGTATCAAAATCAAATATGAATGCCAAACTATGCGTATCCATCTTTGACGAATAACCATTTTAAGAATTGCCACGATAAGGGCGGCTATTCCAAGGGTTAAAAAAACTTGAAAAAGCCAAAAATTGATATTGGCTTTGTTATACCAGATTTCAGCTTCTACCCTTTTTGAAGAAGGTATGATTGATTTCGCCAATACCTCTTGATATTTTTTTATATATAACAGCTTTTGAAACGCTTCTTCTCCGTTTTGCTTATCCAAATCACTAAAGTAATTGTACAGAACGTTTTTTGCGAAATACGCATCTTCTTCCGTAAAGTCATTGAAATGATGTGTGTGGCTAAACCATGTGTTGTTTTTATCGTTTTTATTGGGAAATATTCTAAAGTAATTGCCTGATAAAACATTGAATAGAATATTAAATCGCTCATCGACTTTTAATATCTCTTTGTCAAATTCAGTTCGATTTGCAGGCTTCTTTTTGTTGGCATCATCTACTTCTTGAGTTAAAATATAATTCCCTGTAGTGTCCAAAAGACTACCAAAAGAATACAATCCATTTTTGCCTTTTTTTACACCATCAAACAATCCGTTGGTTTTGTCTGTGTCGATTATAATAATTGGGATTCTTTGCCATATTTGAGGTGCTTTGTGCATTCCTAAAAACACCTGATTAACGTCAAGTTTGAATGTTTTACCGTCAATGGGATACGAAAAATACCGCTTCCTTGACACTTTACGAATACATTCGGAAGCAAGCGTATTCAGGGGTTTTATTCTACCGTCTAAATCTTGAACCAAAATTCTACCCATCAAGTCAGATTGTTGTACATCTATTTGTTGGGATAAAACCATGCTTTCGATACTTATTTCCGGAATGCTGTCTTGCTGGGCGTTGCCGAATAAAGGACTTAAAGAAAGTAAGACCCCTAGCACTGCAGTTGTGGAAGACACCTTTTTCAATTTTCTGTTGATTTTTTGAAAATACGTCCCTTTTCCAAAGAAGGTGAAAAACATACCTATTCCCATAAGAAGATACCCCAAATAGGTAATCCAAGTTCCTAAAAAGTCGTGATTCACAGCCAAAACCGTTCCTTTTTCATCTGTATCATAACTTGCCTGAAAAAATCTAAACCCTTTGTAATCAAGTACATTATTCATGAAAATCCTATAATCAAACTCCTTTTCACTATCCAGAACAGATATTTCACTAGCATATGAGGAGGGGCTTGAGGAGCCTGGGTATCGCTCCAATTGAAAATCATTTAATTTGATTTCAAAAGGAAGCTCAATTGCGCCTGAGCCATAAGAAGCTATAGCTTGAACCTGATTGTTAAAATTCACTTGATTTTTTAGTGGTAGAAAACCCTCCCTGTAAAGTAAATTGACCTCCTTGAGTTCCGTGCCAACATAAAGGTCAATGGCAAGAACATCGTCAAGGTTTTTATCATTATCAGCTTTTGTTTTATTCTGTTGGACCAAATCAAATTTCCCCTTTGGATGAAAACTTGAGGGGACAAAAGAAAAATCTCCTGCTCGAAATAACGTTTTAAGAGAAATAGGGTGCACTGTATCCTTGCTGATTTTCCCCGCTTGCTGAGTAGACATCACAAAAAAATCAACAGGATGCGGGGATTCCATTTGAAATTGTCCGTCTCTCTCAAGAATATTTATTATTCCTTGTTTGCTTGATTCAAACCCTATTTCGTGGGCATGACTCCCAATTTTTTTTATTTCTCCCTTTTTCAGAAAAACCGTATTTCTACCATCATCACCCGCAACCACCATCGTTAATATAGGTTCTCCGTTCAGACTATCAGAAACAATTTCAGGTGTGGCATCCACCACATAATCTTTATATAAAATCTTTACCGGCTTTCCATCAAAATCGGTTACAATTTTGAAGTCATTATTACCTAAAGGGGAAAAGCTCAATTTTTGTTGGATGACTTTTCTTTCTTTTCCTTTTTGTAGTGTTAGTGTCAATAATTTGGTGTCAGAAATAAGGACCTTGGAAGTTTCTCCCTCTCTGATTCGCATGATCCCACTATAAGAAGTATATCGTGTTACCGCCGCCCCCAATAAAATTATAATTAATGCTATATGAAACAACAGAACAGCCCACTTTCGCCTTCTCAAAAGCCTGTATTTATGTATGTTAAAAACAAAGCATACTGCAAGACCAAGCATGATTAATTCAAACCACCACGCATCGTAGACGGTGTCCCACGCAACCGCTGTTCCGTAGTCATTTTCAATAAAGGTTGCCACAGCCATTGCTATTGCAAACGAGAGCAAAAGAAAGAGTGCTAAAGCAGGTGAGGAAAGCTTTTTATACCATTTCTGCATAAAACATCAGTATCACAGATTCCAATTCGGTTTTTAGTTTGTAGATGCAGTACTGTTGTAATTTTTCTCGCGTTCCTGGGCTTCTTTAAGCCACTGGGGCAGTAGATTTTTTTTGAATTCAGCCTTTTCTTCTTTCATTTTTTCTACATCTAGCCCAATATATTTTTGCGCTTTTTCTTTACTGGAAATATCAGGGATTTCCACAGGTTTGTTGTGCCCGAGATCGGCTAATAAGCGCGCCATTTTAACCCTTCCTTCGGCTGCTTTGTCCAAACCACTATTGAGTACTCTTGCGGTTTCTACAGGCGAATGAAAAGAAGCACCATGGGCAGCAGCAGCATAATCCCAGCGCCATTGTGCATGTCGAATATCGATTAGAATATCTTTCATTTGGGCTTCAGTAGCTCCCAAATCCCAACATTTTTTTGCCTCTATATGCATCCGTACCAAAGCATCTTCTAATTTTAGCCTACTTTCTGTAGCTTTTTGTTGGCGTTCATATACATTGGCTCTCAATTTATCTGCCTCTTCCCGGTGGCACACCTGACATGAGTTCGCTACATTGTTCATAGGAGATTGGATGTGGTGGTCTGTAAATTTTTGCCCGCCCTCACTTTTATAGGGCATATGGCAATCTGCACAAGAAACGCCTCTGTCGGCGTGAACTCCAGTCAAATAGGTTTCGTATCCCGGGTGTTGCGCTTTCAGCATGGGAGCTCTACTAAGTTTATGTGTCCAATCTTTAAAATTTATTTCATCGAAATACTTTTCCATAGCTTCTACCGACATTCCGTATTTCCACGGAAATGTCAAATACGGAACGCCCTCGTTTCCTGCTGTGTTTTTATCAAAATAATATTCTACATGACATTGCGCACAAACCAACGAACGCATTTCTTGGTGGGTCACTTTGTCAATATCTTTTCCCATGGAAGAGAAGGCCTCTATCAATGCAGGACGCGTAATTGTCAGCTTCATTGTACTTGGCTCGTGGCAATCTGCACAACCGATGGGGTTTACGACTTCTGCGCCTTTGTCAGCCCACTTTCCACTGTAAAATTCAGAAATACCAACCTCATTCATCAGTCTGGGAACGTCGGGGCTTTTACACGTCCAACAGGTTCCAGGCATAGGACCATCCCCTTTACCTTTAGGACCTCCTGTTCGCAAAGAATTATGAATATCTTCGACAGAATACTGATGCCCTCTTCCTTGGTTGTAGTCCTTGGCAAAACCATAACCCGCCCAAAGAATTACCAGTCGGGTGTCCTCCTCAAGCATATCCCTCATTTTTGACCCCCCTTGAAAAGATTCAAAATCTCCTCTTTCAGTTTGCAAAAAAGATTGATATTCAGAAGGAAAATTTTTACCCCATACTTCATTTCGGGGCTCATTTTTACTTATTTCAACCTGAGGAACGTATTTATATTTTGCCTCATTTTTTCTGTTAACAATACTGGATGCTAGAATTCCAAGAAGGAAAACAACAACAACTGTTACTAAAAATAAAAATTTGTTTTTCATGGTTTTTGATTATTTAATTGCTCTTTAAGCCATTGCGGAATTACCGTTTCCACATCATCTGTGGGTATGGGCGCAATGTTATTTTTAATTGTTGAAATACCGTGAACAGTCCCGTGGGGTAGTTCTTGATGGCACGACCAACAATTCCTTTGAGTTCTATTTTCTTTATGATTTTCCAACCAACCGTAATACTTTGATTGGGTTATTTGTTGTACATGACACCGAATACAATTGTCTTGAACCACTTTTTCGGATTCTTCTCGCATAAACATCACTTCAGGTTCCATTCTGGCTGTAAAAATGGTTGAATGAAATAGTCCGTCTTTTGCCTTGAAAACGTATTTGTTAAACAGATTGTCTTGAGGCACATGGCAATCATTACAAGAAGCCCTTTCTCTGTGAGAACTATGCATCCAACTGTTATATACAGGGGTCATTACATGACAATTAACACAAGCCTGTGGATTATCAGACATATAAGAAACAATAGAAGCTTCTTTTGCTAAAAATATTCCCATGCCAACCAACACAGCAATAAGGAATACAGCCACCCTACGCCATCTTGATTTCTTATTCGGCAGTATTTCTCTTTTAATTTTCAAGCCACTTACTTATTCGTTAGAGGAAAATAGCGTGGGTTTAATCGTTAGCATTACCCAACCCCAGTAATTGGCATTGTTGTCGGTATTCCCTTTTAGTAGTTCCATCCCTTCTGAGGCAAACATTTGGGAATATCCGGCACTAAGGCTAATTTCTTTAGAATGTTTGTAACTGTATACCAAGTCAATTTCAGTTCCTAACTGATTAGAAACTTTTTTATCTAAGTCAGCTGCTGCTGAAAAACGATGTACAAAACCCGTTAATGCCGATTTTGAGTTTAATGTAAATTTTGCTTTAGCATAAAGGTCTAACAATCCGACATTATTGGCATGGTTCCCTACGTAGAAATAGTCCATAAGTCCATTAAACTTGTGGTTTGTTCCGTAAAAAGGGGTAAACGCTTTGTTTTCGGTTTGGGTGGGTTTGCCTCCATCGTTACCGCTTTGTAGTTCAACTCCTAATCCAAGAACTGTATTTTGTGTTGTCTTATAATTTGTCTCTAATCCTAACAAATGAGCCGACAAATCTCTATTGGCGGGGTCTTTGCCAAACTGGTAGAAAGCGTTAGCAATGATGTGCCATTTTTCGGCTTTCCTTACCAAATGCGTCCCTATCGTTTGGCTGTATTTTGTGCCTGATGGAGTTTGCATGCCATTGTTTAAAAACAAAAAGCTCCCTGTCATAGCATCCCACTTTTTATGAAGCCACAGGTGTTGCATTGCCTTGTAGGTTTTGGGGGTTTTTAACTCCCTGCCTGTATTGTTTTCTGACGATTGATTATACGCCAAGCCAATATTCCATTTGTAGCTACCTTTCGCATATTTTAGTAACACCAAATCATGGCTTCTCGCTTGCTGTGCCCAGCCCACATTACCAAAAATACGGCTGTCATCATAGATAATTTCTTGTCTTCCAATTTTTAATGAAATACTGGGGCTCCACACGATTTCACCCCACGCCTCGTGAAGACCAAATCCATTAGTATCTGAAAGATTTAATTGAGGTACATCTCCCCAAACCCTAATGTTTTGAAAATTCAAATAAAAATTTAAGTTTTCTGTGGTGTATTTTGTTCCCAAACGGGTGCGTTGAGACACAAAGGATGCAGCATCTGTATTATTTGGAAAAAGTGTCTTGAACCCGTGTCTGTTCTCAAAGCGTGGGCGTACTTCTGCGTTAATGTTAAATTGTGAAAAAATACTTGTTGTAACCAGCAAGCATAAAACAGTAGGTAAATTTTTAAAGGACATAAATGTTGATTTAGATGTCCAAAATTAGTGCAGTCAATTACACTATAACATGACAAAAATCACGTCTGCTAAACTTAAACGCTTTCTTTGTTCTGTATAGCAAAATACCATGAAATGATTGGTGCCCCTGTAGCTCAACTACGAAAGAAGTTATAGGTTTTTTTTTCGATTATCCATCCCATTGGCTATTGGGAGACCAAAACCGATTAGAATATATAACCACCCCCAAATAGACGAATTCTCATCATTAATAAGCATCGAAATTCCCAAAACGGACATCAAAACTCCATAGATAATCAGGTAAATAGTGCGTAATCGTTCTCGTTTGTGCGCTGGAAGTTTAAAAACACGGATTGAAAAATAGTTTAGGGCTAACAGCAGAAGAAGTGTAGCGGCAAGAATAAGTAGTCCACTTAGCATGTTGTATAGATTTAGTTGCGTTAAAATACACATAAATCTATGTGCAAAAAAACACTACTCTACCTCAGTATAGTACAACTCTAATTGCAACTTTAAATCGGTAAGTGCTGGGTCTGAAGGATTAGGTCCTACAAAAACAGCCGATTTTGGTGCTGAAATGCCTCCAGCAGGAAGTTTTTTAACTGACGGATGCTCAACATCCGCCATAATGATTGATTGCTGGGCATTCGCTGGAACAGCATTGATAACTGAAAGGCGTAAGGGCGCATTCACAGAATCATTACTTATAATATTACGCAAGTGATCGGTTATCCTAATTTTATAATACTGCTTTTCGTCTTCCTCTATCAAAAACCCGCCATATAATAATTTATTAAGCGTTGAAGTGTTTGTTACATCTTGGAGAAAATCAATAATGGGGGCAGTTGTATTTGCATTGTAAAGGTAAAGACGTTCGGGAAGGGAAAGTCCAAAACGCTGTACGGTTTGTTTATCTACGTGAAAGGTGAGATTTGCCTCATTTAGTAACCAGGGTCTTCCTTTAATATCTTCTAACACCTCATTGTCTTCAAATAGGGCAAGGGTTGCCACACTTCCCAAACCACCGCTAATGGCAATATTTTCGCCTGAAGTTGCAGAGACAATACTGTTTAGTGTTGCATCTGCAGGTGTAGTTTTTGTAAGTGTATTGAATTTTATCAACCCTGCATTGAGTAAAAAGTCTTCATTCTTGTCCTCAATTTCCCCACTTGAATTTTTAGTCTTATAGGTATAGGAAACGCGAATTGCCATTTTATTTACATCCAAAAGCATCAATAACGGAGCGCTAAAATTGCTCGTTTCTATGGCAATAGACCTAAAATAATTTTGCCAGGCTTCAGCAGAAGAAAGCTCGGTTGCACCTTCTTTGTCAATAAGAAGTTGTTGGAAGCTATCTTTATCTAAAGGCACACGTAGTCTGGGAGTTAAGTTGTTGCTTCCCTCACCTTCAACGACAATTTCATTTAAATCAAGCTGAACGTTCGCATTTGCAAGTGGGGGTTGCTCTTTGTAGGAATTCACATTAAAATTGGAGTAGTAGGCTTGAACCTGCTCAAAGTTTTTTTCAGCGTCAAGTTGACGCAAAAAATAATTGAGTTTGGTTACTTCAACGTCAAAGGATGCTTGTCTATTTCCAAATAGTGAGTCAATCGCATATAGCTTCTTGTCGGGGTTAGGATTTTCTATTTCGGTGTCTTGCCCATCTGGTGTTCCGTCGCCGTCTGTATCAGGATTTGTGGGGTCGGTACCGTTATTTCGCTCGGCAATATCGGAAACCCCATCGCCATCCGAATCGCTGTTGGGATCCTCATCATCAATATCGTATGCATCAATTAAACCATCGCCATCTGCATCTCTTTGATTCGTAAAAAAAGGTATTTCAAGCCAAACGTTGGTAACCGTTTCCATTTCGTTAAAGCTGTCTTCGATTTCTTTTTGCGCCGTCATCTCACCAAAAGTAGCGGTATAGTTCGCAAGGTTCATCTGAGACACAATAGCTGCGCTCGTGGTTCCGAATAGCTTATCTTCTCGCTGTCCCAAATGTACCACTTGACTACTATTGGTTTGTACCACGTCTATTTGAGAATGAGACACCTTAACGGGGTAAGTGGCAAACTTTGTCGGAAATGGATTGGAGGGAACGATTTCGGCACCTACGTCATTGAATTTTTTTTCACAAGAGGCAACAAGGATGATAGCGATTGGGAAGAGCTTTTTAATCATTTTTATTTTAAAATTCAATATCATAAAACGTTTCGTGCGCCGTCAATACATCTGTAGATTGACTTAGCTCAAGGATGGGTTTTGTCAAATTATATGCATACTTTTTTACAGCATCACTTACCCCATTATCGGCAAAAATGATGCCATCTGAATGCTGCGCAGCAGCACAAAACATATTGTTAAGCGTAGGCTTTTTGAGTAATTCCATGTGATGATCATCAATGCCATCAAATTTGATTTTTGCAAAAAGATCACCATTGAGTTTTCCTTCAAATGGTGCGGTGTATAGCGAAGTAACAATTTTAGTATTTGCCAGAAGGGGTTCGTCTTTGTAGTAATATTTGCAATACAATGGCACCAACGATGCTATCCATCCCTGAACATGAATGATATCGGGAGACCAATTTAGCTTTTTTACCGTTTCAATAACCCCTTTTGCAAAAAAAATGGCACGCTCCTCGTTGTCGTCATAAAGCTTTCCATTATCATCAGAATATAACCCACGTCCTTTGAAGTAATCATCGTTGTCAATAAAATAAACCTGCATACGCTCTTTGGGTATAGAGGCTACCTTGATAATTAACGGCATATCAATATCGTTCACTACCATATTCAGCCCTGAAAGTCGAATGACTTCATGCAACTGATGACGACGCTCGTTTATAAGTCCATATTTAGGGATAAATATCCGTGTTTGACCGCCACGTTCATTAACCATTTTAGGAATTTCAAACGCCAAATTAGCGAGTTCGCTATGCGGAAGATATGGAACGACTTCTGAGGATATGTATAATATCTTTTTGTCTTTCATAAAGGAGCAAGTCGTTTTTGTGAATTAAATGACAAATTTACTAAAAATTTAGACGACTTTTGTTGATAACTCGAAAAGCGTACCATTTAATATGCCACTATTTCAAACCCTACGTGAGCTGAATCAAGTACGAAAAAAATATTCGGATAATTCCGTTGGGCTAGTACCCACCATGGGGGCATTACACAAAGGTCATTTGGCATTAATCGAAAAAGCAACTCAAGAAAATGAGGTGGTTTGGGTAACCATTTTTGTCAACCCCACCCAATTCAACAATTCAAACGATCTAAAAAACTATCCTGTTACCCTAGCAGAAGATGTCAAATCGATTCATGACGTTCATCCAAATATACAGATTTTTGCACCCAGTATTTCAGAAATGTATCCGCAAAAAGCGGAGGCAAACATCTATTCTTTTGATGGACTAGATTTGGTTATGGAAGGCAAAGACCGACCTGGACATTTTAATGGGGTCATCACGATAGTGTCTAAACTTTTTGATACCATACAACCGCATCGAGCCTATTTTGGCGAAAAAGATTTTCAGCAACTTCAAATCATCAAAAACTGGGCAAAAAACAATGCTATTCCTACCCAAATTATCGCTTGTCCCATAGTCCGTGAACCACATGGACTTGCCATGAGCTCTCGAAATGCATTGCTCTCAAAAGACATACGAGAAGAAGCAGGGTTTATTTACAAAACCCTAAAACGATGTACTACAGGCAACAAAACAAAAAAAGAAATCTATGAAGAAATTGAAGTGGCTTTTAACGCTCACCCAAATTTCACCTTGCACTATGCACTGTGTGTAAATGAGGCAAACCTTCGGGAAGTGTATGAAATCGACAAATCCCAACAACAACGCCTTTTTATCGCTGCGTCAGTTGAAAGGGTACGATTGATTGATAATATCGCATTAAAATAAGTACCTTTGCACCATGCAAATTGAGGTTTTAAAATCTAAAATTCACCGTGTAACCGTTACCGGCGCAGAACTCGATTATATCGGTAGTATTACCATTGATAAAACGCTAATGGATGCCGCCAATATTCTTGCGGGCGAAAAAGTACAAGTTGTAAATGTAAATAACGGCGAACGCTTGGAAACCTACGTCATTGAGGGAGCTGCCAATTCGGGTGAAATTACCCTTAACGGACCTGCCGCACGAAAAGTTCAAAAAGGAGATGTGGTAATTATTATCAGCTATGCAAGCATGAATATTGACGATGCAAAGTCCTTTTCGCCAACCCTAATTTTCCCCAATACCGCTACCAACACCCTAGACTAAATCATGTCTAAAATCATCAAGCTGCTCAAAAACATTATACCGCTAGGACTGGGGCTTTATTTGGTGTATTTTCCCTTTGCCAACACCTCTGAAGAAGATCGAATGCAAATTTTTGCGGCAATCAAACAAGCCGACTTGCGCTATGTGTTTTTGTCATTGGTTTTTGGGGCACTAAGCCATTTATCCCGTGCCTATCGCTGGAACTATTTACTTAAGCCCTTAGGATATCAACCTTCATTTATCACTCGTACTTTAACCGTGATGATATCTTATTTTTCAAATTTAGGTATCCCGCGTTCGGGGGAAGTATTGCGCGCTACAGCATTGGCAACCTACGCCAAAGTACCGTTTCAAAAAGGGTTTGGCACCATCGTAACCGAGCGCATCATTGACCTTGTTTTATTGTTTTCATTTATTGGTTTTGGCTTTCTGCTGCAACGTGAACTGCTCCTCGAAGTCATTGGAAATCCATCATTAAGTGGTTTTGCTTTGCTGTGGATGGGACTGTTTGGCTTCCTATTTTGGTTGGGTATTCGGCAACTAAAACGTTCTCAAAAAAGCTGGGCAAGGAAAATTGTTGGCTTTTTTAACGGACTTTTGGCGGGTATGCTTTCAGTTCGCACCATGAAAAACAAATGGGCATTCACGGCACACACCTTTTTTATTTGGGGGATGTATTTGGCTATGTTTTGGTCCGTCACCTATGCCTTACCCGAAACAAGTGGCCTTTCTCTCGAGGCAATAATTCCTGCTTTTATTGCCGGCGGATTTGCCATGTCGGCAACCAATGGCGGTATTGGATTATACCCGTTAGCGGTAGCTGCAGTGCTGAAGGCATTTGCTGTGCCTTACCCACAAGCACTAGCGTTTGGGTGGGTGATGTGGACGGGGCAAACTGTCATGGTCGTGGTTTTTGGGAGTTTATCTTTTCTGCTACTTCCCATGGTTTCCAAAAAATAAGTAGCTTCGCTAAATGGCTAAAATCAAAAAAGCTTTTTTCTGTACAAGTTGTGGCACACAACACACCCAATGGCAAGGACAATGCAGTTCGTGTAAAACTTGGAATACGCTCCATGAGGAAGTTCTAGACAACCCCAAAACACCGGCTTGGCAAGCCGATAAAGCTGCTCCCGTTAAAGCGAAACCCGTTCGTATTCAAGATGTTGCAGTAGATGCACTAACCCGTTTGCCTTCCGGAGATGTTGAGCTGGACCGCGTTTTGGGTGGTGGTATTGTTCCTGGTGCTATGGTTTTGGTGGGGGGCGAACCGGGCATAGGAAAATCTACGCTGCTTTTGCAAGTAGCACTATCCGTTTCGGGTAAAGTGGTTTATGTTTCGGGCGAAGAAAGCGAACAACAAATCAAATTGCGTAGCGCGCGTGTAACTGAAGAAAGTAGCGAGTGCTTCCTCTTGACAGAAACGCATACACAAGCGCTTTTGCATCATTTAGGTGTCTTAAAACCCGCGCTGGTTATTATCGATTCCATTCAAACACTCCACTCCGATGTTATTGACAGCACCGCAGGAAGTGTGTCACAAATCCGTGCCTGTACCGCCGAGCTTTTACAGTTTGCCAAGCAAACCCAAACTCCTGTGTTTTTGGTAGGGCATATTACCAAAGACGGCGCCATTGCTGGACCTAAAGTGCTGGAACACATGGTAGACACGGTACTGCATTTTGAAGGCGATCGCAATCATGTATACCGCATTCTGCGTGCGCATAAAAACCGTTTTGGTACTACCGCTGAACTGGGCATTTACACCATGGCACAAGAGGGGCTTTTGCCTGTTGCGAACCCTAGTGCATTGCTCATTTCTGCTGAAAGTGTCGGGCTTAGCGGACACGCCATCGGTGCCACTGTTGAGGGCATACGCCCCATGCTGATAGAAGTGCAAGCGCTGGTAAGCTCTGCCGTGTATGGCACACCCCAACGCAGCAGCACGGGCTTTGACAACAAACGCCTAAATATGCTCCTTGCTGTTTTGGAAAAGCGTGCCGGCTTTCAATTGGGCGCAAAAGATGTATTCCTCAACCTTGCTGGGGGCATTCGCCTAGACGATCCAGGACTGGATTTAGCGGTTATGGTGGCTATCCTCTCCAGTAGTTTGGATGTTGCCATTCCCAAAGGCTATATTTTTGCCGCCGAAGTCGGACTTTCAGGCGAATTGCGCAATGTACCCAAAATGGAACAACGGATGCAAGAAGCTGCCAAATTAGGCTTTGAGCGTATGGTAGTGGCACAAAAAGTAACCTCCGCACCCAAAGGCTTGGAGGTTGTTCGTTTGGCTACCATTCAAGACTTAGTAGCGCATTTGTTTTAAGGCGCCGGATTCGGGATGCGGTTATGCACCGCATCTATCTCCGAAAGGATTTCATCAGATAAGGTAATGGCTGCCGAAGCGATATTTTCTTCCAACTGAGGCATCGTCGTTGCGCCAATGATATTGGACGTTACAAATGGTCTGTCTGTAACAAAAGCTAAAGAAAGTTGTGCCAAGGATAGGTTGTGTTTTTCAGCAATTCCGGCATAGGCTTCTGTAGCAGCTAACGACTGCTCGCTATTGTAACGTGCCATTCTAGGAAACAATTTTAACCTACTTTTTTGAGGGAGTTTACCTCCGCGATATTTCCCCGAAAGCACGCCAAACGCCATGGGCGAATACGCCAACAGCCCTAGCTGTTCTCTATGGGAAACTTCTGCGTTTCCACCCTCAAAAGTACGATTCAGTAGAGAGTACGGATTTTGGATGGTTTTCATTCGAGGCAGGTTTTTATGTTCGGCAAGTGCCAAGTACTTCATGGCACCCCAAGGAGTTTCATTCGATAGTCCAATATGCCTGATTTTCCCTTCTTGAATAAAACCGTATAGCGTTTCCAATATCTGCTGAAAATTGTCTTGCCACTGCTCATCTGCATCAGGAAAATAATCGCGTTTGCCAAAAAAATTAGCGTTACGCTCGGGCCAATGCAATTGATACAAATCGATATAATCTGTTTTGAGACGCATCAAACTTCCCTCCAACGCCTCACGAATACTGTCGGGCGTAAAGCCCGTAGTGCGAATGTGTGCCGTGTATGCCCCCGGTCCAGCAATTTTGGTGGCAAGCACCACTTGGTCGCGGTTTTTGCGTTGTTCAAACCAATTGCCAATAATACGTTCCGTATCGGCATAGGTTTCGGCATCGGCAGGTACGGGATATAATTCTGCTGTATCAAAAAAATTAACCCCTTCGCCAAGGGCGTAATCCATCTGTTCAAAGCCTTCGTTTTGCGTGTTTTGGTTGCCCCAGGTCATTGTGCCCAAACAAATTTTACTCACCCGAATATCGGAGAGTGGTATCGTGGTATACTTCATATTTAAATCTCAAGTGTTACGCCAACAGGACAGTGGTCAGAATGGACAGCTTGGGGAAGTATAAACGCACGTTCGATGCCATTTTTTAAGGGTTCGGAAACCATAGCATAATCTATGCGCCAGCCTTTGTTATTGGCGCGGGCATTGGCGCGATAACTCCACCAACTGTACTGGTGGGGTTCTTTGTTTAAATACCGAAACGAATCCACAAAACCACTATGGATAAATCCGTCTAGCCAAGTACGCTCCTTGGGTAAAAAACCCGAAACCTTGGCATTACGCACGGGGTCGTGAATATCAATGGCTTCGTGACAAATGTTGTAATCTCCACAAATGACTAGATTAGGAATGTCTTTTTTTAGGTCGTTTATATAGGCTTGAAAGTCATCCATGTACCTAAACTTATAGGCGAGGCGATCGGGGTTGGTGCCCGAGGGCAAGTATAAACTCATCACGGAAACTTTATCAAAATCTACACGAAGGTTTCGCCCTTCCACATCCATATATTCGATCCCTGTGCCGTAGGCAACATGGTTGGGTTTTTGTTTGCACAACACCGCCACAGAGCTATACCCTTTTTTCTGTGCCGAAAACCAGTAGTGGTACGGATAACCGGCAGCTTCAAAAACACTAAGGTCAAGTTGTTCGGGATGGGCTTTGGTTTCTTGCAGACACAACACATCGGGGAATGCGGCTTGCAGCCAATCCAAAAAGCCTTTGTTGAGTGCAGCCCGGATGCCGTTTACGTTATAGGATATAATTTTCACAGCAGCTAAAATACAAACTAAGGCACGAAATTTGTGTATCTTTGATAAGAACTAAATCTAGATATCATGAAAAATATCCTTTTAATTTCCATTTGTATACTCAGTTTGGGTGTCTATGCCCAAGAAGAAGAACCTACTAAAGTTGAGATCGTCAATCAATTTGAAGATGTAGAGGTCTTAGAAAAAAATGAAATTCGACTTAATGCCCTCGACTTAATTGTACACCCTGCTTTAAGTTTAAGCTACGAAAGGCTCGTTAACGAGTCCAACGGATACGGAGTATCGATTTTTGCTAATTTTGGAGATGACGATACTACCTATCATAACTTTAACGTTACCCCATATTACCGTTTTTATTTTTTAAATAGAAAAGACTACGGAGCTAGTGGCCTATTTGTAGAAGCATTTAGCTCTTTTTCCTCTGTTAATTTTCACGACTATTGGTATGGTAGTAGCAAAACAAGTGAAAATGAATTTCAATTTTCCATGGGTGTAGGTCTTGGGAAAAAGTGGGTTAATCGAAACGGCTTTACATTTGAGGTTCTAGCAGGCGTAGGGCGCTACTTCATCGACAGAGATACTGACAACTACTCCCATCCAGAAGCCCACGGTCGTTTTGGTTTGTCTATAGGAAAGCGTTTTTAACAATCAGCCAACCACGTTTGAAACGCAACTGCTTTGCTAATTTTTGCTTTGGCTTCGGATACGCTTAGGCGTTCTTGTTGCATGCTGTCGCGGTGGCGTAACGTTACCGTTTCATCCTCCAAGGTTTGGTGGTCAACCGTAATACAAAACGGTGTTCCTAGCGCATCTTGTCTTCGGTAGCGTCTGCCCACAGCGTCTTTTTCATCATAAGTAACTGCCATGTCCCACTTCAGTTCATTCACCACATTCTTGGCAATATCGGGCAACCCGTCTTTTTTTACCAAAGGCAATACGGCAACTTTGGTGGGTGCCACTACCGCAGGCAAACGCAACACGGTTCGGCTAGAGCCATCTTCCAACGTTTCTTCTTGAAGTGCGTGCGAGAATACCGCCAAAAACAAACGGTCTAACCCAATAGAAGTTTCCAACACATAAGGCACGTAGTTTTCTTGTCGCTCGGGGTCAAAATACTGCAACTTTTTGCCCGAATATTTTTCGTGGCTCCCAAGGTCAAAATCGGTACGGGAGTGGATACCTTCCAACTCTTTAAATCCAAAGGGAAAACGAAACTCAATATCACAAGCGGCATCGGCGTAATGCGCCAATTTTTCGTGGTCGTGGAAGCGGTAATTGTCCTCGCCCAATCCAAGCGATAAATGCCATTTTAAGCGTGTTTCTTTCCAGTGTGCATACCACTCTTTTTGTGTTCCAGGCGGAATAAAAAACTGCATTTCCATTTGCTCAAATTCTCGCATGCGGAAAATAAACTGCCGTGCCACAATTTCGTTTCTGAACGCCTTGCCCGTTTGCGCAATACCAAAGGGCAACTTCATACGTCCGGTTTTTTGGACATTTAAAAAGTTTACAAAAATACCCTGTGCGGTTTCTGGGCGCAGGTATAATTCGGTAGCGCTTTCGGCAGATGCGCCAAGTTTGGTGCCGAACATAAGGTTAAACTGCTTTACCTCTGTCCAGTTTTTGCTTCCCGATAAGGGGCATACAATCTCCAATTCCTCAATGAGGGCTTTGACATCTGCCAAATCTTCTTTTTCCAATGATTTGCCCAAGCGTTTTAAGATGGCATCGCCTTTTTCTTTATAGCCAATTACACGCGGATTT
>ENA-OUOG01000456-OUOG01000456.1-marine-metagenome-genome-assembly--contig:-NODE-456-length-54282-cov-6.510617_pt1 | contig 54282 bp, 37 predicted proteins | sample MGYA00248635_ERZ508505 | MGnify/ENA primary metagenome ERZ508505 (study PRJEB26176, sample SAMN06267871) | marine metagenome | isolation source: Saanich Inlet, British Columbia, Canada | place: Pacific...
GGTCCGGTTCACCGCGGACCGCGTTGCGGCGGTGACGCACTGTGAAAACGCGGGCAAAAGCTCTCCTTCGGAACTCGCGGCGGACGCGAGGCGAGACGCCGAGGAGACGGCTGACGAAAAAAAACAACTCGCGAGCCTCGTTTTGGCCGCGCCCACCGAGACGTCGACGAAGTGGCGCCGTTTGGGCGACGGCTTGTGGAGCGCCGCCGGCGCGGAGACTTCTCGCGTTTTTTCGGCGTCACGCGCGTTCGAGACGTTTCAGCGATCGCCGGAGAGCTACTCCGCGATGGAAAAAGAAAGAGAAGCGTCTGTCCAGCCTCTCTTCGACGGCGCGGAGGAGCTCGAGTCGTTTTTGCGCACGCAGCGCGCGCTCGTGCAGACGACGCGCGACGAAATCGCGGAGATGAAATCGTTCAGCGATTTGCGTCGCGCGGTGAAGATGCACCGCCGACGCGAGGAGAAGCTGAAGAAGCTGAACGAGCGCGTGGAGAAGGCGGAGAAACGAGTCGGCGAGTACGTCGCCGCGGGCTGGAGCGAGTTCACCAGGGTGGTGGACATACTCATCGAGGAGGGTGCGATTTTCGACGTGCTGCTCGACGAAGAGGCGGACACGTGCGAAAAAGAGGCGCGCGAACGAGCCGTGAAACGCGCGGAGGAGACCGCGAAGAAAAACGCGTTGCGTTCTACACGCGTGGCGAACGAAAAAGAAACGAGTGACGTATGGGACGACCCGTATTCGTTCGGGTCGGAGACGGATTCTTTCCTGGACTGGGAACCGGACGGCGCGGCGCGCGAGACGTTCGCGCAGGCGTCGTCGCGGTTTTCGTTGGAAAACGCGGAAGAAGTCCTTTCGGACTCGGACGTTGACTCGGACTCGGCGAGTCCGACTCCGCCGACTCCGGCGCCGTTCATCGACGAGGCGCTCGTCTCTTTAGACGCGCGTCGTTTACGGCGCCGCGAACGTTGGCAAAACGGAAACGAGCGCCTCTCCGAGACGTTGCTCCTGACGCCGCTGGGCGAGACGTGCGCAAAGCTGCGGGGCGAGAACGAGCTGTGGCTGGGCGCGGCGCTTTCCAGCGAACGCGTGATCGGTCTGAGCCCCGAGCGCGTCGCCGGGGTCGCGGGGGCGCTGTGCTGCGACAGCAACAGACCGACGTCTTGCGTGTACGGCCCTTCCGAAGAGTTGGAAACGGTTCTCGAGTCTCTAGAGCCGTACGGCTCGGAAATCGCGTCGTTACAGTTTGAGAACAACATGGACGCGCCGGTGAATTTGTCAAAACCAGTCGCCGCGCTCGTCGAGGCTTGGGCCGCGGGGTCTTCCTGGGACCAAGTCCGTGGAGACACGAATTTGGACGAGGGGGACATCGCGCGCGTGTTCCGCCGGACCGCGGAACTGTTAGCGCAGGTGCCGAGAACACGGACGATCCCGGCGGAAACCAGAAGAGCGGCGGCGAAGGCGGCGACGCTCGTGTTGAGACCGCCAATCACGGATTTGACGTGAGTCGTTCTTTTTTTTTTTTCGCGGTATCTCCGCACGCGGCGATTGCGGCGAGAAACGTCGTAGACTACTACTAGACTATTCATGACCATACCTACCTACCTACGTGACACGCACCGCGTCACCCGCGTCACCCGCCGATATGAGGTGTGTCGTCGTTCACGAAACGCCGTATCCCACGCTCCAGCCTGTCGAGGCCCTCCCGGAGCGTCTCGAACTCGCCGGCGACGGCGACGCGGAAAAAGCCCGGGTCATAACACCCGCACAGCGAACCGGGCACGAGCAGCACTCCGTGCGTGTTCGCCAAAGCGTCCCACAGTCGGAATTCGGCGTCCCACGAGTTAGTATCCAGGAAATCTCGCAGGTCCACCCAGACGTGCAGCCCACCGTCGTCCAAACGCGCCGACACCGCGGCTTTTTTTTTCTCTCTCTCTCCGCCGACGGGACCGGTCGCGACGGCCAATCGCGCGAGCCGCGCCACCGCGAACCGCCGCCGCTCACGCAGCAGAGCGTTGTGAAACGAAAACGAGTCACGCGCGGCGACGCCGCCGTCCGCGAGCAGACCCTGCAACTGCGCGGCGAACGGGTCGCCGCTCACGTGAGTGCGCAGAGACGACGAGCGGGTGATTAAAAAAACCGTCGTCTTTCCGCGTCTTGTCCCGCCGGCGGCGCCGAACGCCGCCACCGCGTGCCTTCTCTCGTGCGCCTTCTTCGACCACAGGCTCGTGGCGCTCGCGAACCCGGCGGCGCGACCCCACGTAATGCCCTCGCGGATATCACGGATATCGGCCGTGGTGACGTTCTTGTGATACGTATCGTCGTCGTCGTCGTCGTCGTCGTCGTCTCGAAACGCATCCGCGGCGAGCGACGCGGTTTCATCCGCCACGGCGTGCGCGTTTCGTTCATCGCACCACGCGTACACCGCGGAGACTAATCTCGAGGACACTATGCGGCCGGTGATGGGCGAGGGGTTCCCGAAAACCACCGCCGCGACGCGTTTCACGTCGTGCTTCTCTTTTAAACACCCCTCGGCACAGTCCAGCGCTTTCGTGACGTCCCCCGCGAACGATTCAGGATCGGCGGCGACGACGACGGTTTTCGAAAACGAAGAAGATGGCCACGCCGGTCGGTACGGCGCGACGACGACGACGCCGTAACACTCGCAAACAGTCTTCGACTCGTCATCGTTGGCTCTGTGACACGCCTCGACGCACGCCTCGACGACGTGCTCCACCGCCGCGGCTTCGTGTTTGATGTTCAGGACGGTGAGCCATTTCGGGTCGAGCCATCCATCGACAAAGGGCGTGCCGAAGCCGGCATCCACCAGGACGCGCGCAGCCTCCATCTTGAGCTCCGCGCCGGTCGTCGGCGCCGCGCGCTCGATGCCCCCCAGCGCCCACCCGCGCGCGCTCTCCTTGCCCTCCAGCAAACGCGACTCGGCGCGCGTCAGGTCGCACGCGCCGCCCGGGTTGAGGTCGCTGTGCGCGTCCCGCTCAGCGCGCTCGAACGCATCGACGAAGTCGCGCAACAGCACGCCCCGCGTCTCAGGGGGATCCCTCTCGGCGGGGGATATGAGCGTGACCACGGCGTCGTCGGGGGTCGCCCGGGGCGTCGGCGAGCGGACGCGGGTCGCGCGCGCGCGCGGCCATCGACCGGAAAGCCTCGGCCCCGGACGGGCTCTCGGGGGAAGACACGCCGCCATGCGCGACGACGTGTGGTGGTGTCGGGCGTTCATCGAAACTCTTTTTCGACAAAAGTCGCTACGGCGCTCCTTCTCTAATCGCTCTCTACTCGCTCTCCACCGCGCACGGCCTCCACGCGGTTCCCGCGCCGGCGGCGCCGTCCATCAGCGCGACCCCCTTGCTCTTGAGCTCGTCGCGGATCGCGTCCGAGGTTTCGAAATCCTTCGCTAAACGCGCCTCTTCTCTCCGCGCGACGTAAGAATCGACATCCGCCGACGTGAGCCCCGCGCGAGTTAACGCCAAAGCGCGGAGCTCTTCCAACGCGTCTTCGTAAACGTCGTCGTCGTTTTTCGGGGATCCCTCTTCCACGCTCTCGGCTCCGGTCGTCGGCATGCCCACTCTGAACAGCGCATCCTCGACGGCGTTCGTTAAGTCGACGAGCGCCGAGGCACGCCCAATCGCTTTCTTGCCCTTCTTCGTGGAAACGAGGTCGTTCAGCGTTTTGAGCGGAGACGACAGCGCCGCCAAACACGCCGGGGTGTTCAAATCGTCGGCGAGCGCGGCGGCAACTGACTTTCGCGTCTCCGCCGCCAAAGCGATCGCCTCGGCGGCGATCCCCGCGGGCGGTTGAGGTTTGGCATTTTTGGCGTTTTTTTCTTTTTCAGCAGCTTCGGTGACCGCCACGTTCGCGGCGTTCTTCGCATCCGCAAGTGTCTGGTACGCGTAGAAGAGCCTGTCGGAAGCCTCCTCCAGCGCGCGTTGCGTGTAGTTGATGGGCGCGCGGTAGTGCGTGCCCAGCAACATCCAGCGCAGCGCCAGCGGGTGGTACTTCTCCGTCACCTCGCGGATGGTGAAGAAGTTCCCGAGGCTCTTGGACATCTTCTCGGAGTCCACTTTAACGAAACCGTTGTGTACCCAGTACTTAACGAACGGCTCGATGAGTGGTTTCTTCCCGTCGCTTCCGGAGCCGCCGTGATTCAAGCCGCACGCGCAGTTCGCCGCCGTGCTCTGCGCTAATTCGTTTTCGTGATGCGGAAACGTCAGATCCATCCCCCCGCCGTGGATGTCGATGTGCGGGCCGAGGGTCTTCTCGATCATGGCGCTGCACTCGATGTGCCACCCCGGCCTTCCCTCGCCCCAGGGCGACGACCAAGTCGGCTCACCAGGTTTAGCCGCCTTCCAAAGCGCGAAGTCCGCGGGGTTCTTCTTTTTACTCACGTCCGATCGCGTCTCGCGATCGGACGCGCCCGCCATGTTGTCGCTTAACTTGCGGCCCGATAACGCGCCGTACTCGGGTAACGAATCAACCGCGAAATACACATCCCCGTCGTTCGTGCTGTACGCGTTCCCGCTGTTAACTAACCTTTCCGTCATGTCGATGATTTCGTCCATGTGTTTCGTGGCTTTAGGTTCCGCCGTGGGCGGTAAACAGTTTAAAGATTTGACGTCTTCCCTGAACGCGTCGATGAACCGATCGACGAGCGCGTCGCAGGTTTCGCCGTTTTCGTTCGCGCGCTTGATGATCTTGTCGTCGACGTCGGTGAAGTTGCGCACGTACGTCACGTCGTACCCTAAACTTCTGAGTTGCCTGAAAAGCACGTCGAACGCGACGTACACGCGCGCGTGGCCGATGTGCGAGTAGTCGTACACCGTGACGCCGCAGACGTACATCGAAACGGTCTTCCCGCTTGCGTCGCGCGGGACGAAGCGCTCTTTTTTTCGCGTCTGCGTGTTGTGCAGGAACATCGGGTGCGCCTCGGATGTATGCGCGTCGTTCTCGGCCGCCGCCGAGGAAGCGGCGTCGGCGGAGGAGACGGAGACCGCCGAGACCGTGAACCGGCGGGATCCCGCCGCGTGCGCCAGCGACAGGGGCGCGCCGTGCGGTTTCGCGGCGCGCGCGGTCCCCGGCGCGCGTCTGGAGACGCGCGACGAGCGGGCGGAGACGTGAGAGCGAACGTCAGTCGAGACGCGACGGTCAGTCGCCTTATCCGTGAGGCGCGCGAGAGAGAGGGGCCGCGGGAGGGCGCGTTCGATCGTCCGAGCGCGCGGTCGCGGCGTCGAGAGACAGATGCGCTCGACGTACCTCTCGCCGCCGTCCCTGGCGTGAAGCGCGCGCACGGCACCCGGCGCCGGCCGCGTCGCGATGCGACCCGGCAGACCGCCGAGGCGCTCGAGGCGCGACCGCGCGCCTCTGCCGACTCGCGGGCCGCGGACGAGCGCACGCGACGCGAGCGCGCCGCTCGCCATGAAAGACGTGCACAGCGACATGGTACCGACCTCACAGCGAGGTTCCACCGGTGTCGCGCGGAGTGGCTCGAGAGCCAGACCCGTGGGCGAGAGACGCCGACTCGACGTGGTGCGATCTCCGTTCGCTTTATTATCGCGCATGTGGGTTCGGGAAAACCCCTTGGTCTGATCTTGAGTCATTCCAGGCACCCAGTTTTCACGTCCGAGACGGCGGCGGCGGTTCGCCGCCGACACTCAGTTTTCCTCGTTTCCGTCGATCGGCACTCCGGTCGGCGCGGCGACGCAGGGACCCGGCCATGGCGAAGAAGAAGAAGAAGAGCCCCGCGACGGGCAAGAAGTCCAAGCACCGGTTCTCGCACGCGCAGCGCGAGGCCCCCGCGGAGAAACCCAGCGTCTTCGAGGCGCGCTCGGGGCGATTGAAGTTCGATGTTCTCGGTCGCAAGACCCGAGGCGTCAAGGGAGACGCGCTCAAGGCGCGCGCCGCGGGCACCGCGAAGCGCAACAACACGTTGCTGAAGGAGTACGATGCCTCGAGCAAGGCCAACGCGTTCGTGGACCGCCGGTTCGGGGAGGGCGACGCCGCCATGACCCCCGAGGAGCGGTCCATCGGGAGGCTCGCGCGCGCGAGGCTCCGGCAGCTCAGGCCCGGGAAGCAGTCCTTCGCCCTCGGCGACGACGACGACGGCGGAAGATACGACGACGACGACGACGACGATACCGCGTTGCGGCTGACCCACGGCGGCGCCCCCATCGACGAGAAGCTCGAGGAGCGCCGGTCAGCGCACGCGCTGGCGCGCGGCGCGTCGCGGCGCCGCGGCGACGAATCCGACTCCGAAGATGACCGCCTGGGCGGAGGCTTGGACCGCGAGGCGACCGCCGCGATGCACTTCGGCGGCGGGGACGACGACGACGACGGCGGTGGCTTCAGCTTGAAGCGGAGCGATCACGACGCGGACGCGCCGGAACGCCGTAAGACCAAGAAGGAGGTGATGGAGGAGCTCATCGCGAAATCGAAACGGGGCAAAGCCTCTCGCGCGCGCCAGCGCGAGGCGGATGAGGATCTGCTGGACAAGCTGGACGACGAGTTTCGCAAAATCTCCGACTCGGGCGCGCTCAACGCCGCGCTGCGAAAGGGCGTCGGCCACTTGAAGCCGGACGGGTGGGAGCGCGGAGGAGGCGGGAAAAAGGGAGCTGACCGACCGGGCGACGAAGACACGCGAAGCGAAGAAAAAAGGTCCTTCGGATTACGAGAGGCGGAGGCGGTGACTCTGGCGCGCGACGCGACTACGGCGACGGGCGAACGGGTGAAGGACGATTACGATAAGCTCACCCGCGAGCTCGGGCTGGAGGCGCGCGGCCAGGCGACGGACCGAACCAAGACCGCGGAGGAGGTGGAGGCTGCTGAGGCTGCCGCGCTGGAGAGCGCCGAGCGGAACCGCCTGAAGCGCATGCGCGGGGACTCGGACGACGACGACGACGACGACGAGTCGGCGGACGCCCGCGGCGGGTTCGCGGCGCGCCGCGCGAAGGCGAAGAAGCAGGCTGAGAAACTCGAGGCTCGGCGTGCCGCCGGGGGTTCCGGTGTCGATTCCGACGACGACGACGACGACGACGACGAAGGCGCGTTCCTGCGAAGCGACAAAGAGCGCCGGAAGGGCGGCGACGACTTGGAGGGCAACTTCGACCTCTCCGGTTCCGACGACGACGAGGGCGACGGCTCCGACGAGGGCTCCGACGAGGACTCCGACGAGGGCGACGGCTCGGACGGGGACGAGACCAAGGCGATGAAGAAGACGCTCGGCACGATCATGGACCTCGAGCGCGGAAAACGACGCTTGCGGAGGCTCGGCATCCTGAAGGACGGCGGCGCGATGGAGGAGGAGGAAGAGGACGAGGAGGAAGAGGAGGACGAGGAGGGGGAGGAAGAGGACGAGGAAGAGGACGAGGACGAGGAAGAGGACGAGGAAGACGAAGAAGAAGAAGAAGACGAAGACGAAGACGAAGAAGCGGAAGCCTCTCCTCAGAAACAAGACGAGCCGCACGTCGAGATGGAGAAGATTCAAAAGGATGAAAAGAAGAGGCGCGAACCGAGAGAAGAGCCGAAAGAAGAGACGCTTCCTTTTGTGTTCGCGATGCCCGAGACGTCCGCGCAGCTGGACGCGATGGTTCGCGGTTTGACCGCCGCGGAGACCGCGACGGTTCTGAACCGCGTCCGTGTGCTCCACGCGCCGTCGCTCAAGGAGGAGAACAGGAAAAAAACGCAAACCTTCCTCGGGTTACTCCTGAAGAAGTTCGAGACGCTCGCGGGCGAGACCCCGCTTCCGGTTCCGTTTCTGGACGCGGTGAGCTCCGCGGTCGCGGCGACGGCGGCGACGGTGCCCTTCTTCGCCGCCGCCGCCGCGCGCGCGCGGCTGGAAAAGATGGCCTCGAGGCTCAAATCGAGCCTCCGTTCGGGGGAGACGGGTTGGCCCCCCGCGCGGACGTTCTTGTTGCTCGCGCTCTTCGCGGACATCTTCCCCACCACGGACAAGAGCCACCCGGTGACGACGCCGGCGGCGCTGTTCCTGGGAAACGTTTTAGCGCACTGCGCGGTGCGCTCGCGCCGCGAAGCCGTCGCCGCGGTGGTGGCTTCGGCGCTCGCGGCGGCGTACTCCGCGCCCGCGGGGCGCGTGTTCCCGGAAGCCATATCGCTGCTCACCGGCCTGATACACGCCGCCGCGGGGGACGAGGAGGTGTCGTGGTCGGAGGGACTCGCCGCGCGCGTCGCCGAGCAGGTTGGCGGGCCGTGGCTGGGACTCGATTCCAAAGACGACGCCGCCGATGACGATTCCAACCTCTCGACGGTCGAACGGCGTGGACTGTCGTTGCCTTCGATGATCGCGACGTTCGGCACGTCCAGCGCTTTTTCAAAAAAAGACCCGGACTGGCTCCCGGGCGGCGGAAGCGCGCGAACGGCGGCGCTCGCGGCGGCGGCGTCGACGCTGAACGTTTTACTATCGCCGGCGCGCGCGACGCCGTCGGCGCGCGAGTGGCTCGCGCCCGCGCGCGACGCCGCCGAACGCGTCCTGAGACGCATAGAGCGTCTCGAAGACGCCAAAAGCGCGAAGACAAAGAAGCGCAAGAGCGTCAAAAGCGCGAAACACGACGAGTACGCCTCGGCGAAATCGGCGTGCGCGGCGCTGGTGGCTGAGGCGGACGCGGCGCTCGCCGGCGCGCGGCGCGCGCCTCTGCGTTGGCGCACGAAGGCGGCGGAGGCGATCAAGCAGTTCAACCCCGTGTACGAGGAGGAGGGGTACCAGCGTGGTAGGGACTACGACCCCAACCGCGAGCGCGCGGAGGCGCGTCGGCTGCAGCGGCAGCTCAAGCAAGAGGCGCGCGGCGCCGTGCGCGAGCTGCGCAAGGACAACAAGTTCCTCGCCGAACGAAGAGGCGCCGAAGCCGCGGCGGCCAAGGAGGAACGCGGGGAGAAGCAGCGGGAGACGATGGCGTTCCTGGAGAAGATGGAGGGCGACCTGAAGAGCGGCGGGCAGGGGGGGGTGATCGTCAAGACGCAGAGGCGGGTCAACGGGGGGAGGGGGCGCGACCGGAAGAAGCGGTGAAGCTTTTGAGGGACGACGACGAAGCGTCCGTCGTCTACGCGGTTGTACGCGCCAACTCTTTTTTTTTTCGTCCAACCTGCGCCGTGTCGATAATGGCGGGGCGAATGAATCATCCAACTCCCGTTCGCCGCCGCGTGGCACTCCGCCGTCCAGCTCATCGTCGACGCGACGTCCCCGCCGGGCGCCACTCCCCGACACGCGACCCACGCGTTCGCGATGTTCGCCGCCACCTCCGCGTCCTCCCGCGTCCTCGCCGCGCCGACCACCTCCAAGGCCGCCAAGGCCGGAGGCGTCCGACGCGTCGCGGCCCGCGCCTCGGCGTCCGAGGATAAGCGCGCTGCCGTGCCCATCGCCGTCTCTCGGCGCGCGTTCACCGCGGCGGGCCTCGCCGCGGCGGTCGCCGCGCTGAGCCCCCGCGCGGCGCTCGCGTTCGGCAACGGCATCCCGGGGTACGACATCAACGAGAAGGCGCGGGACGCGCAGCGCAAGGCGATCAAGGACGAGCTCGGCGAGCAGAAGGAGCTGGCGCGATTGGAAAAGGAGCGGAGGAAAGCGGCGAGAGCCGCCGAGGAAGCCGCCGCCGCGAACGCCGAGGCGGCGCAGTAACGAATCCTTATGATGCGAACGACTTCCGTTCGTTTAAAAAAAGGGAGGGACACGCACGTAGAGCGTAGGGTCGTTCATTAATAGCAACTACTCGTACAAGTGACTCTCGAACGCGCGTGATCAAAAAGGGACCATCGTTCGCGCGACAGAGACGAGGAAGCGCGGCATCAGCGGCGGCGACGTTTCGCCCTCGGCGAACGCGCTTACGCCGTCCTCGCCGTCGACTCCGCGCACGAACTTTGAAATGTCTTCCGCCAAGGCGTCCCTCCCCCCTAAGATCGGGTCGGTCACGAACGGGTCCGTGTGTGTCTTCCCCGGGTAGTACTTCTCGAGCACGCGCGAGACGCCGCACTTTCGGAGCGCCTCCGCGAACTTAGCCGACTCGCTCGGCGGCGCGGACGTGTCCGCCTGGCCGTGGCACAGGAGCGTCGGAGGCATGGTCTCCGCGACGACGCCCGGCTCTTTGCTCTCAAACTCCCTCACGATCGCGCACGGGCTCGAGCGCGGCAACGCCTCGAACGCGCGCGAACCGGAGAACCCCGCCTCCATGATGGCGTAGAACACCTCCCGGTACAGGCCTTTGCGGTCGAAGTGCTCGACGAGAGACGGGTCGTCCGGCGAGTACACGCCGGAGACCCCGACGAAGCCGGCGAGCTGTTTCGGGGACCACGCGCCTGGGGCGGGAGCGCCGACGGAAGAAGAAGACGCCGCGCCGTACCCCGGGTACTCGCTCCTCTGCCACTCCGTCTGGCGCAGCAGCGCGACCGCCGCCAGGTGCGCGCCCGCGCTCTGGCCGACGACGAACACCTTCCGCGGGTCGCCGCCCAGACTCGCCGCGCGCCGCCGCACCCAGCCGATGCCGGCGCCCACGTCGGCGGCCATGTCGCCCACCGTGCCCTGCGGGAAGTTGCGGTAGTCCAGGGACGCCACGATGAACCCCCTGCGCATGAGCGTCATGGCGAGCAACGCCCCCCAGGCTTTGTAGCCGATGATCCACATGCCGCCGGTGACGAAGACAATCACCGGCCGCGATTGGTTGGCGGAGTTTTTCGAGACCGACGCGCCCTCCGCGTCGACGACGCGTTGGCCGAAAAACGCGCACCCGCGCGGGAGGAACAGGTCGAGCCGGTTCCGGGGGTTGGGCCCGTACCGCACGTCGCGCGTGATGCGGTCGTCCGTGTAGTAGCTCCACGCGACGCGGAAGAACGCGGGGCTCAGGACCGCGGCGAACCCGAGGAGGCCGGCGAACTTGAATAACCAGCCGATCCTGCGCGACCGGGGCGAGACGGTTGTAAAGATGGTTTTTTTGTCACGCGGGAGAAAGAAGGAGGATGGATGCGTGAGTTTCGAGCGGTGCGTGACGACGGCGACACGCGGAACGGTGAACGCGACGACGCGCGGAGACGCGCGACCTGCGTCGCGGTGAGAACCTGCGAGCCGGTCGTGACGCTCGAGCGGTCGTCTCGAGGGCTGAGACGTCTCGTTCCGCGTCACTCGAACGCTCCGTCGTCGCGATCGGATTCGAAACGCAAAGGCGAAAAACAAGATGGCACGCGCCCTTCGGCTCGCCGGTCCACGACCCGAGCGGCCTTACCTGAAGAAGCTGGCCAGGCGGAGCAGGAGCATGAACGGCACGACGACATTGCGCCCGACGGTCCCCGCGAGCGCGTGAAGGCGTTCCACGTGCCGCGGCGCCATGGTGGCAGCGGGTGTGCCAACCTCGTTGTGAAGTTTTTGGATCTGACGAGCCTCGTTTTCGGCTTCACAGTCGCGCGGGAAAGGATCTTCGTCAAATGACGACTCGACTCGAATCACAACTTAGATGAGCTGCACGGCGGCGATGCTCGGCATCTTCTCCCTGAGCTTCTGCGTCACCGCGACGCGCACGGTCATGACGCTCGCCGCCGGTCCCGAGAGGCGGATCTTCACGATGGGCTCCTCGATGGCCTCCAGCTCGAGCTCGCCGCCGCCCGTGCCCGCCAGGTACGGCCTGATCTCGTCGAGCGTCGCCTCGACATTCTCCTCCGTCAGGTCGAGCCCGGCTTCCTCGGACGTCACCTGCTCCACCTCCATGATCTCGGGGATCTTCTCCAGCAGCCTCTTCTCGATGCCCATGCGCATGGTGGTGGTGGACGAGGGGCAGCTACCGCACGCGCCGTTGAGTTTCAGACGCACCACCAGTCCGTCGATCTCCACGAGCTCGACGTCGCCGCCGTCGGCGATGAGGTACGGGCGCACCTCGTCCAGCACGAGCTCCACGTTCTCCGCGGTGAGCTCGAGCTTCTCGGAGATGGAGCTCTCCTGCGCGCGGACCACGACGGAGCGCCGGGGGCGCACCGCGCGCGCGACGCGGGACGCGGGCGCGCGGGCGCCGGGGGCGACGCGCGCCGCCACCGCGGTCGTCGCCGCGACGCACGCGGTCGTGGTGGCGCTCATCTCGCGCGCGCAAAGAATGGGCCGCTGCGAAGGATTACCGGCCGCCGCGCGGCGTCGCCGTGAGGGGTCGGGGGGGAAGGGAACCTGTGCGGTCGCTTCCGTGCGGTGGCCGCGTCGAAAGAGGACGCGAGTGGCTCGACGAGCGCGCGGTGCGTCGGGGAGTGCCCGCGGGAAGTCCCCGGGGCCGAACGCGTCGAAAGGCGTGACGTGCTTCCTTCCGCCATATCACGTAAGGCTGAGCGCGTCCAGTCGGCTATGGTCTAATGACTCATGAAAATCCCCCGATGCTGATCACGGCGCGGCGGCCATCCGGCTCGTCATCGGAACCGACAGACCGAGCATTTTGCCAAAAAGCCACGACACTTGTATGCGGTGCCAAAACGCGACGACACCCGTTCGAACACCATGACCACGCACGGCATCGGCATGCCCAGCGACCTCGCCGCGAACGATACCGCCCCCCCGCCCCTTCCCCCCTGGCTCAAGGGCTTCCTCGTCACCAGCAAGAACGCGAGCGACGTCCGACGCGCGGGGGAGGAGGTCGCGAAGCTCTTCTCGGACGAAAACTTCAAGCTTGCGTACGACAACCTCGACGTCCCCGCGAGCATGGTCAAGCCCGGCACGACGGAGGTGCCGTACGAGAAGGCCGAGTCCTTGCTCATCCCCGGATGTCCCGGAAGCGTGTTCGTAGCGCTCCGGCCGGACACCACCACCGTCAACGTCAGGATCCTCGCCGAAGGTGCGTCGAGGAAACTTCTGCTCTTCTCCTCGGAGTCCTAAAAGTCGGTTTCTTATTTTTCCCGCGAAAGAAGACTCGCGCGGCGGCGCGCGGACCGTCTCGATGACTGACCCCGATCGCGATCGTCTTCTCGATGAACACGCGGGACCGCACGCAGGGCTCATCGAGGAGGCGGACAAGGTGGGTGCCGCGGGCTGGACCAAGACGAAGCACGCGCGGCGCATCATCCCGGTCGAGCGTATCGCCCCGGAAGCTGACCTCGATGCTCTTTCGAAGAAGCTGGTCGACGAGCACTTCCCCGAGATCCCGCCCGGGGAGAGGAAGGACCCGCTTCCCTCGTTCCGCGTGCACTACGAGGAGCACAGCCCGGCGATGCACCTACACGCCACGGACGTGATGCGTCGCGTCGCGGATTTCGTCCCGAAAGACTCGTACCGAGTGGACCTCGAGTCTCCCGAGCGCACGATCCTCGTCGTGGTCGCCGGCGGGTCCGCGCTGATGAGCGTCGTCAAGGGCTACGGCATGAGCGAAAAGTACCACCACTTCCACATCCACTCCGCCGCGGACCTCGGGCCGCCCTCCACGGTCTCGGCCTAAAAAGTCACAGAGTAAAAAGTCACTGACTCGAAGGGCGGCGCGGACGAACGCGCGAACGAAGGAGACGACGAGACGGCGGAAAAAGAAAAAGAATCAGATTTTTGTTCCCGAAAAGAACGTCGTCGGCGCGTCCATCTACCGTCCGGTTGTAAAAGACACCACACAGCATTTCTCACGCCGCGGCTTTGACCTGCGACTGCACGAACACCACCGCTTTGTGCACGAGTCCGGACATCGTCGCCACTCCCCCCACCACCGCGCACACGCCGGTGAGGAACTCCGAGAGACTGTTCCTGGTTTCCTTGTAGTCCACGCGGATCGGCGAGAGCTCGTAGTGAAAGTACACGCCGCTCGGCCTCGCCCCGCCCATCAGCCCCTTCGACCCCGCGGACGACTCCGTGACGCTGTACTGCTGCGAGCTGATCGTCGGGCCCGAGAGCGGCGTGAACGACGTCGGCACCACCTTCAGGAAGTACTGGTGCACGTAATTCGGCGGGAGCTCGCGGTCGTATCCGTCCAGGGGAGACGTGAACCCGGGGAAGCCCTCCCCGAACGCGAACTTGTTGATCGTGTGGCTCAGGTTCAAGTCCGTGCGCACCTGGAGCTGCACGTGCGCGAACCCAATCTGCAACGAGCGCCCGGGCGAGACGGAGAAGCTCCCCGGCACTCTGTTCACCTCCAAGTACCCGATCACCTCGCACCCCTCTTTGTTTTCGTTCCTGAACGCTTTCTCGACACCCTCCGGGAACTGCTGATCCAGGATATCCTGCAAGTTGAACATGTTCATCATCTGCGCGCGCATCATGTCGCCCTGGCGCTGCTGCACCTGCCCCTGCTGCTCCAGGATCTTTCGCCCGGGACCGCTCTCGTCGTCCTCGTCCTCATTCTCCAACCCGTCGAGCAGATCTCCGCGACGCCTGCCGTCGTCGCCGGCGTGGTGGTGTCCGCCGTGCGCCTCGTCCCCCCCCGCGTGCTTCTCCAGCCTGGTCACCTCCTCGTGCAGGTCCTTGTGCTTATTCACCGGCTCCGTCACGAAATCCTTCTCCAGCGGCCGCCCGTGCCTGTCCAGCCGGCGTTTCTTGAGGTGCCCGTCGTGCACGTCGTGGTGCGCCTCGCCAGCCTGATCCTGCGTGTCCAGCGTGATGAGCTCGCAGGCCAGCGCGTGGAACGTGACGTCGATGGAGACCCGGAGCCGCTCGGCGTTGGGCGTGACGCGATCGACGCCCATCGTGTCCACCTTCACCTCGCTGGTGATCACCGTCGTGCGGTGGTGCGCGTACTCGCTGAGGAACAGCAGCGCGCAGATGGCCGCGCAGACAAACGTGATGATGCCTCCCGCGGTCGATCCGACGACGTAGTCCTCCTGCACCTTGGGGTACGCATCCAGGCTCCGCACCGCCTTGACGATCGGAGAGCTCTCAAACGTCGGACGCGCCTCCGCGGGCGCGTCGCGCGCGTGGCGGACGCGCAGTCCGGGACGCTCGGCGCCGATCATCTCGTCGCGCGGTCCACAATGATGTTTTCCACACTCTTCCTCGGAACGCGCGAGGCCGCGGGATCTCGCCAAGTCCATTCTTCACCGCGCGGGCCACCATGGAGGGCTTCATGGAGAATCTAACCCCCCAGCTCGTGGTGGCGAAGGCGTGGCAGTGGCTCGAGGTGAACGGGTGGTACCTCGTCGGCGCCTTGGCGTGCTGGTACCTCGTCCTGCGGCCCAACCTGGTGGACCCGGCGCTTCGTGCCGCGGCCGCGCCCAGCGCGGAGAAGGTGCGCTTGATGGAGGAGGGGAAGCGCGCCGCGAGGCTGCGTCAGGAGGAGGCCGCGCGCCGAGCGTCGGAGGCGCACGCCGAGCGCATGCGTGAGAAGCGCGTCGAGAAAGTAGAGGAGGTGGAACAGGAGGGTCTGCGCCGGCGCGGCGCTGGACGGCGTCTGGGGACGGGAAGCGACGATGAGGGGGCGGGACCGAGCCGGCGGAAACCCGACGAGCCGAAGGACAAGGACGGCAAAGACGACCCGTTCCGCAGATTGCGCGAGCGTAACCCTCTAGGCCCGGATAGCTCGCGGGGGTACCAGCCCCCGAAACGTAAGGTGAACAAGGGCGGATGAGGCAGGTAAGCGTCTCTCGTCACCGATGAGAGGCGCGCGACTCGCCTTTCGCGCCGAAACGCGCAGCGTTTTCCTCGACGACGCGAGGCCGGAGACTTCCGTCCCCGGCGCGTCGCGAGGCGGCCCGTCACACCGTGACGCCGCGCCCCGAATGCCGACACGGTCGGCGGGGGTGTGTGCCGATGACACAACGACGGGATCGAACGCTGCGAACCGACGCGCGCGCGTTGTATTGTACCACCAGTACGTTGTTCCAAAAATCTATGAAAGTACCTTGTCTAAGACTCGCCGCCGCCCCCGCTCGTCAACCTTTGCACGATACACTCCATCCCCATGCCGCGACTGCCTTTGACGAGCACCACGGACCCCTTCACCGATGCCGAGTCGCGAATCAACTCCCACAACGATTCCGCGTCCTCGGCGACGACCACGTCGCGCGCGTCTGCGCGCTCCGCCGCGACGCGCGTCGCCGCCGCCGCGAACGCGTCCCCGGCAACCCCGACGACGTCGAACCCGGCGTCCAAACACCGCCTCAGCGCGTCGACGTGCAGGTCGTGAGATGCCGACCCGAGCTCAAGCATGTCCCCGAGCACGACCACCGTTCTGTGCCCGCGGTCGCGCGCGTCTCGTAACGTCTCGATCGCGTTCGAGACGCTCTTCGGACTCGCGTTGTACGCGTCGTCGAGCACCGTGATTCCCGTCGCGGCGTCGCGAGAGACGCGCATGCGGCCTTTCGGCGACGCGAACGCCGCTAATCTGGCACCGACGTCGGAAAGCGGCACACCGGTCGATACCGCGACGGCGGCCGCGCACGCCGCGCACGCCGCCAAGTGCGCTCCCGGCTCGGAGAGGCACACGGAGACCGTCTCCTTTCCGTTTCGAATCCGAAGTGCGCTCGGCGGGAACACCGCGGTCCGGTCGTCGGCGCGTTCATCCTCCGAGCGCGCGGCGTCAACCTCGACGTCCGCGCCGCTTCCGCGCGTTCCGAAAGACACCCTCCGGGAGCCATTCGGAACGGTCATCCCCATGACCCGCGCGTCTTCGGCGTTCACGACGCACACGTCCCCTTCCGAGGCGGATGCGAACATCTCGGCTTTCGCGCGTGCCACGCCGTCGAGGTCGCCGACGCCCTCGAGGTGTGCGGGCGCGACGTTCGTGACGACGCGGACGTTCGGCCTCGCGATCGCGGCGAGCGCGGCGATTTCGCCCGGGGCGCTCATGCCCATCTCCAGCACCCACGCGCGCGCGGACGGGGGCGCGCGCAGAATCGTCAGCGGGAGCCCCACGTGGTTGTTGAAGTTCCCTTCCGTCGCGTGCGTTTGTTCAACGCCGAGCGCGAGCGCGCACATGTCGCGCGCGGTGGTCTTCCCGACGCTCCCCGTGATCCCCACCACCGGGCCTTCAAATCGACGGCGCACGTCGGACGCGAGCGCCTGGAGCGCGGCCGTGGCGTTCTCGACGCGAACGTAACCCGCGGTCCAGTTCGCGGGACGGGCGCGGGTCGACACCACCCCCGCGCACCCCGCCGCGAGCGCGTCATCCACGAACGCGTCTCCGTCGAAGCGTTCGCCGGTCAGGGCGAGGAACCACTGGCCCGAACGCACCGCGCGCGTGTCCGTGGACACGCTCCCGGGCGTCCCCTCGCGGATGAGCTCGCCCCCGGTCGCGGCCGCGAGCTCCTGCGCGGTGAAGATCACCCCGCCACCCGCGTCCACGTCCCACCGCGAGGAGGACGCCACCGCGAGGTGCCGTCCCCCGAGACGCACAGCCGCACGCGACGAAACGCGGCGGCGAGCACCAGCACGCCGGGGGTCGCGCGCGACCGCCGACGCGATGGGGCACGTCGCGTTCGACATCTCTCCAGCCCGCTCGACAACCCACACCCCCACCCCGGGTGACAGTCGCCGAGGCGACGACTTGTGGCATTCGAACGCGTGAATCTCGCTTGTTACCCACCGTTTTTGACGTCTCACGCTTGGCGCGGCAGCGTCCAGCGTGACGCGCAGCAGTTCTCGTCGAACTGATTCGGGTCTCGCGCGACACACTCTCCCGATTTTTCTCCACCGCTCTCGGGCGTCCGTGTGGCACGAGACGGCGAATTATCTTGCGACTAATTGCCCAGTTGTCGAAGATCGAATTTGCAGGTTGACCGACAGGACGCGATGACGTTCTTTTGACGTGTCGGTTTGACGCGACGCGGTCGGTAGAAACCCGAGTCTCAGACTCGTGCGCGCGCTGCGGCTCACATCTCCAGGACTGGGCGAGTCGGGGATCGTGCCGCGCGAGTGCCCGTAGAGCGCGACGACGCTCTCAGGGCGGGCGGCGCACACCCGCGGAGGCCTCGGAGGGTTCGTGTCGGTCACGGGAGAATCGCTCTTTCTTTGTTCGACGACGGTCGAACGCGCGGCTCGGTCCTCCTCGGTCGGTCGCGTTCGCCCGTCACGCCGTGTCTGACGCGACGTCTCTGGCTTCGCTCGTGTGTTTGTCGTTTCGAAACGCTCGGGACGCTCGCGTCGGGCGAAGATGCTCGCCGGGATGGACAGCCGGAGGGCGGCGCTCGCGGTGCTCGCGTTTTTATGCGTAATCGTCCCTGCGTCCGGGATTATCGTGGAAAAGGAGCTTACCGTCATGGCGGACGGAGGCACGGTGATAGATCTCGAGACGTTCGGGTTCTTGGCAGGCGGATACGCGGATTGGGATATATACTCCGAGCCGCGGGGCAACTCGGACCCCGGGCCGCGCACGTTCGTGCTCGGATGCAAGGACGTTGACTTGTACGTGATTGACATGACGGCGGCGAACGCCTGCGTGCAACACACCACCTTTCAAAACTCGACCGTGCTGGAGAAGTGTTACGTGTTCGAGGTCCCGCGTGAAGGAGAGACGCAGCAGAAGGTCGAAATTACGGGCACGGGGCGGATATCCTGGGGGATTCTGATGTGCGGCGACGGCGCCACCGCTTTGCGGATGGAATACACGCTCATGAACCCCAACGGCGAACACTTGGGGACGGGGTACATCCCGCTCCCGACCACGTACCGCACGTTTGCGGTGTTTTGGTGCCTCATATTCATCGTCCAGACGTACTACAACCTGGTTTGGCACCACCGGTCCATGACGGCACTGCACAGGCTGTTCTTGGGGCTCCCTATCGTCAAGATCTTGCACGAAGTGGTGGGCACGTTCCGCTGGCAGGTGGTTTCCAGCTACGGGTACCTTCCCGGGTGGGTCGAACTCATGAGCTCCGCGACCATCAGCCTGAACGAAGCGGCGACGTACTTCATCATGGTTCTCATCGCGAGAGGGTGGCTGGTGACGCGTCGGGCGTTACCCGTCAACGAAGCTCAATCGTCCGTGACCGTGGCGCTACTCCTGTTCGTGTTGAACCTGACGTACCGGTATTACAAGCTGAACAACATGACGTTCTTCGCGTTGGCCATCATGTACATGGTGGCGCTCGCGATCATTTTGTCGAGCACGGCGCGCAACATTCGCGAGCTCAAGATGCAGATCATGATCTTAAGGCAAGCGGACATCGACCCGACGAACACTCCCGCGCACACGAAAGAAGCGATGTATCGCTCGTTCCAGTTCTACGTCTTCACGTTCGTGTGCACGAGGATTTTCCTCGAGATGGTGATGCTGTTCTTGCACGAGCACCCGTGGATCGGCCACGTGTTCACCGAGTTGTTGGACCTGCTGCTTTGCGTCATCGTGGGCTGGGTGTTCCGGCTGCGTGAGAACAACCCGTTCAACACGCACCAAGGTGAGTTCAGCTGGCTTCCCATGGATCCCGCGGATCTCATGCCGCGGAACGGGGATACCATGCAACTGGTGGCGCGGATGGCGGAGCTCGGAGTGCAAATCGAGGTGCCGCCGGCTCGTATTTACGAGACGGTGATTCAAAAAGCCACGGCGCCGGGGTCGACGACGTCGTCCTGGCGGTACGATAACTCGGATTGCTCTTCCATTCCCTTGGGCGAGGGACCCGTCGTGGTTGTTGAAAATCCCCCCGTGTACGTGAAAGGGGAGCTCGTGGAGAGTGTCTCGATAGCCAGACCCACGCACCAATCCGAGCAGCGCGCGCCAGAGGTGGCGAGCGCGCCGGAGGGCAACAGGTTGGAGATTTTGGTGGTGCAGTCGCCGGGGGACGTGGAGATGCAACTGCCTGGAACTCCAGAGCGGACGACGAGACCACCGAGATCGTGATATACGCGCGGCGTCGAGCGACGTCGTGCGATGTTGTAATTTATGCCGCATCAATTAGGTACCTTGAAGGTACACGTATTGTACACCGCTGTTTTACAAAACACGCGTCGCGTTTTCCGTCTCGCGTCTCCTCCTCTCTGCCAAACGCGCCCGCCTCGGTTCACCAGTGCTTCAGCACCGCGAACACGAGCAATATCAGGACAGTGAGACACAGAATCGAGACCATGGCTAAACGGCAGTTCGAGGTCTTCTTGTACACCCGAAGAGCCATCTGGTGAGCTTGCTTGAGCCTCGAACCGGTGCGCGTCACTTCGTCTTCGATGTCGTCCAGGAGCCTGGCGTGGAGGTCCAACTCCTCGTTCACCGCGAGCCCGATGTGTTTCGTGCTCGACACCACCCGGGAAAGCTCGTCCAATTCGTCATCCTGACGCATCATCATGTTGCGCTGCAGTTGTAAGATCCCGGCGTTGTCCAAGTCCACGGTCGCCGGGGTCTCTCCGCTGTGCGAGTCCGGTTCGGGCTGGAAGAAATTCGTCGACGCGGGCGGACTCGAGGAGACGTACTCCGCGTCGGCGCTGCTGAGCCCCGCGAGTTCGTCGCATCTACCGTACAAGCCCGCGACCAGGTCTTCTCTTCGTATCTTCTCGCGCTCGGTCACCGAGGACAACTCCAGCGACGCGCCGAGCGCGTCGAGCTCGCTCCTGAGCTCCGCGGCTCGCTTTCGCACGGTCGCTGTCAACTCGGTGGCATCCGCAGCTCGACCCTCTCGCTGCGCCGCGTCTCTCTCGTACAGGCACGCGAACGCGTCGTCCACGCTCCTCTCCACCCTCTCGAAGTCTGAGAGCCACGCTGAGGCGTCCATGGCGCCGCCCTTCTTCCCGGCGTGCGCCCGAGAAGCGCGCGCTTCGCAGTGCCAAGCTCTGGACGTGACTCGAAAAAGCCACGACGCTGACTCGCATGTATCTGGCGTATTTCCGCACATCCGCAGGAAACGTCACAGAGCGATCAGTCTGTGAAAATGGGGAAAAGCGAAACGAATTTTGTTCGAAATTCGGTTTTTTTCTTTCTTTTGTTTTGTTCTTTCTTCCTTTCTCGGAAACAATCAATCAAAGCTCGCCACGGGATCGATTGCTCACCTTTTTGACTCGCCGTTTGCAAACGGCGGCCTCACGCACGTGCTGGGATACCTGATGCCCTCTCGTCTACCGTTGTCGAACCACACACTCGTGCTGAGGATATCCCCCTTCCACGGAAGAAATATCTGCGTCGGATACCGGCCGACCAGCACAGGATCTGCTGGATACGTCGCGAACTGGCCCGCCGCGGGCAAACTCCAGTCTTTCGATAAATACAGGTTCGACGCCTGCGCCGCTTCCAGCGCCGGCGCGACCCCGCCGACGCCGCCGATCCCCGCCGAAATCTCTGTCGGGCCAGGAAACACGTTCGATGGTGGGGTTGCGTTTCGTGTGTGCATGCTTCCTCCGAGAGTGATGCTCTCGTAGAAGTTATCGGCGACGTCGACGAACGGCTGCCAGACGTATTGCCCGATGTCGAACGGGTCCGCGATACCGCGCAGCTTGTCGTTGATGTATATCTTGGTGCAGTTACACAGGCCGTCGTACGTCGCGAGAATCTTAAACACCTGCCCGCTGACCGCTTTGAAGCCTTTCGCGGGAACCGATGTGTCGACGACGCGCATGCCTCCGCCGGCGAATATCGGCAACAGCGAGAAGCTCTCGACGAACGTCTGGAACCCGAAGCGCACTTCCCCCGCGTCCGTGACAAAAATCGACAGCGCACCACCGCAGTGGTGCCAATTCTGATATGGTGCGCATCCGCCTATCGTCAGCACGGTCTGCGCGTATATGCCGGTGCACGGTATGCACCACCAAAAACTCGCCGGTGTGCACCACGGATCGCATAGCGGCACGAGGTGCTTGAACTTGACGACGACCTCGACCGACATGCGGAACCCGGCGCGACCGTAGAGACCGGGGATGTCGTACGTGCACGGCAGATGCTCACAAAACGCGAACGCCAAGGCTCGCGGAACTATTTCGTTCACGATTTGCCCGGCAGGGTCAACATTCAGTGACGGGACTTCGAGGCTCTGGAACGCGTACCCGTGAACGAATTCGAAGTCCCCGGCGCGACAAAAAGCAAGGGGATCGGGTAGAAGGACTTTATCGACGACATGTAGATCACCGTTGATGGCGAGTTGGCCACTCCTCGCTTCCGGTGGAATGATTTGAGCGACATTTGGCAGAGCACCTGGGTACCCGACCGACGCCGTGGAGGGTACCGAGGCGTTGGTCGCCGCGAACCAATCGTGCTCGGTCCCGCCGGAAACAAACGCCTGCGACCAAGAACACGACCGTGTCAGGGAGAAAGTGAAAGACGCCAACAATACAAGCGTGCGTACCTGTGTGATGATGGATCCATCCCCCTTGACCAGGGTATCGTGCCTGAGGAAGGTGAGGTCCGCGGGAGATTGCCAATAACGCTGAAGCGTCGTCGGGAGGGGCTCGCCTTTCGCCAAAAATTGCGGTTGAAGCGGTGGATACACGAAATCGTTCTCGGTAACGCCCTGCGCAACAAAGAACTGGATTCAGAACGCTGCGCATAGAAAAAACATTCAAAACGCTTATAAGTTACCTCGTCAAAAATCGGAATTCCTTCAACGCGTTCCGTGACAGTTGAGAACAGAATCACGTCGTAAAGCAAAGAAGTAAAGCTGTCGATGATGAAAGCTTTCGAGAGCGAGAGCTTCGCGAAGAAGGCGAAGAACGCAATATCGACCGGGGCGAAGACGCTCGCATCACCGGGTGGAAAGCATTGCCCGCGGAATTCGCCTTGCAGACCGAGTATCTTGACGATTTCTTCATAAACCTGCGTGTTCGTATTGAATTAATTCAGTTCGACTTGAAGTTGACTCGTATTTCGTCGGTCGACGTACCTTTAGCCACGGCGTTCTTTCGATGCGATCAAGTATCGTCAACCCAAGCTCTGCGGTCGGCGGAACAAGCATAGTATCCACCACTTGAACGACACCGTTTGATGATACAAGATCCGGAACGATTACTTTCGCACTATTCAGTCGTCCTTCGACAAAAACGGCGCGTGCGACGTCTGGTAAACCAGGTGGGATCCGGTGCGTCAGAGAGCGTACACCCTGTATGCGTATCCCTACTTGTCTTATGATCGACAGGCCAAGAAAAAGGTTACACGGCTTGGCGAGGATGGGATAGGCGAGTCTCGTGTCGAAGACGTCCGTGTCAGCTAGAAGGCAGAGACGAAAATCCTCTTGAGGAACTAAAACGCCGCGCGGTACGAGGTCAAGAATGAGGTGGTATTGCGCTAGCTGCTGGCGAATGAGGAAAGCGATGAAAGGATCCATCAATGGGACGATAATCTCTTCGAATCGATATCCCTGCGCGTTGAGCGGAATTAATTTTAAGAAGTCAGTTGTGTCGTCGCGCGCTGAAGAAAGAATTCAATGTGCGTACCAAGTAACCCAGTGTTCCCTCGACAGCCGCGTTTGTGGGGGCGAAAATTGCAATCCCACTGACTAGCTGCCCTGCAGTTCCGACAGTATCCAGCTCGAGCGCGAGAATTTCGTTTCCTGGGCTGGTTACTATTTGCGTAAACAGGGAGAGCTCCGGTCGTAGCGTGAGCTGTCGAAGCGTCGTCAAACCTGGCGTTATGAGCACCGAATCCACTATGTGCAGTAGCCCGTCGCAGGCGACGAGGTCGGGGGTTAGAATTACTGCTTTATTCCCACCAAGAAAGGCAAACCTCTGCCCCTCGAGGGTGATAATCCGTTTGTTTCCTATGCATGTTATGTCCACAATGAGGTCAAAGAAGTTCAGGGTCCCGAATGTGGGGCCGAGCAAGGGAGTGACGAACAGAAGCTCCGGATTGATCGCCGTTTGTAAAAATTCGAGCGGATACATGTTATACGTGAAGTACCGGGAACCTGCCAACTCCCCGTCAGCACTGATGGGGGTCGTCTCCAAGTCGATAAACACTTCCGAGTATTGCAAAGTCGACAGCAGCAGCTCGGGATCGGAGAAGACCTGTTCCTTCGAAAGTCCGACACGGCGGAAGAAATTTTTCCATGCCAGGTTTGTCGGCGCGAAGACGGTTTGCATATTCAGCGCGTCGATGATCTCGCCGGGGACGCACATGCCCTCATCAGGCAACACGGGGTTTGGTAAGAAGCCTCTAGGAATTAAGGGAGGAATGATGATGATATTTTGCTGCGCGGATACGCCTTGCCGCTCTGAGACAACCCCGCCCGCGGGGAAACTGGTTCGGAACGCGCGAGTTAAGAAATATGCCTCGGCGGTTATGGAGAGCTCGGGCAATGAGGCGATGAGCGATTCCACCGTGGAATAAAACGCCGCAGCGGGCACCAACACAGCGTTCACTATGTGAACTGCTAAACCGTTTCCGTAGCCTCCGCAGAGCACGATGTTGGGCACGTGTAAGTCTGCTCCGCGTTTCATGTATCCGTCCACGCGCACCTTCCGCAGCGAAACCTCCTGTGAAATCTGCGCGAAAAGCAAACTCGATGCGGTGCCGGAGCCCGCTAATCCGAGAGTAGACGCCGACGTCAGAGCTGGGTCGTTAAACATCGTCTCGAAAGCTTGACCGTCGATCATATCGCTCGTGAGCAAAAAGCCACACGACCGACGATACAGCGCGCTGTTCGTCTCACCGCAAGGGATGGTGAGATGATACGCGACGAGGTTGCAAAGAAACGTGGGATTGCTCAGAAGCTCTTCGAGTCCACGATTCAGTATCACGAAGAGCTCCTCGAACGCCTCATCGGTGGGTGCGAACATCGTTTGACCACTCGTGGTGCCATACAAGAAGAGAGGACCCGTGCATGTCGTGCTCGCGGCGTCGACGAACGCCTGTAAGACGCGGAAGTTGGAACCGATTCCGAGATGAGCAGCTTCGTGAAACGCAGAGAGCACCAAGTCCAGGGAGGTGCCGTCCTCCAAGGGACAGAGGTGTGGCGGAGGCAGAGTCGTGCCTTGGGTCACTTTAAGGGCGATACATAGTACGATGATGGCCAATACGACGTAGCGGGGGACTTTCATCACTCCCTCGCCACGTCGTGTCGCCTCGCGGCGTCCGATGACGAGGCTTTTCCCGGATCTCGCTTCCAGGCGTTACGACCAAATGACATGACATGACGGCTGGAAAAGTTTGATTTTTTTTCCTGCACGTGCGCAGAGTTTTGGAAACACGATTTGCGAGTTCCGGCGACGATGCCGCCACTCTCCAATCATTCATCATGGCGGCGGCCGCGATGACCGTACTCAGGCTGGGGGCGTTCGCCCCCCAAGCCACGCGTCTACGTCGGTCAGCGGATAGCACTGCGACGCGTCCACCTGTGAGGCGGGCATGCGCTGTGAAGGCTGCCGGCGGCGACCAGGTTCCTGGGCTGTGGTATGTGGACGAGGAGTCGCAAGGTGAGCACCCGACGACGCGCTTTGCGCTTTTTGTTATCCTCCACGCCGTTCCCTCGTGTGCTGACCTCTGGTGCTTTCCCGTCGCTTCTCTCGACGTCTCTCTCAACCTGCACAGAGATGTTCGCGTCGAAATGGGACAGACCGGCGCTTCGCGTGGGCGCGGAGGGTCAGACGCTTCCCCTCCCTGAGATGCGCATCGTGAACGACAAAAAGATGCAAAAAGTGGATTTCGTGGCTGCCACCGAGGACGCCGACGACTGCCCGGCGCCGGACGGATTACCCGAGGTCGCGGTCATTGGACGCTCCAACGTCGGTAAGTCCAGTCTCTTGAACCTACTGACAAAGGGCGCGACCGGCGCGGCGGTGTCGTCCAAGCCGGGAACGACCCAGCACATCAACCATTACTTGGTCGATAAGAAGTGGTGGATCGTCGACCTTCCCGGATACGGATTCGCCAAGGCGACGGCTGAGGAGACGGCAAAATGGGAGAAATTCACCAAGGAGTACTTCACCACTCGCTCCAACCTGGCGGGTGTCTTGCTTCTGATCGATGCCTCCATTCCCCCGATGGAGAAGGACCTGGAATACGCTGACTGGCTCATCGAGCACAGCGTCCCGTTCACAATCATCTTCACTAAGTGCGACAGAAACAAACCCGGAATGCCCTCGGTGGAGGAGAACCAAGCGGAACTCGAGCGTCGGCTTGTGGAAAACTGGCATCGATTGCCTTCCATGATACCGACATCGAGCGTGAGCCAAGATGGACGCGAGGATGTCCTGAAGTTTATTTCTTCCATCATCCTGTTCCGCCGTCGACTCAACCAGGAAGCGAAAGACGCGAAGCGGCGCAAACGCGTGAATGCCATGAAAGCTGCGAAACCGCAGAAACACCGCGTTCGAAAGCCGAAGACATACGATGACGAACCGTTCATTCCGAACGCACCTGGAAGCGAGAGACCTCGTGCTCCCGTGAAAGAAAGGAAACCGTCGATGTCCATGGCGGAGATGATCGCGCAGGAGTTAGCGGAGCTGGAGGGTGGCACGTGAAGGTCGTTTCGCGATCGACTAGCTACTAGACTTGTGAGTCGAAAGGCGAGCGCGCATCTGTATCATCAACTCATACGACAACTTCGATTCATCTCACCACGCGCCATTACTTCGCATCGGGCTTAGTGAACAAGTAGTGCGAGATGTACCACTCGTTGCCCTTGCCCGTGCCGCTGTTGTAGTTGAACATCTCAGCGCAAGACAAGAAGAAAAGGCGCCAATAGACGTACCACTTCGTCTTTTGCGATTTGCCGTACGTCTCTTCCAGAATCGGCCCCGCCTGTTTGTAGTTGCGGTCGAGCTTCTTGAGCCAGTCTTCGCACGTCTTGTAGTAGTGGTTGCCATTCACGCGCCACTGGTTCTCTAAGTACAGACCCTTGGTGAAGAAACAGAAAAGCCTGTCGCTCGGCATCGTGCCTCCGGTGAAGAAGTATTTGGACATCCAGTCGTCTTCGGACTGCGCCTCGAAGTGGTACGGGGTCGTCTTGTGAACGAAGATGTGAATGAACATCTTCCCGCCTTTCTTCAGCCACTTGGTGCATCGATCAAACAGCGTGTCGTAGTTCTTCATGTGCTCGAACATCTCGATGGAGACGATGCGGTCGTACGACCCGACTTTCGGAGGCTCGAACGCCACCATGTCGGCGGTGATGATCTCCAGGTTCTTGATGCCGCGCTCCGCCGCGCGCGCCATGATGAACTCCTTCTGCGTCCGGGAGTTCGAGACACCCGTGATTTTCGCCAGCGGATACGTCTTGGCCATCCAAAGAGAAAGAGAGCCCCAGCCGCAGCCGAGCTCGAGGATGTTTTGCCCGTTCGCGAGCTCAGCGCGCTGACCGTAAAGCTGCAGCATCGCGAGTTCCGCCTCGTCCAGAGTCATGCCGGGCTTGTCGTACAGGCAGCACGAGTATTTCAGGTTGCGGCCCAGACAAAGCAAGTAGAATTCCGTCGGCACCTCGTAGTGCTGCTCGTTCGCGGCTTTCGTCTGCTCGGCGACCGCGCGGGTGCGCAGGTCCTTCACGAAATCGATTTCTGCCTGGAGCTCATCCTCGGTGTTTGCGAAGTGGAAGAGGCACTTCGTTCGCAACAGGTACCGGATGCCAGCGCGCAGGATGAAGTCAGGCACAAGGTTCATCTCCACGACCTACGGGTATGTCGAAAAATCGGAGGGGACGATGATGAAGTGGTCAGTTGGCTGTGCCGTTCGTGGAGCCGTGCGTCGGAAGACTCGGGGTTTAGGGATTGGGTTGGGTGCCTTCTCGAATGCGAATTCCGCAGATGACGTCGATCATCCGAGCAGAGCGTACCATGAGGAAGACCTTGTAGAACGCATCGTAGAAGGGCTTCAAGGCGGGGTTGAGAGCCGTCAGGAGCGCGCTCAACATCGTGAGCGTCGCGTCTCGTAGTCTTTTGACTCGAGCGCGCGGTGGATCTGTAGGAGTCCGGTCACAAAACCTGCATTGAAAACAGCGGGCGGCGGCTTGCTTTTCGGCAGGCGCAGGAGAAAAGTTGGATTGATGATCCTCGAACCCTCGCCGATCTCACTTTCAACCGCGCGAGCGACGATGGGAAAGAAACGCAGACAAGCCGCCGACGATGAGGAGGAGTGGGGCGCGGGCTCCAGGGCGCTGGCCGCCCAGGGAGGCGGCGTCGAGGACAAGTCCAAGCGCGAGGACAAGTGCAGGGCGCACCTTCGCGCGCTGAACAAACAGTTCGCGAGCTGGGTGAACGATCAGAGCGGCAAGCGGCCCATGAAGTCCTGGGCGGCGGGCTGCCAGGATTACCTCAAGCACATCGCGCAGATCAAAACCGATTTCAAGGATGTGCTGGAGACCGCCGGGGACGCGTCGAAGCCTTCGGGGTCGACCCCGATGTTCGGGGGCCTGGGCGGCATCCCCGCGGGGACCCCGATGAAGGCCAATCCGCTTTTCGGCGCGGCGCCGACGCCGACGCCGCCGAAAGCGGCGGAACCTGCCGCGCCCCCGCCCAGTCTGTTCGGCGGGTTCGGCGCGTCCACCGCCGCCGCGCCCGCGCCGGCGGCGGAGAAACCTTCGCTGTTCCCGAACGCGGCGAGCAACCCCTTTGGCGGCGGCGCGGCGGCCCCGGCGCCGAGCCTTTTTGGCGCGCCCGGCGCTCCGCCGCCCGCGTTCGGCGGGTTTGGAGGGTTCGGCGGGGCGCCGATCTCCGTCACGCCCGCGGCTCCCGCCGGCGGCGAGGACGACGAGGAGGAAGAGGCGCGCCCCCCGAGCCCGTCGTTCAAGGAGAAGGAGCGCGGCGACGAGGATGACGAGGAGTGCCTTCTCAAGGCGAAGGCGAAGTTCTTCACCAAGAAGGAAGCGGCGGATGCGTGGGGTGACCGCGGGGTGAACAACCTCGAGTTCCTGAAGGCCAAGGAGGCGGTCGGCGGCGTGCGCAAGTGCCGCGTTCTGATTCGCAACAGCATCGGCAAGGCGGTGATGAACGCGGGGGTTTACGCGAGCATGCGGGTGCAGGCGACGGAGAAAAAGTTGCCTGACGGCTCGACGAAGCAGAACGGCGTCATCGTCAACTTCTTCAACGCCGCCGAGGAAAACGAGAAGACCATCACGCTGATCCGCATGCCCGAAGCGGAAAAGCTGCACAAGCTGCTCGAAGAAAACGCCAAGGCGATGTCGTGATGGGAACAAGAACGGGTCCCGCTCTCTCGCTTCCGGCCGATTAACACATCACATACAGTTACAAAAAAGAATCGTTTCTTTAGTTCGCGTCCGCGTCCACGTCGTCGACTCGCCTCTTACTCGCGCTGGACGAGAGCTCCTCGACCACCTCCCACGCGACCGCACACTGCGACGCGTCCGCCCCGTTTTCGCACATCGTGATGGCGACGTCCACCGCGTCGCGAATGGCTTTCGTCAACGTGGGCTCGTCCGCGGCGCTCCCGCCCTCCTGCAACGCGCGCTCCAGTTCCAGACGGGCCTCGAACGTCCCGGAAGGTGCCTCGCAGCTGTCCCCCGCGCAGGGCATCACACCAGCCAGGGGATCGACACCCGCCATCGTCGCGGGATTCGACATCCGCTTGTCCTCCTTCTTCGCCTTCTTCGGCGCGTCGGCCGGCTTCTTCGCCGGTTTCTCCGCCGCCGCGGGCGGCGCGGGCGCGACCGCGGAGGGGCTCCCCGGGGGCGCGTTCTGGGTCATCCCGGCGCGCATTGCGGCATCCTCCAGGCCGTCCACCTCCTCCCAGGCGGCGGCGCACTCCACGGTAGCACCGTCTTTGCACGCCTCGTTCGCGGCTGCGTTTGAAAAACACGCGGGGATGCGGTCGTGTCAGTGTCCGGCGGCGCGGTCGAGCGATGCGCGTTACGAGTCGCATATGCAGAGGAGGACCCTAGTAAAAAAAGATGCGGGGTGTCGGACGGGCGAGAAACGGAGACGCGAACGCACCTTTGATGGCCTGCTGCAGCTTCGCCCTGAGCCCCGGGCGTTCTTTATCCTTCAGCATCTCTTCCAGGTCCTCCCTCGGGTCCTTCTCGTACAACACCTCGAAGGCCAGGGCGGCGATGCGAGCCTGATCCGCGGTGAGCTTGATGGGTGGCGGGAGGTCATCCTCGTCCTCCGCGTTTCCGTCGGACCCGGCCGCGCGGACGACCACTCGCGAGGTTCGCCTCGCGGGCGCGCGGGTCGCGCGCGAGATGCGCGTTCGCGCGAACGCAGGGGTGCTGACCGCGACGGCGAACATGCTTCCAAGCGACGCGTGGGGGCGCGCCTGGGGATCTGCGAGCACGAGCGGCTGCGCGTTTTGAAGGACGTCTCGCGGCAAAAATCTGTGCTGACGCGGTCGGCAGCTGCGCAGTGATTCGCCGAGAACCGCGCTGAAACGGCGCGCGCGCAAACGCGACGTCGTTATTACACTCACTCGCTCAGCTCCCCGTCGCCTCCATTCTTCCCGTCCTCCTCCGTGTTCTCCTTGGCCTGCTTCCGCTCGGGCACCGAGCGCTCCAAGGACTTGTCCCAGTCCTTCAGCTCGATCTGCGCGAGGATTATGTCCAGCACCTGGTTCACGGTCAGGATGTGCGTCCCGGTCATCTTCAGGTGGTCGCGGATGGGCAGACGCGCGTGCCGAATGCCCTGCTCGTTGGCTTTGTTCAGGGTCAGGTTCTTGTGCCTGTTCTTATCCACGAACCCGCCGATGATGTACACCTCGCTCGGCTTGAACTCCGTGAGCTCGTGCTCGGAGTCGGCGGTGAGGTACACCAAGTCGCCCCTGCGCTCGGGAAGCGCGTCGAGGTAACTCTCCTCTTTGTGGTGCACGGCCCAGTTTTTGTACCCCGGGTTGGACTTGAGCAGCGCCTCGCCCAACTCCCCGCCGAGCCCGGTGAAGTACATGCACAGAGGCACCGCAGCCTTGGTGTTGGCGGAGTAGCAGTACGTCAGCTGCTTCGCCATCGAGCGGCACTCTTTCTCCGTCATCAGATCCCCAAACTCCAGGTCCAACACCACCGTGTACGGCGAACGCAACGCCGCGCTCTTCTTGACCTTCGCCTCCTCCGCCTCTTTCATGCGCCTCTCGCGGTTGGCTTTCCGCTCCGCCTCGTACTCGGCGCGCTCGGCGTCGGTCATCGCCTCCATCTTCGCCGCGAACGCCGCGCGCGCCTCATCGCTCTTCTGCTGTTTCAGAGCCTTCTCCTCTTCCTTCTTCGCCTTTTTCTTCGCCGCCCACGCCTCCTGCTTCGCCAACCGCTTACGCGCGTTCTTCGATAACGGGACCGCCGCGGCGGGTTCGTCCGCCGCGGCGTCCGTCTCGTGCGTCGCGCGTGCGTCGCCGTCACCGCCAGGCCGCGACTCTGGTCGTTTCGTCTCCGTGGGGCCGGTCACGCTCCAGAGCGTCGGGGTGAATTCACCATCGCCCTCGGGCAAAGCCGCCGCCGCCGCTTCGTTTTTTTCGTCGGCGGACATCCGCGCTGGCAATACGCACGAGGAGAAGGGTGCTCGGTGCGAGCTCGGCGATGGCACGCGGCGATCGAGAGCGCCGCGAACGTGCGCGGGGCGCGGGTACGTCCACGCGCGCCTCGGTGTGCGGCTCGCGCGCCGGTGAGTCGATCGTTCGCGCGAGTCTCTCTCGGGAAACACACCCGAAAAGAACGAAAGTCGAGACTGAAACCTCGAGATCTCCAGATTTCTGAAAACGGTGGCGCCGCCGAGCTTCGCGGGCAGGTCGCCCCGCGCGGCGTCGCGGACGCCCGGTCATGGATCCCCCCGGCTCGTGGAGCGGGGGTCCGAATGCGATGATGGGGGGTGGGATCCGTATCCAGCAGCAGGCTGACGGCAGCGTGGTCATAAACTTGGTTCCGGCCACGTCGCCAACGCAAAACCCGTCGGTCGAGGCCGCCGCGCGCGCGCCTCGCACGGCTCCGAACGCCGGCGGCTCGGACCGTCGACGCGACGGCGCGAGCACGAGCGGGAGTGGCGGCGCGTTCAAGTGCAACGTCAAGGGATGCAAGGACAAACGCGCCAAGGAGGGCTTCAAGGCCGAGATCTCGCTCGTGAAGCACGTCCTGTGTGACCACGAAAACTCCGAAGCCGCGAAGCGGTGGCGACGGGAAGGATACAAGAAAGTGCGCCACCAAAAGAAGGTCACCAAGGTCACCGGCGGGCCGCGCGACCGGACACCGACCGCGAATCCCTCCCCGTCGACCACCGCGACCGTTTCCCGGTCGCGGAGCGCCCCCTACGCGGCGCGGGACTCGCCTCGCGCGAAGAAAAAACTGAATACGGCGACGAAAGACGCGACGCCTTCGAAAGGGACGCGCGTCAGAGACGAGGCGAGACAACCCTTGAGCCCCTCGCGTTTGTTCGCGAAGAGCCCGGGACAGAAACAGCAGCTCCTGTCGTCCCCGATAAACAGCGACGACGAGACGTCGAGCGACGAGGACGAAGCCTCGTCCGACTCGAACGACGGCGGAAGCGGAGGCGGAGGCGAGGACGGCGGCGACGCGAGCGAGGACGTCGACGTCGAGGATATCGTCGGGACGGAGGACGAAGCGTTGGATTTCGACGCGGACGACGCGAAGCCGGAAAGCGCGTGGGAGGTTTTGGGGAAGGACGAGAGCGTCGAGGCCAAGGTCAAGATCGAGCCGATGCCGGCGGCGAAAGAGGCGAAGAGAGCGCCCGACGCGGCGGCTTCGAAACCGGGACCCGCCGAGCCCGCGGTCGACGCGAAGCGGGAGAGGGAAGCGGTGAAGCCTCCGAAACCGGAGCCGGTCGAGCCCGCTGTCGAAATCGAAATGAAGCGGGAGGCGGAAGCGGCGGCGCCCGCCGCTTCTTCGCCACCGCAGATGTCCGCGGGCTCGATCGAGTCCTCCGACGTCGAGGAAGTGGAGCCGCCCGCGCCGCCCGCGCCTCCCGCGCCGCCGCCGCTTCCGCCGCCGCGCGACCCGCCGACAAGTCGCCACTTCTTCGCGGCGCGGTACTCGGCCGACGACTCCGCGACGGGCGCGTCGCAGTGGGACGCGTTCACGCTGCGCGTGCTCAGCCGCGCGCGAGAGGCGTACGGCGAGAAGACGCGTCGCCGCGCGAGTGGAAACGACGCTCGACCGCGAGACGTGTCGTCCGCGAACGTTCGACCCGCGCGTCGGTTCGCGGACGCGAAGGAATACGCGGCGTATAACGCCGCGCTCGTGCTCGACGACGCCGCCTCTGCGGCCGCGGAGACTGTGGCGAAGACGCCACCCAAGCGCCACGTCACGCACTGGTGCGTCCACTCCAGATCGACGAAAGAGGAGATTCGCGAACGCGCGGAAGCCGGCGCGAAACTATCGTACGTCGTCCTGATCCGCGACCGCGACGGCGAACCCGCCGGCGGGAGGGGAAGTAAAGGCCCCCTCCCGCCTTCGTCGTCTCGTTCCGGCTCGATCCCCCCCCTCGTGGATGAGCTCGTGCTTCTGTGGCGCGGCGGCGACTCGCCGCAGTCGCACGTCCTCGGGGTGGTGAAAGACGCGAGCGACGACGGCGGGCGGCTGTGCGTCGAGGTTGAATCGTCCGAGTTGTTGCGCGCGGTTTCTTCGCCGGACGCTCTCTTGGCACACGGCGCGAAGACGCTCGTCGCGCTCGGGCACGACCTGAAAACCTCGCGGCGGGAGTTCGACGCCGCGCACTTCGTGCCGCTGCTCATCGCGCCGTTGCTGGCGCCGATTCTGAGCGGCGAGCCGTTTTACACGCGGTGGAACAAAGACGAGCGGAGCGCGATCACGGGCGAGGCGAACATCCCGGGCACCGTCCATTCCGCGGGAACGCTCCCCCTGAGCGCCGGCGCCACGCCCCGGAACTTGTCCGAGGTGCTCGACGCGATCGACAGGTGGACCGCGGCGGAGCGGTTCAACGACGCGCAGGCTCGAGCCATGCGTCTGTGCGTGTGCCCGGGAGACTTGCCGCACGAAACCGTTCGGCGGTGCGCCGGGGTGGCGCTTCTTCACGGCCCCCCGGGGACCGGGAAGACGTCGACGCTGGTCGGCGCCATCTCGGCGCTGCTCCTGTGTTCGCCGGCGCCCCGGGTGCTGTTGTGCGCCCCGAGCAACGCGGCGGTGGACGAGCTCGTGCTGCGCCTGGCGCGCGGGCGCATCAAGTCGCTCGAGGGCGACGGGACCGAGCGCGGCATGACGGAGGGCGAGCTGATCCGCGTCGGCCCTTTAGACCAAATCAGCACGCGGGTGTCGAAATACGCGCTCGACACGCTGGTGGACAAGGCGATCGACAACCTGAACAAGCGCCGCGACGGGTCCACCGCTCGCGCGTTCGAGGAGCAGCGCGAACGGCGCACGATCCTGGAACGCGCGCGGGTGGTGGCCACGACCACCAGCGCGGCGGGCGCGGAGTACTTGAAGGAGTACAAGTTCGACGCGGTTGTCGTGGACGAGGCGGCGCAATCTTCGGAAGCGGCGACGCTGATTCCGCTGATGAGGCGCGCGAGCCACGTGAAACGGATCATCCTCGCGGGGGACCACAGGCAACTCCCCGCGGTCGCGCACGCGCGGGATCCCGCGTCCAGACGCGCGTACGGCACGAGCCTGTTTGAGCGATTGGTGTTACCGCGAAGCGAGGGAGACGACGGCGACGACGACGATTCGCGCGCGCACCCCGCGTCGACGCTCATCGTTCAGCACCGCATGAACGCCGAGATTTCCCGGTTCCCGAGCGCGTTCTTCTACGGGGGACGTTTGGTTGACGCCCCGACGGTGGCTCATCAGAGCGCGTTTGAGCGTGACGCGCGCGTCGTTTCCGACGGCTTCGAAATTCACCTGAGCGCGTACGCGTTTCTCGATTGGCGCGGCCGGGAAGAAACCCACCCCGGCGGCGAAAACGACCGATCGTACTTCAACAGGAGCGAGGCTGCCGTCGTCGCGGCGACCGTGCGCGCCGCGCTCCGGCACGCGCGCGCGGACGCCACCGTCGCCGTCGTCACGCCCTACGCCAGTCAGAAGGCTGAGATCTGGAGGCTCCTTTCCCGGGGCGAGGACTCCGTCGTCGGCAGCGGGGACGCGCGCGTGCGGTGCAACACGGTGGACTCGTACCAGGGCCAGGAGGCGGATATCGTGGTGTTTTCGTGCGTCAGGACGCGCGCGCTGGGGTTTCTCAGCGACGAGCGCCGTCTGAACGTGGCGCTGACGCGCGCGCGCGAGTCCCTGCTCATCGTGGGCTCCGCCGAGCTGCTTCGCGAGGGGCCCGAGTCGCGCGCGTGGCCGTCGCTCGTCGCCGACGCGGAGGCGCGGGGGCGGCTGCACGCGGTGACCGTCGCGGCGCCCGGGCAGGCGGAAGGCAGGTTGGTCGCGCGCGACGCTCGGCGGGAACTGGAGCGGCAGATCCAGGCGGACGACCTGAACGCGCAGCGGCGTCTCGCCGCGGGGTCGAAAGCGGCGACGCGGGGCCAGAGTCCGCCTCCGTCCGACGAGACGCGCGGCGCCAAGCGGCGCGCGCCGAACATGGTCTCGGCGGTTTCGCCGAAACGGCCGTTTTCCGGGTCGCGCATTCCCGTCGTCGGCGCGGACGACCCGCCGCGCGACGACGAAAAGACGGAGCCTTCCGGCCGAACGTGCAAGTTCCAGCCGAAGGCGAAGCCGCGGCCGGAGCCGAAGGCGCGCTCGGCGCGGAGCGCCGTCCCGCGTCGCGTCGTCGTCGGCGAGAAGAGACTCGGCCCTAAGCCCGCGCGCGCTCCGCGCGAGCCCGCCGCCGCGCGAAATGGCGCGCGTCCCGCGCCTCCCACGCTCGATGAGCTCGCTCGCTGGGAGGAAAGGCTCGAGAAACAAGCGCTGGCGCTGGAACACGAGCAGCTCGAGTTCGAGCGGCAGCGAATGCGGCTCGGCCTGCCCGATTCGCGTCCGAAATCGCCGCGCGGCGAGCGACGGCGCGGCGGTCGCGGCGGCCGCCGCGGCGGCCGAGACGGTCGCGACGCGACGCCTCCTCGGGGTAGGCGGTAGGAGCGCAGACGCAGCTCACATCGATAGAACACGTCAACATTTTACTAAAAAGATAAGACTGATACCACGCTACGGACGACTGATTGATGACTCCTCGACGTTTTCGCCGTTTTCGTTTGCGACCCACTCGGCGGCGCCGAAGTAGATAAAGGTTGTGATGTACGACGCTACGTAGAACGCGTCCGCGAACGCGAGCGACCCGAACGCGGTTTCGTGCGTGACAGCTCCGCCGACTCCCAGCGCGGTCGCGCCGGCTCGTATCGCCGAGTACACCGGCCTCTGGCACGCCACCCAGAGACCGGCGCCGACGTGCCGAGCCGCCCATCGTCGGTGGTTTTCGAAATCGCCCCGCCGCGCCGCCACGCCGGTCATGACCCCCGTCGACAAAAACCACGCCGCGATGAGACGCACGCCCACCACGTTGAACGGCGTCGGAACGAACGCGGGGGTGTCTTTTTTCGCGTCGATGAAGCTACTAAACGAAGATACTTTCTCCGACGCGAACGCGTCGATGGCGGAGGAGACGGTGCCCACCTGCCCGTTGAAATCGTGCGCGTCCGCGAAGAGCGCGTTTGCGTCGATGACGGCGTAGCCCGCCATGAGCACCGCCGCCGCCGCGAGCATCGCGCGCCCGCCGGCTCTGTGCGCGGCGCCGCCCCAAAGATCCCGCGAGCGCGGGTGCAGCTGCAGCGGCGCGAGCGCGCACCAGATCGCCCCGGGGACGGCGTGCGCCAGCGCGGGGACGCGGCCCACCTCGTTGTACTTGGTGATGAGCGACGTAGGACCGAAGACTTGGTCGAAATGGAGCGCTTCGTACAACGAGGTGAGCCACGCGTCGTGGCTCGCGATGCCGGTGTACGCCGACCCGGGGAACGGGCCGAACACCCACAGCGCCATGAACGCCGCGCTCGCGGCGACGTAGGGGTAGACGACGCCGAGTCGCGCGTCGGCGTCGAAGTCGGCGTCGACACCGCGAGACCCGAGGACGCCGAGACCCGAGGACGATGACGAAGTCTCGGTCGTTTCGGTTTCCACCTCGTTCGCTGACGCGACGACGCGGACGCGGGGGGGCGCGCGACCGCGCGGCTGCGCGGCTCGCGACACCCCGAGCGCGACGCTCCGCCTTCCTGAAACGCGAGCCGCGGCGCGCCACGCCCCGAGGGACGGGGGCAGCGCACGTGTCGCCATCAGGTCGCGCGGATAAGAGTGTGCCTGTCGAAGGTGCCGATATCGCCCCAAAATCGTGACGAGTTTCTTCGAAAAGAGCGGAAATCCGAATTCGGCCGCGCGCTTCAGACCCGCTCGCGCCGGCGGTGGGCGGTTTCGCGGCCGCGCGCTCGCTCCGCGGTCCGCTCCGCCCGTTCCGCCGCGGGGAGGATGTACTCCGTGCTGAGCGGCAAGGCCCGGTCCGGGCAGACGGAGGAGCAGAGCCTGGCGAAACTGAACGACCAGTGCGACCGGTTGATTCGGCAGATCGAGACGAGCATCGAGCGCGCGGAGAGCGCGCGCGCGGACCGAACCGTCCCCGGGGATGGCGACATCGTGCGTGGCGTGCCGAAACCGGGGGAGGATATATGCGCGGTGTCGCCTCCGGACCCGGAGGACTCGGCGCGCGGTCGAAATCGGGGTTCCGCGGCGAACGCGTTCGGGGCGACGAACGCGTCTCGTCGAGATGCGCCACGCATCGACGCGTCGCCGGCGTCGTTCGACGCCGACGCTCCCGGGAGACGAAACGCTCATAGAAGCTCGGGCGCGGAACCTTCCGCGCGGAGAGCCTACCCCGCGGGCGCGTTTCGGGACGACTTCTCCGAGTTCTCCGAGACGAACTCCGAGTATGGAGACGAACGCGTGAACACGACTCGCGACGACGACGACCGCCGTCGTCGACATCGTCAAAACGAAGGAACCGAAAAAGACGAAGCCGACGCGGATGACGCGTTCCGCGCGGGGGTTTCGTTCGCCGACGCGGGCGATCACGCCGCCGCCGCGTTTCAGTTCCGAAGAGCGAAAGCGCTGTGCCCCCCTTCGCGTTTAAACGCGCTCGCTAAGATTCAAAAGAAACTCGACCAAGCCGAGCGCGTCGCGTGGACGAAGAGCCAAAACGAAGCCGGCGAGGCTGTGCTCGCGGCGGATGCCGCGTACCGCGCGGCGACGGCGTGTCTGGAGAAAATCCCAAAGGACGTGGACGGCGCGGCGCGGCATCTGCGCGCCGCCCAGAGACTGTGTCCCCCCGGCCGCCCGGCGGCGATGGCCAAGATCGAGCGCCTCATGGAGAGCGTCGAGAGGAAGCAGTTGAGGCGCGACGGATGATGGACAATCGCGTACGTGATTGATGATGGACATTCGCGTACATGTAGACTAAAAGTGTACGTCGTCGTTAGCTACGCGGCGACTAATTTAAATCAACCCCAAACTAGCTAGACCATAGCTCTCGCTATCACCTTCTTCTCGGTAGCTACACACTACATCTTGTTCGATTCGTAAATCTCGCGCGCGACGTGGTGCAGGATGCAGTGTCTCCTGACGAGCTCTTCCATGTTATCGTCGTAGCCTCCCCCCACGAACGCCGCCACCGGCACGCCGCCGCCGACGCAGACGTCTAACACGAGCGCTTCGCGCCGAATTAAGCCCTCGTCGGTTAATCGCAACCCGCCCAGCGCGTCGGCTTCGTGCACGTCCACTCCCGCGTCGTACAGAACCAGGTTTGGCTTGAAATCCTGCATCGTCTCTCTCAACGCCGCCTCGACCGTTTTCAAATACACCTCGTCCCCGGTCCCTCGCGGTAAGGCGACGTCGCGATCGCTAACCGCTTTCGCAACCGGGAAGTTCTCGGCGCAGTGCACGGAGAGAGTGAAGACGCTGTCGTCGTGTTCCAGGATGCGCGCCGTGCCGTCGCCTTGGTGCACGTCGAGGTCGACGATTAAGACCCGGTCCACGGCTTTTCTCGCGACCACGCGTTTCGCGGCGATCGCCAGGTCGTTGAAGATGCAGTAGCCGCTGCCGTGGTCGCGATGCGCGTGGTGCGTGCCCCCGGCGCAGCTCACGGCGAGACCCGCGGCGAGCGCCAAATCGGCGGCGAGGATCGTGCCCGCGACTTCCGCCAACGTCCGCTCGACGAGCGCCTCGCTCCACGGCAGACCGATCTTGCGCGTGGCTTTCTCGTCCAGCGCGCCGTGGCGGAACCTGTCCACGTACTCGCGGTCGTGCGCCAGCAGGAGCTCCTCCATCGAAGGCATGCGCGCCGGCTGGTAAAGGTTTCGCCCCGGAACCGCGACGCCGTCCCGGATCAGTCGTTTGTAAATCTCGCGGAACACCGGCATGGGGAAGCGGTGGCCTTCCGGAAGGACCGGCTTGGAGTACGCGGGGTGGTACACGATGGGCAGGCCTTTGTCCCCGGGGCGCTCGCGCGCGCAGCTCTCGTCGTCGTCGCCGCTCGTGAAGTGCATGTGCGTCCCTGAAGTCGAGACCGATCGGCGGAAACAGAACGCCCCGCGCGCGTCGTTCTCGACGAGGCACCGAGTGGGACTCTCGGCGATTCGCGAGTGGGACCCTCGGAACCCGCTCAGACCGTCCCGAGCGCCCCAGTGCCGACGCGCCGCCGCCGCCGCCGCCCTCGAGACGAGCGCGGACATCGCGGCCGCCGGTGGTGTTCGGCGCGGCTCCGTCCGGTGTGGCGTGTCCGCGCGCACAGAGACCGTCGTCGCGTGAAATCGTGCTCCCTTCCTGCAACGAAATTTGACGTGCCGAGCAGCTCGAAGTGACGTTCGTTCGATGCTGACGCACCACTCCACGATGCGCGGCGAGACGCGGCGGCTTGTGCGCGCGTCCGCGGCTTTCGCGGCGCGCGGGTCGTTCCCCGCGCCCGCGCGGCCGACCTCGCGGGCGTTCACGCGCCTCGCGCCGCAGTGCGCGGTCGGCCGCGCCGCGCGAGCCGCGGTCGCCTCGGCGCCTCGGCCCGCCGGTCATCCGCGCGACCCCGCGGGGGGTTCGCGCGGGTTCGCGTGACGCAGCGGCCTCGACGCGCCCCCCCCCACGGAGGTGCGCGTCGAGTTCGACAAGCAGGGCGTGGACGTGTTCATCCAGCTCGCGGACGTCGTCGAGGAGGCGTTCCCGACCGTCGCGGTCACCGAGCGGGAAGACGCGGCGCCGCGCGAGGGCGCGTTCGAGGTGACGCACGAAGACGGCACCGAGCTCTTCTCCAAGCTCAAACTCGGACGACCGCCGCGCGTGGAGGAGGTGCTGGAGGCGATCGAGCGCAAGTTCAAAGCCGACGGGGTCGACCCGTTCAAAGGGGGGGGCGGAGGCTCGTGCTAGGCGAGCGCGAGAACGAGGTGTGAGCCCGAATGGAGCCGACCGGTGATCATCCAACGCGATCGGCGAACGAACGAACGGATCGATCGCGGAGGCGGAGGCGCGACGAGCGTCGCGATTCATTCGGCGGAAACGCTCGGAGAGCGCCACCGGGCGTCTCGCGAACGAAAAAAAAAAAAAAAAAAAAACGATCGATTCGATTGATCGATCGATCGATCCAACTCTCGCCGCTCGACGCGGCGCGTCCCGCCGTGACGCCGACGGACCTAACCCACACTCCACGCCATCGCGCGAGTGGAGGCTGTCGAGCCGATAACAGGGACGACGCCGACGTCGAGTCGAGAATCGTTTTTCAACGCGGGTGACGGAGCGGCGCGCGGGTTAGAAATCAATCAATCGTCTGTCGCGCGAAGCGTTTTCAGCTCTTGTGAATCGATCTCTGACGAAATCGAGGTTGTCTTCGGCACCGCCGCACCGCCTTCCTTCCGAAGGTTTCGTAAGAAGTCGCCCTCTCCTAGCCGGCACTTCTCCGGCGCTGTGAAACGGACCCCCCGCGCATCCATGTGGCTCGCGCGCTCGTCGCGCCGCACGCTCCGGCCGCTGTGGACGCCCAAGCGTTTGTCGGAGCGCGCGAGGGGACCCGCCGTCTCCGCGAGCTCATGTTTCGGCGACGGATCGGACGGGAAGGACGGCACCTTCGATCGGCGGTGCCGATCGGTGTCGAGCCTCGTCGGTCGGGGAGGACCGATCGCGGTTGAGCCTCGGCGACCGCCTTTCGCGCGCGGCGCGTCTTTGAACGCCGTCGCGCGACCGTCGGGCGGGATCTCCGCGCGCGGGTTCGCGGCGTCCGGCGCGTCTCCGCCCGAGACGCACGCGTTCCAGGCGGAGACGCGCCGTTTGCTCGACATCGTGACCAACTCCCTGTACACGGACAAGGAGGTGTTCGTGCGCGAGCTCGTGTCCAACGCCAGCGACGCGCTGGAGAAGTGCCGGCACGAGTTCCTGGTTCGGGGCCAAGACCCGGGCTCGCTGACGATCGACATCACGACGGACGAGGAGAAAGGCACGTTCTCCATCGCCGACACCGGGCTCGGCATGTCCAAGGACGATCTGATCGCCAACCTCGGGGTCATCGCGCGCTCGGGGTCGAGAGCGTTCGTGGAGGAAATCGACGGGTCTTCTTCGGATGACTCTATACAAAAACAAACAGACGCGAGTTCCGCGAAGAGCATCATCGGCAAGTTCGGCGTGGGTTTCTACAGCGCGTTCATGGTGAGCGACCGCGTGGAGGTGTTTTCCAACAAAGGCGACGGCGACGGCGCGGGCGGCGCTTATAAATGGTCGAGCGCCGGCGACGGCGAGTTTTCCGTCGCGGAGTGCGCCGTGGGCGACGGCCCCGACGAAGCCCCTCGCCGAGGCACTCGAATCGTCCTGCACGTCAAAGACAGCGAGAAGGCTTTGGCGAGCTCGGCGTGGTCCGTGGAAGCCGCGTTGAAGAAACACAGCGCGTTCGTCGGGTTCCCGGTGACTCTTAACGGAAAAAGAGCCAACGCGGTTGACGCGCTGTGGACGAAGACCGAAAAAGAAGTCTCCGACGAAGACGCTACGGCGTTTTACCGGTTCGTCGGAGGAGGCGGTTCCGCGTCCGAAACGTTTACCTTCCGACTGCACTTCTCCGCGGACGCGCCGCTCACCGTAAGAGCGTTACTGTTCGCGCCCTCCGAAAACCCCGAGCGCGGGTTCGGAGGCGCCGTCGCGAGCGAAAACGCAGGCGTCGCACTTTACAGCCGACGCGTTTTGATTCAGCAAAACGCGCGGAACGTTCTTCCTAACTTTCTGCGGTTCATAAGAGGCGTGATCGACTGCGAGGACGTCCCGCTGAACATCTCGCGCGAGACCCCGCAGGACAGCGCGCTCGTTCGCAAGCTGGGCGAGATCGTTGCGAAAAGAGTCGTCAAGTGGCTGGCGGAGAAGGCGAAGCGCGAACCTGAAAAGTACGCCGAGTGGTACGGCAAGCTCGGCGTGTTTTTGAAAGAGGGCATCTGCGGCGACGAGAGCTACTTGTACAAAGACGCACTCGTGCCGCTGCTTCGCTTCGAGAGCAGTTTGGAAAAGGAAGGCGCGAACGGGGAAGGCGCCGGCCTGACGTCCCTGGACGCGTACATCGAGCGCATGCCAACGACGCAGAAGGAGGTGTACTACCTGGTGGCGCCGGGCGGGCGCAAGCAGGCGGAGTCGAGTCCGTACCTCGAGGCGGCGCGCGCGAGAGGGTACGAGGTGCTCTTCCTGTACGCGCACGTCGACGAGTTTGTCATGCAGCACGTGCGGAGACACAGAGGGAAGGATCTGGTGTCCGCCGAGGCGGCGACGTTCGAGGCGGAGGAGACGAGCGAGGAGAGTAAGGACGGAGACGAGAAGGATCCTTCGGAGAGAGAGAAGAAAAAGAAAACAGCGCTCTCCGCGGAGAAGATGTCGTCTCTGTGCGACTGGTTCGCCACCGAGGCGCTTCCCGGGCGCGTCACCGGGGTTTCCACCAGCGCGCGTCTCGTCTCCGCGCCGGCGCTGCTCACGGGCCACGAGCCCGAGGCGATGCGGCGGTACCGAGCCATGCTCACGATGATGAGCGACGAGGCGACCGCCGCGAAGCTGGACGAGCTGAAGAACGCCGCCGCGCTGGAGCTCAACCCGAAGCACGCCATCATCAAGGGCATCGAGCGGCTGAGGCGCGACGGGAGCGAAGAGAAGGTTCGAATCGCGAAATTGCTCGCCGAGCAGGTTTTCGACAACGCGCGCGTCGCCGCGGGCGCGCTGGATGACCCGCGCGAGATGGTGGGCCGGATCCACGAGATCCTGGAGGTCGCGCTTCGGCGGGTCGGCGAGGACGACGACGCGGAAACGCACGCGTGAAGCGGACGATGGTCGTATGAATTAATATCAAGGGCATGTCGTTAACGGATGACGACGATACCGCGACGGATGAATGTAGTTATTGATGGATTTTTTAAACCCCCCTCTTGAAGGAGTCTACGTAGTCCCGCGCCGTGTTGGCCTATGTACTCCGCGTTCCGCGCGCGTCGTTTTTCGAAAAACGACTCCCATGTACTCCGCGTTCGGCGTCGACAAAAATAAAACGTTTCAGCAGAACTTCCACCTGTTGTCGCAGTTGACGCAGGTCACGAACGTGGTCATGGGCTCGTCCGCGCTCCGCGTCTGCAGCTGGTAGTACGTGCACTTGCGTTGCTTGCACTTGCCGCACTTGAACGCGTCCGTGGAGGCTTCCTTTTTTTGCCCGCGCACGGCTTCGTTCGTCGCGTGCTCTCTGATCGCTTCGTTTTCCGTTCTTCGCTCCGCGGAGGCGAGCTGTTCGGGGGCGAGCTCTAATAACGATACAGGGTCGATCAACCCGTCCGCCACCTGCGCGCGTAGATCCGGGTTCTTCGGGTCCTTTAAGTTAAACGCGAGTTGCCGAAACTTCGCCTTGTATTCCTTCCCGACGTCCGTCCACTTGTTCGCCATAGCGCGCTCCACCGCGGTCGCCGTGGCGGCGCAATCTAAACGGCTGGCGTAGACTCCGGATTCGCCGACGCACAGAACGAGCGCTTCCGCTAAAAGCTCGCGGGTTCGATCCCGTAAAGGATCGCCGAGTTCAGGGCCGAGAAGCTGCTTCAAAGATGCTTCAGAGCCGTCGTCGTGTGCGACGTCTTCTTTTTCTTTGTCATCTTCCTTCGCGCGGTTCTTCGAGTTCTCGTCGGCGCCACCATTCGCCTTTTCGTTCGCCTTTTCGTCGTCGCGTTCGTTTGGTGCCTCGTCCGCCGCCGGCGCGTCCGCGGGTTTCGCCACCCCGCCGGTCATGAGCGCCATCCAGCCGTCGACGCACTTCTGCGCCGCCGCCCTGACCTTGTCCGTGGGGCCCTTCTTCGCGAGCTTCTTGATCGCCTTGGGGACCTCCCCGAGCGCGCCCGTGGTGAAGAGCTTCAGAGGGATGGACATCCGCGCGAGCGACGCGAGGCAATCGACGCATCGGTCCTCCGACGCGGTGTTGCCCTCGGCGTCGTCCGACGCCTCCTTCGCCTTCTCGTACGCCTTCACCACTTCCTCGGCGGTGACCGCCATCGCGACCGGGAGTACGCGGTGGGGGTGCGGCGCGATCTGCTCTCGAGCCGCAACCCGCGCGACAAAGACGATTGAGATGGATTCCCGCCGACCCCCGGTGTACTTTTTGCAGACTGTTTGTCTATCTATGTATGTCTCGAGCGTTCGCAAAAGAAGACGACTGAAACTCCTAGCATCTCCTCCGCCTCCTTTTTTCGCGAAACGCTCTCTGATGGCGTTGCGGCAGTTTCTGACGGGAGACGTTTGTTTTTTTCGCGACGCGACGCTCGCGCGACGCGGCGACGCCACTCGCGCGCGCGCACCGCACGACCGCGCGCACCGCGATCCCCGAGGGAGGACATCAGACGCGCGTGCCGAGCGAGCGCCCCAGTCGCTCTAGCCGTCGAGTTCACGAACCGCCGTCGCCTCTCGAGTCCCGGAACCTCCGCCCGAGATTCGGCACGATGCCCGCCGGAAGAGAAACGCGCAAGCGCAAGGCGCCCGCCGCGCCGAGACCCGTGTTGACCATCGAGGTCATCGACGGCCCGACCAAGGGGCAGAAGTTCACCAAGCAGGTACGACCCGGGCGATACGGGAGACGCGCGCGCGCGTACGAACCCACACCCTCGCCGCCGTCACCCGCGCGTCTCGCGCCTCGCCCCGCGTCGCTCTCGGATTTACGGTGTCGTGGTCTTTCGCTCCGGAAGTTCCCCTCTGTTTTTCCTTTTCAACGCGCGTTTCGAAAAGCGCTCGTACGCGTGAAAGACGCTGTTTGACTGACCCAAAAAAAACCCCCGACCGCGACCGTCCTATAAAACAGGGCGACGCGTTGCAGATCGGGCGCACGAAATCGAGCGCCGTGTACATCAAGGACCCCGCGGTGTCCCAGAAGCACGCGCGCATCGAGTGGACCGGCTCGGCGTACACCATCACCGACCTCGGGTCCAGCAACGGCACGACGGTGAACGAAAAAGAGATTGACGAAAACGACCCCGTGGAGATTCGCGACGGCGACGTGATTGTCGTCGGCACGGATACCACCGTGAAGGTTTTCGTCGCGGCGGCGGCGGATCAGACGAAGGCCGAGCCGGAGACGGCGCCCGCGAAGCAGCCGCGCGGCGCGGCGGCGCGCGCGGCGGCGGCGGCGAAGCGCGAGGCGGAGAAGGCGAGGCGCGAGGAGGCGGCGGCGAAGGCGGCGAGGGCGAGGGAGGCGAAGCGAGCGGCGGCGGCGCAGGCGGAGGAGGCGGCGCGCGAAAACGACGCGAACGAATCTGAACCGGCGCCTCTCGCGGACCGAGACGAGAGCGTCACCGTGGAGGCGTTCCTGACGGAGACCGCGGAGCGGCTGATCGGCCAGATCCGGGACCTGGCGGAGGCGGAGGTGGCGGCGCTGAGGAAAGAGACGGAGGCGGTCAAGGCGGAGCTGCGCGCGGAGTGCGCCGCCGCGGCGTGAGGCGTACGTAGTCGTGATTTTTCAACCAGATGTAACTTCTTAGACTACGTAGAAACCGCGACGCGATGCGACGCATCACGCCATCCTCCGTTCGCGCCCGCGGCGGGTCCCGTCGTCCCCCGAAAAGTACGTCTCCGCCGCGCGTAACACGCGCGCGACGCGCCGAACGAGCGCCGCTCCGGCGCCGTCGATTTGTTTTTGAGTCATACCTAAACCTTCGTCCGCGTCGACGGAAAGGTTCGCCTCCGCCTCCGCGAGACGCGCGTCGTTTCCGAGCGCGCCGAGAGTCGCGTTCGCGCTCGTCAAAACAAAAGCTCCGTCGGCGTCGGCGTCCGCGGGCGAGGGGGGCGGTCGGTCTTTTGCTTTTGCGACGGAGCTTCCGTCCCCGACTCTCGGTTCGCGAACCGCCAGCGCCACCGACGCGGGGCGTATCGGGAACGAAGGCGTCACTTCCAGCGTCGCGCGCAGCGTATGCGCGTTTTTTCGCGAAGACGTCTTTTTCTCGGAGGACGCCGTCACCTCGACGCGCAACGCGAAGCGCCGCGCGCCGCGCTCGGCGAGCGATTTCCCGTCGCCCGTGAACGCGAGTCTCCGCGACAAAACAGACCCGCTCCACGCGAACCCGTCGCTCTCGTCGTCTCCGTCGCCTTCGTCCCCGAACGTCTCGCGGAACGACGTCAAGACGGCAACCGCGCCGCCCGTGCGACTCGCCGCGTCGTCGACGAGTGAAGACGCGCCAAGACGACCATCCGCGGCTTCCGCGAGAAAGCGAACCGCACGCTCGAGCGACACGACATCTTTAACGCGCGCCTCGAGCGCGGCGACGATCGTAGTGCCGCGCCGCTGCTCGGCGTGCGCGGCGACGTTGCGCTCCAACGCGGCGGCGTTCTCGAACGAAAACGTCTCCGTCGGAGAGGGGAGACTTTTCGCGTTCGCGTCGTCGTTTGTCGCGAGCGGCGGCGCGAGCGGCGTCGGATCTAAACCCGCGAGGTGCTGGCACCACAGGAACGGGCGGTCGCGGCGCCCTACAACGTCCCACTCGATCGAAAGGATCTTCGACGTCTTAGAGTGTTTCGCGAGTGTTTCATCCTTCGCGTTTTCGTCGTCGTCGTCGTCGTTCGCGTCGTTTGCGTTCGATCCCGCGACCAAAACGCCCGGCGCGTTTCTTCCGTCGTCCCCCGGGAATAAATCCACCAGGAGTTCCCGGGAAGACCCTTTTTCTCCCTTTTCTTTTTCTCTCCCGGGCTCCTCCTGACCTCGAGACGGGCGCCCCCGCCTGGTTTCGTGAGTGACGCGGGATGGCGCGAAATCCGATTGATCCCCCGCGGAGGTTCGAACCTCCGCGGTGACGACGCCGAGCGACGGGAAGTACCGAAACACGACCGCCGCGCCCGTCGCGCCGAGACCGAGAACCACGCGCGTGTCGTGCGCGACGTGCGCGCCCGGCGCGCGGACAACACGCGTCGTCCGCGCATCATCACGATTGTCAGCCGCGAAGAGCTTTTCGGGGTTTTGGTTCGTCATTGTTTCGGTTCGAGACGAAACCGCGTCCGACGCGGAAATTTGTTTCCGCTTGCGTCCGCGCTTCGCGCCGCGACGCGCCTCGTCGTCGTCGTCGTCGTCGTCGTCGTCGTCGTCGTCGCGCGTCTTCGCGCGCGAGATCGCGTCCTCCTTCGCGTCCTCCTTCGCGTCCTCCTCGCCGCCCGTCTCGAGCGACACGGATATGTTCTCTGACGTTTTTCGTATGCGCTCGGCGACGGCGACGAGCGACGCGAAGAGCACGTACGTCGGCGGCGGAAGCGATTTTTCCCGCAGCGCGTTTCTCGCCGACGGCGCGTCCAGGCCCGGAAAAAAGGCCCGCGTCTCGTTCGAACCCTCGCCGTGACACAGCTTCGCGCGCAGCGGCTCCACCGCGGTCCGCAACGCGCTCAGCTCGCCGCGCAGACCGTCCAGGAACGCGGCGTCCGCTTTGACGCGGCTCGTCAACGCGGCTTTCTTCGCCTCCAGCGTTTGTCGTTTACCCACGAGCGCCTCGCGTCTTCGCAACTCGTGCGACAGGCGCTTCAGCGTCAAAGCGTGCGCGTCGAGCGTTCGCAGAGACGCTGTGTCTTCCAGAGAAGCGTTCGTTTTTTCCATCTCCGCGAAGAAGGTCTCGACGTCGCACAGACCGACGTCCTCGTCGGCGAACTCCGAGACAAACTCGGAGCTCGTCCGGATCTCCTGCCGCACGTGCCCCTTCTCGTACTGCACGTTCTGCAGCAGGAGCCTCTGCTCGTCCAGCTCGCGCCTCGCCGAGCGCGCCGCCTCGCGGGTCCGCTCCACGGACTCGAGCGTGGCGCGGTTCGCGGCGCGCAGGTCCAGGAAAAGCAGGCTGGCCTCGGTGTGCAGCGCCTTGACGCGATCGCCCGCGTCGCCCCCGGATGCGCTTTTCGCGCCACCGCCCGCGGACGAGCCTCCGGACGCCGCGAGGGCCACCACCACCGCGCGCAAACCCTCGATCGAGGCCTGGAGGGACTCCAGCCCGGCGGGGGGGGACGCCGCGGGGGGCATGGCGGCGCGGGTCGGCCGTCCCGAGCGAACCGAAACCTCGACGCGCGCGCGCCCGATCTGATGGTCGGGGCGAACGAAACCCGAACGCGCGCCCTTTCGGCGCAGGTTTCAAAGTCGCCCACCTCGACCGGAACGCGCACCGGTCGAACGAGCGGCGCGCGTCTGCTGCTGACGAGGACGTTCATGTAACGACCTCGCGCGGGCGGCACGTCACTCGCGACGCGCGCGGGGTCATGGGGCTATGTTTCAGCCTCGCGGCCGCGGCCAGGGGGGACGTGCCTAGCTCGGTGCGTGTGTTCCGCGACGCGCCTCCCGCTCGGAATCCCACGCGCGCGTCTCGTGCCTCCCTTCGCGTCGGCCCATCTCGCGTCGGTGCCGGTGATCGAACCGGACCACCCGAGGACGCGCGATGGCCCCCGCGCGCGTCCCCGCATCCAGCCGCCCGCCCGGCTCGCGTCTCGACCGCGCTCGCGAGGCACGACGAGACGAGACGACGCGCTCGTCGCGCCGGCACCCTCCGACGTCCCGCGACGCTCGGTCGCGCGCGGACCCCGCGCCGCGCGCCTCGCGGCCGCGAACGGTTTCCGCGAAAAATCTCGACTCGCGATTCGGCGCGATTCGCGGTGGACTCTCCGCGCCGCGAACGAAACGCGACAGTGCGCGGCGTGATGAAAAGCAGAGCGTCTCGCGACGTTCGTTTTCCGTTTCTCGCGAAGAACAGAAAAGTCTTCTTCCGACGTATATCGAACGACCGACGCCGAAACGCTCCCGACTGACGACCCACCACCGGTTCCCTTCGACACTACCCACGCGCCGCGGATCTCCTCGACCACCGCAGGACCCCTCCTCCGCGAAGTACGCGGCTGGTACGAGCGGCAAAGACCCGTCGTCCGGAAAGGATCTCCCAAAAAATAAAAAAAACGGAGGACCCGGCGGTTTGACGCCCATCAAAACCCCCGCGCGGCCTGTTTTCACTGAGCCGGAGCAAAAGACGTACGGTTTCGACGAGGGCGAGTGCGATTTCGATTTGAACACGTACGCGGGTCCGCCGTCGTTCGAGGGCTTGGTGATGCCCCCGCCCCCCATCGCGCCCCCGCCCGCGAACACGTTCGCGTACCCTCCGAATTTCGAGACGTACGCGAGAGCGCACGCGCTGCGGTGGGCGCAAAGGGTTTTGCTGGACGAATTCGGCGAGGCGGCGTCCGGGGGGGAGGACGAGAAGAGCGCGAGCGACGACGAGAACGGAGAACAGACGGCGCATTCGCACTCGAACGGGGGTGAACGGAACGGAACGAAAACGAACGGCGTATCGCACCACTCCAACGGCGTCGGAGGGCGAATGAACGGGAACGGCGTCGCCGGCGTCGCGAGCGCGAAAAAGCCGACGAACGGCGTGCATCACGATTCGACGAATTGGTACGAGCGGATCGAGCACGTGCGGTTTTCGTTCGATGTCGTCGTGAACGGCGTCGAGACGACGCACGAATGCGACTGGGCGAGTCCCGTTCCAGAAGCGGTGACGCACATGCTGGAGCATGAGCCCATCGCGGCGTTCGCCTCGCCGGCGCTGGGGATGTACCACAGCGAAGTTAAAACCATAGGCCACAAAGCCGAAGACGCCGCGCTCACGGCGGCGGTGGAGTTTCTGTGCGAGTGGGCGGTGGTGGAGAGGGAAGGCGCCGTGCTGGATCCGTTCCGCGATATTCGAGAGATGCGTTTCGTGTTCGAGGTTCTGACGAAGCGCGGGAAGCGGCGAACGGCGACGCGGACGCACGTGGGCGGGCCGAATGACCGCATGAACGCGTTCAAGGCGGCTATCACGCGCGTGCGGGGATGGTAACAGGACGGACGCGCGTTCGTGAGCGGCGCGTTTATTCGTATGTAGCACAGTTGTTTTATCAGATAGTTCTTTGAAAGTAGTACCTTATGATATCATAATATATCCGCGAATCGCCCTACGACGCCCCGAGACCGGCTGCTCTCTGCGCTCGGAACGTGGACTCGAAAATGGCATCCGCGTTGGCCGTCTCGAAGCCGTCCCGGAGCAGGCGCTCGGGGACGTGATGACCGTTTTGACCGCCGGAGTTCTCGGTCGGAAGCCGGTCCACGAACTCGACGTACGACGCGGGAACTCTCCGCGATTTCGTCTTCGTCTTCGCTTCCGCTTCGTCTCCGTTCGCTCCATGACTCGAACAAAACTCAAACTCGACGTCGTCCGCGACGGTCGAGGCCTGGCGCAAGCCCCCGTCCGGGGACACCTTGACTTCGCCCCCCCCCGCGTTTGACAGCGGGAGCGAAAACGGCGGCGATCGCAGAAACGCGAGGCACGTCTCCAAAGACGCGAACCGACGGCGAGGACCGCAGGCCTCGTCGGTTTTTGTTTGTTTTTGTTTTTGGTTCGCGAACTCGTCGACGAACAGTCTGTGCACCGGCACGGCGACGTGGTTCAGCGCGTGGCCGTTGATCAAAGTCCAGGCGGCGTACTCCGAGGCTCTCGAAACAGTCTCGTACTCGTCCAGAGAGAGTTTTTTTTCGCGCCAAGGCACGCCCCCCCGCTCGGCGACGACGACGGCGTCGTCGTTCGTGGCGTTCACCACGTCGTCGTCTTTCCGTTTCCCTGAAACGCGTTCGACGATCACCGCCTTTGCTTTTTCGTCAGCCAAGTCGGCGACGCGCAGGTGGCTGACGAACAGTCTGGGAAAAAGCGGGTCGCCAAACGCGTCCCTCGCCCACGGCGCGTCGGGCGGCGCGAACCACGCGGCGTCCACCTTTTTCTCACGAAACGTCAGAGAGCCTCGATACGTGTACCCGTGCTTCTCGAAGACGCGCGCGACCGCGCGCAGGCCGCCGTCCACGCAGTCGAAGGACCGGAACGCGAGGTGGTCCCAGACGCGAGACGTTTGCGTAGTAAACTGTACGCCGCCGTCTTCGTCCGGATCGGAAGACTGACTGGGAAACAACGCGTCGACGGCTGTTTTCGCGCGCGGGTTCCGCGCCAGGTACGGCTGGACGTACGCCTCGATCTGGGCGGCGAGGGCGTGACGTCGCGCCAGGTCCTCGGGGGTCAAGTCGGGGGGCGCCTCGTCGCGCATCTCGCCTTCGGGACGGCGCGCCGTGTGACGAACGCCGACGCCGGAAAACGCGTGAGACGAGGACCGAAGATGTCTTCCGACGCCGCGACGGTCCTCACGCGAGCCACCTTCGTATCTTGTTGTTCAGCACGAAGCCGACCGCCACCCCGAGCGCGAACGAGACCGTGGCGATGCGCACGCACGTCCCGTCCGACACCGCCATGCGGGTCTCGAGCGCGGCGGGGAGTGGCGGCGAGAGGGTTCGAGGATCTGAAGGTTCTACGACGCAAAAAAATCAGTGTCAACCGACGCTGGCTCGGGACGCTACTCGCCCGTCTTGTGCTCGTGACTCGCGGCGAGACGCTCTATGAACGCGACGTCGTTCCCGAGGGTCTCGGTCTTTTCCCCTCCCCCGGGCTCGCTCGCGTCCCCCCCGCGTGCCTCATCGTCCCGCTCCCACTCCGGCTTCGTACCGTTCACCCAGCCCCCGTCCACCTCCGCCGCGCTCCCGCTCGACGAACCGGAAGACGTTTCGCCGCCTGCCACATCGCCGAGGCGCTCTCCTCCCGCGAGGCGCGCGAACCTCCCCCCCGGGACCACACCCCCGTTCAAGTCGCCGTGGTGGTCCTCGTACCCCCCCTGGTGCCATGGGAGAACCTCCCGGTGCGTCACCGCCTCCTTCTTGTACTGCGGTCGCGTCGAGGGGGAGCGGGCGTCAGTGGAACGCGGGAAGAACGTGATGGAACACGCGTTATCAGAGTCTGATAACGAGACGGCGTAACGAAATGGTCGGGGCGACGGGGAGACGCGCGGCTCACGCGCGCGCGCGCGGTGGGGGACGTACCTTGTCCACGGCGACGCTTATACCGACCATGATGACCAACGCGAGCGCCGTGCGCTTGATGGTCGCGCGTCGCCCCCGACTCAGAGAGCCCCACATCGCGGCGCGCGTCGCGAAGTGAGCTTATCGTTCGCCGCGACGTGAGCTGAGACGTCGTGTCGCGTCCCGAAACCGTGACTCGGACGACGCTAAAAAGCCGAGACGAGAGCGCTTCCTCTTCATTGCGGTTCGAGCGCCGAACCGCGCGGCTGAACACCCGGGGCGATGGCGCGACGCTCGACCGCGGCGGCGTCGCTATGGTTCCTGGCGCTCATCGCGTGCGTGTCCGCGGCGACGGGCGCGGCGGACGTCGCGGCGTCGGGCGCGTCGCGCGACGACGGTTCCGACGTCGGATCGATCGACGCCCTCGACGCGATTGGCGACGCGACGCGCGCGGGCCCGGTGGCGGTCGTCTTCGTGACCTCGCGTGACGCCGAGTCCCTGTCGCCGTGCCGCGCCGGCCTGCTTCGCGCGCTGCGCGCGTCCGTGGCGGACCTGCCCGACCACGACGTGTTCGTGCTCCACGGCGGCAACGGCACGGGCCCGATGACAGGTCGCGGTGAACCCGACGACGCCGACGGCGATAAATTGCCGCCGGCGACGATGCTGTCGCAGAGCGCGCTGAAACCCCTCGTCCCGGAGCGCCTACAGTGCGACTGCTCGAGCGGCAACGGAGGCACGCCGTTCGCGTTCATGGCCTGGTTAGCCTCCGACGCTCAAAACGCGAAAGACGGCGAGGCGACGAAAGACGCCGAGGCGAGCGTCGTCGGGTACGCGTCTCGCGTCGAGGCAAAAAAAAAAGAATACGCCTTCGCGTGGTACGTCGAGGAGGACGTCGTATTCACCGGGAACTGGGCGGACGTGTTTCGGTTGCGGACCGTCTCCACGCCGGAGTCGCGCGTCCGCGAGGTGGAGGTGTTCGGCGAGCTGAGCCCCGCGAGCGTTTTAAAGCGCGGGCGCGACGACGACGCCGACGCCGACGACGGCGGCGCCGAAGACGAAGACAAAAACGACGAAAAGTCTTTCGCGTCTGCTCCGGTGGACGTCGTGGCGCACGTCGAGCGCGTCGTGTCTTCCTGGAAGAAACGCTGCCGCATGCCCGGTGACGGGTCTGTTAACCAGGCAAATGGCACGGGCTGCGTCGGTGTCGACGGGTTCGTGCACCGCACGTGGTGGCCTGTTATTGGGATCAGCAAACGGTTCGCGCGATCGTTGATTACATCAATCGCGCACCCCGACGGCGCGAACGGCCACCAGGAACCGCTCACCATGAGCTTCTGCCGGTTGATGAATAAGGAGGCGTCTGATGAGACGCGTTTGAACCGAAACCGAAACGCCTCGAACGCCGGTTTGAACGATACCTCATTTGAAAGGCAAAGCGACGACGCCTCCGATGAGACCTCCTGTTTGTTTCGCGTGTTACCGAGCGCCGCGTTGGGCGAGTACCAGCTCGGCCACTGGGGCCGTTTCGTCGGCCGACCGAAATCGCACCCGACGTTCACCGCGCCCGGTTTGACGTACGGGCACAATTTACTTTTCGACAGACTGTACCACCCGCTGAAGTGCGAGGCGGACGCGGGGATAGGCGCGCTCGCGGCGGCGTGCGCGGTGAGTGACAAACGCGAAGGGTCGCTTCGGGTTGACGCGAAGAGCGTGCGCGGGGAAGAAGATTTGGAGGAAAAAGACGAAGACTCCGCTTTTTCCTCGCGCGCGCCGCCGCGCCGCGCGCTTGCCGGCGACGACTCTGGCGGGGGCGGGGGCGGGGGCGGGGGCATCGACTCTATTCCACATGCTCTGACTTCTTTAACGCGTGCGCTTCGCGAGACGTACTTCGAGAAGAAGCCCTGGGCGCTTACATTCGACGACGGCGGGTACGGCGGAGTTGAAAACGAAACGGCGTATGGGCATTCAGACTGGGCGACGCGACGCGGTTTGTCTCGGCTCGAACGCGACGCGGTCGCGTACGCCGACGCGATGGCCGCCGCGTTTGAACGGAACGAGGCGACGCGTTCGCGGGCGCTCGCCGCGGCGAGGCCGTACGCGAGGCCGGTACGCGGCCCGAAGAAGAAGACGAGCGTTTCGTAGTCGGGGGGGTAGTAGAGGTGGTTTTTATTAGGAGTTCTATCTACGGTGACGGCGTACGACGCAGCGGGACGGTTTCTGCGTTTGCAGGACCCGGTAGTCTCCGTCAAAACGAAAGCCTTTAAGCTCTGTTTACTCCTACCTACGT
>ENA-OUOG01000459-OUOG01000459.1-marine-metagenome-genome-assembly--contig:-NODE-459-length-54047-cov-5.774504_pt1 | contig 54047 bp, 75 predicted proteins | sample MGYA00248635_ERZ508505 | MGnify/ENA primary metagenome ERZ508505 (study PRJEB26176, sample SAMN06267871) | marine metagenome | isolation source: Saanich Inlet, British Columbia, Canada | place: Pacific...
CTGCAATTCTATGTACCGTAATTTTTTACCACCTACATCAGTTACATTATCAGTAGACATTGTTACCGTTGCGTAATGACCTTTTATACCGGTCATTGAAGCTCCCCAAACAACCTCACCAGCGGAAGCTGTGCTATTATTTATAAGGTTTGCCATATATTTGTTTTCCTTACGGGTAAATCCAGCGTGGTTTATAGGTGGAATCAACCTTGCTGGATATTCATTCCCGTAATTATCATAAGATCCTTGGTTATAGCTATATACAACCGTAGTTGTATCTCTATTTCCTTGACTCCAAGCTAGGTTATCTGTAGCTGGGTTGGTTTCTATTCTTTCTGGAGTTCCAATGCTATTAATCCCTGTAATATCAGATTTAAAACTATCTACTTGCCATCCGTTACCTCCTTCGTAGTTAACAGTTTTAAACACTTTAGACATGCTAACCTTAGGATTAAATAAAAACGTTACTTTTGACGCATATTGTTGCCCATAAAAATTACCTCTTTTAGCGTTAGAACCATAGTGAACGTATAAAGCACCATCTTTCATGGTGTAGTACTTGTTCTTTAAACTAACAGATTGATCTGGTTTATAGCTAAAGAAGCTTGGGAAACCTTTTATATCATCATCAAAAGCAACCGTTGAGTAACCTCCAGATGCTGGTTGCAGTGATAAAGTATACTGTTTGTTGTGTATATCCCACCCACCCACTGCTTTACCAGCTTTAATTGGGTTAGTTTGATTTAACGCGCTTAGTTGGTCTCTAAAGAAGTCTGACATACCATAATTAGATATTTCAGTTAAACCATCGTTAGATAGCCTTAAAACAGCGTTCCTGTCCTTGTCTGTAAAGTATTTTCTATAGCCATAAACAGCAAAGCTTTCTGGGTTTTTACTTATACCAAAATTACCTGCATAAGGCTGAATAGCACCAATAACTAAATTAGATGAAGTTACCGTTCCGCCACCTTCAGCTGAGTATATAGCGTCTTTATCTATAAGTGCTCTACTGATTTTTGATTCTTGAAATATAGTTAAGTTAGTGTTTTCAGCATAAATTCTTTGTATTGAACCATTAGCTGGGTTTACACTTTTAACAATGTCATCTCCTACGGAAAAAACATTAGTATCATTAACACCTGTTCTTGAGTTGAATATACCAGAGTATATCATTGAGTTAGATCTACGCTGTGCATTAGGTTCGTTTTCAACCAAATAAGCTTTAACGCCAAACTCTATAGATGTGTTGTTATAACCTCCTCTAATTCTAGACTCTTCAACAAACCAGTTTTTATCTCTTGTTTCTGCTGGTACACTTTCATAGTTTGGTATTTGAGGATATGTTCCATCACCCCTAGATCCATTCCACGTAAGTTCGTCGGACGAGTTTAATGTTTTTCTCAGTATAAAACTGTTAAAATATTTGACTTCAATTACTCCCATATTAATATTATCACTTATAAATTACTTACATTACCTGTTGAAGGTATGGCAGTTCCTTTTAGTTTTTTACCATTCGCATCAAATTGAGCCATCCATCTTCTGTTGGAAATTGGTGTGTTTTGACTTATTGCATTGCCAATAGATGGAGTGTTTATACCCACAACGTAAGAGTTTTCAGATCCGTTTGCTACGTTATAAGGAACTTCACCTTGACCGTCATTATCTGATGTTCCAGAATAGCTAAACCAATCACCTACACCTAAATTAGGCACCCAAGGTATGGTTAAAAAAGGATCTTCGTAAAATTGAGTTACATATTTGTGAGACCATTCCCTAGCGTACATTAATTTATTTGGACTTGTTATAGAAGCGGTGTGAGCATCGCGATCACCTCTTGCAGAAACGAAGTAAGCAAAACTATTCTCACTGCTACCATAATAAAAGTCACCAAACGATAAAGTTACTCTAATGTTTTTTTGAACATTTTCGCTTCCCAACCCTGCGAAAAACTGAAAATTAAGATCGTTTTGAGTTGTATTCGGAAGTGGTGCTATTATATTTGTTTTAAGCGTGTTTCTTGTGCCACCCGCGAGAGATTGAGGGTATTTAATTAAAAGTCTATATTCTCCAAATTTATCTGGAGTTTCTTCATATTTTTGATCTTTACCAAACACAAAGACTTTTGAAACCACAGAGCTGTTTGTTACTCTACTTGTATTATCTGGATAAGAAACTGTAGCTTGAACTATATCTTCTACAGCTACTTGCCGATCCACTGGCAAAACATCTTGTCCTATAGTATCTTCATACCCTCTAGCTGCGTTTCCGTTGATTAAAACCCCTGTTGAAGAAAAATTATTTACATCAGCACCGTTAGCTTGCGTACCTCCAAATCTAATATCATTTCCTTCAACATCAACAGCTGTTTGCCATTGGCTATTATCACCTTGAGGTTTATACTGCAAATAAGCAACCCACCCAATTCCATACTGCTCTCCAATTGTTGCAGCATTAACACCTGTTCCAGCGTAAATTGAATCAGCTGTTTGATCTATATTAGGCCAAGACCTAAAACTAAAATCAACTTTAATAAAAGCAGTTCCAGAGGTTAGACTAGTGTTTTCTTTCAACGCTTCACCTGTAAAAAACTCTGGTCTAAAGTTTGTATTCTTCCATATATAAGGCTGCGCATCTAAAAATCTATCGTCACTTCTTCCTTTTTGATCTTCACTTTCGTATTGTAAAATTTCAATATTAGATTCAGTTAATGCCGTTGGATTTAAAAGCAGATCCGCTTTAGCCGCTCTACCGCTTTCACTGTTAGCTACGGAATCTGGAATACTTCCACCGCTTATACAAGTTTGATAATTAGATGACCAATAAATTCCAGCAGATGTTAACCCGTCTATAAATGGCCTGTTTTTAACAGCACCAAAATCTTCATTCATTTGCTCTTCACCAAACAGTATGTTGACCTCCGTTTCAGCTGTTCCACCTCCAGAGTCTGTTACCTGAAAAGTAGCTGTGTATCTTCCGCTAGCATTTCCGGTTGTTTCATAAACATCATTACCTCTTATTTCTAAACTAGGAGAGCTTGGGTTTTGATTTACAACACTAAATATCAATCCAGCGTTGGTAGGCGTGTTCGTACTATTAGGTTGAACACATCCGTTTACACCAGAAAGACTAAACAAAGCACTTTCTAAGTTTCTATCTCCTTCATAAGACTGATCTTCTTGAAAGGGATTAATAGTAGGGTCAACATTTGTTAGTCTATTATTGGTAATAGGCATATTAAAAATATTACCAGTACTTAAATCTTCTACTCTAAAATTAAAAGTAAAAGTGTTTTTCAGAGCGTTAGGACTAAAATACATTGGGTTTTGAACGACCAAATTATAAGAATCCGCTTGACCAGCTGTTGTTATTTTTACTAAATTCCAATTGGCTGTTATGTTTTCACCCGCTCCATCTATAACGCTAACTAAGGTAACGTCACTAAGAAGCATCGGTGTGCCGTTAAATCCATCGTCAATTTTAGGAGAAAATGCACCAGTTGTAGCATTTTGCCCTTGTTCGGTTGCTTCTGTTTGATTAAACTCAAAGTTATACCAACCATCTGAGTTACCTGTTAATCCAGCTGACTCGTTAAAATCAGAGATAAGTCCAGTAGACGATGTTTCCCAAAATATGTCTAACAACGAAGTGGTTGGCTCTGTTTCAAATACACCTAAAAGTAAATTGTAATCGCTTGAAATATTACTAGCCTGCAAAGATCCAATAGCGCCGTTAGCAGTGGTGTCACCTTGAGATATTCTAGCTAAGTACGGGTTTGAATCTGTTTGATAAACACTTGCAAAAGGACCTTGAGTGTTATCTGCAAACATAAAGTCTTGTTCTGCTATAGTAACAACAGTCATCGCTTCAGTTCCAGGATAATATGGTTTAGTAAAAGTTGGTGCGTTAGTAGCGTCTGGAGTTACTCTACCGTGAAGCTGTATAGAGCTACCATATTGTCTTTGTTCTGGACCTACCTCTGTTAGATTTCTAGGAACTTTATTTATATTATCACCAATTAAAGTAATAAAAGCTATTGTATCTTGGGGATCTGGTATGTTGCTACTACCACTTCCATAATCTGGATAACCATTTAATATACCAGGTAAATATACGTTATAATATTCTTGCTCTGTTTGCTTTACAACAATTTTATAAGAATACCAGCCCAATGGGTTGTATTTTGAACTGCTTGGATCTCCATTGTAAAGACCAGGCCATCCTGTGCTTAAATTAGGTTCATCAGAAGGTATAGCTTGATTTACTAAAACTTTTAAAGAATCACCAGCCCAGCTATTTACGTTGTTTTTTCCAACACCTGGATTGGTAGTATATGGATGGAAAAAAGTAGATCCACCAAATGTTATATTTTCATCTTTTTTTGTTTCCGCACTAACAGGTGAAAGAATAGTTGTAGATTGTCTACCGTATCTATCTGATAAAACAAAACCAACTTGATAATTACGATGTTGTTTTACAGTATGCATTGGGTACTCAACAGCACTGGTTGTATGAGTTGCTATATTTCCGTTTAAGTTAAATTCATCTTTAGGAGTAACAGCAACATCATAATCCATTGTTTCTGGAGGGGTGTGCTTATCTTGAAAATTGCTATATACTATTCTATTGCTTATAACTTCTTGACCAAGCGCTCTAACTGGTACTTTGTCATAAACTCTTATTATTTCGCTTTCTGGAAGTGTTTTATATGGTTTTCTTGATTGATAATCATACTCATACAACAACGTTGTGTTTTCATCTTTTTTATTTTTCTGATAAGAAAAAGTTGAGTTAGGAACAGTGTCTAAAACTTTGACGGCTAACGAATCTGACTCTTTATAAAGTATATCTATAGCTTCAACACCTAGCGAACCGTTAAGTTTGTTTGCTTGATAAGGTAACGGAATAAAAAGTTTTACATCATTAACTTTGTTTTCCATAAAAGTAACAATAGTTGTTCTGTATGTCTCTGATTCATCAGAAGTAGCATCTGAATTACCTAAAAAATAACCATCTTGTTTTGGAATAAACGCCTCTTGTGTGAATGGAGCCATTATAGAATATTCTCCATCGGTGAACTTAAATCTATAACTAAAAGTTACAAACTTATCTTCTAAGTAATCTTTGTCTCCAGGCCAATCTGAATTATAAAAAGGATTTGCAGTAGTTCCATCTGGAAGAAATTCAGATGTAACATCTTGGTATGAGCTAGCTGGTGCTCCACTAAGTTCGGGAGCATTGTAGTACAAGTTTATAGCTTGATAAGGATTATACTTAGCTACAGATATTAAATCTTCAGAAGTGTAATAAAGACCATTGTTAGCTAAATCTAAGTTTATTTTTCTTGGTTGATTTCTATTGTCAGTCCAAAATAATAAGTTTTCTAAAACATTTATACCATATATTGGATTTGTTGTAGAGAAGTTTAAAAAAGATCCTTCAGCTATTTTACTAGTCTGTAAAGTGAGTGTATTGTAAGAGTATATGTAATTGTTAGCAGTAGAAGAATAAGTTATATTGTTTATAGATTCTTCAGTGTAATCAGTTAAAAAAACATATATAGTAGAAGTGTTTGTGTCAGCATATACACCTATAGACTTTAATGCTCCAGGACTTAATCCAGCTAAAACACTAAAATCTACACTTTGGTTTTCAGAGTTAACGGCTGGTAAATTACCTACTGCGTTTTCTAAAGCACCTACGTCTTCGCCTTCTGACTTGCTAACTTGTATATTTTGTCCATCACGATATTCACCTGGAGGTAACAATCTGTCGTCCAGGTCTTTATTCATTTTAGACTTAATAAAAGCATTTTTAACTTCTGCCATTTAATTTAGTATTTAATAAACTTAGATTTACCTCTCGCTATTTGAACAAACTCATTTAACTTTATGTTAGATAATCTAATTTTTGCATTTCTTAGTTTAGCACTTCTTTCGCGTCTTAATCTTTGCACCACGTATTCAGGTTGATTTATTCTTGAAGCTATAATAGCATGGCTTATGTGAGCGTATAACGCTTCTTCAGCTAACTTAGGTATCTTCATATCACTATCATAAGCCAAACCATCTGTTATGTATTCTAGTATGATTACTTTATCAGACAAGTCGCTTGAAAAAGACATTTTACCATCTCTATCGTTTATTGTAAACCATCCGTTTATTTGAGCTGTTTCAGGTTGTAATCCGTATCTTTGCCCATAATAATTATCTCCATACATGCCTTCGTAACCAAGTCCATCCGAAAGCAAAAATCCAGTTAAATTGCTTTGTGCGTTTTTAAGATCTTTTAAGTTATTATCAGCCCATCTTTCTTCTGTCATAGAAGTACCTTCGATGTTTTCAGCGTTATTATCCTGTATAGCAATTCCTTGATTATCTTGCGTAGGTGTAGAATAAGGGTTTGTAGTTAATGTAGTAGGATATATAATATGCTTAATACCTTGGTTGTCAATCCAAGAAACATTAACATAATTAACGTAATCTTGCGGCAAGGGTATGCTTAAGTTGTAAGGAACCGTAAGCTCTTGTTTTCTTATACTTCTTAAAGTATCGTAACTAAATTCTTGAAGTCCTCTTTTAGCAAAAAACATTACGTCAGTTGTCTTAACACTTGGTATTAGTTTTCCAGCTCCAACGTAACCTATCATGAAGTTTGTTATAACGTCTTCTAGTGTAGTGTAAGAATAACCTCCGTAGTTTTCTTCTACCGTTCTGCCGAAAGCATCTCTATCGCCATATTCACCTCCGTACTCATTTAATAACTGCACAACAAACCAAGTGTCTTCATTGGGAGTGTTGGTTATAGTTATAACATTTCCAGATACAGTATATTCGTTAAAATATTCTAAAAAAGTATTTGGAGCACCGGTAGCGCTTGAGTACAGTTTAAAATTATTTAAGTTATAGCCAGCTTGCGCTGGATCGTAATTACCAAAAATTAGATCAGTGTTAAAAGTTGTTGTATAAGAGTTGTTAACGCCGTTAGCAACAAATGTCTGAGAACCAGCGTAGTATTGAGCGTTAGTTTCGGTTATTAAGCCATTATTAGGTTTAGCCATCTGTTTTTAGCTTTTTTTGTTTATTTCATCAGCTTGAACTTGTGCTGCAGCTGCTTGCACTATTTGTGGATCTCTTATTACTATGCCAGCATATATTAATATTTTTAATATTACTTCAGATTGCTCTGACTCGTGTAATTCAAAGTTAGTAGATCCAGTAGAGCCAATACCTGTATATGGGTTTTCATTCCAAATGTATTGCCCTAAGTTACCAGTTGTAAAGCCCCATATAACATCTTTAGGTTTTCTAACATAATCAACTTGTATATTGCTAGTTATGCTATTTGGTTTTACAAAAAGCTTTTGATTCTCGTAAAGATACACGGGATTTAAAGTTGTTGGTTTTGTTAGTTTAGATCTATTTACATAAGAGAAATCGTGACGATCTAATCTTTGTACTATTTTTTCGTTATCATACATAACGTTACCAATTCTATAAAAAGAAACAGCTTCTCCATAGCTGTCTACAGATGGTAAATTAAAATAAGAAAGAGATGAATTTACAGTAACGTAGTTAGCGTTACCAAATGTTTTAAAAATAGCTATTTTTTCGTCTATATTTTCTTGTCTATCAGCGTAGTCTGTATCTGCCTGAGGCACACGTAGTTGCTGATTTAGATCATCAAAATATTTTTCAAATATTTCTAACTGAACTTGTGTAGCTACTTTATTGAACTCTGTGGGCGTCATGTAACCACGTTGTTCTTTGTTAAGTATCATTAAGACAGTTTGATATACTGTATTTACATTTATAGCCATTTGTTATTTTTATTAAAATAAAAGGAGGCATTACACCTCCCTTTATAATATTACATGTTAAGAGAGTTTTTTCTCTATAGACTGGAACACTTGTATTCCTTCGTCCGTTTTGAAGAATGAAGCCATAGCTGAGTATGGATTTTCATCAAAAGGCACTGTCATTAATTTTCTACCATTAGAGGCCCAAGTAAATGTTCTTTGGTCATCAGCTAATTTAATTATCTTAGCTTCAGCTGCTCTAATTGCAAAATTTCTTAATTGTACGTTATCATCATTAGCTAGTGTGATAAAGAGTTTAGGATTATTCTTAGCGAATAATAATAAATCTCTTTTAAGCTCCTTAGAACTCATGTCAGACACTTTAGATCCGATCTCAACTCTCATTATAGCTTCGGCTTGATCTACATCAATGTTCTGAGCTAGGTTTAATGCTTCAATTTCTAATTCTAAGTCTAAAAGTTCATCTTTAGCTTCTTCCACTACATCTAACTCAGAGTATATAACTCCTTTTAGCGGGTGATATAACGATAATATTTTTTGAAGAACTTGGTTCTTTTTTGGAACAAACAAGCTTCCTTCTTTAAAAACAATATGCCCTAATGTTGCTTCTCCACCTTGTTCATCTTTGAATGGTGAATTTTGATTAGTTGCATATCTTATTTCACGTTGCGTATTATTACTTTCATCATAGTGCAGTAGAGCGTGTCTAGCATTGTGTCTTGATGGAATTTTTAATGTCAACGGTTTATTACTTCCGGTAAGTAAATAAGTTCTGTCTTTTACTTCCCATGATATATCTTTAATTACTTCTTTTTTAGCCATAATATAATAAAATTTAATAGTTTAATAAAGGTAAGAATTACCCCCGTAGATTCAACGAGGGTAAGTCTACCAATTGTTTATGCTCCTTTGAACAGTACAAAGTTGTTAGCAGCTTGTACTACTAAACATCTTTCAGATAAGAAGTTAACGTCCATTGCATCTAAACTAGAAGTGAAAGCACCACCAGCAGATCCAGTTAACCAAGACTTCATACGACGATCTTCTGTTTGAGAAGCTCTGTATCGCACGTGTAAGAATGGTCGACGGATGTTAGTTCCTAAAATTTGATCGTAAACTGTAGAAGTTCCAGCTGGTACTAACACTCCTTCAATAGAAGAGATTCCAGTTGTTGCTCCACGAGTTGATGCGTCATTTAGATATTTCCAGTCTGTTTTGTAGAAATCGTAAGATCCTCTACGGAAACCGCTAAATCCAAGATTTAAAGCCATTTCTTCAGAGTTTTCAAACAAACCGTAAGCAGTACCACCAGCAGAACCAGCAGAAAGACCAGCTAGCATGTCATCAATCTCTAGTGAAGTTGTACGATCTAAGAAAAGCATGTTCTCTTCAATTGCTCCTTGAGTATCTAAATTTTTCAAGATATTATCAAAGTCAGTCAAGTTAGCTCCACTAAATGCGGTTTCAACGTTACCTCTAGCTTCTATAGCAGCAAATAAACCTTGCGTACCTTTAAATCCTCCAGCTAAAGCTCCAGATCCTGCAGCAGCAAGTTCTCCTTCAACTACACTCATTTCTAAGTAATCTTCAAAACGTAAACGAGTTTCAGATTCTGCTTTTAAATACCATAAGTATCCAGAAGTTCCGTCTTCTGTTGCAACTTCAACCCAACCGATTTGAGCCATGTCAGATCCGTTGATAGTGTAATTGCTACGAATGATGATCGGTGAATTGCTGAATTGAGTAAACGTAGGGTCAATACTAATGTTTTCTCCCTGTGTAGTTATATTTCCAGCGCCTCCAGCCCAGTTACTTGTTTGAGATCCTTTGTTGAATTCAGAACCGTATACAAATATCTTGATTCCAGTCGAGGCAAGTGCAGCGGTAGTAGCAGCAGTATAAGGAGCTACGATTAAAGCGCCAGTTGTTGGGTTTGATTCCGTAACTACAGCTTTCAACTCAACGCCAGCAGCATCCATAAGAACGATAGTTTGGCCAGGAGAAATAACGTTTACAATACCAGCCGCTACTGGAATTCCAATTCCATTTGCGCCATCATTGGTACATCCGTCATATGCAACGTGTAATCTGTTTTGTTCTGACCAAATAACTTGATCCGACGTCATTGGCATTTCAGCTCCAACCATACGTAAGAATCCAGAAAGAGTTCTGTTTCCATAGCGCTCTACTTCTTGTTCGTAGATTTCAGGTAGATACTGCTGAGCAAAGTCAGACGTACTGTTGTTGAACTGTAAGTAGTTCGATTGTAATAATTGTTGTGACTGCGATGGTACTATCGAGCCAAAATTAGGTGCTATTGCCATAATTTTTAATTTTAATTGTTAAATTTTCTTGTTTGTATTCTAAGTTTTGAAGAGTCTTGCCCGCTAATTGCCTTTACTTTAAATCCATTTACAAATACATTACCATCTTGAGTTTTTCTAGGTTCTGTAACAATGTTTTTAGATTTAGCAATTTGACTTTTAATAGCATCTGTTTTACCTTGCTCATAAAAGTGATTTGCTATGGTATCAGCATTTCTAGCTGCGTACAAAGCCTTATGATAACCCTTAGCGTCTACTATTTCTCCTTTGTCATTCAAGAACGTCTTGATAAAATTAGAAATATCGCCTTGTGTTTCAGCAACCTTTGAAGGATCTTTAACACCGTATCTAAACTTATTCTCTCCGACTTTAAAATCAAAACCTTTGAAGTCGTCGTTAAGAATTTCTTTAGTTTGGTTCAGAAACTTCTCGTGATTAGCTTTACTTACTGCTTGCTCCTCGTTGTATCGGTTGAAAAAGTCCATAGCTTTTTGCTGCTCTTGATTTACACCAGGTCTCAACTTGATCTCTGCGTAGTATTTATCTTTGAGCGAGTCTAAATAGCCTTTAGCTTTTGCAACTTCTTCTTTATAAGCGAGTTTTTTCTTGCGAATGTCTCTCGCTTCGTCTAAATCTTCATCATAATTAAAAGAATCTTCAATTATAAATTGAATTTCTTCTGAATCAAGATGTGGTTTAGCTTGTTTATAATATTCTTTTAATAGTGCTTCACCGCTCACATTGCTGTAATCAGCATTTAACCTAGCGTAATCTTCAATGGTTCCGCCAGTTTCTTGCATAAAGCTAATTAGCTTATCTACATTTTCTGGTAAGACTTGTGTTTCTGCTTGCGGTAATACTTCTTTTTGTTCCGGTGTGGTGTCGGTAATTTCAGTGCCTCCAACCATTCTGACCTCTTCAGGCTCACTACTTTCATCTTCTATTAATTTTAATGGAGAGTCGCTTACCTCCGACAGATCGATTTTAGCATCGACACTGGGCTGCTCCCGTACTTCTTTTTCCACTTTTTGTAAATCTCCGGCTTGTTTATCATCAGCCACTTCTTTTGTTTCTCCGACTTGAACGGCATCTTCTTCTGTTTTAGATATTTTACTTAAATCTACTTTAGTAATTTCAGGAATAACATTTCCCTGACCTTTGATTGTTGGAGTTTTCTTTTTTAATTTAAACTCTCCCTCTTTTTTCACTTCTACTGACATAATATAATATAATAAAAATTAATAATCCCTATCTTGGGGTAAATTGCTCTAAACCGAAGCCATCTAAGTTATCATTACCTGATGATTCAAAGTTTTTAGGCAGTAGATCATTTTGTCTTTGATCTATAAGTTCACTCTGTTGAGTTCCTTGTATTCTAACTCTTTTATCTTTGCGATCTTCTATTTCGGCTTCTTTATTTTTCTGAGCTTGCATATTCAATTCTGCTAACCTTAATTGATATTGAAACTCTTCTGCCATTAATTGTTTTTTGATAAACGCTTCTTGCTCCATGCGCTGTATCTCCATTTGAGATTTAGCTTGCTCTATTTGAACGGTTGTTTGAGCCAATGCTTGTTGCTTCTGTACTTCTGCCGCAGCTGCTTTTTCAGCTGATTCGGCATTAGCTTGAGCTTGTGCTTGAATGTTAGCCATTTGAGCCGCTTGCTCTGCCTCTGCTTTCTTTTTCTGTCTAGATTTTAAAAGCTCGTTTGCTAACTTAATGTTTTGAATCTGGCGTATATCTATAGCATCAGCTAGTCCAATGCTTTGAGTTTGTAAAGCTATTTGTATACTTTTTTCTAATTGAGCTTTATCTTCTTCTTCAGGTTCTAGTTCTAAAAATATACCAAACTCGTGCATGTGTAACTCGTCGATTTCACTCAACGTAGCTACATTGAAGCTATTTATACTACTAATTAAAGCTTGTTTGGTTAAAGGGAACTGAAGCATATCGCTAACTCTTAAGCTGATGTTTTCACATGTTCTTACTGTAACATACATTAAAGATTGGAGTATGTGTCTAGTTGCTGTATTTGAATTTGCTGCAGCTAGTTTTTGTAAACCTACTAACGCGTTTTTATCTGGTGTGCTTCCATCTCTAGCTTCATTTAATCCAGTTACATCTCTAATCATTTGCAAGTAGTATTGATACGTTTGTATCATTGCCTGTATCTTTGATATACCAGATGAACTTTGTAACTCTTGAATAGGTACTTTACCTCTATTTAATTCTCCATCTTGAGTTAAAGATCTACCTACTATGCTTCCTGTTTGAAAATACATATTAAGAGCCTCAGAAGCATTATAATTTGTTCCATTACCTAAGTCAACTTCAGCCAAACCGTCAACGTCTACGTAAACACCATCTGGAACCATTCTAGCTAACACCTGTTGCAGCTTAAGATGCGTAATTTGAATCATATCAGCAAATCCAGTCGTTCTACTAACTAGCGATTCTATTCTACCTTGATACATTCTAGGTGCTGAAATACAATAATTCATGTTGACCTTAGTAGTATCGCCAAGTGGTCTAGTCATGTTTTCAGAAAGCTTCCACTCTAGCATAGTATCGCCCATGCCTAAAACTTTCGCTCCAGTGTAAAGAACCTCTATAGATCTTGATACTCTTTCAAAATTATCGCTAGCTGGAGGATTGAATGTATCTGGTTTTTCTAATGTTTTTTCTAACCCTTGTTCTGTTTGTTTTATTTTAAATACTTGATCTTGATATGTCTTGTATTCAAAAAACAAAACCTGGTGTTGTTCTGGATCACTCTGAACTTGCCAATCGCTTCTTGCATAGTTTTGACGCCCAGGATATTTTTGTATTTGCTCTAATTCACTATCAGTTAAGTCTGGAAATAATCTTTTTATTTCAGACAAAGTTAAGCTTTTAATTTCGCCAACATAATAAATGTCTTCAAAATTAGGATCATCAGTTGCTGAGTAAACTAGATTAGCCGGATCAACATAGTCAATTGTTATTCCTTCTGATAAATTAAAACTAGTTTTACTAGCAGCAATACCCAGAACAGTTAAATCGTAAGCTAGTCTTTTTTTAATTTCACTAAACTTATTGTAGTCTAATACATTACTTATTAGCTCTTCTTCAGCAATCTCAACACTTTGCTTGTAGTTAAGTTGCATATATAAATCCAACTCAGCTGGATCACTAGGTAAGCTTTCAGGATCTGCAGATGCATAAAAATTTTTACCAGTTAACTTTGCCAACTGCTCTATGTTTTCTTTTTGCTGTATATCCCTTAAGGCGTTAAAAGCAAAATCGGTGCGCTGTTGCGTTGCAAAAGGATCAGAAGCAAATGATTTTATTTCATAACCTTTTTCAGTCATACCATTTACCACTATATCTACAAACTTAGATAATACAGGAACAGGTTTCCAGTCTAAATTAAGATAAGACAAATCGCCGTTGTTAGACAATTCATCTTTATATTTTTGTATAGGCTGCTCACCTCTAGCGTAAAGCCTTAGTCTATTAAAGTTTTGAAAATTATAAGAAAACCTATTTTGGCCGCTGTTGTTTCTAAACCATTCTTGTTCAATAGCATTACCCACTTTTAAACCATACTCAAATGATTTCTTTTCTTCTTCAGGTACCACCTGATCTGGAAAGATGCTATTATTAGTAGTATAGACCATTTATTTATATTATTTTTGAATTTACTCCCGTGTTATTATATTTTCTAAAACCTAATGATACCTTAGAAACAGTTCTTTTAGCCACAGGTGTGTATCTATTTTTGTTACATGCCATCATTGCTAAACCAGAGCTTATAGATGCATCGTGTTTTGTTCTGTTATTTATATTGAATTTAGCCCAGTCTTCTAACGTTCTTTGAAAATAAGTATTTCCATAAGTGCCATCTTGAAGTAAACCAACGTAATTCTCTATATAATCTTCAATAGCAGCTGCATGAGCTTGCTTTATGTCTTCACTTGAATTAGGTATTCCACCTATTTCTCTTTCAGTTACAGATAATTTATGTAAAACCTTGTCCGGTCTATTCATTGAATAACCTCTGTAACCTCTTCTTTTTAAATAATATAATAATCTAGGTTTGTTATTCTCAGCTAATATTGGCATACCATAAAAAACTAAAGCCATTAAAACATCTTCAAAAAATATTTCAGCTGTTTGTGGTCTTGATATATATTCTAAAAAAAACAAATTAGGTGGAACATCTTCCATAGAAAATTTAGTTAAACCGTGTAAAGCACCTTTAGATCCTCTACCGTCAACTGTTCCAGATATATCATAACTATCACAACCAAAAGCACCACAGTGCTCATTTCCTGGATATTTAGAACCATTTTTTAAATAATATCTATTTTGTAGATTAGCCGAGGGAACCCAACTAACTAAAAATCTGCCACTTTTGTTTGGTACAAACAATACCCTAGTATCTTTAATCCCACCTTCCCACTGAAAATTACCCTGCGTAACAACATTAGTGTTACGTAAGTCTTCATTATAATCTATTTGTTCGTATATTTTAGCAATATTAAACAAAGATTCTTTAGCTTCGTCTCTAAAAGCGTGCTTTTCTGTTCTTGGAAACTGACGATAATATTCATTTAAACCATCTTGGTCGTCTTTCAAACCATCAACTTCGTTTTCCCAATGAGATATTACGCCTAAATCTATATTTTCACCATCAATACCTTTTATTGGTTTTTTTGGAGTGTCGAAGACAGGTGCGCCATACATATCAATGTATCCTTCGTAGTTCCATTCCATAGGTATGAACAAACTATATAGTCCTGAGCTAGTCTGTCCATTGCGGTTTCTTTGCGTGACATTCGATGATTCGTATAGCTTTTTAAAATTCCCTCCACCTTTTTCTAATGCGTTTGAAGTAGATCCCATTAAACACTTACCTACTATTTTTCTACCTAATCTTAGCGTTGTCTTCGTGACTCGCCAGTTGTTGAGGATGTTGTCTGGTCTTTCCCACTTACCCGATTCATCGTGGACGAGGAGCTTAAGTTTCTCTCCGTCATACGAGTTGTCGCCTGTGTTCTTCCAGTCGATCGTGGTGTCGAGACCGTCCTGTAGTTCCTCACTGGTTTCCTTAATCGAGTTTCTGGTAAGTCTTTTTGACGGTAATTTATACGAGAGCTCCGTCTTTGGCCGCTCCATCCCATCCTGTATTGGTTTGAAAAAGAACGGATAGTTGATTGAGATGGGTACCACTTTATCGGTAAACATCTTCTTCGCGTCAGCTCCTGATTTAGATAATATACCAAACCTAGCGTCTCTTGATATTGTTGCCTGGTTAACTGTCTCTGACGAAGCCATAAAAGAGAAGCCTGAGCGTCTGTTCTTAAGATAGCACAGTCCGTAGCATCTTGTATCTGCCTTGCAAGCTTCCCAGAATATATAGAATAATCTGTTTGATTCTCTAAAATCTGGCCTCCCAACATCAATCTTGGTCCACTGCAAGTACATGTAGTGAGTACCAGTAACATAAGTAGGAACGCCTTTATTGTAATACCAAAAGCCTTCTTCGCGTTTAACAAACTCTTCGTTAATGTATTCATACCACTTTTCTTTAAAATTTTCAGGATAATCATTCCACTCAAAAACGCTTTTGATTCTTTTAAGTTCAGTTGGGTATTCAAATGGTTGCCAATACTGATCTTTTTCTTTAGTAGATCTCTTGTAAATATTTTCAGCTAATGGTAACGCTATTTTTAAATTCTGTATCTCATAGATTTCCCCTATTTGACCAGTCTTACTTATAACAACTATATCATGATCTTTATCATAACCATATTTCCATTTTTTAAGCCTATTAAGTCTTTTTAAAACTTTTGGCTTTATATGGTCTTCAACTACACTGTATAAACTTTGCTCGTACATTACTTAGATCTTCCTTCTGCAAAACCAGCAAAAGATTTTTTAACCGTAGCTTCTTCTACAGTTGTTCCGTTTAAAGCAGCTTCTTCAGCCTCTATTCTAGTAAGTATTTCAAAAGCATCGAATATAGCTAATTTTTTAGTAGCGGCAGCATTCTTAAGTCTGTCAGCTGAAATGTCATCTTCTGAGTCAACGATCTTTTCTTTTGCTACCTTTATTAGCTCCTCAACTGCTTTTTGCCCAGCTTGGATTATATTCAGTTTCGTTTCCTTTACGTCCATGTTTTAATAAAATATCATTTGATTTCATACAGTAAAAAACTTCATTGTCTATTAAAAACTCAAACTCTCTATTTTTCTTAAAAACAACTAAATCTTCTTTATGTATTTTAAGAGCTTCTAAGGTGCTATTACCATATTTTACTATACCAACGCACTCTTTTAGTTTCTTTAAACTAGAAGAGCTCTTATCGACCACAGGCTTAATGAAACAGTATTCATTTAAAGTTTCCCATGAGTCTTTTGTTCTTTTCATGTATATTTGATCTGGAGACGCAAAATATAAATCATCTTTAAAATATTTAGTACTATTAACAGACTTTCCTTTCATGTTATAGTATCTTCTAAATAAATTGTGATGAACAATTACTTTGTCACCTACTTTTAATTTAGTTTTAAAAGCTAAAGGCAAAGCAACTATTTCTGCTTCTCTATTGACAAACTTATGATTAGATATGCTAGAGTTAACTATTAGCTTTTTATCACCAACAGTTAACTCATTGCTATATCTATTTCCTACAGGTTTAATTATAAACTCGTAAACACTATTCATTAATACTCTAAATCGTATTCAACTGATATTGCCATATTTCGGTTAAACTTTTTCCAAGGCAACACTTCATTGTTTTTCTTTATGTATATATTGTAAGACTGTTCAGACTCTTCAAAAATAATAGCTGAAATAGTATGTCCTCCATATACCTGCTGAGATACAGCATAATGCATAGCGTCATTTTTATAATCAGAACCTATGCTGATTTTTCTAATGACGTTACTCACTATTCCTCTTTTTTAATATCAGTATAAGTGCCATCTTCAATATTAATATTGATAGCACCATATTGATCTTCTAACTCTTTTTTGTAAGATTCAATATCTTCAACTAACCCAGCGTACTCGTGAAGCAATGAATGCTTTTGAGTTTCAATAAACCCAATGTTCGTTAATGACTTGTTTAAGTCTTGCTGGTGTTTTTTAACCACTTCTAATTGCTCATCAGTGATTCTTTTTACTACGTCTGTCTTTAGTTCTTTTACTTTACTCATTTGATTAAATTTAATTATTTTACTTTATCTTTTATTTTCTCGTATGTTCTTAAGCCACCAAGCCCGAGCATTCCTAGTAGCACTGTCATTAAATGTTCCATTTGTAATGGAGGCGGAGCATCTGTTGTTTTTGTTACCCATATAAATAAATCACGTATAACAAAATTATAAGCTAACGCAACACCACAGATCCAACCTATAAAAGGTCTCCAGCCTGCAACGAACAGTGTCCGATGCGAGGCTTCGACCATATTTATCTTAGTTTGTAATTCTATTAATTTTTCAGGATCTAGTTCTTTGCCTTTGATGGCTTCTCGAATATCCCAAGCTAAATTACCAGCTACAGATTTTCTACCATCACCTCCCTTAAAAAGGCTGAGTAGTATTTTCCACATTTTTTAAAATTTTGCTCCACTGAAGGGATCAACAGATCCTTTTTTGAATTTATTTTCCTCTGGTTTGATTCCAACTTCAGCTTGCTTGCGTCTTACTTCAGCAATGTAGTTGTCTTTTCCCTGTTTACCGCCGTAAGTTTTTATTCCTTTAGACTTTAAATAAGCTCTTTTTTCTTCTATAGAAGCGTCTTTAGCTGGCTTTTTTTTGTCGCCAGGACCGCTGTAATTTAAAGCGCTAGCTTTATTATCTATAGGCATACTACCTAATAGTGCTTTTTTTTCTCTTGCCGCAGCAGAGTGTTTACTCATAAATGAACCCATAATACTATTTTTTTGTTTTATTGTATGCTTCTTTTTCCCAGGCTAAAGCAGCTGAACCTTCTTTTATACTAGATCTTGGAATTGTTTTACCTTTCCAATATACATTTTTATCGTCATAATCCAGATCACCTCTTTTCATTTGGTCGATATGAACCATTTCGTGGTCTATAACGTCTTGTATTTGCTCTGGGTCTGTAAGTTTGTTATTTAAAACTATAGTACCATTGTTGTTAGCTTTACCAAGAACACCGTCCTCCATATCAACATTGTATATTGGAGTATTGGTGTCAAAGTAAGGGGCACCTTTCATTTTAAAAGCCATAATTACTTATTATATGGAAATAATTCGTTTAACTTTTCTTTTCTTTGCTGACAACCACAAGGAACGTTTAATCCTTGTGATACTTTATCAACAATGGTTTTTATACCTGTGGCTTCCGTAAACTTTTGTACAGTGTCACCTAAACCTTTAGACTCCATTTATTAATATTTAGAGCAAGCTGCTTTTTTAGCTGGAGATTCTTTCTTGCCGTACATTTTTGCAGGTGATTTTTTGTCTGCAATTTCATTTTCTAAATAATGCATTCTAGACTTACTACTTAAGTCTTTATTGTAAGCTTCTCTAGCATCGTAAGCTGCTCCTGACATTCGCATTGGGCTTGAACCAGCGCAACATCTTGCATTCCCTGTGTATTCTCCAAAGTGTCCTCTTTCCATTTTTTTAGTATTTATGTTTGTTTAGCATTTCCATCTTCTTCTAGCGGCTTTACCTCTTTCACCGGTCCAACCTTTTGATCTAGCACAGAAAGATTTACGACGCTTAGCGTCTTTGCTTCCTGGTTTAACATCTCCAGTTACAGCAGTTTGCAGTTTACTACCTGGATTTTCTTTTTTATATTTTTTAACACCAGCGTCTGTCATACCGGCGCCTTCTTCTGTTGTTCTAAAATTCCTACCTTTACCTTTAGTGGTTTTTCTTACTTTTAAGAAAGGCGAACCTGGTTGTACGTATGCCATAGTCTAATTATTACTTCTTTTCTTTAAGTTTTACCCACTTAGATATTGTATATCCGATACTTACAATAAGCAGTATAACTTTTAATCCTACCTCTATATGCGACATGCTTATAGCTAGTGTTATTGCATTAATTGACAATAGTTTAATATCAGAAAAACTCATAATTAAACTTGTTTTCCTTTTGCCTTCATCGTGATAGGACCAGCTTTGTAAAATGGCTCGTCTTTAGATATTTCCATTCCAGTAATACCAGAACTTGATCCTTGGTTGTGAGCTCTACCTCTTTGGTCTAAAGGACCATCCCATATAGCAGATTCACCTACTATTCCTACTTTTCCAGTACCATATTTTTCAGCATAAGGATCTGTTATGTGAGATTTATTTGGATTATTTTTCATACCGTGCATAATATTTGTTTTTATTTTACATTAAAAGTTTTATCACCAACGGTAAAAGTATCTTCACCTTTGTTTTTAGCCGCCTGCATTGCACCTATAAAAGCGTTGCCTTCTAAAGGAGTGTTGGTGTTCATAATACCTTGTCTTTGAGCAGCTGATCCATAAATAGATCCAGCTTTCATTATCGCCGAAGGATTGAATTTAGCTCCAGGTCCAGAATAAGGATCTTGCAAAGCAGATAAATCCATTGCTCTAGGACTAGGTAATGGAATTTGTGAGCTTTGTGCTTGCTCTTGTTGTTGAACGTCTGTAAACGCTTGAGGGTTTAAACTAGCGTAAGGATCTATATCTTTTCCAGATGTACTCATTGGGTCAGCTATCATATTATCTATTTTTATCGTTGTTTACATTTTTAATTGCTGTTATCATAACCTTATCCATATAAGTCTTACCTAACATTATTTTATTTCTTGAGCTTGTAGGAATATCTTCATCTCCAAGCATAATACGATACATTCTTGCTATTAGTTGTTTACACTTTAATGAAACTTTATATATGTTATACCGTTGTGTGGTTCTGTTATAATTTCTATAAACTACTACCCAACCGTTTTTTACTAACTTGTTCCAGCGTCTATTATCCCAACTGTAAGCGTATGTACCGATTTTAAAATCTTGCTTTGTAAATAATCCCATGCAATCAAAGTATATAAGCAACTCTAATTCAGCGTCATTAAGTTCGTTATTTTTACAAGCCCATTTTCTAACCACTCTATAGTGTTTAAATAGGTTTAACTCCCTAATGTCACTAGCTGTTAATTTTCTCACAAAACAACTACTATATCTTGAACTTTAATAATAGTATAAAGAACTTGATGAATTTCTATAATATGACCAGCGTGTCTATCATAATATATCTGGTCACCAATACTAACAGCTTTTATATCTTCACTAACTGTGGCTACAGTAGCTTTGGTGTATCTTATATCTTCTCTATCTTTTTTAACTAAAAGTAAACCACCTTTAGTTTCATCACCTGAAACTTTTTCTGGTATGATGATTATGTTATTACCTATTGCCTTCATCAAGTCTTAAATTATTGATTACACAATCTGTTGATAATATAGTTGTAGCTACAGAAGCTGCGTTACGAAGTGCACTTTTTGTAACTAATAAAGGGTCTATAATACCTGACTTAATCATATTCACCATATTACCTGTAACCACATTAAGACCTCTACCTTTAGTTTTAGGCAAATCATACTCCAATATACCAGCATTATCTAAAATGGTCTTAAAAGGTGCTCTAATTGATTCTAGTAGCACTTCTTCACCTATTGATTTAGCTTTTATATTTTGAGAAGCATTTAACAAGGCAATTCCACCTCCTGGAACAATACCTTCTTTAATCGCAGCTTTAGTAGCACAAATGGCATCTTCTACTCGATCTGTTTTTTCTTTTAATTCTATATCAGAATTAGCGCCAACTTTTACTACAGCGATTTTAGCTGATAATCTAGCTAATCTTTTTTCTAATCTGATGATTGTACCAGGTATTTTAGTTTCTGATAATTCAGACTTAATAGCATCTATTAATTCTAAAACTTCGTCAACTGGATCTGCTACTTGAATAATTGTTTCTTTTTCCGATGTAACAGATTTTAAACATGATCCTAAAAACTCTGGTTGAATCAAGTCCATATCATCACCTAAGTCTTCATTTATAACAGTAGCTCCTGTAAGCAAAGAAAGATCATCTAATATCTCTCTTTTATTAATACCAAACGTAGGAGCGTTGATTACATTTACTTTTATATTACCTTTTGTTTTATTCATTGCTAACGTAGCAGCCACAGCCGGTTCCATATCTGCAATAATAAGCAAAGGCTTATCGTTTTTAATAACATACTCTAAAACAGATTGAATCTGTCTAATGCTTTCAACTGGTGATTCAATAAGTAGAACAGCAGCATCTTTTAATTCAGCAGTCTTAGCAGCGTGATCTGTCATAAAGTGTTGATTAGTCATACCCTTGTCGTATTGTATACCATCAACTATTTCTACAACTGTATCAGCCTCAGCTGATTGCTCCATCATAACCACACCGGTATCACCGACTGCTCTAAAAGCATCACCAATAATAGATCCTAAAATAGGATCATTGTTTGTTGATATTGTAGCGATTTGGTCAATCATATCACCTTTAACCTGCGTGCTATGCTTTTCTAAGTAAGCAACAACTTGATCTACGGCTTTCTCAATACCACTTTTTAAGTCTCTTGAACTAAGAGTATCTTGAACCTTAGCTGCTTCTTTTAATATAGAGTGAGCTAAAACAGTTGCTGTGGTTGTTCCATCCCCAGCTTCTCTAACTGTCTTTCTAGCAGCTTCTTTTAAAAGCGTAGCTCCCATATTTTCAACAGGATCTAATAAAACTATTGAGTCTGCTACTGTAACCCCATCTTTTGTGATAACAGGTTTACCGTTACCATCTTCTAAAAGAACACACTTACCGCTAGCTCCTAATGTAGAGCTAACGGCTTTAGTGAGTTTGTTTATACCTTCAAATACCTTATCTTGAGCTTCTTGTCCAAAATTAAGGTTCTTGACTATTAAGTCTGACATATTTAATTTGATTTAATTTAATTGATTTAATTTTTATTTAAAGGTTTTAACTACTTTGGGTCCATCTAAGAAAGCTACTTTCTTTTTAAAGTGCTCAACTGAAGAATCTATTGCTTTTTCAGCGCCTTCAATTGTTTCTCTTCTGGTTACGTCCACCCAGTTTAGTTTACCATCGATATCTTCGATATCTTGGTATTCGGTTTGATAAAATCCATTTGCTAGTTGTACTATCCTCCAGTTTGCTTTTTCAGATAGTTTTTTCCATAGTTCAATGGTTTCTTCGGTTGCTTGTGGTTGACTACTCCACGAATGAGTCCGGTAAAAAAATGTCATTGGTTTTGGTTTTATTGGTTGGTTTACACCTTTGGTTTAATCATAGCTAGTAAACCTTTAACTATGTTTTATATTATCACTTGTTTTGATTGGTATTTCCATAATTACAATTAAAGAGCAAGCATAGCGTATAACACATTGGTTTTATAAAGCTATGCCTCCGTTAGCTAAACCAGAATTCGATGGCAAGATTGTGTCTAGTTGAACCATATTACTAGGATCGCTTACGTCAATACTAGTTACTTTTCTATTAGTTAAAGAGTAACCATAAACTACTTGAGAAGCTGAATCAACGACAATATCATAAATAAAATCAATGTCAGTTGAAGTAAAATTATCTAATTGAGATAAATTGGAAGGGTCGCTTATATCAATAGATGTAACGCTACCAGAATTTCTCTGCGCAACATACGCTACTTCGTTAGTAGAGTCTACAGTAAGAAAAAATGGTGCACTAAAACTGCTGGACGTAAATGAGTCTAATTGAGTTAAGTTTGAAGGGTCGCTTATATCGTAAGATGTAATCGAACCTGAATTTACTGATGATACGTAAGCAACCTGACTATCTAGATCTAGAGAAAGTCCGTTTGCTTGGTTTATATTAGTAGCATCTACATCAAAGTCTAATCTTACAAGATTTGAAGGGTCGCTTGTATCAATAGAATTAATAGCGTCGTCATTTTTACTAACAACATATAACACCTCGTCGTTTGGGTCTAAGCCTAAACCTTGTGCGTTATCAATAGAAGCTATAGAATAAAAATCTAATTGAGTTATATTGCTAGGGGAGCTTACGTCAAAGGATGTGATAGAATCAGTAGTTCCAGACGAAACATAGACTACTTCGGTAACAGGATCAACTACAATTGCTTCATAACCTCTATTAGCTGTAGTAATACTACCTAATTCTGATATATTGGATGGGTCAGAAACATCAAATGCAACTATACCATCAGGCTTACTACTATAAACTATATTATTAACCTTATCTACGCAACAACGCCTGAGACCTGTGGTTAGGGTAGTTTCAAAAATATCTAATTCAGTCATATTGGATGGGTCAGATATGCTAAATGAACCTATATAACTACCTCCTGTAATGTATAGCGGAATAGGCTCATAATTAACACCGTACCATTTAGTTCCATCGAAGTATTCTACTTTATCTGTATCAGAGTTAAATATAGTTTCACCTATAGAAGGAGTTGACATAGCGTTTCTTTCTGCAAAAGTCATGACAGGTAGTTGTGTAGCTAAAGTTGAATCTCCTAAATTAAATAATTCAGGGTTTGTTATTTTTGTGTTAGCCATGTTTTGTTTTTATATAATTTTATTTACTTATAAATTAAATTATTCATTTGCGTTACTAAGGTTCTACATAAACTCTAGCCAATACCCACTGTCCGCTTTCTTCGTCCCAGTTATATATATTTCCATCTGTTGGATGCGCAACCGGTGCCTCCCAAGTGCAATTATCTTCATTAAGCGTCCAACTAGCGTAGTGCTTAGGTGGTATAAACGCGTCTCTATTGCTGTCGTATGTATATCCTACTCCTGCATAATTTTTTCTTATATTGCCGTTGTAAGAAGTTTGTTTCCAAATTTCACTTCCAAACAATTTAACTAAAAAGTCAATTCCTTTTTGCTCTTTTTCGATGCCGTTTTCTATTAAAACGTTGTTATTTACCGTAACAACTTGTGTTACTATATTGTTTGAATCTAGTTTTGCAAAATGTGCCATATTATACAGTGTATGAGCCAGAGCCCGTAAATTTTAGTATCGTGTATCCTGGTACTGAAGTTGTATCTACAGCTGGCGAACCTGTAACAGTACCGCTATAGTCAGAACTAGCTATTTTAAATATTACTACTCCGCTTCCACCACGACCTCCTGTTCCAGCATTGTTCCAACAGTTTCTAGCTCCACCGCCACCGCCTAATCCATCAGTTCCGTTTTGAGGAGAGGTTAAACCTGTGCTTGCGTTTATTGACGCGTTTCCACCGCCACCCAATCCGCCTTTAGGTGTTAAATTAGCGCCTGAACCACTTTGACCGCCCGGAGGGTTACCAAAGTAATACCCTGCTCCACCGCCGCCACCTGCGTAATATGTCGCCGTGCCTGTGATAGATGATGATAGTCCATCCCCACCGTCTGCACCCCCACCAACGTTAGGGTTTGCATCGAAACCAGTTTGACCAGCGCCTCCACCGCCGCCTCCTGTACCAGTTGCTCCATCTCCAGCGTCAGTAACTTGTTCTCCAGTGAATCCAACTCCTAAACCACCTGTACCCGATGTTTTTCCACCACCTCCAGAACCGCCGTTTGCACCAGATAAGGAACCATCACCACTAGCACCACCGCCTCCACCTGAGCAGGTTAGCGTTCCGCTTTTTACATGCGTTACTATTGTGTCACCTCCGCTTCCAGCTAACTGCGTTGTATATGAATTTGGCCCAGCTGTACCGCCATTACCGATAGTAATAGTAATCTCAGTACCTATATCTAAAGCGCCACTTGTAGCAGTATAATATCCTCCAGCGCCACCACCTCCGCCGCCATTAGAGTTAAGAGCGCCGCCGCCGCCGCCGCCACCACCCGCGACTGCTAGGTATTCAAAAGAGTAGGGTGCTGCTGATACACTAGCTGCAAAATACTTCCACTGAGTTCCGTTGTAATGGGTTAATGTGCTAGCAGAGCTATCTACAGTTTCTTCAGTATCATTTCTAAGCATACCCTGTATAGCGTCAACTCCAGCGGGTTGGTTACTATTCGTACCACTTGGTAATTTTAATCCTTGTGTTGTATTTGTTTTATTAAAACCCGTTACAGGTGTTGTTACTCTAGTTCCATTAAACGTATCTGCAGGTATTGCTGGAGCTGTAAAGGTTATAGTGCCTGTACCTACAGTTGTGAAACTAAGTATAGTGTCTGTGCCGTCTGTTGTTTCTGTTGGTGTTATTCCAGTTGTTGTATAGCTAGCTACGTCAGATGTAGTATATCTAAGTATGACAACTCCAGAACCACCGTCTCCTCCAGCAAAACCAGCTGTTGAAAAAAAACTCGAACCACCACCACCACCGCCTCCGGTGTTTGCAGTAGCATTGCCACCAGCAGCTCCTCCAGAAGAAGATGGTTGAATAGCTGCGTTTCCGCCTCCTCCAGAACCCCCTGTTCCAGAAGTGTATCCAGTAATATCTCCGTGTACACCACCACCACCACCGCCTGCGTAGTAAGTAGAAGTTCCTGTTATATTATTTTGCAATCCATTGCCTCCATTTCCAGAGGTAAGTGTTCCTGTATTAGCATCTCCTCCAACAGCACCAGCACCACCTCCACCTCCAGTACCATAAAAACCGCCTGACCCAGAGGTGTATAGACCTAGTCCACCATTGTTTCCTTGACCTGAAGTACCCAAGCCTCCATTTCCATTATCAGCAAAAGCTGCTCCTCCACCTCCGGAGCCACCGTCGGCTCCTTCAGGACCAAAAGCGTGACCTCCAGCTCCACCCCCAATTGACGTAATAGAATTAAATATAGAATTAGATCCATTAGCCGCAGAACTAGAGTAAGACGGTGTACCTGCGCCGCCAGCACCAATAGTTACAGTATATTGAGTGTTCTCTGTTAAAGAAGTACTAGTACCAGTCGAATAACCTCCAGCTCCTCCACCACCCAGATGACCACCACCTCCACCAGCAACTACTAGATAATCTATATTGAAATTTGCCATATTATGCGAATATTATTGTTCCTGTTCCTGAAAGAAATTTTTCTATTTTAAAACCAGGTACAGTTGTAGAATCTACTGAGCTTGTTAATGAACCTGTCTTTGTCGTTGAATAAGCGCCTGGGTATCTAAGTATGACAACTCCAGAACCACCGCTTCCGCCATTAGTGTGTGCGCTGCCTGAGTAACTTCCGCCTCCACCACCGCTACCAGTGTTAGCAGTTCCTGGAGATCCAGCCGCTCTAGCGTTTGCATTACCACCTACTCCGCTTCCTCCAGAACCTACATTATTGCTATTAAAAGATCCACCTCCACCTCCACCTGCATAAAATGTTGCTGTGCTTGTTATTGAGTTTTGAACACCAGTTCCTCCGTTACCACCTGTACTAGATGTTCCATTAGATCCAGCAGTTCCAGCGCCACCTCCTCCTCCAGCTCCGTAAGCTGAAGATGCCGAAGTACTAGCTCCTCCTGCATTACCAAGACCAGGCGGTGTTGCGGTAGAAGACCCTCCATTATAGACCGTTGAGCTATTTACACCTGAACCTCCACCTGATCCTCCTGAAGCTCCAGGAGAATAAGTACTGCTGTTACCTGTTCCGCCATAGCCACCTCCTAAAGTTGTGTCTATAAAAACACTATTACCTCCATTAGCAGCTGAAACTCCAGAAACACCTGCATTACCGCCGTCTCCTACTGTAACAGTATAACCTGAACCTCCAGCCGTTAGGGTTTGAGCTGTTTTATATAAGTACTCTCCAGCACCACCACCACCACCACTAGCGCCTGCAGTTGTAAATGCCGATCTAGCTCCACCACCACCACCAGCGACTACTAAATAGTCAACTGTCAAAGGTGCAACAGCTGTTCCAGCTTCTTCTAAAAACTGCCAACCAGTAGATGTGCAGACTTCAACTTTGTTTTCATCTGTATTCTCTCGGATAGAACCAAGGATAGACGCGTCACAGGTTGGTTGTTGAGCAGTAGTGCCTTTGGCTATAATCAAGCCTCCGGTGTCTTTACTCATATCTACAACGCCAGTTGAAACTTTAGTTAATGCCATTTATTATAGGGTTGGTTTTATGTCTGGAAAACTATCCATTGAAGGCCAATTTCTAAGTTTTTGTCTATATGTTAATACTGCTGAATGGTCTGGATAATCTATTAATGGCACTATCCAATCTGTAGATTTTAGTTGACTATTGCGCCATTGTTTGGCTTGATCTTCAATTTCTTCTGAAGTAATAGGTAAAGGCTCTCTAAAAGTTTTAATTTTTATGGCTCCGTTCTCGTAAACGTATCGCAATAAATCGCCTTCTTGAGGATTTTGAGACCTTTCGCTTTCTGTTAAATTTATAATGGTATATTTCATGTTTTAATTTATTAAAGTAATAACGTTGCTGCTCCGGCATTACCATAAACTTGGTCGGAGATATCGACTAAAGAGGTTCTTATTTCCACCTTACAGCTATCTTCGAATCTAACGTAAGGAGCATCATGAAGAGTTATACTTACAGTGGCAAAAGGCTCTTGGTCGAATTGGTTACAAGGAAGAATAAATCCGCCGTTTGTCGAAGCTGCATTTGTTGCATCTGCCGGAAAATACGAATAATGATTGTTATTAGAATTTAGCCAGGCGCTCGAATAAAACGATTCAGTAGATGCTCTTCCCAAGCTAACGCCTAGCGTCGCTCTCGACATGCCGTAGCTCTCTGTAGAGTGTGAAAGTAAATACTCTTTTCCATCTATGGTGATCCTAAAATCTGTTTGATTGTTTGCGTTACCAACTGGGCCTATGACATTTGATAGTATCCCGCCATTTGGCGCTGAAGTTATATCAACAATAGACGTGTATACGTTGTCAGTCGAAATTAACGCACTATCAAAAACTTGATTGTAGGATGTCCAAAAAGCGGTTGAATTTGCATACAAAACAAGTTCTGGCCTGTTTTTTAGTATTGGGTAGCTCAAGCTGTGAACATACCTAGACATATACGTTGGGTCCGGTAAAGCGCCACCTCCACTACCACCACCTGGAAAAAAATCTGTAAAATTACTCATATATATTTATTTATTTATTTATTACGCTGGTCCAACTACAACCCATCCTGGATCAGAAACCCCTGAATATATTAATTGAAAACTAGCAGTTGCATTATCTAAAGTTAAATCAGCAGCTGTACCCATTATACGTTCACCACTTGCGGCTTGAGCCACCACGTTTGTCGTAAGAGTTGATAGGTTTGATATTTTTATATAATCGCCAGCAGCTGGACTAGATGGTAGCGTTAAAGTAACTGCAGCTGAGCCGTATAACACGTATAAGTGTTGGTTTTGAGTTGTTACAGCTTCTGGAGTTGAATTAGTTTTAACTACAGGAACATCTTTTGTAGATACGTTACCAGTTAAACCATTTACCGTTTGAACAGCAGCTCCAACGTTGTAGTCTGCAGTTGTTTTAGTTTCTACATTAGTTCCTGCGGGTGGAGCATTTCCAGCGCTAAACACTAAGTTAGTTCCAGATATAGAGTATGTGCTTATTTCTTGGTAAACACCATCGATGAATACATCGACAAAACTAGAAGAGCCACCGTTTGGAGTAGCTCCAAGAGCAAAGGTTAAATTAGTTCCATCACCTACAGCATTTTGAGTTGTTATAGTTGCGCTAGCCGCTGTCGGCGTTGCCCACTGGCCGTCACCTCTTAAGAAGGTTGTTGACGTTCCGCTATCGGGAACTATACCTATATTTGAACCTCCATTATAAACACCTAAAGATATAGAAGTTGATCCGGTCAGCGTGGAAATATCCAGAGGATTTCCGGTTGATGTGTACGTTGTGCCTTGGGTAATGCCAACGATACCGGGTAAACTCCAACTTCCATCTCCTTTTAAAAACGTTGTTGAAGTTCCGCCATCAGGAACTACACCTATGTTAAAACCTCCGTTGTAAATTGCTGAGCTTATGGTAACAGCTCCAGATGTTGGAGATATAGATAATGGCAAACCTGTTGAGTTGAACGGTGTACCTCCATCCACGCTTGTAACACCGCTTTCTGGTAAAGTTACCCAGTCTCCTGTTCCACCGTCTAAATACTTGCCAGCAGCGGCGTTAGTTCCTAAACCTAGAACTAATTCTGGTGTTGATGTTGGGTTTGTTACTGTTGTAGTTATACCAGGATATGCAGTAGATACCGTGCTAAAATTAGTTACAGAACCTACACCCGCAACTGCCCAAGTTCCATCTTCTTTTAAAAACGTTCCTGTTGGCGCTGATGTAGCGTCTGGCACATAACCAGGTGTTGTTCCGGTAAAAAGCTTAGCTGTAACAGCTCCAGAAGATACATTTAATCCATTGTTTCCAGTTGGAAAATTAGCGACACCTAAAACAGTATCCGTAGCCACATCAACTTGTTTATTTACCTCAGTATAATCTCCTACATCAACAGGATTATCTTGGTTGGATATTATTAAATCTCCGACTGCTAAAGGTATTGGCCAAAGACCTCCATAATCACCAGCTACATTAACTACATAAGTAAAACCCTGTAGTATGTTAGGTCCAAACGGTGGAGCTGTTGTTGCATCGTAAGATCCTTCAAAAATAAGTTGTCCACTGACTACGTTATCTACGTAAGCTTTAGTAGCTGCATCTTGATTGTCTGTTGGGTTTATTACATTAGTTATTTTATTGGTAGACATGTTAAGTATTCCAGCTATTGAAATACTCGAAACACCACTGTTGTAAGCAGTAGGAATGTTCGAATAACTTCCATCTAACGCATTTCTAACAACACCAGCATTAGTTCCAGTAGCTGTTATAACTTGGTTATTTACATTAGTAACGTTGAGTACAACAACGCCAGGCCCTCCAACAGGAGTGCTATCTACAGTAAGTGTTCCACCGACTGTTATATTTGTTGGATTATTTGTAGTATCTGTAAACGTAAGCACGGTAGCTGTGCTGCTGACTAAAGTCCCTGTTACGTCAAAAGCAAGCGAATTTGTTTCAGAAACTAAAGAATCGGTTAACGATGATGTAGTATCAAACTTAGGTAGTTTATTAACTGTTCCAGAGCCCGTTACTCCTTGAGCTACACCTGCTATTGTTATTTCAGTAGCTGAAGTTTGTGTTAATGTTATACCAGTTCCTTCTGTTAAGTTAACAACAGAGTTATCAGCGCCTGATCCAGAGGTTAGATTCAAAGGAACGCTAGTTCCTGATTTAACTCCGGCGTTTAAGTCATAAGTATCACCAGCTGGCACTGTAAAAGTAACCTCGTCATTTGTTTGAGCTATAGTAACTCCAGAACCTATTAATTTTACAGAAGAATTATCTGCTGGAGTACCAACCAAGTTCAACAACACGTCAGAACCACTTGTTGAAGATCCAAAGTCGTAAGTTGTATTTGTATCTGTACTATTTAAAGTTATTTCAGTGTCACTAGTTCTAACTACATTTACATTCGTTCCGCCTGTAATTTTTACTGGCGTTGTTACGGCTAGCGAATCAGTTAAATTAATTGGTACACTACTTCCATCTTGAGCTCCAGCGGCTAAAGTATAGGTAACACTACTATCTTCACCTGTTTTCCATAAAGTAGCTGTTCCAGTTGAAGATAATATTTGACCAGCTGTACCTTTTGATCCCGTACTGTCTACAAAAAACCCATCGACTTTTAACCCTGTTGTAGAAACACCTCCAGATCCAACAGAAAGATATGTATCTGTAAATGGAGTAGCAGCATTGAGTTGTGTTAATATAGAATCTCCTATAGCAACGTTATTAGTCCATAAAGGAATTTTATTAGTTGTACCTGCTCCTGTTATGGTACCAGTTGTTGGGGTTGTCCACACGGCTGGTGCTCCAACTCCACTACTTGTCAACACCTGACCAGGCGTACCGGGCAAAGAGTTTAAGTCAACGTGGCTTAATATATTTATATTTGTGGTTTCAATGTCATTAACATATAACATGTTCCACTTCAAGCTTGAGCTACCTAAACTTCTAGTATTTGAAACGCTTGGAATTATAGATCTGTCTAATATAGACAAAACATTTGTTCCTGAGCTATCTAATAAAGGACCATCTGTAACTGTAAAATTACTAGACCACATTACCATTCTATTTACAGTACCATTACCGGTTATAGAAGAAGTGTTGTCTATTTTTTGCCAAATACCTCCAGCTCCTGTTGTACCAACGAATATAGCCCAGTCACCAACTTGCCAATCTGTGTTACCATCTAATACGGTGTTACCAGCAGTACCGACTATATAGAAAGTACTATTAACTCCAAAGCTTGAGCTAAGTCCAGGACTATTTGTGCTAGCGTTCCAAAGACCTTGATAAGTTAGACCAGCTGTATAGTTACCCCAAACTAATCTTCCATTGGTATCAGACAATAATATCTGATTTAAGGTTCCTTGTGTTCCGTTAGCGTCTTGCGCTATGCCGCTAAATTTAGTTGTTGATGTTAGATCTATTAAGTTGCTTCCGCTACCTAATGTCACTGTTCCTGGTGCTACTAGATTTCCAGTAGTAGACAGATTCCCACTAACTGTTATACCGGTTCCGTTTGGATATACGTCTTGAGACATTATGGAACCAGTTAGCTTTGCTCCGGATTCATTAAATACAGCTATTTGAAAATCAGAAGCAGCTGGATTAATCACACCTTCTCCTCCTTGAATAAAAGAGCTAAGTTGGTCTAAGGTAAAATTCTTAGTTATGTTTTTTTGTTTACCACCAACAAGAGCCGTTGAGGTTCCGATAAGCATATCAGAACCTTGCAACGATGTTTCCTCTGGATAACTGTATATTATTGACATATTATTACGTTTGTTTTATTTTTATTTTTATTGCGATTATTAGCAATTTTGAACTTGCGAAATCACACCGTTAGCACCTACTGTGAATTTTTTATTTGCTGCTAATTCAAGTCTGTATTTTCCTGGATCTGCAAAAACTTCTCCAAATTGGCCAGCGTACAATATTTCGCCATTAAAAGGGTTGGGCGAACTTCCAGTTTTCCAATTAAACTGTACGTCGGGGCTTTGAGTGCATGGGTCTAAAAGTGGATCGTTTAATGGTCCTGTTGACATCACTTCAATTAAGCCGCACTGAATTGTTGTTATGGCACTTACAATACCACCACTTCCGACTTGTACTATAGAGGATTCGCCGGATACTGATTCTGATTGCTTATAAAAACCAGCTGGCACTCCACCGGAAGTTATATCATTGAAAATATAGATAGTATCTCCAACATTAATTATTCCAGCTGCTCCAGTTTTATACCAAGTGGAGGTATTCGCGGCAAGCGGGCATGTGTCACCTGCTGTGTTGGCTCTAGCTGAAGTTACTACCGGCTGTAAAGCAGCTACAGATCCTGTTATTAGATATGTTATACTGTTGCTTGGACTACCAACCGGAGGAATCACTATCGTATTAGAAGGAGTGTAAGTAACTCCTAAAGGTGAAGTTATATAGTAGCCTGGGTTAGGACCTGTAACCGTAGCGGTATATACTACTGAATCTCCTACGTTTGAAGTTGCTACAGAGCCAGGTATTGAAGTACCTCCGTTTATACTATATGACAAGCTTGAACTGTACGCATTTCGTGGTAGCGGATAGTTACTATCTTCAAAAGCCGTTACTGAGTTTTGCACCGGGCAAACAGCCGCGTTGCTTACTACTCCACTTGCATTAAGCTGTATAGTTCCTGGCTGTCCAGCAGCTGCGTTACCTCCTGCTCCCACTTGAGCTCTATAGAAGTTAGGACTTAATTGAGTTGAGCCTAATTGAGTTAACCAAACAACGTCACCATTTTCTGCAAACTGAGCTGAGTTTGTACCTGCTTTTTGCAGCCAAACACCTGTTTGAGTATTAAGACCGCAGGCAGCTGATGCACTTGCGGCTCCAGTAGGAGACACAGTAAGTTGGTTAAGTCTATTTGTTATTTGACCGGTTTGCGTTACTCCAACTTGATTTGTTGGGTCACCAGACGTTAAGGTAAACTGACCGTTAAGGTTTACGTTTGTTCCAGAATACGTAGTCGTTATTCCGCCGCTTATTGCTTGAAATCCTGCGTCTAAAGTTGGATCAGCTAAATAAAGTTTAATTACAGTATTGTTTTCAAAATCAATGTTATTATATTGAGTTACCGTAGTACCTAGGTTTATAGGTATAGGAGCGGATTCAACACCTGTGCTTGGAGGCGTTACAGTATAAGTCATACCTGCATAAGTATAACCAACTGGATTAGTTGAACAATCTGTAGGTGTCGCAGATGTTTGAACACATTCTATATTTTTTGCAAAAGTGCTAAACTGAAATGATGGCGCTGCTGCAATAGCTGATGTTGTGCTTGCTATAGTTTGACTTAATATAACGTTAGCTGGAGCAGAGTCTCCTAATGTACCTGTTATTCCAGATATAATCTTACCACTGAAAGTACCTTCTGAAACTGAACTAATCACCGTATCGTTATTTGAGCCAGCTACATTTGAGTAAGTCGTTACTATGTTGTATGTATCACTAAACTTACCAGATATAGTTTGCGTAAGCGGAGCTGTTCCGCCGTTGAAGCTCACACCGCTTGGGTTCGAGTTTAATATCAAGTAATCAGTCGCATACGCTCCGCCTGTGTTGCTGTCAGTTACATTATATTGTAATGTGTATAATTTTTCTCTAACAGTACCTGTTACTGTACAAGTAACCGGAGTTGAGCCATTTAATGTTCCAGATGCTGGCGAGTAGGTATAAACTGGGTTTATAATCTCCCATTGGTTTGCATTTTGACCTGCAACTAAAGAAACTGCTACACCAAAGTTAGAAGACGTGAAAGAAGTTCCGCAAGTTCCAGATATTGTATTAGTTGTAGATGTTATCTCGTAATTTGTATTCTCAACAGCTCCATCTTCTATGTCCAGTCCATTTACTATTGTTAAGTTAGCTGTACATGTCCCAGGATCAATAGCGGCTACAGTACCAGATATTGTTGTTGTAACCGTGCCTGTGTTATCAAATACCCCGCTAGCGTTATTTATAGTTGGCCCTGATGTAAATTCATATCCTGAGTTAGGCGTTACTGTTGTGACAAAGTCATAGGCTGATCCTTCGGCTCCGGTTCTAGTTGCTCCAACTTGATCTTCGCCTAATGTATACTGAGTTCCAACTATGCTGTTACTTATGGCTAGAGTTTTTGTAAACTGAGTGATACCAGCTCCTATTAAATATAATGTGTTACCATCTTTTGTAACTATAGCATCATATTCGGCTTGAGTTAAGGTTATAACTTGAAATACAGTTGGTATGCTTGGATAAATATCTGTATTGTTCTTAACTACAAACGGGTTGCTGACTGTAGTGTTTATAGTGTCTTGAACTAACGTTAGTGCCGATGTTGGTATTGTACCCAGCGTGGTAGACTTAACGTCTCCGGTGCTTACATCTTCAAATAACATGAAGTCATTGGCTGTAGCAACCTCAGGGTTTTCACCTAGTCTTATAAAGTTGTTAATACCAGTGTAGTCAACACCTATGGTTGGGTTTGCTTGTGCTGTTCCTGATTCAATTGTTAAACCAGTTCCTGCGTTTACAATGGTTACGCCTCCGGTTCCGCCAGATGACGAAATAGTTACGTTACCTGTGTTAGCGCTTAAGGTTATATTGCTACCAGCTGTTAATCTTGTCACCCCTGTGTTTGTAATCTCTACATCACCAGTTGTTTGGTTCACAGATATACCAGTTCCTTGGGTTATACTCTCTACTCCGCCAGAATCTCCATCGATTTGCACAGTGACAGAGCCATCGGGTGCTGAACTAGCTACTACACCAGCGCCTCTGAAGTTAATACTAGATATATCGTCAGTAATTTGAGTGTTCTGGTTGAAGGCATATATACCAGCAGACACTGTAGGTGTTACCCACCTGTTGTCACCACGCAAGAAAGTGTTAGTAGAGGGAGTTCCAAGCGCTGTTAGTCCTATAGTAATAGTACCTGAGGAGGTAATCGGACCTCCGACAGCTGACAAGAACGCGTCGGTTGCTATCTGAACTGAGTTTACTGTACCTGCAGAAGCAATTTCACCTACCAGTGAAGCCACACTACTTATAGTAAAGCTCTTAGTTGCGTTATCACTACCTACATCTGTACCTATTAATAGGTCATCTGCAGCTGGTTGGACTGTTGGGTAAGAATAAATTATCGACATGTGTTATGTGTTATGTTGTGTATACTAGCGTTTCGCCTATATACATGCTTGTGATCGGTTCAGAGCCGACATGAACAGCACTTATTGTTGTTTCACCTATTATCGCGGCCATATTGCTTGTTTTACTAGTTTTGTATACTCTATATACTCACACGTTTTACATGCTATTTACCAATCTTACAAACTGAATACGATGAAGCCAGAAAAAGGTGACAACAGCCTGTTACTAAGGTAACCTTAATAGGCTAATGTCACTATTTTATGCTATTATAGGGAAGTAAAGTGCTATACCCCTATATGCTTGACTATCAGCCATTTACAAAATGGTTTTCATTTACCCCACCGCCCCCTGTTTTTTAGGGTTTGTGTGAAATGTTTTAGCTTTTTGTTACGTTTAGCCCCTATATATTCAGGGTTTACATGCTATAAACTAAAACTATTCTGTTATATAACATATTTGTTATAAATATCGTTTCACTATGACACCTTGTCATGATTATATATACGCTATGACATATTGTCACTGCGCTATACTATCATATCTTTTTCACTACATAAATATTTCTACACTTCTTTACAAACTAAATACGATGCTTAATGGATAATATATACGTAAGCAAACAACGAAGTTCTTACGTCTAATATCACTACAATGACTATACAAAACTTAGCAAAGCAAGAATTAGCGAAAATGAATGAAAACTATTACGGCAGTGAAATGCAAATTAAAAACGAAATAGTTATAATGAAAGCTAGTAAGATAGAAATGCTTTACAATGAAAGTATAGAAGAATGGCTTTACAAAGTAAGTACGAGTGTAAATGGATAATATAGTAAATAAGTAAAATATGAATGCAATAGAATTTGTAAAAGAAATGGATCGTCTAGCAGAAGTACACTTCGGTGAGTTCGGTTATGACACGTGTAGCAGCGAAGAAAAGAAAGCAGTAATAAAATTACTACTACACAATACAAAGTAAATACGATCCTTAATGGATAATAGAATAAAGTTTAACTGATGAGGCTTTAATAGCCGAAACTGGCGACAACGATGGACGAATACCAACTCTATCGCCGGTCTTAAACAAAAATGAGAGTTTTATAGAATTAGTTGCCTCTCTTCAATATTAACTAATGAATGCGTAAATGGTTTATGCGAGTTCGATTCTCGCTACGCAACTAAAAATAAAAATATGAATGAATTATATCAAGAATTACAGTTGATAGATGAGTTTGAAGCAAACTTCAACCCGACTAATCAAAGCAAAAAGCGTAAATTAGAAATATTAGGTGAGTTAAAAACAAACCTCAGCGCTAATAAAGCATGTGAACTATTAAGAGAGTACAATGAGCTGTAGTTATTGCAATGAACCTTTAAACGAAGATGAAATAAAATATTTCAACGTTGTAGTACAAGAAATGCCATTATGCACCCAATGCATATTAACAGATTGGGAATTAATATAAGTAAAATAATATGAATAACATATACGACAAAAAGTTTGAACTGTACTTAGTTAAAAAAGGTTTTAACTTAGATACAATTAGCTTACAAGAATGCTTAACACAAATGAAATTATGGAAAAAGAATACCGTAGACGCATAGCGTACTTATCAACAAGAAGTAGATTTTGCTTAACAAGTAGAAAGCAATTAATACAATTACGAACTGAATTAAAAACATTACTATGCAAATAGAAATTGACACAACAGACTTACAAAATACATTAGAGCAATTGTATGATCGCAAAGTAAAACTAATTGCGTACGCGACCGCCGATGGATTAGACACACTAGTTCTTGAAGGACACGAGGAAGATCTATTTAACTTCTACTTAGAATCATTTAATCCATTTCCTGAATGGACAGAAACAGACGTGGTAAGATCAGAGTTCTTTGCTCACATCCTTACAAAGTAAATACGAATACAAACGGATAATATAATAAACAATAAAAATATGGATTTATCAAGATCATTAGAAAACAGAAAGCTAAGAAGTTTACAACAAGAATTTAACGACGAAGCGTGGTCAGACTTTCACGACAAAAACATAAATACACAAGATGAGTTTTATGATTACATTCATCAGTGGATTGACAATGCAGTGATATACTATAGCGAATGTGATGCTATACTAGAAGGAAATAGCGAGTATAACTACAACGAGCATGAATTATGGGGTAGACCCGAAAACGTATCTCAAGCTGCATACGCTTGCTTGTATGACTACTTGATGGATCATACAGATTTAGTTTCTTGGTGTGACATGGAAGATGCTTTGATCGAAGCGGAGTTAAATGAAATCGAAGGACAATGATAATGAAAAACGAAGACATAATTGCACTATATAATATACAACTAGAGATAGAAGCAGAAGAATACCACACACAGCAACAATACGAATTACTAAATAGATAAATATGACAATGACAGAATTAAAACAGTACATGATTGAAAATAAACGAGTTAAAGTAGCTCAATGGAATAAAGAACGTGCAGGAAACTACTGTGGACCGTTTACAGCTAAAGAATTTAATCAATCAATGGCTATTGAAAAAGTCAAATCAAGAACACGCAGAACTCATTCAAAAGGTAACTTGTGGAGTTTTAATAACACAAAAGACAGAGAGCGATTTACAAAGTAAATACGAGTTTAATTGGATAATATAATAAAATAATAAGATATGCAAATAGAAAGAAATAAGTTTAATGAAATGATAGTAAAAGATGTAATGAATGGAAACTTTCCTGCATACCACAACAGCAAAAACGGTATTGACTGCTGGAGTTTGTACAAAGGTCTAAAAGATCCTTACAACCACAACCAAAAAGATCCTAGAGTTACTATCGTGCTACACAGGCCTCACAGCTCTACGTACAGAACATTGTCTTGTGACTACCGTGAAGTAGCTGAGTACATCACAAACCACGAATATAACTTCGAATCTTTCATTCAAAGCGATAACAAACTAGCAGACTACTTGTCAAGTGATGATGGCAAATGGGGTAGACAAGATGAATTTTAACATGGGTAAGCTTACAATAATATACAAGGGTAAAACGTACGAATACTTGATTAACACGCAAGTAGTTGATAAACAAATAGATAAAACAATTGAAGATATACTAAAATGGTTCCCAAAAGACTCTACAATAGATTTCAAACAAATACACTAATACAAACTAACAAAAGGGCGTGAAACGGTTAGTCATACTAGGAACTCAGGGAGGAGATACGGTGTGAAACGCAGGTTCGACTCCTGCCACGTCCACTAAAATACGTTACAAACTAAATACGAATACAATAGGATAATATAATAAAATAACAATATGACAACACTAGAAAAATTTCAAGAATTAGCAAAGATTAACTTTGTTCAATCGCCTTCAGATGCAGACGTAGAGCTTGGCGAATTACAAACAGCAGACGGGTATGAGCTGTTTTATATAACTCAAGATGTTCAAAATCTAAACTATGAAAATGAAGTTTTCTACTACAAACCAGAATTTGATTCTATTATGGATGAGATAAAAAACGCTACAGTATTTAAGCCAAGTGAAAGTACTACAAATGTATGCGTGTATGATATTGAAGACTGGTTTGATGAGTATTATATGCTTGATTATATCCAAGATAATATGGATGAAGATGAATTTGAAGCATTTACTAATGAATAAACCTTGGAGATTGTACTTAATTGATAATAAAAGCTTAACAGAAATAAGCAAGATGCTTAATATAACTAAATCAAAACTTAAAAACGAATACGGATTAAAATGAATAAACTAAAAAAAGTAAACAAAACAAGACTAAAGCTAAATGGTAAAAGCTACAAAGGGTACTTATTAGGCGATTTACCGCCATCATTTGGCTACATCAGCTATGACTATGTAAATGAGTTTGACGAAGTAGAGAAGATACCAGGTATAAAATCTTGGTTTAATTACAAAGGATTAACTTATGTATAGATTTATATTTCAAATGTACGAAGCAAAAGAAATATCATTTAAAGCAGCAACAAAATTATTAGAAAAATATGAACAAACAAGAAATACACGAAAGAGCAGTAAATAAAGCTGAATCACAGCTAAGTTTTATACAAGTTGAATTAAAAGCGCTCGAATCAGACACACCTTGCTCTGCTTATACTAGAGAAATGATTGATGGACAAATATCTTTTAAATTAAAAGAAACTGACACGTGGCTTCATATTTTAGACTGCTTAAAACTAATAGAAACACAAACATTAAACGCACAATAAATATGACAGAATTAGAAGTTACAAATTTAGACAGAGTAAACAACATCAAAGCTCTAAAGACTATTGATGACAAAGTAAACTATGTTTACAATGCCTATGATATAGGCATGGACAGAATGGATGAAGTACGTGAATATTTTAAAATGAATTACGATGGCAGGAAATAAATATAATCCACCTCCTAGGCCACATAAACCGATGAGCTATACGTTACAATATGCTAACGCACATGGTGTCTTAGAAACGCTCCAAGGTACTGCTAGACAAATAATAATGCACATCTTAAACCAGCAAACAATAAAGTAATACAAACTAAATACGAGTATTAAAGGATAATATATATGACAGACAAAGAGATGGATGATCTATCGGTGAGGATAGCTACAAAAGTTATAAAAGCTATATTCAATGTTTCTTCAGAAGTGCACTTGGTTTTTGATAATCATCAACAAAAATCAGACTACATGATTAACAGCGAAGCAGACTTAGACAAGCAGACTATAGAACTAGAATTAGTTAGATTAAATAGTTTACTAGAAAGATACGAACAAGAAGAGGCTTACGAAAAAGCTCAAATAATAAAAAGAAAAATAGAAATACTAAATAATAAATATGATAAACTCGATTAAACAAGGTAAATTTGCAATGCTTGCATTCGCTCAACAAAAAAAAGCTATCAACTGGAATCAAACTATGTTCCTACAGCCAAAGCTTGATGGCGTACGCTGCATCTTTACAAAGCAAGGCGCTTACAGTCGTAGCGGCAAAAAGTTCAAAAACGTTCAGCACTTACGTCGCGAGCTAAAACCTTTCTTTGCTGCGCATCCTACGGTTGTGCTTGATGGCGAGTTGTACAATCACGACTTCAAAGATAACTTTAATAAGATTATATCTATCGTACGCACTCAACACGCTACTAAAGATCAAACTCTTATTCAGTTCCACTGCTACGATTACGTTCAAACAACTAATAACCACTCATTTGACTGGCGTAACAGCCGTATATTGCAAGCTATCAAAGCTTACGGCTTAAACTATACTAAACCAGTAGCAACTATCAAAGTCTCTAACATGGGCTTAGCTGTTATCAACAACAATAAAAACCTAAAAGCCGGCTACGAAGGTTCTATATTACGTACAAATTTACCTTATGAAAACAAACGATCAAACAACTTACTTAAATTCAAAGCCTTCGAAGACACAGAAGCTACAATCACAGGATATGTTGAAGGTAAAGGCAAAAGAAGCGGCACAATTGGCAAGTTCTTGGCTGTTGATAGCAACGGTGTTACTTTCGGCATGCCTGTTATGGCAAAGTACGATATAATGCGTGACATGCTTGCTAACGCTGATTCTTATATCGGCAAAATAGCTACATTTACTTTCTTTCAACGTACACCAGCAGGTTCTTATCGCCACCCACTATTTAAAGCTATCAGAAATTATGAATAAAATTAAAACACTATTATTATTATTGTTACTTCAATCTTGTTACATAGAAGATATACTCGAGCAAGATGTTTATGTGATACCAGAAACAATGTGCGATTGTGTCTATTACGACACTGAGTTATATAGATGGCAGAAGATAAAACTTAGACCTGGACAGCAATCGTTTGGCTGGTTATCTTATTCAAGAAAAGATTACTGCGAGCAGGTTATGCAAGGTTATTTAATAAATTGTAATTAAAAAATATGAGTATAAAGATATACAAACACACTACAGACACTAATTTGTTTAATTTAAACGCAAAACGTAAAAGAAAAAATGACAATAAAAATAGGAAATCACAAAATACTGTGCACAAGAAAAAGAGATCATAAGTCGTATCTTTGGGAAACAATATATAGTCTAAGAGAAGAAATTATAGACGACGTGTTAACAGCCGTAAGAAACGACAAACCACTTGATGAACCTGAATTAAAAAGAAAAGCTTTATTAATCAAAAAATATAGCCGGAGGCTAAAAACCATTTCACTTTGAATGTGACAATAGGCTACTAATTATTAAAGAGTAACAGGCTAATGTCACACAGAAAAATAGAGCATTTAAACGATAACCGTATTATCTATAGAAGACTTCCAGTCTCTGATAAACCCAGTCATTCGTTTGATTGGGGCTATTTCTACGAAGATGGCACGTATGAGTTTTATGATTTATTTAGAAGTAAGGCATTGATTAATACGTATAAATCTCTTAGATGGCACCTAAGGGTTATCTGGTATCTAAATCCGCAGCTTAATTTAGAAGAGTTTAGTAAGCTATCTACATTTATAGCAAACAAGGATAATGGTTTTACAACCTTTACGATGCAGCCAGATAAACTTAAAAACATAATACGAGACATAGAAAAAACAGATTTAGAAGAACCGCCTAACAATAAACTACGTAAGATAATTTTTAAAGACTATACCATGTTAAGCATGGCAGATAAATTAAAGATCGTAGGTAAGTTAATCGGAAAGCAAAGTAATATTAATAGCGAACGTATATATGATAGCATGCTATTGTTAAATCATGAAGGTCATAAAATAACTATTAAATCTTTAGCCAAGATTCTAAACTGCTCAGTCAGAACAGTACACAGAAAAATGAACGATCAACTTAAACAAGAAAAAAATACTTTAAATGAAAAAATATAACGTAAATAATTACGTAAGATACAAAGAAGATGTTAAAGCTTCTCAACCTGATTTAAAAGAGTTTGTAGAGTACTCAAGAAAAGAACTTATAATTAAGTTTCTTCCTCTTGTGGAAAACATAGCTAGAAAGTTTTCAACTACTCAACAAGCATCTGGAGTTATGTCAATCAATGATTTAATACAGGAAGGTTCAGTTGGCTTAGTCAAAGCGGTTGACAGATTAGATTATAGCATGCTAGAAGATTCTGAAGATCAAGAAAAAACGTTAAAATCTTTCTTTTCTAAACGTATTAAAGGAAGCATAAGAAGAGCGGTTGACATAAACCGAGGTGATATACGTATACCGGAGCATAAGATGAACGAGATACGTAAAAACCCTAAAGATAAAAAGATGGTTGAGATATTTTTCAACAGCATATTTTTAAGCATAGATGCAAAGCAATATAACGATGAAGACGATATGGCATATCAAGTGCCTGATAATTCAGAACCATACAACATCGCATTACTTAATTCTTATTTAAAAAGTTTAATGCTTAAACACTTAACGCCAAACCAATATGAAGTCCTTAGATTATCATACGGTCTTGATTGTGACAAGCACTCTGCTAAGGATATAGCTGCTAAACTAAACATAAAAGGTGCTAGCGATTATGTTAGGGTTTCAGAGCTTAAAAAGCAAGCCGTACAAAGCTTAATAGATAATGTAGATCATTCGCAAGTGATTGACTATCTGTAAGTTATATATTAATATAAATGTAAAACCAGTTTTATATATGTGATTATATATATAAGACCAAATACCAAAGTGAACTATGACAATTAACGAAAAGCTCTCAACTATTCAGACAAAGTTTAAATCGAAAAAAAGTAGATTTAACTCATTCGGCAAGTACAACTTCAGATCTGCCGAAGACATTTTAGAAGCAACAAAACCCTATTTATTAGAACTAGGAGTATCTGTAACGATTAATGAATCATTAATCAATAGTCAACCAATGCCTATACTAGAAAGCAAAGCTACGATCTCGGATGGTGAAAACCACATTTCGGCAACAGCTTTAGTTGGTGTTGATTTACTACAGAAAGGTATGCAGACACCTCAACAGTTTGGATCTGCGTCATCTTATGGCAAAAAGTACTCTCTAGGAAACTTATTTCTAATAGATGACACCCAAGATAGCGATGCAAGTAATGACCATTCTAAGTCACCTATGAACTCTTCTCAATTAGCGAAAGCAAAAGAATTCATTAAATCAGGTGGTAAACTAGAAGCTATTAAGGCTAAGTATGTTCTAACCAAGGAGGTGGAACAAGAATTAACAACACTCTAAATGAACACAAAAGAAATTTTAACAAAGTTAAAAGAAGACGAGCATTACTACGGTAAATTTGGAAAGAAATTTCTAAGCAACTCTGACATTTCAACTTTATTAAAAAATCCTTTAGCGTTCGGTATTCCACAAAAAAACAATCCAGCGTTTCTAGTTGGCGGTTATTTTCACACCGCTATACTAGAGCCTGGTAAGCTTAAAAACTTTAAAATAGTTAAATCAAGTTCAAGGAATACTAAAGCGTATAAAGAGATCTCTGATGGAGAATTATGTTTACTTCAGCAAGAAGTAGATCAGATCGAGTTAATGGTTGACAAAATGATGTCTAACCAAGCTTGCAAAGATCTAATAGCAACTGGCGAAGTAGAATATGAGGTTCCAGGAATTAAAGAGATTCACGGTGAGATGTGGAAAGGTAAAGCGGACATTGTTAACCACAGTGAAAGACTTATAATCGATTTGAAGACGACAAGTGATATAGCTAAATTTAGGTATTCAGCGTCAAAATACAACTACGATAGTCAAGCTTACATCTACAATCAATTATTTGGCTATGAAATGCTATTTATAGTAATTGATAAGAACACTCACCAAATAGGTTTATTTGACTGTTCATCTGGATTTTACGAAAAAGGTGAACGAAAAGTGCAAGAAGCTGTAGCTCAATACGAGTTATTTTTTAAAACTAAAGATTTTGATCCAAATCAATTCTTTAAAACCGAAACGTTATAATACAAAGTAAATACGATTTACTATGGATAATAACTATGTAACCAATTAAAACCAATTAAAATGGCAAGAACACAAAAAAGAACATGTACAGTAACAGGAGTTAAAACAAACGCTAACAACTTCTACGCAAACCAAAACCACGTTAAAGCGGTAGACAATATGCGTCGCAACACTAATGCTACTAAAGAGCAATTAACTAGAATGTTTAACCAATTAGCAACATATTAATATGGCATCAATTATTAAAGCTAGTATCAACCTTAATGAAATACCTAAAGATAAGATCTACGTAGGTAAAAAAGGTAAATACTTACCAATTACAATTACTTTAAATGATGAGCTTGATAACTACGGCAATCAAGGTCCTGTAGTTGTTGAGCAAACGAAAGAAGAGCGTGACAATAAGGTACCTAAAGTATATTTAGGTAACGTTAAGGTTGTTTGGAGTAACGGATCTAACGTGGATGCTGCGCCAAGACAAGATAATCAACAAGGTGGAGGGTTTCAAGCTGCACCTGCTCAACAAAAAGTAGAGGATGATTTACCATTTTAATAACAAAGATTACGATGACTGGATCTCAGATTCAGGTGATGGTAATTCAATAGAAGACTAAATGCAGGTAGAAAACATTGAGATCAATGGATTTTTGATTGATAAATTCAATCAATACAGTTTACCAGAAGGAAAAACGCAGGGGATTTGTCCCCTGTGTTCGTCTGATAGACAACCCAAAAATCAAAAGCTTAAATGTGCTTCTTATGATTGGGAACGGGGTCTTGGTACTTGCCACAATTGCCACAATAGCTTTCAACTACATACTTATCAAAGAAAAGGTTCGTCTGAAAAAGTGTATACTAAACCAGATCCTATAAAAGAAGATCCAGTTGGAAGTAAAATAGAGCAGTGGTTTGAAACAAGAGGCATTTCACCTCAAACTCTTAGAGATCTAAGAATAACAGAAGGTCCGGAGTGGATGCCACAAACAGGTAAATCTGAAAACACTATACAGTTTAACTATATAATAGGCGACGAACTTATTAATGTTAAATATAGAGATGGTAGAAAAAACTTTAAGCTATTTAAAGGAGCTGAAAAAATATTCTACAACATCAATAGTGTTGTTGGTTATGATCACTGTATCATAACTGAAGGTGAGATGGATGTGTTAGCTCTACACGAAGCAGGTATGCCAAACAGCGTATCTGTTCCAAATGGTGCTACATTAAACTCTAATAACTTAGAGTATTTAGACAACTGTATAGATTATTTTGATAATAAAGAAAAAATAATACTAGCAGTTGATTCTGATGAAGCGGGTCAAGCGTTGCAACAAGAACTTATACGTAGATTAGGCGCTGAGGTTTGTTATATTGCTACGTTTGAAGACTGTAAAGATGCGAATGAATATCTATTAAAACATGGAAAACAAAAACTGGCAGAGCGTATTGCCGAAGCAAGACCAGTGCCACTCGAAAACGTTACGACCTTTAAAGATGTCGAAGCGGAGGTTACTGACTTTGTTAAAAATGGTTTTAAGCCAGGATTTCAAGTTGGCCTTCAAAATTTTGATGACATATTTTCAACTTACACTGGTCAGTTTATTACTGTCACTGGTATTCCGTCTTCCGGGAAAAGTGATTTTGTCGATCAAATGGTTGTCGGCTATAATGAAAAGTATGGCTGGAAAACGGCGTTTGCTTCGCCTGAAAATGCACCAACATATCTGCACGCACATAAGATAATGCGAAAAGTATGGCAAGGTATGCCATCTGTAGGAGACATTCATGGAGATAAGTGGAATCAAATTGCTAGTCATGTAAACGACAATTTTTTTCACATAGACATGGAGCGCTATACGTTAGAATCTGTATTGCGCAAAGGCGCTGAGCTTGTAAAGCGTAAAGGTATAAAGTGTTTAGTTATAGATCCGTTTAATAAGGTTAGAGATGTTGACTCCAAAACTGAAGACGTAAACAGGTATACAATGGAGTACTTACAGAAAATAGAAATATTTGCTAAAAAGTATGACGTGCTTGTTTTTATTGTAGCGCATCCAACTAAAATGTATAAAGGAGCTGATGGTAAAATCGAAGAACCAACTATGTACAACATTAAAGGTGGCGGTGAATGGTATGATGCTAGTTATCACGGTATACTTGTACATCGCGATTATGAAAATAGGACAGTTAAGGCAAAAGTTCTTAAAGTAAAATTCCAAAACTTAGGTGAGAACGGCGCCGAAGCGCATTTCAAGTGGGAGCCAAAGTCAGGTTGTTTTATACCTCATGAACCTGTAGATATGTCTAACGAACCTATGCCCTGGGAATGAGCGTAGGATCAGCTAAAGCTAAAGAAGCGGCTAAAAGAAAACTACCGGACAACTACAGAGAGTCTAAAGAACAAAGAGAAGCTTATTTATATTGTGCTAAAAATAATATAATAATAAGTCCAGTAGGAATTAAAGACGCTGTAGGCTCTTGGAAAGTTGGTATAAGTCTTCCAGGTAAACATAAAACAGTTCATTTATCTCCAGAAACATGTGATAAGCATAGTATAATGGAGGTAATGTATAACTATTGTATATATTACTATAACAAAAGAAAAAAATGAGAACAAACTTTAAAAATGCAAGAGAAGCTTTTATTTATTTCTACAATGAAATAAACTCTAATGGTGTTGTTTTTGGAGATACAAAAGCTTTGTTTAACGTAGGTTTCACTTTACAAAATCCTAGCCAAAAAAATATAAATGTTTTAAATCCAGATCGTAAGTTTAATTTAGAATATGCAGAAGCTGAGTGGCAATGGTATTTATCAGGAGATCCAAGCATAGATAAGCTTGGCGAAATAAACGGCAGCATTCCTCCTATATGGGAAACTATGGCTGACTCTGATAGAAAAGTTAGATCTAACTACGGTTGGCAATGGGAACGCGAGCATCAACTAGACAAAGTGATTCAAATGTTAAAGGTATACCCTTATACAAGACAAGCGGTTTTAAGCATATACGATGGAAAAGAAATAAGTACTTACAGAAAAGACACCCCTTGTACTTACGCTGTTCAATTTACTATTCTTAATGATAAGCTAGAGATGTCAGTTTTAATGCGATCTAATGATCTTTGGTTTGGCTTTTGCAACGATCAATACTGTTTTGCATCACTGCAAGAATTAGTTGCAGATAGGCTCTCTATTGAAGTTGGAAGCTACTATCACTTTGCCCACAATTTACATTTATACAACAATAAATTAAAAACAAAATGATGTATTATTTATACCACATTCCTGGTAAAAAGATTGGCGTAACAAGTAATCTTAATACAAGGGTAACGCTTATACAAGGTTATAAAGCAGACGAATACGAAGTTCTTGATTCTAGTGATGATATAGATTATATATCAGACAAGGAGATAGAACTTCAAAAGTCTTATGGCTATAAAGTTGATAGACAGAAGTATAACAATTTAATAAAAAAATCTAATAAAATGAAAATAAACGCTACCGAACAAACAACTACTTTTCCTTATCCAATTATTAAGTTAAAAGGTAATTTGATGGATTACTTAGGATTTAAGTGGGAAACTTCTCATGGTGAATTTGAGTTAACCTATGAATCTATAAACTGGATAATGGCAAACGTAAAACCATCCATGTATAACGATCAAAGATCATACATTTACAATAAAGCTTTTTATGAGGCGTTTGTTAGTGAAGCAAACGTAGGTTCAACAAATTATTTTCCATTAATAAGAGAATGGGCTACAGAAAGAGGTTTATATAAAAAAGGTAATCCAAGTACTCAATACGTTAAACTTCAAGAAGAAGCTGGTGAATTAGCTAAGGCCATACTACAAGACGATCAGCCTGAAGTTATCGATGCTATTGGTGATATGGTTGTTGTTTTGACGAATCTAGCTCATTTAAGAGGAGTTACTATAGAAAAATGCATTGAATCAGCTTACAACGAGATAAAAGATCGTAAAGGCTCTATGAAAGGTGGAACATTTGTAAAAGAGACCTTATAATGAAGATAAAAACTAAAGACGAAATAGTATTAGCTGTACTTCATAAGATGGATAATCGCAGTTTAGTAGGTCAAGAAAAGTATGGAGCTACAATGATGCAAGAAATTGTTGGTCAAGAAAAAGATCTCAATAGGTTTTTAATTGATGTACAAGAAGAATTAATGGATGCGTTGTTATACATTGAAGCAGCAAAGCGTTGTTTAGCGGATGAGATAGAAGAATCTATGTTAAGACGCATAAATGTTAATGCTCACGAGATTGTTGAAGGTGGTTCATGTGATGAAAATACAGAAACAATATTAAAGTCACCTTGCAATGCACACGCTTTTGAAGAAAACAACGAACGTATGAAAATAATTGGTCAAAACGGTAATACAGGTGAACACTATGAAGAAGAAAAAACCTTATAAAAGAAAAAGAGGTCCAGTACAATCTAAAAAAGTGGAATATGATGGAATAAGTTTTGCATCTGGTTTAGAGCGTTATATGTATATGGCTCTTAGAAAAGCTAAAATTAAATCAAAGTATGAGGGTGAGACCTTCGTTCTTTTAAACGGTTTTCACTTTGATAATGAGTGCTACGAGCGTCAAGCCAACGGTAAAGGTGATTATACAAATAGAGGCAGTAAAAGAATATTACCTATAAAGTATACACCTGATTTTATTGGCCAAGACTTTATAATAGAAACAAAAGGTAGAGCTAATGAATCTTTTCCAATGAGATGGAAACTATTCAAGCAATTGGTTACTAATCAATTTCCAAGCTATACATTGTACAAACCACAAAACCAAAAAGAATGCGACAGAACAATAGAGCTGATCCTAGAGAAGCAAAAAAACTAGCTAGGAAAAAATATGCTGAACGTCAAATAGATAGATGGGTAAAGTGGACCATGGAAAACAAAGGTTTTATGCTTTATAAAGATTTAATACAAAAACAAGAAGAATTTAATATAGTATGCTATGGTTAATTGGGAGCTAAGTATTGGAACATATCCTGGAATTTTAATAGGGATGAGAAGTTATATAGAAAAAGATTTTACAGAACACGTTTTTTATCTACCCTTCTTTGTAGATATAGCGTTAACAATTCACAAAAAATAAAATATGGGATTATTTGACGAAAGAATAGCTTACAAACCATTTGAATATCCAGAGTACTACACAGAAGGTTGGCTTAAACAAGCTCAAGCTTTTTGGCTGCACACTGAAATACCTATGTCTGGTGACTTAAAAGACTGGAACGAAAAGCTAACAGCAAAAGAAAAACATTTAGTTGGAAATATACTTTTGGGTTTTGCTCAGACAGAATGTGCTGTTTCGGATTACTGGACGCAAAAGGTTGTTGGTTGGTTTCCAAAGCACGAAATACAACAGATGGCTATGATGTTTGGCTCGCAAGAAACAATTCACGCTGTAGCTTATAGTTATTTAAATGAAACACTAGGCTTAGAGGATTATGAAGCGTTTTTACACGAACCTGCAACATCTGAAAGATTTGACAATCTTGTTGCTACTACTGATAATAGCCCCAGGTCTATTGGTCGTTCATTGGCCGTTTTCTCGGCTTTCGCTGAAGGTGTATCATTATATAGTGCTTTTGCTGTATTGTATTCTTTTCAGTTACGTAATTTACTCAAAGGTATTGGCCAGCAAATGAAGTGGTCAGTAAGAGATGAATCTTTACATTCAAAAATGGGTTGTAGACTTTTTAGGCACATGTGTGATGAAGATGATACATTGCTCGATGCGTGTAGAGAAGATGTCTTAGAAGCCGCTAAAACAATGTTAGATGCAGAAGAAAAGTATATTGACAAAATGTTTGAAGCTGGAGATGTCGAAGGTATCAAGTCATACGATCTCAAGCAGTTTATTAGAAAACGACTCAATGAAAAACTACAAGAACTCGGTTACTTCGACCTCGGGCAGTACTTTGCATTTAACCAAGATGGAGCAAAGAATCTTGACTGGTTCTATCATCTTACCGGGGGGCATACTCATACTGATTTTTTTGCTGTTCGTCCGACTGATTATTCCAAAGCGGGTGAAGGAGAAGATTTTGAAGATATTTGGTAATGAGAGAGTGTAATATTTGTAAGAAACGTAAAGAAGATTCTAAATTTAAACACGCTGGTAAGAAAACGTGTGCTAAATGTGAATTTAGATGGAAAAGTAGTTTTTTAAGATTACTTGTTCAAGATAGAAGACTAAGTGCTAAAGAGCGAATCGCTAATAGGCTCGGGTACATGGGAACGGCTTTCATTATGATTTCCCCTTATTTACTTTCCTATGGCAATATAGGCGCTACAACTTATATAATAGGTGGTATAATATCAACACCACAGGTTTGGGTTGCAAAGCAATGGAATTTAGTGGCTGTAAATTTAAACGTAATGATAGGATATTTAATTTATTTAATAAGCAACACATGAGCGCAGTTTTAGAAGAATACGTAAGAAAAACTTACCCAAAAAGATTTGAAAACAAAAAAGTAATAATCACGGAAAATGATGCTTGTTATATGGTAACACATCACATTGATGCTAGTCCAATTATATTAGGTAAAAATCAATGGAAAACATATTAATATGAAAGAAAAGAATTTAATTGAAATGCAAAACAAAGTTGGTGCATTAACAAGAGTTATGCAGCAAGTTATGAACGAATTAGGCAACTTGAAAGAGTTATCTATTGGTACTTTAGAAGTATTAAAAAAAATGCCTAAGTACCAAAAAGCTGTTGATGAATTAAAAGCAGAAATGGAAGAAGCAAACAAAATTAAAAAAGGATCTAAAAAACTAGAATTAGATGAAAAATAAAATAACACTATTACTTTTATTTATAGTAACAACAGCTAGCGCTCAATTAGAGAGATTCGAAGGTTTTTGGCATTCCGAAGGAACTACTTACGATACTGTAATAACACACGATGACAGAAATGATTTTCTACGCATAAATACATTTAGTTTTAAAGACAATACTTTAGTTGCTGAATCTATAAAATCTATTTATGAAAACGAAATTACAACAATTGCTGTGTCAGAAGACGGTTGGAATTTATTAGTTAAATACACAATTGTTAATGACACCATAATGAAGGCAGCTTTAACAGGAAGTGCAACAATTACCTTAACATATATAAAACTAAAAGATTAATGTGGAACAATGAGTGGATCAAAGGACAAGATTACCCAGAATGGGGAGAAACAGACGTATACAAAAAGACTATATCCGGGGGATATTTACTTGACAGTGAATCCCCAAGAGACGCATACAGAAGAGTCTGCTCAACGGTGGCTAGACGATTGGGCAGACCAGAGCTTGAGGAAACTTTCTTCAACTACATTTGGAAAGGATGGCTCTGCCTCGCCAGTCCCGTTCTTAGCAATACTGGTACCGACCGTGGTCTTCCTATTAGCTGTTTCGGTATTGATGTGGCTGACAGTATAAACGATATTGGTAAGAAGAATTTAGAAATGATGTTGCTAGCTAAACACGGCGGCGGAGTTGGTATAGGTATTAATCAAATAAGAGCAAGTGGAAAAAAGATTACAGGAAACGGAACAAGTGATGGCGTGGTGCCGTTTTGCAAGATATACGATTCAACAATACTTGCCACTAATCAAGGATCTGTCCGCCGCGGAGCTGCATCAGTTAACATTAATATTGATCACGCCGACTTTGAAGAATGGCTGGAGATCAGAGAGCCTAAAGGAGACGTCAACAGGCAATCACTCAATCTCCACCAGTGCGCTGTGGTCGGTGACAAGTTTATGCGAAGACTTGAACAGGGAGATCAAGAAGCTAGACGTAAGTGGGGAAAATTACTACAAAAGCGTAAAGCAACTGGAGAACCTTATATACTATTTAAGGGAAATACAAACAAAAATAACCCAGAAGCATATAAGCAAAACGGTTTAAAAGTACACATGACTAATATCTGTAGTGAAATTGTATTGCACACAGATGAAAGCCATAGTTTTGTTTGTTGTTTATCTAGTTTAAATTTAGCGAGATATGATGAGTGGAAAAATACTAATATTATTTATGATGCTATCTGGTTTCTTGACGGCGTACTTGAGGAGTTTATACAAAAAGCCAAAGGAAAAATTGGGTTTGAAAACTCTGTCAGATCTGCAGAAAAAGGTAGAGCACTTGGACTTGGAGCTCTTGGGTGGCATACTTACCTTCAGGAAAAAGGATTACCGTTTGAAGGTTTATTATCTCAGTTTGAAACTAGAAAGATTTTTAGTCAAATCAAAATTGAAAGTGAAAGAGCTTCAATGGACCTTGCTGAGATTTTTGGTGAACCATTATGGTGCGTCGGTACTGGTATGCGCAATACCCACCTTAGGGCTATTGCTCCAACAGTATCTAATTCAAAACTATCAGGTAATGTTTCTCCTGGTATTGAACCTTGGGCTGCAAATGTTTTTACTGAACAATCAGCAAAAGGAACGTTTATAAGAAAAAACCCTACATTAGAAAATGTTTTAGAAGACTGTGGATTAAACAATGAAGAAACTTGGAATAAAATACTTGAAGATGGAGGTTCTGTACAGGGAATTGAAAGGTTGGATGATATACTTATTGGTAACCATGACATACCTGCTAAAGAAGTTTTTAAAACTTTTAAAGAAATAAATCAGCTAGAACTAGTAAACCAAGCAGGTTTACGGCAACAGTATGTGGATCAATCAGTTAGTCTTAATTTAGCTTTTCCTTCTGAAGCAACTCCAAAGTGGCTTAATCAAGTTCACATGGATGCTTGGAAAAAAGGCGTTAAAACACTTTATTATGTCAGAACCGAAAGCGTCCTTCGTGGTGATATTGCTGCAAGCGCTATGGATCCTTCTTGTGTATCTTGTGATGGTTAACAATTAGGTAATCAAAAAAAGGGGATCACTTTCGTGGTCCCCTTCTTGGTTACAGGAATTTTGGGTATGGTGCCCATTTTAAGTCTATTCCTATTCTTTACAAGTGCAATTGCCATCGCAATCACAAGTTTCATTGTATTTTTTAAACATTAGAAAATACATTAATGAATTCCATTTACTTTTTAAATATTTCATATTTATTTTTTTACACAGTTATTTACCATTTTAATTTTACCTCCTTTAGTCTTTTTTCCGCTAGGAGATTTCTTTTTTCCTTTAGCAACATAGCCGCTCCAGCAGCTATCGCCTTTCATTTTCTTCAGTAAGGGTGATTTCATAATTCTAATTTTAATAAGTCCACATTGTCATTTTTGGTGCTCCAGGGTAACCTATGCCCACATGCACGAAATTCTTTTTTCTTGATACTCCTATTCTTGTAAAGCCTACTTTCAAAGCGGCTTTAACTAATCTAAGAGTAGCTTCACCTCCTACGCATTTAATATCTACAGCTGCACCATGAGCGTGTTCTCCTGGTTTTTCTTTTGCAGCTTCTATAGGATGCTCTGGGCTTCTATAAGACGATGTTAGCACAATAGGAAACCCGTATTCTTTACGTAATGCATCTAGCATACCAAGAAGTTTAGGATCCATTTTGTCCATATTGCCTTTGAAGTCTACTTCATCCGAAAAATACTTTAATTTCATATAATATAGTTTTTATTATTCACAATCTTCAAGTGCTTTAATTTTTAATTTCATGTCATCTATATCCGAAAAATACTTGTCAGTGT
>ENA-OUOG01000460-OUOG01000460.1-marine-metagenome-genome-assembly--contig:-NODE-460-length-53877-cov-5.159145_pt1 | contig 53877 bp, 50 predicted proteins | sample MGYA00248635_ERZ508505 | MGnify/ENA primary metagenome ERZ508505 (study PRJEB26176, sample SAMN06267871) | marine metagenome | isolation source: Saanich Inlet, British Columbia, Canada | place: Pacific...
TGGTACGCGGGAGCAAACGGCGAACCCTTTGTTTTTGCCAAAACAGGCACCTTGAGCAACAATCATACACTCAGTGGCTTCATCAAAACCAAAAAAGGAAAAACCCTCCTCTTTTCCATTATGGCGAATCATTACACCTGTCCGACCAAGCAGATCCGGGAGAATTTCGGCCTTATACTCGAAAAGATACGAAGGGCTTATTAACTCGGGAGTTGGAAGTCATATGTTAGAAAAAGGGATCCCTGAGAAATTCACTTGATGGAAGGTCGATGTTTCCGTTTCGACTTGGTGGTGCATGCAAGAAGCTGGATCCTTTTAACTGCCGTTCCTAAAAAACACACTTTCAAGAATCAATAGCTTTCATATCTTAGGGAAAAGAAACAACCTGAAATATGAGAATAAGACTACTTCTTGCTGCTTTGCTGTGCTCTTTTACAGCATTTGGACAGCAGCTCACGCCCGCACATTTCAACGGATTACAATTTAGGAACATCGGCCCTGCCGCCATGAGTGGCCGGATTGTAGATCTTGCCGTTGTAGAATCTGACACCTACATCTTCTATGCTGCATCCGCTACGGGTGGTGTTTGGAAGACTACAGACAACGGTGTGACCTTCAAACCTGTTTTTGAAAAGGAAAATACCCATTCTGTTGGCGATATAGCCGTTCACCAAGCGAACCCTAATATTGTTTGGGTCGGGACAGGGGAACGCGCCAATAGACAAAGCTCCTCATGGGGAGACGGTATCTACGTATCGCATGATGCAGGAGAAACCTGGAAGCATGTCGGTTTAAAAGATTCTCATCATGTAGGCCGCATTGTATTGCATCCTGCTGACACCAATGTAGCCTATGTCGCTGCCATGGGGCACTTATGGGGTCCAAATGAAGAAAGAGGGCTATACAAAACCACCAACGGTGGAGAAAGCTGGGAACGCCTGATCTATGTCGATGAAAACACGGGTGTTGTGGATGTAGCCATGGATCCGTCCAACTCAAACATTCTTTATGCGGCTACTTATCAGCGAAGAAGAAGACCATATGGTTTTGATGGTGGTGGACCAGGAAGTGGCTTACACAAATCAACTGATGGCGGAAAAACCTGGAAAGAATTAAGAAATGGATTGCCTGAAGGTAATTATGGCCGAATCGGTATCTCCATTTATCAAGCGAACCCCGAAGTGGTCTTTGCTTCGGTAGAACAAGGTTTTCAATACAATGCATCAACCGCTTATAATGAGCGTAGAGCAGGGCTTTATCGCTCAAAAGACAAAGGAGAAACTTGGGAGTTCATGAGCGATTGGAACCCAAGACCAATGTATGCTTCTCAGCCCTTGGTAGATCCTAGTGACGAGTCTCGCATCTACATGATGAATCAATACAGTTATTCAAGCGATAGCGGTAGAACGTTTACAGCTCCGCGGCAATCACTTCATGGTGACGACCGTATTCTTTGGGTCAACCCGAACGACTCGCGCCATGTGATCAAAGGAGATGATGGTGGTATCGGTATCTCTTATGACAGAGGCCTCAAATGGTTATTTGTGAGCAATCTTCCTTTGAGTCAGTACTATCGAATTTCTGTCGACAATGCCAAACCGTACAATGTTTATGGCGGATTGCAAGACAACGGTAGCTGGGTAGGTCCTAGTGAAACTTACCGCTCTAGTGGTATCATCAATTCAGATTGGAAACGATTAGGTGGTGGCGATGGCTTCTTGAACTTGGTTGATAGAAACGATCCTGATGTGGTCTATACTGAGTCTCAGTACTTGGGCCTTTCACGCCTTAATATGAAAACAGGACAAAGACAAAGCATTCGACCTGGAGATCCGAAAGGTAGAATTGGGGCAAGAAGAAACTGGGACGCCTGGGATCCTGGACTTCCAGAGCCTGAATTAGGCAATGCCATGGCACCAGGTAACTGGGATGGTCCCTTCTTCCTATCGCACCATGATGGCAACACTATTTATGCAGGAACCAATGTTTTGTGGAAGAGCTCCGACAATGGCGAAACTTGGGAATCATTGGGTGACCTAACCACAAAAGTGAATCGTAGAGAACTCACCATTATGGGACAGCGTGCTGACACCAGTACAGCTTCATTGGATGATGGAATTCCTTACTACCCTACCTTGACGGCAGTGGCTGAAGACCTTTTCACACAAGGTATGCTCTACGCAGGGACAGATGATGGCTTATTGCAAGTCTCTTGGGACGATGGACAAACATGGAATGATGTGACCAGTCAATTGACTGGACTTCCAAAAGAAACATGGATCAACACCTTTGAGCCTTCTCAGCACGCTGCGGGAACAGCTTATGTGGCCATCAACAATTATCGAAATAATGACTTCAACAACTACATCTACAAGACGACCGATTACGGTAAAACTTGGCGTTCAGTTGAGGGAAATCTACCCGAAGGACGGGTCGCAAGAACTTTGAGAGAGGATCCTCGCAATCCAGATGTACTGTACTTAGGTACAGAGCTTGGGTTATTCTATTCCAATAATGGAGGTAGAAATTGGGTGGAACTAAAAAGTAACATGCCCACTCTTCCATTCAATGATCTCGTGATTCAAGCCCGAGATAATGACTTGGTACTGGGTACACACGGTCGAGGGGTTTGGATCTTAGATAATATCAATGCCTTACAGGAATTAACCCCTCAGGTAATGAATCAACAAGCCGCATTATTCAGCATTGGAGATGCCGAAATGATCAACTACAGCCGTGATGGTGCGCATACAGGTGACATGTACTATCGTGGTGAAAACCCTGAATATGGTGCTGCAATTGACTATTACTTGAAGGACACAGTTAGCCAAGACGACATCGCCATCACGATCCATGAGTTATCAGGAGAACAGATCGGTTCGGTGCGTGCATCAAATGACAAAGGAGTTAATCGAGTATATTGGAACTTCAGGTATGAGATGGATGACCCCAATTTAAGTGGAAGATCACGCTTAGCTGGTCCTATGGTAAATCCTGGTCGTTACATTGCAAAGCTTACGGTTAATGGAGAAGAGTTCATGCAGCAGTTCAATGTATCGGATGATCCGCGATTGAACATAGAGATAGGTGTTAGAAAAGCATGGGTGCGTGCGCAATATGACATCGCTGAAGTTTATTCAAAGATTGCCGCTGACATGAAAGAAGTGATGGGTGTAGCCAGGCAATTGAACCAGTTAGAAAGAGATAAGATCTCCTACGACGAAGCGGCGGCGGCGCCATTCAACGAATTGAACAGAAAGTACCGTGAGTTGCAGAGCAGAACAAGAGGTCTTTACTTCGAAGTAGGTGGATATATCGGTCCTTGGACAGATGATCAACGTTCGCAATTTGCCTACTACACTGAAATGGCCAATAAATTGGCAAAGGAGAAGGCAGATGTGATGAAAAGCACCATCCCTCGCATCAATAGAGGACTGAAAAAAGCAAATCGAATTACAGTAGATGAATAAACTTTTTTTATGAAGAGCAGAATTTCAATGACACTTTGCCTACTGATTATTTCAATCAGTGCCATTGCGCAAGACAGAAGCATACAAACTGAGTTTACGCAGGTATCCGATCATCAGGTAACCATCAAAGGCAAAAAAGTACCTTATCAGGCAATGATAGGTACGCAACCGGTTTGGGCTGAAGACGGGCATCCCGTCGCCACCTTGTTTTACACCTACTATCGTAGATCTGACGTGGAAGATACAGACAGAAGGCCATTGGTCATCTCCTTCAATGGAGGACCAGGATCTGCTTCAGTGTGGATGCATTTGGCTTATACTGGACCAAAGATCTTAAAGATCGACGATGAAGGATATCCGATTCAGCCTTATGGTTTCAGGGAAAACCCCTACTCTATTTTGGATGTGGCTGACATCGTATTCGTCAACCCTGTCAATACCGGTTATTCGAGAATCGTGGACCCTGAAGCTGACAAAAGTCAATTCTTTGGTGTCAACCAGGACATTAGGTACTTAGCAGAGTGGATCAACACTTTTGTAACGCGCAACAATCGCTGGAACTCACCAAAGTATTTGATCGGCGAAAGTTATGGCACAACAAGGGTATCTGGGCTTTCACTTGAACTACAAAACAGTCAGTGGATGTTTTTAAATGGGGTCATTTTGGTATCACCAACTGAGTTAGGTATTGACAGAAGCGGTCCGGTTGAAATGGCCAATAGGCTACCTTACTATACCGCTGCGGCATGGTATCACGAACAACTTCCTCCAGATCTTCAGGCCAAAGACCTCACAGAGGTGTTGGAAATGTCCGAAAGCTACACTCAAAACGAATTATTGCCCGTATTGGCAAAAGGTTGGATGGCTTCTGATGTTGAAAAGAATGATGCGATTACAAACTTTGCCCGCTTTTCTGGTTTAGACGAAGAGGTGATTCGCCAGATGAACTTGGATGTGCCAGAAAACTTCTTCTGGAAAGACCTACTGCGTCATGAAGGGTTTACCGTAGGGCGTCTAGACTCTCGATACAAAGGTATTGACCGCATGGAAGCTGGGATGGGACCAGATTACAATGCAGAGATCGACTCTTGGTTGCACTCCTTTACACCTGCTATCAACTCTTACTTCAAGAATGAATTTGGTTTTGATACAGACGTGAAATACAACATGTTTGGCTCAGTATATCCCTGGGATAGAAGCGGTGACAATACAGGAGAGAACCTTAGACAGGCCATGGCCATGAACCCCTATTTGCATGTAATGACGCAAAGCGGTTATTTCGATGGCGCTACTACCTATTATAATGCCAAATACAACATGTGGCACATGGACCCAAGTGGCCGATTGAAAAACCGAATGAGTTTTAAAGGCTACCGATCAGGACACATGATGTATCTGCGCAAAGTAGACCTGGAAAAGGCCAATGAGGACATCCGCGAGTTCATTCAACTAAGTTTACCACCAGCAGGAACGCCGGCTAAATATTGAATAAGCTGCAAGATGTAAGCCATAAGCTTTAAGCGATAAGCTTCAATGACTCGCAAACAGATAACAGGGGCTTCGGCCCCTTTTTTGACTACAATCAAACATTATGGACCCTAAAACACTCGCTCAACTTACTGATGAAGAATTATTGGAGGTGGCAAAGAACAACAAACCCTCTCCTATTGTAGATGCCTTTTTTATCGGTTTTTTGATCGGTATTATCATTTTCGGGGTTGCTGCCAACGCACTGGGCTTCGCCGCCTTGATCCCTTTATTCTTGATTTATCTTCTGTTGAAAAAGCCGAAACAATACCGTGCGCTCAAAGACGAATTAAAGAGAAGGAATATGCAACAACCTTCTTCCTGATCATCGGTGTCAACAAAAACACCAAATTCAGCTCAGGCCAATCAAGGCAAGTCATACTTCTTGGAAAGGAATATCCAATCCTTTAGCGTTCCTCCTACTTTATGTGCAATTTGGACAAAAGCTTTCTCATGAGTCAACAAATCAACATAGCAGTCCTGATCGATGGCGATAACATTCCCTCTGCACATGTAAAGGAAATGATGGAAGAGATCGCAAAATACGGTAATCCGACGATCAAACGGATCTATGGTGACTGGACTCGTCCTGGTTTGAACAAATGGAAAAACCTACTGCTTGAAAACGCCATCACCCCAATTCAGCAATATGGCTATACGAGTGGCAAGAATGCTACTGATTCTGCTATGATCATCGATGCGATGGACATTCTTTATAGCGAAAAGGTCAACGGATTTTGCTTGGTTTCGAGTGATAGTGATTTCACCAAATTAGCGACCCGACTCCGAGAAGCCGGTATGCTGGTGATCGGCATCGGAGAGAAGAAAACCCCTAACCCCTTCATAATCGCCTGTGACAAATTCATTTATATCGAGATCTTGAGAGGGGCCTCTGAAGACAAAGTACAGGTACAGGAAAAAGACAACTCAAATGTTGAGAAGATCACAAAAAGAGAGATCTCCCTCATTACCTCCTCTATCAGAGACCTATCGGATGACGACGGCTGGGCCTTTTTAGGCGATGTCGGTAGTCTAATTCAAAAGAAACAACCCAATTTCGACTCTAGAAATTATGGATATGAGAAGCTGACACAGCTCATCAAATCGATTGGTCAGTTTGAGATCGATCAGCGCGAAGCACCCAAGAGTAAGTACAAACTGATCTACGTGAAAAATAAGGAGAAGCCCAGCGGAAGACGCTAGCCGTCAGGTAATTCGTGCTTAGTTTTTGATTACTCCCAGACCATATTCAACCCTCTAGTAGATTTCGATGGTTATTGACTATTTGCAGTCAAACGATGCGAGCAAAAGAGTACAGCTTCGCATATCGGAATGTACTGATTACCTCTCTTCGCGATAATAACTGCGCACTACCCATGCCAAGTGATGATCGTTCCAAGGGCTACTATAACCCGCCGCTTCTTTACTAGCAGCATTGGCAGAAAACAAGAAGCGCTTGATATCGACCGCTTTACCGTCCAAGTTCGTAATCAGGTCGGTCATGGCGAACTCTCTGTAATAGCGCTTTTTTGGCCTTAGCTTTTCACTGGCCATTTCCCCCAACAACGAGCTGTACCAGTGGTCAGAATGGTCTTCAGGGTTCAACAGGGTATCACGTTCTGGAAGGTTGATCCAAATGTTTTCATAACCATTCGCTTCTTTGTTGAGGAGCGTCTTTACGGTTGATGCTAAATCTTTCCAATCTACGTACATCGCCGTGGAGTCAATAGTTGGCATATTTTGGATTTCACCATTGTAGAGCTTTTGTAAACTCCATTGATATTGTCCGTCAGGAAAGCCGTCAGGCAAGTAGAACAAGTAGGCAATGCTCTGCTCCGTTTCAAACTTTTTAATCACATGGCCATTAACGACCACTTCGTTCAGTACATAATCTTCTAAAGGATACAAACTCCTACCCGCTGAATCTATTTTCACTATAGGTTTTTCCGCCCATTTCAAGGCATTGATGTAGCCTCTTTCTCTCGCTTTAAAATAGGGCACATTCGCGCCTTCAGAAGCCGTCATCCCCATGCCTGCATCGCCTGTCGTGGTTAAAAAGAAAACAGACTTGGTATTTTTGTCCTGAATATCAGCATAGGCCCTCTCCCCCATAAACAACTGCCAATCGTCAGGATGGGCTGAGAAATAAAAGGCTACCTGAGGCTCATCATTAGCACAGCTTAGCAATAAGGAAAAACAAGCAAAGGTTAAAACAAAACGAAAACGCATGAGGGAAGATACCAAACTCCTCAGTACACCCGACACATCATACAGCGAATACTACCTCCGCCGTATTTTTCAATGGTTGGTATGGACATACTGATGATTTCGGAATACTGTTCTATGGTCGCAACCTGTTCTTTGGTCAAGGAATTCAATGCTGCCTCCGACATGACGAGATAAGACTGACCATTGGAACCCTCCACCTCAAACATATTGCCTGCAAATTGATAGACCTGCTCCAAACTAATCTCGATCAATTGATGGCCTGTCCCTTCGATCGACTCGATGACTTGTGCTCTTTGAGCAGGGTCAATGCACTCTAGACAGACTACTGCATATCGAGAAGCAAGGCACATCATTACATTCGTGTGATAAATCAACTGTCCATCAGCATCTCTCGCATGAAAGATAATCGGCTCATAATTGAGAAAATCGCACAGTTCATTAAAAAGAGCTTCATCTGTTCTTGGCGAAAGACAGGCATAGGCCTTATCATGCGCATAATCGAAAATAATACTCCCTGTACTTTCTAAAAATCTCCCCTCAGCTTCTTTCTCGGTTAGATCCACCACCGTATCAAAGGATTTTACCTCCTCATTGATCTTGTCGATGATGTCCTTTCTTCTTTCCCATCGACGATTTTCCGCCATCATGGGGTAAAGAATAATGCCCTTATTATGAAAACTGATCCAGTTATTCGGAAAAACTGCATTTGGTTTCACAGGTTCCTCAGTATCTTCAATGACTGTCACGGCAACACCCTTGTCGCGCAGCTGTTGTACCGCATGGTCAAATTCCTGCATGGCTTTGTTCCTGATCTCTTGCGTATGATCGGCTCCTTCTTTGCGTTGAAACGCATTAGAAGCGGCAGTGACTGGGTCGTAACCAAAGTGTTTTGGCCTAACCATCATGAGGTGTCGACTTGCCTGTTTCATTCTTTAGGAAGAAAAAGTTTACTCACCCCAAAACCAAACATAATGTTAGGCGAAAGCTCAGAAAACCCCGTACCCGCGTATATATCTAGTTGAAAGGTGTTCGAGACCAAATAGGTCAATCCCATGTCAACATTCAACAAAGCATTCAAAGCTTCCGTCTGTGAGCCATAGAGTTCAAAAAATCCACCGAGCTTTTCATTGAGCGCTTTCGCTAACACGAATGAATAGGTATAAGTCCGCAGGTTCAATTCATTTTCTAATAAGACACCAACATTATAGTCAAAACTCACATCTCCAAAAACCATTGAATTGAAGAGCAAGGAAAAATCAACCATAGAACCACCTCCATTGTCGGTCAGGACACTATTTCCGTAATTCGCGAGGATGGCAATATCAGGCCATTTCTCATTATCTTTTACTAACCTCCATTTGACGCCGATACTTGTTGGCGCAAAATCGACACCGTCATCTGCTGTGGTTTCTCCATTCAGACGAAAGCGGTTCTGTTGAATACTTTGATTGAAGCGTAATTCGAAGTTTTCGGTTAGACCATAGCGCAAAAGCATGCCATTGAAGAGAATATTTTCAAATTTCAGTCCGGGCGCTAAATTACCCAATAAATCAACATCACGAATCTGGTATTGAAAGCCTGTCTCAAGTTGCAACCACTTTACAGGCAATGTATTGGGTGAAGTAGCCACTGTCGGACGATCGGTAAAGATGGTCTGCCCCTTAAGCAACACGAGCGCTGAACAGCAGAAGAAACAAATGAGTAAGAATTTTCTCATGCGGATAAAGCTACACATTGACGTTAACTTCCGCTATATTTTCTAAGCATCTTTAAGAGCTTTTTGCGCGACTGATAGGCATTGATTCGTTCTTTCATTTCACAATCATCATCCAATATAATCAGTAAGGGTGGTGCAAAAGCGGACCCTTTTGGGCTAAACAGTTGGGCTAAGGAATGAGCAGGCTGATTTGCTCCCTTTTGCCATCTCAAGCCATCAAAACTGATCTCTGCATCAGTTTCGGCATCAAATCGAACTGCATAAAAGGCTGTATTTAATTCTGCCGCTACAGCTCCATCTGTGAAAACTTCCTGATCCATTTTTTTGCAATAGCTGCACCATGCGGTGTAGAAATCAAGAAATACTGGCTTTGGCGCCACAGTCATGGCAGAATCCAATTGGTCGAAACGCAACCATTTGACTTGAGACTGTGCTTGAAGACTCAAGCCCATGAACAGGAAAACAAAAAGTAACCTAATCATTGTTGCTCAGCTTAATCCCGAAAAAGAAGGTTCTTGGCCTACCGGGACCATAAACATAACCAGCATCTCTTGTCGGTCCGGTCTGGAAATCGGTCTGAAAACTATTGAAGATGTTTTGAATCCCTGCGTTCAACTCGATGTGCAAGTTCTGACCGATGTGGAAGTGATGCGAAACTTTTGCCGTTGCATCCCAAAACCAATCCGAATCGCGTATCACCACAGCGCCTGACTCTTGAAGAATCTCAGGGACCAGCATAGGACCCGTGAGCACATTGGACAAAGAAAATTCCCAATCACTTTCGATGTCATAATTCACATTTAAAAAGCCATAAGCGTCAGGGGTACGCAAAAAATGACGGCTCGTGACCAAATCTCCCTCTTCTGGAGTTTCTGGTTCAAATATGACTTGTTCTTCTACGAATTGGGCGGTTTGTAAGGTAAAACCGGATTGCAAGGTAAAGGCCTTTGTCACTGCATAATTCAGTTCCAAATTCATCCCTGAAACGAACGCTCCGTTACCATTTCGAACCTCTTCTACGATTGACCCATTCGGGAGCTGATCACCCGTATTGACCAGCACGAATGGATTATTGAGTTGGGTGTAGAATCCTTGCAATACCATATTGATTTGCCTGTTGCCCTTTGCTTCGGTATAAGAAAATGACCCAGTCAATGCATCTGAGGTTTCCTTTTCTAAGCTTTCAGACAATAAAATAAAGACAGGCTCACCACCTGCAGAGGAAATATGAAAGTCCTCGTTAAAGGCTTGGGGAGCTCGAAAACCTCTTGCATAACCACCCCTGAACTGAAGCTCATTGTTCAAATCATACAGCAAAGTAAAACGCGGACTTAGAACCGAAACATTGTTGTCGATGGAGCGTTCAAATTCACCTAATTCATAAGTTCCATTCACCATGGAATGATCGAATCGTGCACCCGATAACAGCTTTAAGCTTGCAGCCATTTGCCATTCCCACTGTGCATAGATGCCTAAGTTACTGACGCCTTGGTCGACTAGACGTTGGTATCCTGGTATCTGATCGTTGGTCTGATTGGATTGAAATTCAGCACCTGCCGTTAGCGCATGCTGGCTATTACTAAAATGATTCCATTGAATATCAGTGACCAAAGAATTATCCAAGGTAAGCCCATAAGCATTCGCTGCTAAAAGACTGTCAGCAGGAGTTCTTGCTCCACCAAGACCGCCATAGTAACTATCGCGCTTAGTTTGCTGATAGGCCCCATAAAACGCAAGCTTATCTTTGTCTTGATTGAAATGATGGGCTAATTCAAAGCCAGCCATAAAGATCTCATGCGTCAATTGCTCAGTGATATCCGTGAATTCAGGGCGAAGTGCCAACTCATTACCACCTCTACGGAATTCGTCTATGTAATTGAGGTTAAGACTCAATTTGGTTCGCGGACTGAATTTATAAAAGGTATTAATGCCGAAAGTATTGGCTTCTAACTGAACCATTTCAGTAAATCCATCGCCATTCGCATCAAAAGCCTCCCGATCGCGGTGATTGAAAAAAGCAGTCATACCAAAATCCAATCCATTGGACACATAGGTACCACTTACGGCATGATTGAAATCATTGGCCTCGCCACCAACTGATGCATAATTACTATTGACCTCCCATCGGTTGAGTACCGGTTCCCTTGTAATGACATTGACCGTGCCCGCAATGGCATTCGACCCATAAAGTGCTGAACCACCACTCTTAACCACTTCTATGCGCTCGATCATATGACTTGGAATTAATTCTAGTCCATACACACCAATGAGAGAACTAAACAAGGCCCGACTATTGACCAAGACCTGTGTGTAGGGTCCTTCTAATCCGTTCAACCGAACCTGAGTAAAGCCGCAGTTTTGACAGTTCGTTTCCACCCGCACTCCTGATTGAAAGTTCAGGCCATCTGCTAAATTTTGTGCTTGTGTTGCACGCAACAATTTGCGCCCAATCACCCCAACCTCTACTGGGGCTTGACTTCTATCTGTTGCATAGCGATTCGCGCTGACCACCACCTCCTCCAAGCCTAATGGATCCGGTGTCATCTTGATCAATACATCAGGTACATGCTGCTTTACGTCAATAGAAATCTCTTCCGACCGATAACCCACATATTGCACTTTAAGAAGATAGTGTCCTTCGGGTAAATCGTCGAAGCTGAAAGCACCGTTTAAGTCGGTGACCGTTGCGCGATTGCCAGGAGAAGCCATGACTACTGCACTGATCAAAGCACCTTCACTATCTTGTACTTTCCCAGAGATTGTGAATTGTCCGAATAGATCGGTACAAAAAAAAGCGAAGATCAACAGTATGGAATACCTATTCAATGCTCAATTATTTAGAGCAAAGGTAAATATATGGGAATATACTCCGTAATATTTAATTATATATTTCTAATTTTATTTTTAGTCTTATCTAAATCAATATTCTTATATAATTATTATTCAACATGTTAAGAAACTATTATTGATGTCTTTCCTTAAGGACTTGAATAATATCTTTGAGTGAGAAACCCTTAGCCTCTAAGAGCATCATGTAGTGAAAAAGAAGGTCAGCCGACTCATTTTTGAAGAGGTCATCGTTACTATCTTTCGCTTCAATGACCACTTCGACTGCTTCCTCACCCACCTTCTGTGCCACCTTATTAATTCCTTTCGAAAAAAGCTGCGCAGTGTAAGAGGTAGACGGATCGGCCTGCCTCCGTTGCTTGATCACGTCAGTTAAGTAGTTCAAAAACTCTATGTCGTTTTGATTGTCCTCTTCCCAACAAGTGTCGCTACCCGTGTGACACGTGGGGCCATCCGGATTGACTTTTACCAAGAGAGTGTCTTGATCACAATCCAAGAAGATTGATACCATATTGAGGTAATGCTTTGACGTCTCTCCCTTGGTCCAAAGCCTATTTTTTGTTCTGGAATAAAAGGTGACTTGCTTGGTCTCCATGGTTTTTTCAATTGCCTCTTTATTCATGTAACCGAGCATCAATACCTTATGGGTCTGAGCATCTTGAACAATAGCCGGCACGAGTCCATCGCCCTTAGCAAAGTCTATCTGTTGGATCTGATCTAATTCCCTCATGTTATATCCTGATCGGTAGTTCTTGTTCTTTTAAATAATGTTTAAGGTCGGGCACGGAAATCTCTTTAAAGTGGAAGATACTGGCCGCCAAAGCTGCATCTGCCTTTCCTTCCGTAAAGGTATCTAAGAAATGCTCCATGCTACCCGCACCACCTGAGGCAATAACAGGAATAGAGACCATGGCAGAGATTTGAGCAGTAAGTTCGTTCGCAAAGCCTCCCTTGGTGCCGTCATGGTCCATGGAAGTCAGCAAAATCTCTCCTGCCCCTCTTTCTTCGACTTCTTTTGCCCACGGAATAGTGTGCAATACTGTTGCTGTGCGCCCTCCCCTCACGTGTACAATATGCTCGCCACCTACATAACGCGTATCAATAGCTACAACAACACATTGAATACCAAACTCCAATGCCAGCTCATTGATCAGGTCAGGATCATTGGCCGCAGAAGAATTTATAGAGATCTTATCGGCTCCTGCGTTCAGCAGCGCCGACACATCGGCCTTAGATGAAATACCACCTCCCACCGTAAAGGGAATATTAATGGCTTCAGACACATGCTTCACTAACTCCACTAGGGTCTTACGCTTCTCTACTGTGGCGGTGATGTCTAAGAAAACCAATTCATCGGCTCCTTCTTCGGCGTAGCGGGCCGCAAGTTCTACTGGGTCTCCTGCATCTCTTAAGCCCACAAAATTAACCCCTTTGACCGTCCGGCCTTCTTTGATATCCAAGCAGGGAATGATTCTCTTTGTTAACATTTAAAAATCGGCTAGTTCTTCCAAGGTAATGTTTCCTTCGTAATATGCTTTTCCGACAATGGCGCCATAAAGACCCAGGTCGCGAAGCTTTTTCAAGTCCGCTAAGGTAGCAACTCCACCACTAGCGATCAGCTTCAGGTTAGGAAAAGCAACTAGAAGGCGTTCATAAAGACCAAAAGCAGGGCCTTGTAACATACCATCCTTACTCACATCAGTACAAATACAGTATTGAATTCCTTCTTTCATATAGTTCTCTACAAATGGCACCAAGTCTAATCCAGAATCTTCTTGCCAACCATTGATCGCAATCTGCTCATTGAGCACATCTGCACCTAGAATGATCTTTTCTGCCCCATATTTTGCAATCCAAGACTTCACCAAGGCCTGATCTTTTACGGCAATGCTACCCGCAGTGATTTGCTTTGCCCCTGCCTTGAGCACGGCCTCTAATGATGCATTCGACTTTACCCCTCCACCAAAGTCCACTTGAAGATTGGTTTCTTTGGCGATGGAGGCCAAAACGGACAAATTCCGGGGTTGCTGTGCCTTTGCCCCATCGAGATCAACTAAATGTAAATGCTCAATTCCCGCCGCCTCAAACTGCTTAGCTACATCCAATGGGTTATCGGCATACTCTTTTTTCTGGTTGTAATCTCCTTTGGTAAGGCGAACAGCCTTGCCGTTGATGATGTCTATTGCTGGGATTATTTTCATGAAAGTGTTGAATGATGAGTTTTAACTGTTGAGTTGACTGGTTTTGACAATTGAAGTTAACATCTTGATCAGTTGGTTGGCTTCATTGATTAAAGGGTCAAAATCGAAGATTACAATGTTACTTTTAGCACATAATTTTAACCAATACTGCGTTTCGCAAGCCTCTTTAGAAGCAATGGACATTTTGAAAATAAAGTCTCTTTTAGAAATAGCCGCCTGTGCTTCATTGACATTAGCACCATTACTAGTGCCTGACCTTAGCAACTGTTTCGACAGAATAAATTCGTGCTGATTTTTCATCTCCTTGTAACACTCAATAACCTGAAGCGCAAACATCTCTGACCGTTCAAGAACGATTGGTTTATTTTTCATTAGTGTGCGTTTTAGTGTAAAGTTAGAAATCATTAAACACTTAACACTAAACACTCACAACTGGAGAAAATTCTCCAAAATTTTCTCGCCAACCTTGCCGCTTTTTTCAGGGTGTGCTTGCAAAGCATAAAAGTTGTCTTTTTGCAAGGCTGCTGAAAACGAATTGATGTATTCTGTTTGTGCTACGGTATACCTACTCAACTCCGCATAATAACTGTGCACATAATACACATAAGGGTCTTCAGGCAAGTCGTTAAACAAGGCAGAATTCATCTTTTCTAGTGTATTCCATCCCATTTGAGGCACTTTTAGCTTCGGCTCGAACTTCTTTACTTGTACATCAAATATCCCAAGGCATTCGGTGTCGTTTTCTTCGCTATGTGTACACATTAATTGCAAGCCTAAGCAAACTCCAAAGACTGGCTGCTTCAGCGACTTGATCACTTCATCTAGCTTCCGCTGCCTAAGGAATTCCATCGCAGTGCTCGCTTCACCAACCCCAGGGAAAATAACCTTATCGGCTTTCCTAATCTGTTCTTCATCAGCGGAAAGCTCAGGTTCAATGCCCAAGCGAACCAAAGTGTTTTTCACTGACTGCACATTGCCGGCATTGTAATTAATGATGACTACATTCATGAGTTCTTCTTCCCTCTTCGTTAAAAAACGACTTAAACAGCCGTTTCTCTTTCTTTTAGTCGTTGTTCAATCTTCGCTTTGATCTCAGGAATAGACTCATACAGTTGTTCATAGGAATCAATGATGAAGTAATTCTCCTGCATTTTATCTTTTCGATACGGTGTATCTAGAATTTTGTCTACATCATACTCGAAATGATTAGGTTCATTGGATAGAGAAAATTTTGTCTCGCCTGAGGAAGACAAAATACCCGCACCGTAAATGCGTAAGCCTTCTTTTTCACGAATGAGGCCAAACTCAATGGTGAACCAGTAGATTCTTGACAATAAGTGAATAGCCCATTCATCTTCGATCCAGTCATGCCCAAATTTACTGATGGCTTGTAAGAAGTCGACAAAGGCCTGATTGGTCAATAATGGGATGTGTGCAAAGACATCATGAAACATATCGGGTTCTTCGAGGTAGTCGAGTTCACTCATTTTCCGCACCCACGTGGTAGCAGGAAATTTACGATTAGCCATGAGATCGAAGAAAAGCCCATCTTCCACAATACCGGGCACGGCATAGATCTCCCATCCTGTTAATTCTCTAAGGATCTCATTCGTTTTGTCAAAATTAGGAATGGCCTCCCCTGTAAAGTTCACCTTATCCAATCCGGTCAAGAACTCTTTGGTTGCCGCATTAGGAAGCGCAGGGAATTGTCTGTCAAACAAAATCTTCCAGACCTTTTGGTCCTCGGCCGTATACTTTTCATAGATCTGTTTCATGATCAGTTGTTGTGTTAAGCATAAAAAAACCCAGTTCTTTATCGGAACCGGGCTTTATCTGATTGATTTCTTTAGTCAATTCAAGGCATAAAACTACCGCTTCCGTTTTGGAGTATGATAGTAATGATAATATGCGCTTAAATGTTTCACTAATTCAAAGGTAATGACCAAGTCATTCAAGACAAGGTTTTATTTAAAATAAAATTCTCACTGCAAACTCTTTTGAGCTCAATACTACGCAACTATTTCAAAATGAGTTAACTTCCGATCAAAAGAATAGAAATGGAAAGAAGACTATCCTGTTATCCCTACTTAGTTTGTTGATATATGCCTGCAATGAAACCCCTGTTGTGGATATTGATGGCTTCGAGGTATTTACGATCGATGCGGGACAGCATAGCTCGGTACTTCGCAACGAAGCCTTTACTGGCTCTGGGATAGATGCCACGGTTGTTTTCGATGATTCTGCCATTTATACCTTGGAGGTAACTAGTGATCAAGCCGACATTAACAAGCTTTTGGGTTTTTCAGATTGTGGTGTTCGCCATCAACTTGAGAGTGCGAGAATCGGATGGAGATGGTTCAATGAAGAGCTACAACTCTTTGCTTATGCCTATCTAGAGGGAGATCTTCGATTCGAATTAATGGGAGCAATACCATTAAATACTGAAATTGACTTACGCATAAAAGCTACTGCAAGTGCTTACGAGTTTTCAGGCACAGGACTGTCTTCGGTGAGTTTAGCCAGAAATAGCAATTGTGAGGTTAGTGAAAACTACTGGCTATGGCCATATTTTGGTGGCGACCAAGTGGCTCCTCACGACATCAACATTCGCTTGAAAAGAGAGCAGATCGATTAAGCAATTCGATCCACTATTTCCCTGATCTTATTCGCTTCTTTCATGTAAGCGAGCATGGCCTCTTCGTCCATTGAAGTAAGTAAGGCTTTGAACCGCTCCAATTCCTGTATGTAGGTGTTCAATCCATCGAGCAGATTTTCTTTGTTGTGTTTAAAAATTGGCCCCCACATTTCAGGCGAGCTTTTGGCCAAACGTACCGTTGAAGCAAAACCTGAGCCTGCCATATCAAAAATATGCTGCTCCGACTCTTCCTTTTTCAAGACGGTCTTTCCTAGTGCAAAAGAGCTAATGTGGCTCAAATGAGAGACAAAAGCCAAATGAAGGTCATGAGACTTGGGATCCATACTTCGCATCTGCATCTGCATAGACGCACAGCACTGGTGATAAAGCGCTAGCTGTTGCTTACCTGACAACTCTTCCTCGCAAGTAATCATCACTTTGTTATCAAAGAGCTCGGCAAATGCAGCCTTTGGGCCTGAATATTCTGTACCAGCAATAGGGTGTGCAGCAATAAAGCAAGCACGTTTTGCATGGTCTTTTACTGATCCACAAATGGCTGCTTTGGTAGAACCAAAGTCGATCACCGTGTGATCGGCATTTGCCAGGTCCAACACACGAGGCAGCAAATGAACAATCGCATCTACAGGAACAGCCAAAATGGTACAATCGGTCGTTTGAACAGCATGCTCTAGTGTATCAGATGAATCAATAATACCTAATGCTTTTGCCTGTATCAGGTTTTCAGCATTCTGATCAATCCCAACCACCTGCAAGTGAGGCATAGTTCTCTTAAGCCCTAATACAAAAGATCCACCGATCAAGCCAACACCCACTAATGCGATCTTCATGCGATTCTTTTTATTGCTTCTTCTAAAACAGACTCTTGACTACAGAGTGAAACCCTGACATACCGCTGACCCTTTTCACCAAATATAAACCCTGGTGTAATGAATACATGATGTTCTTGAAGTAGTCGCTCAACTAAGGCTTCTCCACTTTCTTCCTCTTCAGCAATCTTAGCCCAAATAAAAAGCCCTTGTTGCTTTGTGGAATAACGACAGTGTAACTGATCAAGCAATTGATAGACCAATACCCTCCGCTTTTCATAGGTTTGATCCAGCGCATCGAACCAATCTTCTCGCAAGGACAATGCCTTTGCCGCAGCCAGCATCATCGGCTTAAACATACCTGAATCGACGTTACTCTTTACTTTCAAGATCGTTTGGATATATTCTTGAGCGCCAGCTACCCAACCTATTCTCCAGCCTGCCATATTGAATGATTTGCTCAGTGAATTGAGTTCGATTGCCACGTGCTTGGCTCCAGCTATGCTCAAGATACTCAAGGGATGCTCATCTCGAAAGATCATACTATAAGGATTATCATGGCAAATCAGGATCCTACGGTCCGTTGCATAAGCCACAAACTTTTCAAAAACCTCTTTTGACGCCCTGCTTCCAGTGGGCATATGAGGATAGTTGATCCAAAGGAGTTTGACTTTTGAGGTATCCAGCGTCTGAAGGAAAGCCCAATCAGGTACCCAGTCATGCGCTTCAAGGAGAGGAAAGCGGATGACCTCTGCTTTGCACATGCTTGCCACAGCAGCATATGCAGGGTAAGCCAAATCTGCCACTAATACCTGATCTCCTTCATCTAAAAAGGCTAAACTAACATGTGTAATCCCTTCTTTTGAACCCATTAACGGCAGTACTTCCGAGTCAGGATTTAGGTCAATTCGGTATGCCCATTGACTCCATTGTGCCATGGCTTGCTTAAGCTCAGGAATACCTGCATAACTCTGATAGCCGTGGACATTTGGTGATTGCGTTTGCTCGTTGAGCGCTGCAATGACAGCGGCATCAGGCATACCATCGGGATTGCCTATCCCTAGATTCAAGACCGCTTTACCCTCAGCTGTCATCTGAGCGATCTGAGCTAATTTGGTTGAGAAGTAATACTCTTTTACCTCTCCTAATCTTGATGAGGGCTTTATGATCATGTTAAAAGCTACTTCTTAGGTCAAAGGTCTTATTCATTCGATCGATCAATTTATCCGACTCCGGAAAGTTAAGGGTTTGTTGTCCATCTGAATAGGCTTCTTCGGGTTTCTCATGCGTTTCGTAGATCACACCATCGGCTCCAGCCATGATACTGGCCAATGCGATCGGCTCCACATGATGACGGATACCAATACCGTGTGACGGATCGGCTATGATTGGCAAATGCGTTTTTTCTTTCAATACCGCAATCGCATTGAGGTCCATGGTATTTCGAGTTGCCTTTTCATAGGTTCTAATTCCTCGCTCACATAATAAAAGTCGTTCATTCCCTGCGCTAAATACGTATTCGGCAGAGTACAGCAGTTCATCAATGGTACCTGAAATCCCACGTTTGATCATGACCGGTTTATCCGTGCTCTTCCCTAATTCGTCCAATAAGTTGAAGTTCTGCGTGTTTCTCGCTCCTACCTGATAAATATCCACGTAAGGATCCATTTCTTTGATCTGAGACACTTGCATGACTTCAGTCACAATCTTCATCCCGGCTTCTTTCGCCAATTCGTACCAAACCTTCAAACCATCAATCCCCATCCCTCTAAACGCATAAGGAGAGCTTCTAGGCTTAAACACTCCTCCGCGCATGATACGAACTCCATTAGCCTTCAGATGTGCAATGGTCTTTCTGATCTGGTCTTCTCCTTCAATAGAGCAAGGACCTGCCATGATCTGAAAACCTCCTTCTTCTATCACAACACCATCACCGAGATCGATCAACGTAGGGTTCACCTTCCACTTTCTGGACACCAGCTTATAATCATCCGACACAATATGGATGTCTTTAATGCCTTCCATAGACCCGAGACCCCTAATATCGAAGTCTTTTTTACCTATGCCGATCAGGTAATCCCCTTTCTGGGTTTTTACCTCAGTCGGTTTGTATTTGAGCCCTTTCACTTGGTCGAAGATGGCTTCTTTTTGTGAAGCTTCGATTTCTTGTTCAAATTGGATAATCATGGCTATTGTCTTGAGTCGTGCGTATTGAACGTTGAGCTCAATTCTCCGCTAGTTTATAATTTCGTTAATAAATGTGTTTATATGCTGCTCCAAGTCCCCCTCCCTTGAAATGGCTTTGATAAATGCAGAACCGATAATGGCTCCGTTGCTGTTCTTGGTAGCTTTTTCAAACGTTTCTTTGTTAGAAATGCCGAAACCAATCAGCGTTGGGTTTTTCAAATTCATGGCCTTAATCCGTTGAAAATAGACTTCCTGCTCATTTGAAATACCTGTTTTTGCACCCGTCGTACTCGCTGAAGAGACCATATAAATAAACCCTTTCGAATGCTCATCGATCTCTCGAATACGAGGTTCAGAGGTCTGAGGGGTAATCAAAAAGGTATTTAGCAATCCATATTGTTCAAAAATTGGCTTCAATACTTCTTGGTATTCAAACATTGGTAAGTCAGGCACGATCAGCCCATCTACTCCAACCTCTTGACACTTTTGGCAGAAACTCTCTATCCCAAATTGTTCAATGGGGTTGATGTAGCCCATTAGCACCACAGGAAGTGTCACTTCTTTCCGCAATTCCTTGAGCTGTTCAAAAAGCACATTGAGGCTCATGCCATTCTTCAATGCAATTCCATTGCTTTGCTGGATAGTCTCCCCATCAGCAATGGGATCTGAATACGGCATGCCGATCTCGATCAGATCTGCTCCACTTTCTTCCAATGCTTTGATGATGGTCATCGTATCGTCGAGCTTCGGATAACCCGCCGTGAAATACACGTTGAGCACCTTGCTAGGTTTATCTATAAAAAGTTGTTGTATTCTGTTCATCTGCAGTCATGTGTATTGAGTATTAAGTATTGAGCCGTCTCGTGACTCAAGACCCAAGACTCAAGACTATTAATATTTTCCCCATTTAATATACGTTTCTAGGTCCTTATCGCCTCGGCCTGACAAATTGATGACCATGATTTCATCTGGCTGAAACGTCATCTGCTTAAGCGCAGCAAAGGCATGAGCCGTTTCGATAGCCGGAATGATTCCCTCCAAACGACTCAATTCAATACCAGCTTTCATTGCTTCTTCGTCAGTGACTGAATAGAATTTTGCCCTACCTGTTTCAAACAAGTGTGCATGGACTGGACCAATACCCGGATAATCGAGGCCTGCTGAAATGGAATAAGGTTCCACTACCTGACCATCTTCTGTTTGCATTAATAAGGTCTTGCTTCCGTGTAAAACTCCCGGCTTGCCTAGCACTGTGGTCGCAGCTGACTCACCGGTATGATTTCCTTTTCCTGCTGCTTCTACTGCAACCAATTGCACCTCATTTTCTTCGTAATAATGATAGAAGGCACCAGCAGCATTGCTTCCACCTCCTACACAAGCCATCACATAATCAGGATTGGCCTTTCCTTCTTTCTCTAATAACTGCGCTTTGATCTCTGCACTAATGACCGATTGGAAGCGAGCTACCATTTCAGGGTAAGGGTGTGGCCCAACCACAGAGCCTATGATGTAATGTGTATCGGTAGGATTGTTAATCCAATGCCGCATGGCCTCGTTTGTAGCATCCTTTAAGGTTTTACTTCCAGAAGTCGCTGGACGAACTTCAGCCCCCAAAATACGCATGCGCTCTACATTTGGTTTCTGCCGTTCCATGTCAATGGCCCCCATATAGATAATGCATTCGACACCCATTAATGCACAAACGGTAGCGGTGGCTACGCCATGCTGGCCTGCGCCTGTTTCTGCAATGATCTTTTGCTTGCCTAATCGTTGTGCCAGTAAGATCTGCCCAATTGTATTATTGACCTTATGTGCACCGGTATGACAAAGATCTTCTCTTTTGAGGTAGATCTTTGCGCCATACTTCTCAGAGAGTCGTTCGGCCAAATAGAGCGGCGTAGGTCTACCCACAAAATCTTTCAAAAGCGAATTGAACTGTGCTTTAAACTCCGGTTCAGCAGTAATGCGCTCGTAGTTTTCTTTCAACTCCTGAATATTCGGATACAACATCTCAGGGATGTAGGCACCCCCGAAATTTCCGTAATACCCTCTTTCATCAACTTTTACGTTCATAGCTTCTTTATTCATTTGTCGTCATTCCGATCGATTAGCAACCTTCCTATTCTTTGGGCATGACGTTTTGTAATTTTTTCAACAGCTCAGCATCCTTCAAACCCGGCTCGATCTCATACTTTGAATTCACATCAATTGCATGAATATTCCACCCTTTGAAGTCTTCAAGCCCTGCAATATTTTCATTGTCAATACCTCCACTCAAAAAGAAAGGAACTGATTGATCGTATGCTTTAAGTATCTCCCAATTAAAAGTAAGGCCATTCCCGCCTCTTTCTTTGCCTTTTGTATCGAAAAGGAAGTAATCGACAAGTGCTTTATAGGGAGTTAACTGATCAAAATCAAAATTTTCGCCTACTGAGAACACCTTGATCATTCGGATTCCTACAGCGAATAAGCCTCTTACATATTCTACCGTTTCATCTCCATGAAGCTGCACGAGATCCAAGCCATATTGATCAACCTTAGCTTTGACCTCATCCAATGAAGCATTGACAAACACGCCCACTTTCCGAGTTTCAGCAGGAAAATCGTTCAGCAATTCAGCATCTAACTCAGGTGCAAAGCGTTTTGACCCTTCATAAAAAATGAAGCCCATGTAGTCAGGCTGAAGCTTTAAAAGCTGCTTGATGTTATTGGAATCTCTCATTCCACAAACTTTCAATTTCAACTGACGCATTTTCTTTTTTATTCTGAGCGAAGCCGAAGAATCTGGACGATGTTTCGACTTCGCTCAACATGTAAAAGTTAATTACCTAGTTTCCTCAGTTGCTCAATAAAATCTCGTGCGGCCAAATCAGGTCTAGCACTTCTCATGAAAGTTTCACCAATCAGGAAGCCTTGAAAGCCATAGGACTTCAAATCAACAATGGTCGCAGGATCGCTAATTCCAGATTCTGAGATCTTCACAAATTCAGCCGAAATCTGCTCTGCCAATTGCTTGCTGGTTTCCACACTTACCTCAAAAGTCTTAAGATTCCGATTATTGACTCCTACCACATCCAAGTGTTCATTCAGATTGTTCTTTAGCTCATCCTCGTTATGTACTTCCATCAGCACTTCAAGGCCGAAACTTTTAGCAAAAGCAGCCAGCTCTTTCAATCTTTTGGGCTCCAGACAAGCAGCAATCAACAAAATTGCATCGGCACCTATAGACTTGGCTTCTACAATTTGATATTCATCAATCACGAAGTCCTTTCTTAACACAGGACAGAAATTATACTTCCTTGCTGTTTTGAGGTCGTCACTAGTGCCACCAAAGAATTCTTTGTCTGTCAGCACAGAAAGTGCACTTGCACCCGCTTGCATATAACCAATGGTTGTTTTCTCTACCTTGGCATGTGCATTAATCACTCCTTTAGAAGGAGACTGCCTTTTGAATTCAGCAATAATACCCGACTTGTCGTGACGCGTTAAGTATTTCTTAAGCGAAACCGGTTTCCCTTCGAAATAAATACTTTGCTCAAGTAATTTCTCAGGGTACAATGATTTACGCTCTGCTACCTCTTGCTCTTTATGTGCTACTATTTTTTCTAAAATATCCATTGTTTGCTTTCTGTCTCGCGAGCGTATCTCACTATTCGATGATAGAGACTGCTTCGTAGCTCGTAGTGACGTCCTAATTTAGATTTCAATTATCGTTTTAAATGTCTTTAATGCTTTACCACTCATTAAAGCCTCTTCTGCCATACCAAGCGCTTCGTTGGTATCGACACCTTTTCCGCATTCTATCGCCATTGCCGCATTGGCGATAACTACTGAATTCTGCTCTTCTGTTCCTTCTCCTTTGAGGATTCTTTCAAAGATCTTTGCTGACTCCTCTACCGAATTACCTCCAAAAATACTTTCTGGTGTTATCTGGTTCATTCCGAGATCTGAAGGTGATACAATCTCTTCTTTACCATTAGTGATCTTTTTGAAGGAACCTGTCAATGAAATCTCATCGTAACCATCTAAGGCATGCAAAATGACAAAATGCTTGTCTGTTTTTTGATAAAGGTAGCCATAGAGTCTAGCTAATTCTAAGCTAAAAACCCCAACCAGTTGCTTTTTAGGAAATGATGGGTTTACCATGGGGCCCAACATATTGAAGAAGGTTTTCACTCCAAGTTCTCGTCGAATGGGTGCAACATTTTTCATGGCTGGGTGGAAAAGTGGGGCATGTAAGAAACAGAGTCCACAGGCATCTAAGCTTTTTTTGATCTGATCAATATCATTGGTGAATTCGTACCCGAAATGCGCCATCAAGTTGGAAGAACCTGAAACAGAGGAAACTCCATTATTACCATGTTTGGCTACGTTTTGACCTGAAGCCGCCACTATAAAGGATGACAAAGTAGAAATATTGAATGTGTTTTTTCCGTCACCTCCTGTTCCACAGAGGTCAATGGCATCGTATTCTGGAATATCAATAGGAACGCATAGATTAAGCATGGCATCTCGGAACCCCTCAAGTTCCTCAACCGTGATACTGCGCATTAAGTAAACCGTTAAGAAAGCAGCTACTTGGCTTTGGTTATATTTCCCCTGCGTCAGATTGGTCAGAATCTCTTTAGCCGTTCCTTTATCCAGACTTTTGTATTCTATGAGTTGGTTTAAAATTTCCTTCATCTTTTCTGATCACTTTTGCGAGCCAAGCGCGACAATCTCATTGAATTGAAACTGCTTCGTTCCTCGCAGTAACGTTAATTATTGATCCAGTTTTCTAATAGTTTATGCCCATGTTCCGTCATGATGGATTCGGGGTGGAACTGCACGCCCTTGACATCATATGTTTTGTGGCTAATTGCCATGATTTCCCCGAACTCATCTTCGGCGGTCACCAATAAATCGTCGCCTAGCCGCTTCTTGTCGACATTCCAGCTATGGTAATGACAAATCTCATACTTACTTGGCAACCCCTTAAAGAGTCGATCTTCTTTTTCTTTCACTGTCAATTGACTCGAAACACCATGCAAAACCTCTGGCATATTGTACAAACTGGCGCCATATGTTTCAGCAATGGCTTGGTGTCCTAAACACACGCCTAGCATACTCTTTGTTGCGCCATAAGTTTTAATCAAATCCAATAATATCCCGGCCTCTTCAGGAATCCCAGGACCAGGAGATAATAGAACCTTATCGTAGGCTGCCATTTCCTCCAAACCGATTTGATCGTTACGGAAGACATCCATTTGTGCACCATAGCCTAGCTCCTTGATGTAGTGCACTAGGTTGTACGTGAATGAATCGTAATTATCTAAGACTAAAATTTTCATTATCTGATCTCCCTGGCTAATTGAATGGCGCTTCTCAGAGCAGCCAGTTTATTATTGACTTCTTGGAGCTCTGATTCTCTGCTTGACTTAGCCACTACCCCCGCACCAGCTTGATAGAACAGGGTATTGTCTTTACTCAAGAATGAACGAATCATGATGGCATGGTTGAAATCACCATTGAAGCCCATGAAACCGATCGCTCCACCATAAAAACCTCTTCTTGTCTTCTCATAATCATTGATTAATTGCATCGCACGAACTTTTGGTGCACCACTCAATGTGCCTGCGGGAAAGGTGTCTGCTACCATTTTTGTGGGTTCAACTGCATCATCTAATTGCCCGGTTACTTTCGATACCAAATGAATGACATGAGAATAATATTGAATCTCTTTGTAGGTGGCTACCTCCACATTTGATCCCGCTCTGCTCAAGTCGTTCCTGGCCAAATCGACAAGCATCACATGCTCTGCATTTTCTTTTGGATCCGCATGCAGCTGATTGGCCAATTCGGCATCTGCCGTATCATTCCCGGTTCGTTTGAAAGTCCCTGCAATGGGATGGATGGTAGCTTTTCGATCTTTAACCACCAATTGTGCTTCTGGCGAAGAGCCCATGATCTTATAGCTACCATAGTCGAAATAAAACAAATACGGTGAAGGGTTTACACTTCGTAAGGCACGGTACACATTGAATTCATCTCCTTTAAACTGGGTTTGAAACCTTCTTGATAGTACAATTTGAAAAACATCTCCACGAAATGCATGTGCCATCCCTTTGTCGATAATCTCTAGAAATTCATCATCACTATAATTAGAGCTTTCTTCTCCGATCGCTTGAAAAGCGTAGGATGGGTAGTTCAAATTGTTCACTATATTTTGAATCGACTCTATGCCTTTCTGTGCTGTATGCTCTGGGTAATGCTCAAAAATGTAGAGCTCATTCTTGAAATGATCAATGGCTATAACATAGCGATAAACATGATAAAGGATATCAGGGATTTCGTATTCATTGGCCTTCGATTGCGCCACTGGAATATCCTCAAAATACTGAACGGCATCGAAGCCTATATAACCAAAAAGACCGTTATTGATGAATTTGAATTCATGGGTTTCCGATTCTAAGGCATTTGCAAATTGTCCTAGTTTCTCAACGACCTCTCTTCCTTCAAGCTGTCCATTCTCTCGAAATCCGGGGAGCTCCATTTCATATGCCTTGTCTTTCACCTGAAACTTAGCAATGGGCTCACAGCAGATGTAAGAGAAACTATTCTCATCACCATGATAGTCGGAGCTCTCCAATAAGATCGTATTCTCAAATTTGTCTCGCAACTTCAAGTAAATGCTTACCGGTGTGACCGTATCTACCAATAGCTTCTTATAATTGGTTTTAAGACTTACTTTATGGATCATTCTTCAATGGGTTAAAAACAAAAAAGGCTCGCATGAACAGCGAGCCTTTGGGTTATATTTTATTGCACAAGCGCTAGTTCACGTTATCGGATTTCCGTTACGTGCCACCACCAAGCGTTATGTACAGTTGTATTTCTCATTATGGTGCCAAATGTAGAAAAGGAAATGTTGAATGCAAATGGAAAAGTAAGAAAATCCATATGAGGCAAATCCATCAGCTTAGCAATCACGAGAAGTGGCTTGAACGTCAGATCGATCTGCTTGATTTCACCTTCGTTGAAACAACAAAATCCTGCTACTCTCTACTCTTTTGTACATATTGAATCATTCCGAATAAGAGTAAGAAACTGATGACTGCCAACACGATCATGACTGGTTGATCTAAGCTAATTTCCAAGCTAAGCCCACGGTTTAGTGCTTTCAGTAGGTTTAAGAGTCCAAGAAAAGATGAGATCAAAAACGTAAGTCCCATTAACACATTCAATCCGAAAGAATTGGCATGAACACCCATAAGTTTTTTCGAAAAAACCACTTTCCATATGCCTGCAGTGAGCATGGGTAAGATCAGTCCATTGGCTGCTTGCGCTAAGATGATCACCGGAATTGCTTGAATACCTGTCGCTCCTAAGGCAAGCCCGACAACCAAAATAAATCCCCAAACCCCTCGATAATACCTATGCTGATAGCCCCATGAATGGCCTTGCGGATGCACACTTTTAATGGTGAGTGCTCCTGCCATAGAGGCGGTTATGGTTGAGGTAAACCCTGCTGCAAATAAGCCAAAGGCAAATAGAAAGCCCATGGTTGTTGAACTTTCCTGAACCAGATACACATACAGTTTTTCAAACTCAAAAGGCGCAGCTATTCTTGTCCCGACGACGAGGATTGCGATGGAGATAACACCTCCTAAGAAAACAGAAAGCCCAAGGCCCTTTCGCATGTCTGGCAAAGACTGCCCTTCTGCCATGCTTGAGCCTAAAAAAATGTTGTAAGGAACAATGGTCGTTCCAAGCATACCCAAGGCAATTGTCATTGAACCATCAGGTAATTGAGGCAAAAAAGCACCCTTTGTGATTGCCGCAAGATCAATAGGTCCTGACAACGCTGCGATGATAAAAGAAAGCCCCATCGCTCCCACGACCAATCCGAGTATATTACCGACAGTTTGTGTTTTACCTAAAAAAAGTAATGGAAATGAAAAGAGGCCAATGCATAAGGTAAAAACCCACGCAGGCACACCCGTTATGATCAAAACAACACCTGAAATAGCCCCTAGAATATTTCCTGCCTCATAGGCTAGGCAACCTAAAAAGATTGCCCCTGCGATGAACCAGACCAACGAACGATTATTGATCTCAGTAAGCAAAGCTTGACCCAAGGGCTTGCCCACTACAATGGCTATCCGTGCAGCAGCCTCTTGTAAAATAAAGCAGGCGAGTATTGAGAAACCCAATGCCCAAATGAGTTGGTATTGAAAACTAGCCCCTGCTGTAGCCGCTGTAGTTACGGTACCGGGCCCAATGAACGCAGCAGCGATAACTAACCAAAAGAGGTAATTCCAAAAGGCATTCTTCATACGGCCAAAATACAAAGATTACCGAAATGGCTAACCCAATAGAAAACCCAAGCCTGCCGGTTGATTCAGCAACCAACCTGTCAAACTGTATCGACTGACCTTAGTTGATAATACTTCATGGGGCACCTGATCACTTTTGAACAAAATCAGCCGATTGGCTATAGGTTCAATGATTTCTTCGGTGTCATTCGATAAGTACAATTTAAGCTCACCAGCATCCGCTTGGGTCCAATCTTCATTCATGTAATAAACCACCGACATGAGTCGATTGCCTCTTCCTTTAAACTGATCGAGGTGTTTTTCATAAAAAGAACCTGACGGATAGTGCGCAAAATGAAATTCCGATCCAGAGATGGGTAAAAAACAATAGCGTTTTAATAGAGCGATCATCTGATCGATTCGGTTGAAATAGTTCAGGATGGCATCATCCTCCGCCCTGTCGATCCAATAAACATAATCTCCTCTTATGCCATGGTTAATGGTATGATTGATCAAAGCACCTATACCTGCTTTATCAAAGGCTTGATTCCCCAGCTTCAATAGGAAATAGTTTCTCAACTCGCGATACTGTATATCGGGTAAAAAATGATCAAAGACCACATAGTCGTTTTCAGACAACTCATCAACCCAGTCGAGTTCGTTGTCAAGCGAGTAAGCTACCAATCAGGATTTCAAATAATCGTAGCCAAAGATGATTAGTTTTCGAGATTTTTTTACAATTACTTTATGAAATAAATGGGCGCTTGGCGTTCTTCAAAAAACCTTTTTTCATGAGCAAGTTAAGTGTAGCGCTGGTTTTCGGGGGAAGATCTACTGAACATGAGATCTCAAAACTCTCAGCACAAAGCATTATTGAAAAGATCGACCGATCGAAATACGACATCTCCCTGATCAAGATCGATCTCGACAGCCAATGGTGGCTCTTGGCAACGGACGACCTGCATGATGAAGTCAATGCGCAAAGAATACACATTGAAAAGGAGGACCAACAAAGTGTTTGCAAAGACGCCAAGGGAAATGTTTTACTGACCATTGATGTTTATTTCCCCATACTGCATGGAATTTATGGAGAAGATGGCACCATTCAAGGACTTTTTCGGATGCTCGATGTCGCCTTTGTGGGTTGCGATGTCCTTGCCTCAGCGGCCTGCATGGACAAAGACTTCACCAAACGGCTCTTACGAGATGCTAACATTCCCATTGCCCCTTATTTAGTGGCCACCCCCACGCATGCACCGAGTTACCAAGAAGCGAAGAAAAGCTTAGGTGACACACTGTTCTTAAAACCAGCCAACATGGGTTCGTCCGTTGGTGTCTCTAAAGTCAGTGATGAAAAAACGTACCAGCAAAAGCTTGCAGAAGGATTGCAACTCGATAAGAAAGTACTGATCGAAAAAGAGATCATTGGCAGAGAATTAGAATGTGCCGTTTTGGGTAACGAACACCCCAAAGCCTCCATTCCCGGAGAAATCGTCATGAACTCAGATTTTTATGATTTCGAATCTAAATATGTCGATGCCAATGCCTCCAGCACAGTGATTCCAGCGGATCTTCCCGAAGGGGTCTCCACACAATTGAGAGAAATGGCCTTATCTGCTTTTCAAGCACTTGACTGTGAAGGGCTTGCAAGAGTCGACTTCTTCATGACAGAAGACAAAGAACTCATGATCAATGAAGTGAATACCATGCCGGGTTTCACCAAAATAAGCATGTACCCTAAAATGTGGGAAGCTTCAGGCATCAACTACGCCGAACTGATTGATATTCTGATTGAACTTGCCTTGGAGCGGAGAGACCGACAGCAAGCCTTGAAGATTTTTGCCAAAGAAGTAAGTAAATAATGATCCTTCAGAAAGTATCGGAAGCCTTAAGCAAGGATGAAATCCTCCGGATTGAACAACTTGTCAAAGCCACCTGGCCCGACCCCAAAATTTCGACTTTCACAGATGAGGAACTGCTACTCGATTTCAAGCAGCTCAGCTCTGGCAGGACGAGCTACCTATTCTATGAGCAAGATATGTTCGTCGGCTATGCAGAAACCTTCCCACGTAGCATTGAGACTACCCAAGGACCTATTGATTGCTTAGCCCTTGCAACGGTTTGCGTAAAAAATGAGCAAAGAGGGAAAGGCATTGGTGCCCAAATCGTCCAACACATTTTTCAATGCATCCCCTCAGGAGACGCGAGAGTCTGTCTATTTCAAACTGGCGTGCCCGAATTCTATGAAAAACTCAATTATAAACAAATTGACAACCAATTCATTAATTCTAACGACGAAACAAATCCTGATGCTAACCCTTTTTGGGATCCTTACGTGATGATCTACCCTAAATCATTCAATTGGCCAAAGGGATCGATAGACCTAAGAGGAAAAGGGTTTTAAGTTTTTTGAATTTCTTTAGTTCAATCCCATATATTTCCCATATTGTCGATGCAAATGCGTTAAAACTGAGAATTATGACAGCTCCATCTTCTAAACCCCGTGTCATTAAAGATTTTGAGAAATTAGATGTTTCTATTCAAGAACAGATCAAACTGGCCTTCCCCTTAGGATTTGAAGACCATTTGATCAAATTCACCAATAAGGAAGGAAATAAAGTATCTGCTTTGCCTTTTGAAGGAGAAGAAAAGTACTATCTCGTCAGAATGACGATCGAAGAAGCGCAGCAACTCATAGAAGATGACGACGATTACGATGATGATGGTAATCTGAAATCCGATATCCAAGAAGAATACGAAGACAAGTATGGAGAAGAGGATGACGAAGAGGATGAAGATGATTTTGATGAATAATCTTGATCGATGAAGATTGGGATCTTAGGAGCGACAGGACTAATCGGTCATCACCTTGTTTTACAAGCTCAATTACATCAACACGAAGTCGTCGTTCTCCATAGAAAGTCTTCAAACCTTACACAACTAGCACATCACCAGTTTGAGTCAAGAACCGCAGACCTCAATGATCGCAAATCATTGATCGAAGCTTTTAGCGGTTTAGATGCCGTGATCAACGCTGCCGCTTACTATCCTACCATCCCGAGACCGGTCAGTGAAGAACTCAAGACAAGCAGGCTTCAAATGCAATTCTTCTTAGATGCCGTTCACGCAGCTGGTGTAAAAAGGGCCCTCTATGTTGGGGCTGCCATAGCCCTTCCAAAAGCAACAACAGGTCTTGCTGATGAATCTTTGACTTACCAACAGATCCCTGATGGTGCAGCGGCTTACGTTCAAGTAAAGTGCTTAATGGATCAAATGGCTCGTGATGCCGGTAAGGCTGGACTTCCTATCGTTATTGGCATTCCCACCATGTGCTTTGGAGAATATGATGCAAAGCCCACCACAGGAAGATTGATCGTTGAACTGGCAAATGAGTCACTTCCGGCATACATCAATGGCGATCGCAATTGCATTTATGCTGGCGATGCAGCTTCAGGCTTACTAAAAGCTTTAGAAAAAGGCAGTTTTGGTGAACGCTACCTAATTGGATCGGTCAATACTGATGTAAAATCGATCGTTGAGCAAGTCTGTGAATTAGCAAAAGTGCCCATCTTAGAAAAAACATTAAGCTTACCCCTCGCCAAGTTCATTTCAAGAATTGGTGAGATCAAGTACACACTTTTTAGAGGAGACCCGCCCAAGTTATCTTCTACAGCCATCGCCGTTTTGGCACTAGGACAACACTTTGATTTGAGTAAAGCAGAACGAGAACTAAGCTTTAAAGCAGGCCTAGACCAAGAAGCCATGCTGTTCAGAGCTTATCAATGGTTCAAAAAACAGGAAATGGTCCCTTGACCAGAGCAATACATTATAAGGCTAAAATGCATACTCGGGTAGTAAAAAGTGCCTATGCTGTCTATTTGATCACCTCATCGATGTAATCTAGTCGAACAGTTTTTAGCACTGAGAAAATTCAGTAATTTGATTTCTTAAAGTGAACCAATGAACCAACCGTTTTTGCTCAATTGTGATATGGGTGAAAGCTTCGGTCATTATCAGATCGGTAATGATCAAGCCTTAATGCCTTATATCGATGCGGCTAATATTGCCTGCGGCATGCATGCTGGAGATCCGGTGCAGATCGAACGTACCATCGATTTAGCCTTAGCGCATGAGGTGTTTATTGGTGCACACCCGGGCTACCCAGACCTTAATGGCTTTGGCAGACGGATCATTCCGATGTCTCAAGAAGAACTAGCAGCCTGCATTCGCTATCAAGTGGCCGCTTTAGTCGGCATGACGAAGGCTAGAGGTGGAAAAGTAACTTACGTTAAACCGCACGGTGCCCTTTACAATCAAATGGCAGAGGATGCTGAGGTGGCCAAAACCGTCGTTTCAGCAATATTGGAAGTAACCGCTTCTCTTAAGATCATGGGTTTGGCCGGAAGTCTTGTTCAAACAGTGGTTGAAGATGCTGGAGCGCAATTTATCGCAGAAGCCTTTGCTGACCGTGCATATGAAGATAATGGCCAACTACGTTCAAGAAAATTAGCCGGCGCTGTTTATGACGATCCAAAGAAAGCAGCAAAACAAGTGCTTTCTGTCTTACATGAGCAATCACTGACCTCTTTTCATGGTAAGAAAATTTCGATCAAAGCCGAAAGCTTTTGTATTCATGGAGATAATCCAGCAGCACTGCAAATAGCCCAAGTCATTCGCACCGCTATCCAATAGGTATGTTAAAAATTCAACCTTATGGAGATAACGCCTTGATCATTCAATTTGCTAAGGAGGCAACTGTAGCAGTTAGTCAGCAAGTCATTGCGCTTTATCAAGAGCTTAAAAAAACCGGAAGATTTCTGTTTTTGACTCCTGCCTTCACTGATCTTACGGTGGGCTTTGACAAATGTCAAATCAGCTTTCAAGAAGCAGAGACCCTGATTAGATCACTGGCAGAACAGATAAAGTTTGAAGCTGATGAAGTAGATCACCTGATCATTCCAGTTTGTTATGCTCCTCCTCACGCTCCAGACATGGAAATGGTGCAGCAGATGACTGGACTAGATGCCGCCGAGATCATCCGAATTCATACAAGTACTCCATTCCATGTCTACATGTTGGGATTTATCGCGGGCTTCCCTTACCTGGGCAACCTGCCCAAGCAGCTTTCCTGCCAAAGAAAAGATAAGCCAAGGCTCCAAGTACCCAGTGGCTCTGTAGGAATAGCCGGTTTACAGACCGGCATCTATCCGACGCTAGCGCCTGGTGGCTGGCAACTCATCGGTCAGACCCCACTGAAATTATTCAATCCTCAACTGGCGACGCCTAATTTTTTAAAACCAGGTGACCAAGTACAATTCAGATCGATTTCAATTGATGAGTTTCAATTGATCAAGATCAAAGTAGAGACTGAAATTTACCAAGCTGAATATCAAAATGAGTAACCTGACGCTACATTTTGAAAAAGCAGGACTATTCTCCTCTATTCAAGATAGCGGACGCTTCGGTGTTCAACACCTGGGCATTCCTATCAGCGGGGCTATGGATCAAGAAGCTATGCGGCATGCCAATTATTTGGTTGGTAATCCCTCAACCCACCCAGTCATAGAAATGACCCTTCAGGGTGCCGATATCAGAGTCGAAGGTTCGGGACAAATCGCATTGGCCGGCGGCTATTTCAAAGGAACGTGGAATGGACAGTCATTGCCTTTCTACAAGACACTAAAGGTAAAAGACGGGGATCTCATCAATATCGAAGGAGCGATTTATGGATGCAGAACGTATTTAGCTGTTGGAGGCAGCTTACTCGAAGAAAAATGGTTGGGTAGTCACAGTGCGGTGAGCATATACATGGAAGGCTTCGGACTTGAAAGTCATTTTAAGAATGGAAGAGCTATTTGTTTCAAAACCAGTGAACTTATCAAAAAAAGACAGATCAAAAGAGCCCAACAGCCCATACATTCCGATTGTGCTATCATTAGAACCACAACAGGACCAGACTTTGAACACTTTGACCTGTCGGTGATTCAAGAATTTTACGAAAAGGTGTTTACCATTTCTGGTGACTGCAACCGGATGGGTTATCGACTCAACGAGCAATTAGTAAGATTTAAGAAAGAAACTGAGGAACTTTCCACCGGCATCATTCCAGGTACCGTACAAATCAGTAACGATGGTAGCCCGATCGTGTTAATGGCCGATGCGCAAACAACCGGAGGTTATCCAAGAATCGCGAATGTCGTCAGCGAAGACTTAGATCTTTTAGCACAAATGAAACAAAGCAACGAAGTTAAATTCATGCTGATCAGTCGAGAAGATCTTTAACTAAAAAACGGTCTTCTATGCGTTTTGACGCTATACTTGACAATATCGAACTGAACATAGGCAAAAATTTGTGTTCCGAAAATCACAAAGTAAGTAGGGTAATCTAACGGGAGGCGGTATTTACTCACAAACAAACAGTATGGAACGCTCGACGAACGGATTAGACAAGACCACCAAACAAACCATCACGATGATCTTGGGGATTATTTCCTTATTCATCGGTATTCCTGTTTTTCTTGACAATTCAATCGCAGGAATCGCCATTTTAAGTATTCCAGCTATCTATCATCTTAGCATCAAGCTGATCCTACCCATAATTCAAAGAGAACTAAAATCTACTGATGACCGCCGCTTTGCTTAAGCAGACACCCTCTAAAACAGAAAAGGACGCAATCCGTCTGATAACGCCCTAATCAACCTTAAACTAAAACTACTACTAATTAAAGTATCTTATAATAAGCAGACCCTGCCATTTCGCTTAGGTAATCTGCTTTGTGAAACAACTGGGCAGTATGCTCATCCATCTCTTTTTGGAACCCGCTAAAAATTACTTGATCATTTTGATCAAATAGCTTCACCCGTTGCTCTAGCTCAAACGAATCATTCATTTCGAATTCTTCGAAATACATTTCGACAAATTCAACCAATTCTTCCGAGTGGATAAATACGGCTGTTCGTTTATCCGGCTGAACCGTACGATTAGCTTTTGCAGTACTGATGATGCATAAAGCCATGAAAATCGCTAGAGCCAGAGAGATGTTCTTTTTTGTAATGATTTGCATTGTTGTTCGATATTTTGAGCTCCGACACCACTATTCGCATCAGATAATTGACCTAAAAAGTGACCGTTGTTTTTGACCAACTTCTTTTATCCAATTGATATGCCAGAAATTTTAACATAATGATTATCAATGGATTACATCCAAAAAGGTTTTTCCGAGTATTCAGTTGTGTACGAATTCGGCCATTTGAATGTGCACTTTTATAACAATTTGTTCCGATAGGCAGCTTATTACGAAGAATCCTATTTTTTTTGTACCCCAAATCTGTGCAGATGGAAACACCAGAAATTTTAAGCTACGAGTTACCAGAAGAACGCATTGCTAAATATCCTTTATCAAAAAGAGATGAGAGCAAATTATTGCATTACCGCTCTGGACAGGTCGAGGATTACCATTTCCACGAATTACCAAATCTCTTAGATGCTGATGCTACCTTATTCTTCAACGACACGAAAGTGATTCCAGCGAGGTTATTCTTCACTAAAGATACAGGTGCGCTAATTGAGGTGTTTTTATTAGAACCCATTTCACCAAGCCCAGTAGTCAGTCAAGCCATGGAGGCCACAGGAAAAGTGGTATGGCAATGCATGGTAGGCAATTATAAAAAATGGAAGAATGAGCAGGCTTTGTCTCTTCAACTTGATCAGGAAAATGAATCGGTCTTGTTACAAGCACGTATCGTTGATAGAGAAAAAGTAGCCATTGCCTTCGAATGGAATCAGTCAGACTTGAGCTTTGCTGAACTTGTTGAACGCGCAGGAAAAGTTCCGCTTCCACCCTACTTGAATAGAGAGAGTGAATCTGAAGACAAGGAAAGGTACCAGACCGTCTACTCACAGCACAAAGGCGCCGTTGCAGCTCCAACAGCAGGCCTTCATTTCACAGATCAAGTACTTGAACAACTAGAAGCAAAAGGAATCCAGCAGTCGTTTCTTACACTGCATGTAAGTGCTGGCACCTTTCAGCCTTTAAAAGTTGAGGATCCAAAGGAGCACCCCATGCATTCGGAACAAATGGTCGTAAGTAGAGAGGCCATCAAGCATGTACTTTCCAGCAAAAAGGTAATTGCCGTCGGCACGACATCAATGCGCACATTGGAGAGCTTGTATTGGTTTGGTGTGCGGCTACTCAAGGGAAATACGACGTTCAATATCGAAAAACTGGAAATCTATCAGGAAGGTGAACTCCCTTCACGACATGAGGCATTCGAAGCGATCGACCGCTTTATGGAAGAACAGCAACTTGCTTCTCTTCATGGCGCCACAGAGATCTTTATCATGGGCGACTATCCGTTCAAGGTTTGTGATGGTCTGATCACCAATTTTCACCAACCCGCTAGCACCTTACTGATGCTGATCAATTCTTTCTTAAGAGGCGATTGGAAAAAAGTGTATGATCATGCCCTTACTCACCAATATCGTTTCCTTTCCTATGGAGATTCTTCACTATTAATGCCCTAAAAAAGGAAAGTTCCTTATATTCGGGCATGCAGGACGATCTGTCTTCAACATTAAGAGACGTTGAATTAGCCGGGCTGAGCGCCTACGATCAGCTCATTCAGTTTATCAATTCCAAAATTCCTTTTTTAGGTGAGACCATCAAGGTGTTGGATGAGTCGGTTTCTATTACCGAGATAGTTCTTCCAATAGTTTTCTTAATCGTGCTGAACCTTTTTGGCAACTTGGTTCGATCACTTCTGATCAACCGCATCTTACCAAGATTCATAGAAGATCGAAAAACGATCTTATCCATCGGCAATACCACAAAGTACACCATACTGATTTTCGGCCTAGCCGTTATTCTTTCAATCATTGGTTTAGGGGCAGGTTCAAAACTGAATTTTACCATTACCAAAACGAAAGAGGGTACACCAGACATTCAATTCTTTGACATTGCCAGGCTGGGCTTCTTGATCGGTCTTCTAGTCTATTTTTCGGGCAAATTAAAGTACATCCTCGTCAAACAAATCTTGCCTAAATATTCAGAGGACATCGGGGTGAGTCAATCGATCGGTACCATTATCCAATACATTTTTGTGATCATCGGAGCAATGGTCGTGATTCAAAGTTCTGGTATAAATCTAGGTAGTTTGGCCGTTTTGGCTGGAGCACTGGGTGTCGGTATTGGTTTCGGTCTACAGAACATTGCGAATAACTTTATTTCTGGTCTGATCATTCTTTTTGAACGACCGATTAAAATAGGCGACCGCATCGAAGTGGGCAATGTCAGTGGTGACGTTACCAAAATCTCACAGCGGGCGACAACAGTAAACACTAACGACAATATTTCTATCATTATACCGAACTCAGAATTGATCAATCAAAAAGTCATCAATTGGAGTCATAACGACCGTCGTATTCGTTTCCACGTTCCCGTGGGTGTTTCCTACAATGAAGACCCAGCACAGATCAAGGACTTATTACTAGAGGTGGCGCAAGAACACACGGACGTACTGAAACGCCCTGGGCCTGATGTCCTTTTTGTGGAATATGGCGATAGCTCACTCAATTTTGATCTGATGGTTTGGACCAATACATATATCGACCGGCCGATCATTCTAAAGAGTCAATTGTACTATCGAATTTTCGAGAAATTCAAGGAACACAATATTGAAATTCCATTTCCACAACGAGACCTACACATCCGATCAGGGCTTCTAGGCAACGAAAAGCCAAAGTAATCGTTTCCAATGCATTAGAATGAAAAGTATTTATTCCGAAAGGTTTTTCTTTAACTTTGCCGCACTAAGTAACAGGACCATATGAGAGTCATCATTGCAGGGGTAGGAAATGTAGGGTACCATTTGGCCAAATTATTAGCTGCAGAAGGTCAAGACATCGTGCTGATCGACCGAGCAGCAGATAAATTGAAACACGCTGCAAATCAAGTCGATGCGTCGACCATTAGAGGAAATGCAACCTCCTATGCCGTATTGGAAGAAGCCGGTGTATCTGAAGCCGATCTTTTGATCGCAGTAACAAGCTCAGAAGACGCCAACATTGCAACGGCGATCATTGCCAAGCACTTAGGTGCAAAAAGAACGATCGCACGTATCTCAAACACAGAATTTCTTTACAAAAAGGATAAACTCAACCTGAAGCATTTAGGGATAGATGATATCATTTCCCCTGAGTCGCTTGCCGCAAAAGAGATCAAGCGATTACTGAAAGAAGTCGCCCTGACCGATAGTTTTGAATTCCAAAAAGGGCTCTTGCAATTGATCGGAGTTCATATTGATGAGAAGAGTCCGTTAAAGGGGAAGACCATGCTCGACGTGGCAAAACTCAATCCAGATCAAACGTTCATGACGGTGGCCATCTTGCGCGAGAATGAAACCATCATTCCCTATGGCGAAACTACCTTTGAAGAACACGACCATGCTTATTTCATCGCTCAGCAAGACGGTGTAGAGAAGCTCCTCTTCTTAACGGGTAAAAAGAAAGAAGGCGTAAAAAGTATCATGATCCTTGGTGGATCTAGGGTGGGTTTTCATGCGGCAAAATTGCTTAGTGCACGATATAATGTGAAAATCATTGAGCGCGATGCACAAAAGTGCTTTGAACTAGCTGATGCACTGCCTGACGCCATGGTGATCAATGGAGACGGAAGAAGCTTCGAGCTTTTACAGGAAGAGAACATTGGAGATATGGACGCCTTCATTGCGGTGACTGGCGACTCCGAAACCAACATCATCACCAGTTTGGTCGCTAAGAAAAATGGCGTGAAAAAGACCATCGCGATGGTCGAGAACATGGATTACATCCACCTTTCACAAAGCATTGGTGTGGATACCATGATCAATAAAAAACTTATTGCGGCTAACTTCATTTTCCGTCATATTCGTCAAGGTGAAATCCACTCAATCACGAGTATTCACGGTGTAGATGCCGAAATTCTTGAATTTGAGGTACAGGAAGATTCAAAAATCACCAAACATCAGCTGAGAAACTTAGAGTTTCCAAAGTCTGCGATCATTGGCGGCGTCATACGCGACGGTCAGGGGTTGACCACACCAGGTAATTTCCGCTTTCTACCAAAAGACAGAGTGGTCGTACTTTCCAAAAAAGAATGTATTCATAAAGTAGAGGACTACTTCATCTAGCATGAAATTCAACTTACCCGTCATTACCCAGATTTTAGGCCTACTCCTGCTGATCAACTCCATCTTCATGGTGCTTTGCTTGCCGGTAGCGCTCTATCATAATGATGGGGACTGGTTAGCTATCGCCTCGGCAGCCCTCATTACTGCTGCTAGTGGCTTCGCCATGCGCTGGACCACCCGCAAAAACGAAAACCGCGAGCTAAAGAAAAAAGACGGTTACCTGGTGGTATCCATGGGCTGGATCATTATGTCATTGTTTGGAGCACTACCCTACTTATTCAGTGGCACCATCCCTAATTTTACTGATGCCTTTTTTGAAACGGTCTCAGGCTATACAACCACCGGTGCTTCCATATTAAATGATATCGAAGGCACGGCCAAAGGAATCTTACTCTGGAGAAGCTTAACGCAATGGATCGGAGGTATGGGAATCATTGTGTTAGCTGTCGCTATTCTGCCTTTTTTAGGCATTGGAGGTATGCAGCTTTTTGTTGCTGAAGCGCCTGGCATAAGCCCTGATAAGCTGCAACCAAGAATTCAAGAAACTGCCAAAAGACTTTGGTTGCTCTATGTGGGGCTCACTTTGCTAGAAGCCATACTGCTCTATTTTGCAGGCATGACGGTCTATGATGCTGCTAATCATGCCCTTACCACCATGGCGACTGGTGGCTTTTCAACCAAAAATGATAGTATCGCGGGTTTTTCCCCCTTGATACAATACATCATTACACTCTTCATGTTCTTAGCAGGGACTAGCTTTACCCTTACGTACTTTGCACTTAAAAGGCAATTCAATAAGATCACCAAAAATGAGGAATTTGTGGTGTATACCCTATTTACAGTGGCTATCACAGTCATTGTCACCCTCGCTTTGCTGACGGTGAAAGATTATAGCATTGAACAGTCATTCAGAGATGCGCTTTTCCAAGTGGTTTCCATCATCACCACAACCGGATTTGTTTCAGCCGACTACACACAATGGGCTCCCTTCCTGTCGGTCCTTTTCTTTATTTTATTATTCGTTGGTGGATCAGCAGGCTCTACTGCAGGAGGAGTTAAAGTGATCAGACACATTGTGCTTTTCAAAAACTCGTTTCTTGAACTAAAAAGACAACTACACCCTTCGGCTATTATGCCTGTTCGAATTAGTGGTAAAGCCATCGAACAGACGATTGTGTTTAATGTATTGGCATTTATCATGATCTATATTCTCGTCTTCTTGGTCGGAGTCACCCTTCTCTCTTCCATGAGTGTCAATTTTGATACGGCCTTTGGCGCTGTGGCTACTTCGTTAGGAAACGTTGGCCCTGGTATTGGCGATGTTGGACCAGTAGATAACTTCGCCAACATGCCTACGGCAGGAAAATGGCTATTGTCTTTTCTCATGTTATTGGGTCGCCTCGAATTGTTTACGATTCTGATGCTATTGGCACCACACTTCTGGAAGAAGAACTAAATTTCTTCAGCCTATGTCTTCGAATTGTCACAATTGCATTAACTTCCGCTTTTATTAGAATTAAGCTCACCAAAATTGACATTTAAAGAACTCGGATTACACGAAGATGTATTGAATAGTTTGGATGCAATGGGTTTCGAAAAGCCCACCCCAATCCAAGAAAAAGCCATTCCAATCATCATTAACAATAAGGATATTATCGGATGTGCTCAAACCGGCACGGGTAAGACAGCAGCATTTTTGTTGCCTGTATTAGATAAAATTTGTCAGCAAGAAACTGCTGAAGAAGAGATCAATACCTTAATCATTTGTCCTACACGCGAACTTGCGCTTCAGATAGATCAACAAATTGAAGGTTTCAGCTACTTTACCGGCGTAAGTTCCATTCCAATATACGGTGGCGGCAGCGGTGAATCTTTTAGCACAGAAAAGAAAGCATTATCCAGTGGAGTCAACATTGTCGTGGGTACACCCGGCAAGCTTATCTCCCATTTGAACTTGGGCTATGTCAAACTTGACAAACTTCAGCACCTGATTTTAGATGAAGCCGATCGAATGCTCGATATGGGCTTTTACGAAGACATTAGCAAGATCATCAGCTACTTACCTAAAAAGCGACAAAACCTACTTTTTTCGGCTACTATGCCACCAAAGATCAGGACCTTATCGAAAGAGATCTTAACAGATCCGGAAGAAATAAGCATTTCCATTTCAAAACCTGCCGAGAAGGTCGTCCAAGTAGCTTTCTGCGCATACGACAAGCAAAAGGTCGAACTTGTACAACACCTGCTACGCTTTAACGACATTCCAACGCTGGTCATATTTGCCTCTACCAAGCAAAAAGTAAGAGAACTAACACAAGCCTTACAAAAAAATAAGATGAATGCTGCCGGTATTTCTAGTGACCTTGATCAGGTAGAACGAGAGAAAATGTTGAACGACTTCAAACACCGGAAACTTCAAATCCTGGTTGCAACTGATGTGATCTCCAGAGGGATCGACATCGATAACATCGATATGGTGATCAACTATGATGTACCTAACGACCCGGAAGATTATATCCATCGTATTGGAAGAACGGCAAGAGCTTCCTCAGAGGGCGAAGCCGTGACCTTCATCAATCAAGAAGATCAAGGGAAGTTTGCGCGAATCGAGAAAATGATCGAAAAAGAAATCCGTAAAATCGATCTGCCGGAATACATCGGAGAAGGGCCGGTATATGACCCAAATAGTAATAAATCTTTTGGGAAACCGCGTTTCAAGAAAAATTTCACAAAACAAAGAAAACGTTAAGTTATTAGGTAATAACTGTTAACTTTCAAGTTAATATTACCTAATTAATTGAATATGATTAACATAAAGGCTTTGCTAAAAGTCTTTCACAAGCATAAATCTTACACTGCCATCAATATTTTTGGACTTAGTGTCGGTTTTGCCCTTTTGATGGTCATTGTTCTGTTGCTCCGATTCGAACTCAGCTACGATAAGCATTGGAACGGTTCGGAGAATATCTATCGCATTGATTCAAAATTTCTACAAGGAAATAATGTCGATCAACTCGCGCTGACTTCAAAGCTATTACCCGAACGCTTAATCAAACTCCTGCCCGAAGCAGTCGGCTACGCCCGCTTCTCTAGGCCCAGAAATATCTCGGTAAAGGTGGGGAATCAGTTATTTAGTGAAGATCGAATTCTCTATTCAGACAATAACAGCCTGGAATTATTTCAACTCGATTTTCTAGTAGGTGACAGCGAAGAATTACTAGAAAACCCTCAAGATCTTATCATTTCTGATGAGTTGGCCATCAAGTGGTTTGGTAGTTTGGCCGAAGCACTTGATGGAACTGTTCGAATCAAAAACAACTATTTCACCGTCAAAGGCATTTTTAATGCCATTCCAAAAAACTCTCACCTCCGCTTTGATGCACTCATGTCATACAGAACAGTAATGGAAAAATATGAAGCGTATGACCTCAAGGAACTGAACACCAACATCTGGATTCCTGATGCCTATTGCTACATCAAATTAGCCAATCGTGATAAAGATGAAGTGCAGCAGAAGATTCAAGCGTTTATAGATGAAAACGTCTACCCATTGATTGCGGCCAGTGGTAGTAATGAAATACTGGAGCCACAACTTATTGAGCTTGAACAGACACACTTTAGCACAGGTTCATCTTTTGATCCAGCCAAAGGAAACATCGCCTTTATCAAAACCACAAGCATCATTGCGATCGTGATCCTTTTGATCATTTGCATCAATTATGCCAATCTGGGCATGTCCATCCTTGTGCAGCGTCATAAGGAACTAGGCATGCGACGACTCTTAGGCGCAAGTAGAGCCGAACTGATCATCCAAATCATCACAGAATCATTCATCAGCGTCGCCATTGGCTTTGGTCTTGGCCTAGTCTGGTTATTCATCATCGACCAAACCATCTCTTTCGAGTTTCTTACGGGACGGAGCATTGATTACCAGATGATTTTTCATGCCAATAACTTTTTACTAGGGCTCGGTGGTATGCTAATCATTACACTTTTGAGCTCCTTCTATCCTGCCCTTGTTTTTTCCAAAACCAATATTATTGCCGTCAAGGAGAGTAAAAGAGAAGGTAATATGGTGACGAACCTTATGATCGGCGTTCAGTTTGTCGCGAGTTTTATGGTCATTAGTTCCATGTTTTTGATGGAATACCAAATGAGTATGCTCTCTGCATTTGACCTAGGCATCACGGACGAACCCGTCATTTCTATTGAGGTTGGCGAAAGCTCTACACCTGACAAAGTACAACTTGTCAAAAGTCAACTCGCTAATGAACCCGGCATTGAAATGGTCACAGATGCCATCGTCAAAAAAGAAGAGTTAATTGCCATTTATCATATCAATGCAACGGTCTTAGATAAAAAAAAGGAACAAATGGAAACGGCTTTTTCCGTGGGTTTTGTCGGTCAAGACTATTGCGAAGTATTTGATATTCAACTGCTTGATGGAAGGGATTTTAGAAAAAACAGCATCGAACACAATAGCGTTCTCGTAAACCAACGATTTGCTGACCGCTATTATCAAGGAGAGGCCGTTGGCAAGCCGATATTCTTTAGAGAGCAACGCTATACGATCATTGGTGTCGTCAAAAACTTTTACTATCGATCGTTAAGAGAAGATTTAGAGGCAATGGCCATATTCCCTAAACATGTCTACGCAAACGACCTCGTGGCACCAATTGAAACGAGTTTTCAAATCCGTATTGATGACTTTAACCCAGAAAGAACATTAAAGAACATCAGCAAGGTCTTCGCTACTAGTTACCCCAACTTTCCTTTCAGCTATCAATTCATTTCAGAAAAGGTAGATGCCTTTTATCAAGAAGATGAGAAGAACACAACCCTAACAGGTATCTTAGGTTTTAGTGCTATCATAATCGCAATTTTTGGCCTTGTAGGCTTAGTTTCATTCGAAATCAATCAACGCAGAAAAGAGATCAGTATTCGAAAAGTATTAGGTGCTAAACCACAAACGCTCTTTTTGGTCATCAGTAAAAAACAATTGATTTTATTGAGCATAGCGTGTTTGATATCCATACCTGCCACCTACTATTTCATCTCAGATTGGTTGAATGATTTCAGTTTCACTATTGACCTGGGTAGCTCCCTACTCATCGCTACTTTGACCAGCCTTTTGATTGTCGTCTCGTTAGTTCTATTGGCCATGACCTTCAAATTCATAGAAGTACTCAATATTAATCCGGTAAAAAACCTGCGCCACGATTAATAATCGAATGTGATGGGGTCCACAGTAAAGTGTATTGACCAACCACTTGCAAAACCTTCAAGCCAGTTGATTATGACGTTTATCCTTTAATTTCAGCCAGACTCGCTGAAATTTATACTTTTATTCTGTCAAAACATTTTTTCGATCGTCTTAAGCTTAGTAGCAGCTCAAAGGATCATTGAACTCAAACAACAAACAGTCATGAAAAATTTAGTTTATGCATTTCGTGTCTTACTGCGAAACAAATTCTACGCCTTTCTCAATATTTTTGGTTTAGCCCTTGGGCTGGCGGTCAGCATCATCATTCTGCTTTACGTTCAGAGCGACAATACCTTTGATAAGTCTCATGAAAAATGGGACCAAGTCTATCGAATCGAATCTAAATTCTACATTCCACCGAAAAACGATGAATTCGCATTGACCTCTCCTGCTCTAGCTGAAACGATGCAGATGGAATTTCCAGAAATTGAAGCATTCACACGTATTCAAAATGCAGGTCAAGTACTCTTTAGAATTGGAGACAACAACTTCTATGTGGATGAAATATACTTTGCCGATTCCGCGATGTTCAATTTATTTACACATGAATTCATCCAAGGAGACCCTAAAACAGCACTTAAAGAACCGAATAGTTTAGTGCTTACTGAAAGCACAGCTAAGCGCTTATTTGGCAATCAAAACCCTTTAAATGAATTAGTCAAGACGGATAACAATACATTCACTATCAAAGGAGTAATCGAAGACCTTCCGGACAACGTCCACCTAACCTTTAATGGTTTGATCTCTTACGCTACCATTACTTCGGGCCAAGGCCCTTTGACAGCTCAGCAACGAAGCAATCAATTGTGGAATATTCAAACCTATTCCTATCTCCTACTACCAAAGGGCTTCAATCCGAGCAACATTGAGAATGATTTTCAGCGTGTTTTCGACAAGTACATGGCTCCGTTAGCTCAACTGGCTCCCTCCTTAAGAGAGGCCAGCTTCGCACCACGTTTAGTCCCCTTGAATGAGGTTCACTTTAATTCCAAAGTGCAGTATGATCTCCCAACAGGTAACAAGGCATACACCCAAGCCTTTATGGCCATCGGTTTTTTTGTGCTCATTTTAGCAAGTATCAACTACATGAACCTGGCAACGGCGAGAGCGACCAAGAGAGGAAAAGAAGTAGGAATCAAAAAAGTATTGGGATCAACAAAGGGAAAATTGATTTCTCAGTTCCTTAGTGAATCGGTTTTGATCACCACCTTTTCGTTACTCTTAGCTATTGGTTTTTCCTATTTCATTCTTTACGGAACTAGTCTGAACAACTTATTAGGAAAATCCCTCGTGTTAGACTGGGCGAATAATCCCGTGCTCACGTTTGGAGCCCTAGGCATTACAATACTTTTGGGGGTACTATCAGGATTGTACCCAGCCTTTTATTTGTCGTCCATTTCTGTCATTACCGCCATGAAGGGAGGCGTTAAATCAGGTCCAGGTAGTATGTTCATGCGAAAAATACTCGTTGCCTTTCAGTTCTTTATTTCGATCGGCGTTGTCATTTCTACGCTACTCATGAGCAATCAGATCAATTTCATGAGGGATAAAGACCTGGGCTTCAACAAGGACAATGTGATCATCCTTCCTACCCAGGACACAACGGTAAGTAAGCGACTCGACGTGATTCAAAATGAATTACGTCAAAACCCCAATATCATTGATGTCACCACATCATTAGGTTTGAGTGCCTCCAATACAAATGTAGGTAATCGCTTAATCGGCAGTGGTCGTCAAGTAATGCAGGTTGAAGGTGCTGATACCATTATGGTTACCGATACCTATAACATCATGTTCATTGGCGAAAATTTCATCAATGCCATGGATATGCAACTCATTGCCGGTCGCGACTTTGATGAAGACATTCAATCTGACCTGACCAATGGAGTACTTGTTAATAAGTCAATGGTAGAAAAAATGGGTTGGGATGACCCTATTGGAAAAAAAGTTGCCAATGCGGGGGCTGGGGCACCAATTGCACGGGTGATCGGAGTAGTCAAAGACTTCAATGCCTTTTCTCTCCATGTCGCTGTAGAACCGATGATCATCATGAGATATGAACGATTTGGAGCGCCAATCAGCCAGATCAACCCTTCTGTAATTGTTCATGCCGAAGAAGGTAAGCTTCAGCAAACACTCAATTACCTTGAAGAGAAATATGCCGAACTGGATCCTAGCCACCCTTTTGAATATGGCTTATTAGACTCTCAAGCGGAGAATCTTTACCGTTCAGACCAACGACAGAGCAAGTTGACCGCAATTCTTTCTTATATATGTATTTTGATTAGTTGCTTAGGACTTTTAGGACTTGCCAGTTATTCTACGGCCACTCGAATTAAAGAGATCGGCGTTCGAAAAGTATTAGGTGCCACAGTACCACAATTGGTCTTTATGATTTTTAAGGACATCATGGTATTAGTCATCCTAGGCTTTATTCTTGCTATTCCGATCTCTTACTTACTGGTGGATGATTGGCTACAGGTATTTCAATACACCATCGACTTGCCTATGGTGATCATTGGTGCGGCTGCATTTTCGGGTATCATCGCCATTACCATTGCTTTTGCCACTGTAAGCTTCCACTCCTTGAAAGCTGCAAGGCAAAATCCTGTCCTAGCTTTACGACACCAATAAAAAATAGGCAGCCAGTTGGCTGCCTATTTTTATATCTGCGCTACTCGATGAACAGGTAATTTTTCTTTGAGCTTCAATCCAAATAGCGGCCTTAAAAAATTCACACTCTTGATCAATTCATAGGTAATAAAACAACCCAAGAAGGTAAAAACGACCACCAGAGCAAACTGCAGCCATCCTGTAATTTCCCAACCGAAAACAATTGATGCGCTCAGGTTAAGAAAAATCATATGTAGAATATACACAGGATATGCCGCCTGACTTAGATAGCTCAATTGAGCACTCTTCTTATTCAGAAACATATAACCCAATCCAAAAACTGAGAATACCCAAAGATTCGATTCAATCGAAATCAGGTAATAAGGTACGACCAGATCGAATACCAAAAGCCGAATTAAGTAAAGCGAAAAAGCAAGTATAAGGAATACCCAAACATACTTTTTCAACATTTGCCAAAAACCATTACCAACAAAGACAAACAGAAACCCTACCAAGAAGGCCATTAGCCCAAGTACGAATCCATGTAAATTCATCGCATAGGTTTCAAAGCTATCAGGGGCAATAAGTTCTGCCTCAGCTATAAAAGCCAACATGACTATCAAGAGTCCAATCGGAGTGGAAAAAAGCCACTTCAACCCTTCAGTCCACGGTTTTCCATTCGATCTTTTGAGCCAAAAGAATAGCGGGCTTAGCACCACCACATAAATAAAGATATTCCCTAAAAACCAGAGATGGAATGGATTATAGGTGAAGTTGAGTGTCTGTCCATAGTAATTCTGCCATAAGAAAATATGGAGCGGGACGATCGCGAAAATTCCAAAAACGAAAGGAACGAGTATTCTCAATGTCCTTTCTTTGATCAAGCCTTTCCAATCTCTTCTCCTTATCGCAAAACAGACTCCCATTCCTGAAACGAAGAAAAGCAAAGGGATTCTCCACACATTCAACATGGCCATTGGTACCCAAAGTACTTCCAAGACTTTATCCGTTTGAATGAATTGAATTAGGCCACCCCAAGGCTGGAATGAGATGGCTATATGATAGATGAGCAATAAGCCTATAGCAATGACTCTGATCCAATCTATGTCATACCTTCTTTCTTGGGTCTCCATTATAGCTTTCTTTCATAGACTTCTATCATATCAGCGATCTGAGGTCTCAATGCCTGGATCTTGTCATAGTCCAACTTGAGACCTAAAGCCCCAAGGTCTTTCTGCATTTGGTCATATATTGGTTTTACTGCTGAGAAAGGAGGCATCAGCGACTCACGTGCAGTTGAACCATAGCTACTTCTAATCTTAGTATCAACTCCCGCCTTAAGTAAGGCTTGAACGATTTCAGTTTCACAAAAGAAAGAAGCTGTGTGCAAGGCTGTCGACCCGTCTGCTGCTAAAGCATTCACATCAGCCCCTCCTTCGATCAATATTACAGCTATTTCTGTCCTACCAAATGTCGATGCAATGGTAAGTGGTGTTGATCCATATTCATCCTTGACATTCAAATCTGACCCGTAAGCAATATGCTGCTCTACCGCGGCTTTGTTACTTAAGAATGTCGCTTCATGGATGCTCATTTTAGGTGCTTCAACTTCACCACTCTTTTCTTGATTTGAACAAGAGGCGATTGCTCCGATAAATAAAAAGGCAAGGAGTAAGAGCACTTTGTTTTTCATTAGATTTTTCATTTCACTTTTATTTTGAGTTTCAAATTGATAAGTCAAAGGTCTCGAATAAGTGAAGGCATTGCATATCAAGAAAAAACCAAGCTTTGTCAGTTATGCCGATTCCTTATAATCTATGCTTCATGCATATAAACTATGACGCAAAGGATCAATTTTACTGTATATTTAGACTTTAAGGGCATGAACGACATACTCAAAACGGATGATATATTTTTACAAGAATTGATCGAGATCATCGATCAACAATTGTCTGATGAATCATTTGGAGTTTCTGAATTAGCTGAGAAAGCAAGCATGAGCCGTTCGAATCTACTTCGTAAGATTCAAAAATCAACTGGTTTCTCAGCAAGTGTTTTTATAAGAAAAGTACGTTTGGCTAGGGCTCAGGTGTTACTTCAAACAGCCGAACTAAATGTGTCAGAAGCATCTTACAAAGTGGGTTTTGGCAGCCCCTCCTACTTCGTGAAATGCTATCGTGAGGAATACGGTTATCCGCCTGGTGAAGAAAAAGACCGAGCTACGAATGCACCAATTGAACCTACCCCACAACCAAGCCAATCTTCCAAAACATCTTTATGGTATGCTGGCGCTGTTCTGGCTGCGCTACTTTCAACTTGGTTATTGTTCTTTTACCCAGAATCAAAACCAGAAGCTCTGCTGGAAAAATCAATAGTGGTGCTCCCCTTCCAAAATGACAGCAACGATTCATCGAATGTCTATTTCATAAATGGCATGATGGAAGCCATTCTCAATAATCTTCAGAAAGTTGAAGATCTACGTGTCATCAGCCGCACCACCGCCGAAAAGTATCGCAACTCCGGTAAGACCATTCCAGAAATCGCCAAAGAACTAGATGTGGCTTATTTTATTGAGGGAAGTGGCCAAAAACTTGGAGATCAGGTGCTTTTGACGGTTCAATTGATTAAAGCCAAAGAGGACGAACACATTTGGTCTGAGCAATACAGAAGGCAAATCCGTGATATCTTTGAATTACAAGCAGATGTGGCCAAAGAGATCGCTAGCCAAGTAGAAGCCAAGATATCTCCCGAAGAGATCCAAAGAATCGAAAAAGTACTCACAAGCAATTTGGTCGCCTATGATCATTACTTAAAAGGAGTTGAAGCCATCAATCAAGAATCGTTCGAGGGAATAGATGAAGGAATAATAGAGTTCAAAAAAGCTTTAATGGAGGATAGCCTAATTGCTGAAGCTTATGCGTTCATCTCCATAGGTTACTACTATGATGATTTTTATCGAGGTAGAAAGCAAAACTCTGCAGCAATAGACCTAAATGCTCAAAAAGCATATGAACTCGATCCTAATTCTTCGCTTAGCCTAACCGCTAAAGGGCTTGGTGCCATGCATGCGGAAGACTATGAAAATGCAATAACCTATTTTGAAAAAGTACTTGACATAAACCCTAACTCTGCAAGAGCCTACAATCATCTTTCAGACATACACACGAATTACTTACCCAATCCTCGTAAATACCTTGAATATGCCCTGAAAGGGGTTAAGATAGACATGGCAGGACAAGATTCCTCTATCCTCACCTTTTCCTATTTACACTTGAGTAACGCTTTGGCTCAAACTGGCTTTTTAAAGCTCTCAGAAGAATTTGCCAAAAAGTCTATAGCCCTAGATTCGTCAAATCTGTTCTCGCAATATTTACTCGCCTACATTCTATTTGCACAAGACGAAGACTACGCTACAGCAGAGAAAAGTTTACTTGCCGTTTTGAAAAAGGATACCACTAGGCTAGATATCATTCAAGAAGTCGCCAAGCTTAATTATGCTGAAGGAGACTATGAAACAGCGGCTATTTTTTACGATAAGATGAATGAAATTAAAGATGCTTTCGACATGGATCTCTTTGATGGTGAGAATGTGAAAGTAGCCTATGTCTATGAGCAAGTCGGTAGACACGAAGACGCTGAGATATATTACAATCGCTACAAGGCCTATGCAATGAATGATGAATCCAAGTATGCCCCCCTCAGTCAAGCGGCTTTCTATGCCTCACAAAACATGGTGGATGAAGGCATAGCTCATTTAAAAGAATTTACTGACGTAAAAGGGATTCCATACTGGTTTATTATTTTCATTAAGGATGATCCTATTTTGGGTAATCTTAATGACCATCCAGATTATGAAAAAGTATTGCAGCTACTAGAAGATAACTTCTGGAAAGAGCACGATGAGATCGAAGAGGAGCTTTCTACTGCGAAGGTTTTAATCAACCGATGAAATGATTACAAAAAAAGGGCTGCCAAATTTGGCAGCCCTTTTATTCTTTACGGATTACCCTCTACTAGTGAAACACATAATTAGTACCCGGTACTGTAGAGAATGAATAAGTACCTAAACTTTCGCTGTAAGCCCTACCATCAAGTTTAGGAGAGACCGGAGAATTCATCTTGAGATACTCTTCAACCACCTCGTGGATCGTGTAAGGCATTACTTCAACGTCTTTCACATACTCCATTCGACATAGCCTATCTAATGGATCACCAGGTCTAACACAAGCTGAAATAGAATAAAGTTCATTATCCTGAATGGGTTTACCACCCACCAAGATCTCTTGAATACGCTTACCCTTTTCATTCTCACTATTAAATTTTACCTGCATCCCAGAGAAACGAACCAACCAACCGCCAAAGCGTTCGGAAGCTTCCTGTGCAAATGCGTTATGCATTTCCTGCTCTAACCATTCTTTGATCTGTTTTCCAGAGGCTTTACCCGTTTTGATCTTTTCATTGACAGGTAAAAGATTCCAAAGATTAGCTCGAGTGATCGGTGCAGTTTTACCATTCTCTGGAACGATCGGGTTACCGAATCTAAAACCATTAGAAATAGAAATATCAACACCTGTCTTCCAACGTGCTGCATCGGTGATCATATTATCCATCGGATTTTCTACCGTTAAATACCTGTACAAAGGTGTTGAGGTATAACCAATAATGGTTTCCATATCTTTTCTATAAGGGGCCTTAGCCTTATCAACCAAGGCTTGCGTTTCAGGATCTGCTGGATATACGGCAGGATCTATATCAATGAGTTCATACTCATCTCCCACCATCTTACCATCAACAAATTTAAGGGTCAACTTGCCTACAAATGAGCCAAAAGCACCCGGCTCGGTCACTTTGGCAAACTGACCATCAAGTGGGATTCTAATTCGTTCGTGCGTGTCGTTTCCTAAGATATAATCTACACTTTGTGCCATGGCACTATTACCCAAAGCTAATTGCTTGAATACCCCAATATGCGTAACAAGAAAAAGCACATCTACTTTTTCCTCGTTTTTAAGATGCACAAGTGTTTTCTCAAATTGCTCATCCATTCCAGAAAAGGCGATGCCCTCACTAAAACTTGGGTTTTGCCTAACGGGCACAGCCGGATCATTTAATCCCACAAAACCTAATTTGACTCCCCCAATCTCCTCGACCGTGTATGGAGCAAATAAACGCTCTTTAGATTCCTCATGATACATATTTTGCGCGATCACCTTTGTACCATAACCCTCCATGATCTCCATCATGTTGGACTTACCATACACGACTTCCCAGTTTCCTGGAATGATGACATCATATTGCATATGTTTAATGATATCGGTCATTACTTTCCCTTCAGAAAGAGCGGCATAACCACTTCCTTGAATCAGGTCACCTCCATCGACTATCAATGTTCTACCTGGGTTAGCGGCTCTTTCTTGGTCAAAAAGTGTTTTGATGTTGGCTAGACCACCTCTATTCTTAAATACGATCTTTTCATCCTCCCAGAAAAGTTCAGGATGGGTATCTAATTGACCGTGAATATCTGCTGTCTGCAATACAGTGATCTGCAAGGTATCTCCCTCCTGTGAGGCTTGATCCGATCCCGATGTAGTACAAGAGGCAAGTCCGATGACCAGACTTGTCAAAAGAGTTCCGAAGAGTAATTTTTTCATTGTTTTCATTTTGCTTTGATCAGAAATACTACAGTCCTAAGCTATGATAGCCTTTTTTCTGCAACTGTAAGTTATACAGAATACCATTTTCTACGATCTTCATCTGCTTCGGCACCTCAGCCCTATTCACGTTAAACTTATTGAGAGAGAACCCGCAAGCGACCAATGTAACGCCCAAAGACTCGGCTTTGCTAATGAACTTATCGATCTTGGCAGGCTCCGTGATCTCCCCGATCAACTGACCGCAGATAATCACCTCGAAGTTTCCGAAATAAGTACCATCCTCCTTTTTCAACTCTTCTGCGGCAAGCAAAATGGGTTGTAATTGGGCAACTTTCTTCGTTAGAATAACATAATGCTGTTGCTCTTGTGCCTGGACTGAGGATAGACTGATCCCTGAAAAAAGCAGCACAGATGCCATATAAAGTATAAATTTCATTCTCATAGATGATAGGAGTTAATACGTGGGTATAGTTTACATTCAATAGGAATCACCTAGTTTGGAAGTATTGAACAACCAAAACATAGCATCCCAATTTCCTCAATTCTATCACTTTCCTTGGATTAAATCTGTAACCATTGTTACCAAGTTGTACCTAGGCAATATTCTGTACTTCCTGCTCAGCACTTAAAACTTCACCGAAGGTTTCATTTTAGGCAATAAGGAGCTGGTTTCATAGTTGCCCTGCGTCGTAAGTGGCAATATCATACCTTTGTTGGTGTTGTCACCAACATACTAAACCAAACTTATTAAGGATTAGCTCCGCTGATCCCTTGCCGGGGAGCCTGCAAAAGTCCTGCAGATGCTAGTCCAACACCTCCCTCTGTTGGTGTTATCACCAACCTACCAAACCAAGCTTATTAAGGATTAGCTCCGCTGATCCCTTGCCGGGGAGCCTGCAAAAGTCCTGCAGATGCTAGTCCAACACCGCTTCTTTGTTGGTGTTGGCACCAACATACCAAACCAAACTTATTAAGGATTAGCTCCGCTGATCCCTTGCCAGGGAGCCTGCAAAAGCACCGTAGATGCTAGTACAACACCGCTTCTTTGTTAGTCTTGTCACCAACATACCAAACCAAACTTATTAAGGATTAGCTCCGCTGATCCCTTGCCGGGGAGCCTGCAAAAGTCCTGCAGATGCTAGCGCATCTATATCCTTTTTTTGTTTGTCAGCTATTTTGAGCAAGCTCAATAGCCACAAACAAAAAAAGTCCTGCTTTTGCAGGACTTTTGCGGAGAGAGGGGGATT
>ENA-OUOG01000461-OUOG01000461.1-marine-metagenome-genome-assembly--contig:-NODE-461-length-53843-cov-5.643381_pt1 | contig 53843 bp, 41 predicted proteins | sample MGYA00248635_ERZ508505 | MGnify/ENA primary metagenome ERZ508505 (study PRJEB26176, sample SAMN06267871) | marine metagenome | isolation source: Saanich Inlet, British Columbia, Canada | place: Pacific...
AAATGGCGCGTGGGGTAGGAGTTGAGCACGGCCTCGACCGCTTCATCGAGGACGCCACTGGCCGCCACCAAGACGTGCTCCGGCGATTCCGCAGGTTCCGTCATCCAGTCCAACGCGGCCTCGTCGTGCAGCACTTGAGTCAATTCCTCCCCGACGAACACCCCCAGCTTGAGCCGGGTGTTGCCCTGATCGACCACCCAAACCATCATTGCACCGGCCATTTGAGCGTTTCGAGCAGGTGCCGCGTGTCCTCCCGAACCCGTTCCAACGAAGGGCGCAGGCTGTCGGGATTGGGTACGTGGTTGAAGTAGAGTGAACCGCGGATGAAGTGGTGGGTGGAATCCGTGGCGTAGAATTGCAGCGGTGATGCCACCGGGCCGTCCAGTTCGAACAGCACGCCGTACACGCCGTGATCGGGGAAGGCGAAGCGTTTTCTGCCGATTCCCAAGGCCTTGATGTCGTGGGAAAATGCCATTTGGTGAGCCTCCTCAATGAGCACGGACAAGTCAGCGTCCTGCAAGGGCACCATCGTCACGTGCCAACGCGCTTGCAAGGTTGGAAACACCACGTTGAACCAGCAGGTGCCATCCGTGCTTTGCTCCCCGATGACCCGTTCAACGGCTGCGAACTGCGGAAGCTCGAAGGAGGCGTTGCATTCGGGCTGGACGGTGCGGTAGGTGGGAGCGGGATGCTCAATGCGGAAGTAGCCCCGGGGCTTCGGAATGGCGTCCGGGCGACACGCTCCCAACCCCAATGCAGCCACCAAACCGACCACGACCTTATTCATTCCCGTGGTTTTCAGGTAACGTGATTTTTACCCGCAACAGCTTGCGCGAATTCGCCGCATCCACCTGCAAGTCCACCCCCGCAAAGGAAATGCGTTCGCCGCTTCGGAGGATGCGGCCCGCCTGCTCGGTGATGAATCCGCCCAACGTGTCGCTTTCGCCTTTCGCGGATTCCCATTCCTCCTCATCCAGGTCCAGCACCCGATAGACGTCGATCAGCGCCGTTTTCGCTTCGAACAAAAAGGTGCGATCGTCGAGGCGTGAGTAGGCCAAATCTTCTTCATCGAACTCATCGGCGATCTCGCCAACGATTTCTTCAATGACGTCCTCGAGCGTGATGAGTCCGCTGGTGCCGCCGTACTCATCCACGACGATGGCGATGTGCGTTTTGCGCTCCTGGAAGTCCCGCATCAAGTCGTCGATTTTGCGGTTTTCTGGAACGAAAAACGCAGGGCGAATGAGGTCTTGCCACGCCACGTGTTCCTCCTCGATGCGCGGAAGCAAGTCCTTGATGTGCAGGATGCCTACGAGGTCATCCGGGCTCCCCGAGTGCACTGGAATCCGGGAGTACCCGCTTTCCACGACGTGCGCACGCAGCACTTCCCAGTCCACGTCGTGCCCGATGGCTTCCATGTCGGTGCGCGCCGTCATCACCTGCTTCGCGTCTTTCGACCCCAAGGTGACGATCCCTTCGAGGATGCGCTGTTCCTCTTCCGTACGCTCCCCATCGGCCGTCAATTCCAGCGCTTGCTCCAGGTCTTCCACGGACAGCTCCCGCGTGGTGTTGACCCTCCGATCGAGCCAGCCGCCCAATCGCACCAGCGGCCGCCAAACCGGCGTGAGCAACTGCTGCGCCAGCTGCAACCCTCGAGCCGTGCGCTCAGCGAAGGCCATGCCGTTGGTCGTGGCGTACACTTTGGGGATCACCTCTCCGAACAAGACGATGAGGAAGGTGACGGCCACCACATGCAGTGACCATTGCATCCAAGGTTCGAGGCCTTCGCTGGGGAACAACCGCTCCATCACCACCGTAGATATCAAGATGATGCCGATGTTCACCAAGTTGTTCAATACCAAAATGGTGGCGAGCAAATGACGCGGTGCTCGCTCCGAGTCGGGATGCTTCAAGAGGCGGAGCACGCGTTCCGCCCTTGGCTCACTTTCGCTGCGTTCTTCGAGCGAATGGAGGTCGGTGGGAGAGAGCGAAAAGAAGGCCACCTCCGAGCCGGAAATGAGGGCGCTCACGAGCAGCAGCAGGGCCACCGAAATCCACGGCAGCCAGGAGCTGGGTTCGGCAGGGATTTGGGCCAGGACCAAACTCATGGACATGGGTTCAGTGAGCAATCAAAAGGGGACGTCCCCTTCCGGTTCCGGGGCGACGGGGGCCTCGGGTTGTGCTGAAGGCGCCGAGTTCGCAGGCTGGGCGTCAGCGGCTTCAGCGGGGTGGGGTGGGCGGTTGCCACCGCCTTCACTCGGCCGGTCCAGGAACTGCATCACGTCCGCCACGATTTCGGTGGTGTAACGCTTTTGGCCGGTTTGGTCTTCCCAAGAACGCGTTTGCAATTTGCCTTCGATGTAGACTTGAGATCCCTTACGAAGGTACTGATTTGCCGTTTCTGCGAGGCCGCGCCAGAGCACGATGTTGTGCCATTCGGTTTGCGTGATGCGCTCACCGGAGTTGCGGTCTTTGTAGGTTTCCGAGGTCGCCATCGGGAAGTTGCACACGGGCACTTGGCTTTGCGTGTAGCGCATTTCCGGGTCACGACCCAGGTTGCCTACGAGGATGACTTTGTTGATGCCTGCCATGATTCAAAGGTAGGCCAAACCCCAAATCGCCTGACCCCCTTCGGAGCCGTTTTGTCCACAATTTGGCTCAGTCGATGCCCGCCGTGGCGCGCAGTTCGTCCCAGATCCGTTCGGTCATTCGGGGCCAGGGTTTGGCCTGCGCCTCCTCCCACGTCAACCACGCCCAATCCGCCCCCCAATCCGCCCCCGGCCCGTCCACCTCCCACACCCCAAATCGCCCCCAAACCCGCCGGTGGCTCAGCACATGCGCCCTCCCCGGCACCACCTCCCCCCGCCACGTCGCCCCGGCAACCGGCGCCCGCCACTCCCCACCCGACATTCGCCCCTCCGTCCACGCCCCCGGAAACTCCCACAGCCCGCCCCAAATCCCCGCCTCCGGCCGCGCCCGCACCGCGACCCGCTCCCCATCGGTCAACACGTGCCCCACCGCGGTCACCTCCACCACCTTCGCCTTCCCCGCCTTCACCGGTCGCCGCGCGGCCGCTTCCGCCTCACCCGCCGATGCGCACCCCCCCGCCAGCGGGCACTCCCCGCATTTCGGCGCCCGCGGCGTGCACACCAACGCACCCAATTCCATCATCGCCTCGTTGTGCCGCCCCGGCGCTCGCCAATCCAGCAACCCCTCCGCGGCCGCCTCCACAGCCCGCCGACCCGCCGGCCGGTCCACCGGCTCGTCCAGCCCCACGAACCGCGCCACCACCCGATTCACGTTCCCGTCCACCGCAGCCACGGCCTCGCCAAAGCAAATCGAAGCCACCGCCGCCGCCGTGTACGGTCCGACTCCCGGCAATTCCCGCCAGCCCGCGGCCGTCTCGGGAAACACCCCATCGAGCTCCTCGACGACCCAGCGCGCCGCGCGATGCAGGTTCCGCGCACGGCTGTAATACCCCAGCCCTTGCCACAGCTTCAACACCTCGCCCTCCTCCGCGCGCGCCAACGCCTCCACCGTGGGAAACGCCTCCATGAACCGATGCCAATACGCCGTACCTTGATCGATGCGCGTTTGCTGCATGATGACCTCGCACAGCCACGTTCCGTAAGGGGTCGGAGCAGCGCGCCAAGGGAGTTCCCGGCGGTGTTTTGAGAACCAATCGTTTAGCGCTTGGGTGGCGGCTTCGGCGGGAACATTTTCAGTTTGTTGCATCACCTGTTTCGTTTTCAGCCGGATAACCTTATTTTTGCACCCCTCAATTTCAATCCATTGGGGCCTTTTGGTACCGACAAACCTACAAGCAAGATGACGAAAGCAGACATTGTGACCCGCATTGCAGATCAAACGGGCATGGAGAAACAGGATGTTCAGAACACGGTGGAGGCGTTCATGACGACCGTGCGCGAGTCCGTTGAAAGTGGTGAAAACGTGTACTTGCGCGGCTTCGGAAGCTTCGTTGTGAAGACGCGTGCTGCTAAGACCGGCCGCAACATCAAGGCAAAGCAGTCCATTCAAATTCCCGCTCACAACATCCCGTCGTTCAAGCCTGCGAAGGAGTTCGTTGATCACGTGAAGGCAAAAGTTCCCGTACAGGGATGAGTTTGAAGAAGGGACAGATTGCCCTGTTGGTCGCGGGCGCTGGGGTGTTTGCTGCGGTGCTGCTCTTGGAGCGCAAACCGGGGAGCTCCGCTGATGCCGCCATCGCCGAGGTGCAAGCATTTGAGGCAGATACCACCCTGTCCCCGGTAGACCAGGCCGTGGCGTTGGTCAATGGCCCCAATCCGATGGAGGGGGTCATGATGTTGCGGGAATTGGCGGAGTCGGACCCGCCCGATGTGGATGCGGTCGTTTGGTTGGGCCTGTTTTCCGTCCAAAGCGGCCAGATCGACAAAGCCCGCGAGCGCTTCACCCAGGTGCTCGGGCTCGAACCCGGTCACTTCGAGGCGACGTTTCAACTCGCCTTGCTCGACATGGAAGAGCAAGCGTACGAACGCGCCATCTCGGGCTTTGAAGCGTGCATGGAAAGCGACCCCACGTTCCACAGCGGGTTGTTCTTTGTGGCGCGATGCTATGACTTTTTGGGCCAACGGGAAGCGGCGTTGAGCCGTTACCACGCCTATTTGCCCTTCGCTCCTGACACCGCGGTGACGGCGAGCGTTGAGGGCTTCATTCAACGATTGGAAGCCGGAGAATCCGGTTCATCAGACTAAAACCATACAGCTATGCCAAGCGGAAAAAAACGGAAGCGCCATAAAATGGCCACGCACAAGCGCAAGAAGCGTCTGCGTAAGAATCGCCACAAGAAGAAGTAAGGCATAGCTCGGGCTGCGGCAATGGGTCGCGGCCCGGGCGTCTTGCCTTGCGCAAACCGATTCGCGCGTGAGCAAAGAATTGGTCATCAACTCGACGCCTGCGGGCGTCGAAATCGCCTTGGTCGAAGATGGTGTGCTCACAGAGCTGCACCGGGATCAGGGAGGGACGGATTATGCTGTCGGAGATATCTATCTCGGACGGGTTAGAAAGGTATTGCCCAGCCTCAACGCCGCGTTTGTGGACGTGGGGCATGAGCGCGATGCCTTCTTGCATTACTTGGATTTGGGTCCTCATTACCGCACGCAGCAACAGTACGTGAAGCGGGTGATGGGGGGGAAGCAACCGGTTTCGGATTTGGCCCATTTCAAAAAGGAGCAAGAGATTGACAAAAAGGGCAAGATCAAAGACGAAGTCAGTGCTTCGCAATTGGTGCTTGTTCAAGTGGCCAAGGAGCCCATCAGCACGAAGGGTCCGCGCCTTACAGCAGAGGTGACCCTGCCGGGCCGATACCTCGTTCTCGTGCCATTCAGCGACAAGGTTTCGCTTTCTTCCCGCATCAAAGGGGAGGAAGAGCGCACCCGGTTGCGCCGGTTGATGCAGAGCATTCAGCCTCCAGGTTTCGGAATCATCGTTCGCACGGTAGCCGAAGAGAAGGGCGCTGCGGACCTGCATGCAGACTTGGAGGACCTTGTGAACCGGTGGGCGGAACTGCACAAGCGGTTGCGCCACGCGAAGCCGGGGAAGCGGGTGCTCGGTGAAATCGACAAAACGAGCGCCGTCCTCCGGGACGTCTTGGCGCCCGATTGCACCGCCATCCACGTCAACGAGGTCAAGTTGGCCGATGACGTGCGCAATTACTTGCGGAGCATTGCCCCGGAGAAGGAGGAAATCCTGAAGGTTTCAAAGGACAAGGATTTGTTCAATTCCAGGAGCATTCACCGGCAGATCAAGTCGGCTTTTGGCCGGCAAGTGAACTTGCGCAGCGGCGCCTACCTCATCATCGAGCAAACGGAAGCCATGCACGTCATCGACGTGAACAGCGGCGGACGGAAAGCCGGTGCGAAGGATCAAGAGGAAAATGCGCTGCACACGAACCTCGAGTGCGTGGATGAAATTGCGCGCGTGCTGCGGTTGCGCGACATGGGCGGCATCATCGCCATCGACTTCATTGACATGGCCAAGCGCGAGCACAACAAGCAGCTCACCGATGCGCTGAAGGCGGCCATGGCGAAGGACAAGGCGAAGCACAACATCCAGCCGCCAAGCCGATTTGGCGTGGTGGAGTTGACGAGGCAGCGTGTGCGTCCGGTTGCGAAGATCAAAACCGCCGAAAAATGCCCCACCTGCAACGGTTCGGGCGAAGTCGGCGCTTCCATCCTGATCACCGACACCATCGAGAACAGCCTGAACTACCTGACCCAGGCGGAAGGGCATCGGACGTTGACGCTCGTGGTGCATCCGATTGTGGAAGCTTACTTGAAATCCGGTTGGTGGAAATCCCAAATCCGCAAGTGGCGGAAGCAGTTTGGAGCCACCATCCAATTGGAGTCCAACAGTTCAATGGAATTGTTGGAATACCACCTGTTCAATCAGCTTGGTGAGGAGCTGATTACCTGATGAAGGGGACGCCGCATCCGCTCACGAAGCAGGTGGGGCGTCCACTTCTTTAGGGTAGCACAAGAACGATTTTGCCACCACCAAATCCGATGCGTTCCGCGTGTCGTCAAGGGCGTCTGCCAAGTCGGCCACCCGCCCGTCTTTGAAGAGCACCTGAATCCCTCCTGGTTTGTAGGCCTGGTTGCGAACCCGGTCGTTCAGCACGAACCTGCTGGCGGTATCCTCATCGATGCTCCAAGCGTTCGCCACCGCTTTCACTTTCGCTTGAACTTCTTCAGCGCTGAATGATTGAGCCCGCAATTCAATGCGGAACAAGCGCCGACCGATCAGCCGATCCGCCAAAGTGCGCAGCGTGAAATCCTCGTGGTTTCGCCACGACTTCAAGGCCGACAAGATGTCGCTGTCGTCCAAATCCGCAAAGCGATCCAAGATTTCGGGGTCGGCAAGGAACCGCGTCCGGTCTAGGCGGTTGCGCAGGAACAGGCCGAGCGCGGGCGTCGCAAACAACGGTTCGCCCGCTTCTCCCAATTCGTGGGCGCGTTTCAGGCACTGCATCAACATGTACTCTGCGCTCAACACCGTTCGGTGCAAGTAAACCTGCCAATACATCAGCCTGCGCGCCACCAAGAATTTCTCGATCGAGTAGATGCCTTTTTCTTCGATGACCAAGTTGCCATTCACCACGTTCAGCATCTTGATGATGCGCTCACTGCCCACCTTGCCTTCAGCTACACCCGAATAGAAGCTGTCCCGGGCCAGGTAATCGAGCCGATCCATATCGAGTTGCGAAGAAACGAGTTGGTGCAAAAAGGCCTTCGGATGGTGGTCATTGAAGATGTCAATCGCCAAATCCAAGGCGCCATTCAACTCCTCGTTCATCCGGTTCATCATCAGCACCGACAAGTCCTCGTGGTGCACCCCTTCCACCAAGCTGTGCTCCAAGGCGTGGCTGAATGGCCCGTGTCCGATGTCGTGCAGCAAAATGGCCGCACAGGCACCCTCCGCTTCCTGCTCCGTGATGTCAATGCCTTTTTCTCGGAGCGTGTCGATGGCCTCCTGCATGAGGTACATGGCGCCGACCGCGTGATGGAACCGGTTGTGAACGGCGCCGGGGTAGACCAAATGCGATAACCCCAACTGGCTGATGCGTCGCAACCGCTGCATGTACGGGTGGTCCATCAGGTCGAGCGTGAGGCCGTACCGGAGCGAAATGAAACCGTAGACCGGATCGTTGAGGATTTTGCGTTTGTTGGGTGGTGCCATGGGGTACGAATTGCCCGCAGGATGTCGTTTCTTCGTGCAAGGTAAGTTCCCCGCTCCACCCGCCGCGTGCGAATGTGTGGGCGTGGGTCTGAAATTTACTGTTGCATCTTCCATTCAACTTGAACGCCTACGCCCGCATGACGCATCGCAAGCCACACATTCTTTGGGTCGATGATGAAATCGACTTGCTCCAACCGCACATTTTGTTCCTGGAGAAAAACGGGTACGAACTCGTGTCGGTGAACAACGGATTGGAAGCGGTGGAGCGGGTGTCTGAGGGCGTGTTTGATTTGGTCTTCCTCGATGAAAACATGCCGGGGATTCAGGGCATTGAGACCCTCCGGCGGATCCAAGCGCTGCGGCCCCACCTGCCCGTGGTGATGATCACGAAGAGCGAGGAGGAACACACGATGAACGAGGCGTACGGCGCGAGCATCAGCGACTACCTCATCAAGCCGGTGATTCCGCAGCAATTGCTGGCGGTGCTGAAACGGTTCCTGCACGTGAATCAGCTGCAAAGCGAGCAGTTATTGACGGATTTTCAGCAGGCCTACCGGACCATCACGATGCGCCTCATGGACCGGCTGGATGCCCGCGATTGGATGGAGATTTTCCAACAGATTGTTCGGTTTCAATTGAAATTGACGGATGCGCAGGACACGGGCATGCTCGACATGCTCGATGCGCTGACGACCCAAGTGGACCAAGCGTTCACGAAGTTTTACGAGCGGAATTTGGAGGAGTGGATGGCCGGACCGGGCGACGACGTGCCCACGTTATCGCATCGGTTGCTTCCCGAGCGGTTGACGCCGCTGTTGGAGTCGGCTGGGGAACGGCCCATTTACTTGATTGTCATCGACAACTTGCGGTTGGATCAATGGGAGCTCATCGAGCCCATGCTGCAGGACAAATGGCGCGTTAAGGCCAAATCCCCGTACTTCTCCATCCTTCCCACCGCCACCCAATACGCGCGCAATGCCCTGTTCGCTGGCCTCAACCCCGCAGAAATTGCACGCGTCCACCCGCAATGGTGGAAGGATGAGCGGGACGACACGGGCAAGAACCTCCACGAGCAGGAGCTGTTTCAAGCATTTCTGAAACGAATCGGGTACGAACGCCGATCCGATTATTTCAAGGTCACGCGGCACGAGCACGGCGTGAAGTTCGTGGACCAACTGCATACCACGAAAGGCAACGGCGTCACCGCAGTCGTCTACAATTTCGTCGACCAACTCTCGCATGCACGAACCGACAACGACGTCATCAAGCAGCTGACCGAAGGGGAGGCGGGCTACCGTTCACTCACGGCTTCGTGGTTTAAAAACAGCACCTTGCGTGAGGCGATGGATTGGATGGCGGAGCAGGGGGCTTGGGTCATCGTGACCACCGACCACGGCACCATTCGGGTGGAAGATCACGTCGTGGTACGCGGGGAACGGGATACGAACACCAACCCCCGCTACAAGGTGGGAAAGAACTTGGGGTACGACGCGAAGCAAGTCTTTGAAGTGCGGAATCCGGAGGTGTTTGGGCTGCCGAGGCGGAATTTGGCGGATTCCTACATCTTTTCCCGCGGGCACGATTTCTTGGTGTATCCGAACAACCAAGGCGAACACGTCCGCCGGTTCAAAGGGACGTTCCAGCACGGCGGAATTTCGATGGATGAGGTGATCATTCCGTGGGTGGAACTCGAGCCGCGCTGAGGATGGAACGGAAGGTGATTTGGCAGGTGGAGGTGCCGGATGTGGCGTCTGTGGAGCGGTGGGCGCCTGAGCTTGCGGAGCGGTTGCCGGAAGTGGGCGTTGTGGCGCTTCACGGGCCGATGGGGGTCGGGAAGACGACGTGGGTGGGAGCGATGTGTCGGCACTGGGGGGTGGCGTTGGGCAGCGCGAGTCCGACGTTTGGGTTGGTGCATTCGCATGTGCGTCCGGGGCGTTCGGAGGTGGCGCATTGGGACCTGTATCGGCTGCGTTCTGAGGAAGAAGCATGGGATGCGGGGGTGGAGGATTCGTTCCTTCAACCCATTTTGAACTTGGTGGAATGGCCGGAGCGTGCGCCTTCTTTGTTGCCGGAAGATGCGTGGTTGATTCGGTTCGAGTGGGTGGAGGGCATGCGCCGGGTGAGCTTGGAAGCTCCGGTGACGGGGATGCCGTGAACTTTCCTAATTTCGGCGGAACATGGAAGGACAGCGCAAAGGCATTCAGTCGCTCGCACGGGAGGCGGCTTTGCTCCCTCAGGAGGCCCTGAAAAAGACCGCGGCCCGCGGCAAGGAGTTGGTCATTGGCATTCCGAAGGAAGACAGCTTGCAGGAAAAGCGGGTGGCCTTGGTGCCTGAAGCCGTGGCCTTGCTGGTCGCACGCGGGCACCAGGTGCTTGTCGAGACGGGTGCAGGCTTGGAGGCGCATTACACCGATTCAGATTACAGTGAATCGGGCGCGCGCATCGTGTACGACCGCCGTCAAGTGTTTCAAGCGGCGCATGTGGTGAAGGTGGAGCCGCCATCGCTCGAAGAGGTGCAATTGCTCAACAACCGCAGCATCCTCATCAGCGCCCTGCAATGGAGTGTGCAGCAGGAGGGCTTGCTCGAAGCGTTGATGGCCAAACGCATCACCGCCATCGCCTGGGATTTCATCCAAAACGACAACGGCATCTTCCCGCTCGTCCGGGCCATGGGCGAAATCGCGGGCAACACCTCCATGTTGGTGGCCGGTGAGTTGCTTTCGGGACCATTCGGTCGCGGCACCATGCTCGGGGGAGTTTCGGGCGTGCGCCCGTCCGAAGTCGTCATCATCGGAGCGGGCACCGTAGCGGAATTCGCCACCCGCGCCGCCCTGGGTCTCGGCGCGACGGTGAAGCTGTTCGACAACAGCCCCCACCGCTTGATCCGGCTCCAAAACGCCATCGGCCAGCGCCTGTGGACGTCGACCCTCCAGCCTTCGGTGCTTCAGGACGCGCTGCGCACGGCGGACGTGGCCATCGGCGCGCTCCGAGGAAACGGCCCCCGTTCTCCGCTCATCGTTTCGGAGCCGATGGTTTCGGGCATGCGCAAAGGCGCGGTCGTGGTGGACGTGACCATCGACCGCGGTGGCTGCTTCGAAACGAGCCGGGTGACTTCGCACGAGCGGCCCACGTTCATCGAGATGGACGTCATCCACTACTGCGTGCCGAACATCCCGTCGCGCGTGAGCCGAACCGCTTCGAAAGCGTTGAGCAACATTTTTGCCCCGTTGTTGCTGGAATTGGGCGACGACGGCGGCGTGGAATCGGCTGCGCGCCAAAACCGCGTTGCGCGTTCCGGAATCTACCTGTTCAATGGCGTTGTGACGCACGAAGGCATCGCCCGGGAGGCCGGGTTGCCGTTCAAGAACCTGGATTTGTTGCTCGCTGCGCTCTAAGCTTTCCCGCTGACCGCTTTGCGGATTTGGTGCAGCTTCATCAGCGCATCGACCGGGGTGAGGTGGTCGATGTCGAGGCCCAAAATCTGTTCCCGAACGTCTTCCAGCACCGGATCGTCCAGCTGGAAGATGCTCATTTGCATGGACGGTTCGACGTGCGGTTGCGGCTGCCAATTTGGCCCGCCTTCTGCTGCTTGCGTTTCCGACGATTCCCGCCGCGCTTCCAGGGTACTCAGCACTTCTTCGGCGCGCTTCACCACCGACGCGGGCATCCCCGCAAGCCGGGCCACGTGGATGCCGAAGCTGTGGTTGCTCCCGCCCGGAACGAGTTTCCTCAAGAAGACGATGTGCTTGCCCATTTCCTTGACGCTGACGTTGAAGTTTCGGATCCTAGGGAACCGTTCGCTCATGTCGTTCAATTCGTGGTAATGCGTGGCGAACAGCGTCAGCGGACGGAACCGAGGGTGTTGGTGCACGTACTCAGCGATGGACCAAGCGATGCTCACCCCGTCGTACGTGGAGGTGCCCCGTCCGATTTCATCGAGCAAGACCAAACTCCGATCCGTCAAGTTGTTCAAGATGGACGCGGTCTCGTTCATTTCAACCATGAACGTGGATTCTCCACTCGAGATGTTGTCCGACGCGCCGACTCGGGTGAAAATGCGGGTGCACAGCCCCAGTTGAGCAGCATCCGCGGGCACGAAGCTGCCGGCTTGGGCGAGCAAGGAGATCAGGGCGGTTTGGCGAAGCAGGGCGCTTTTTCCCGCCATGTTGGGGCCGGTGATCATCAAGATTTGGTTCGCCTCCGGGTCGAGCCGCACATCGTTCGCGACGTACGATTGACCGGGCGGCAGCGACTGCTCAATGACCGGGTGACGCCCCGCAACGATGTTCAGCCCCCAGCCGTCGTGCAATTCCGGCCGCGCATACCGGTGGTCGCGGGCCACTTCGGCGAACCCGTGCAGCACGTCCACGTGAGCGAGCACCCGCGCGTTCGCCTGAAGCGCTCCAATTTCCGCAGCCACTGCGACGATGAGGTCGTCGTATTTCCGCTGTTCGAGCACTTCAGCTCGGGTCTGAGCGTCGACGATTCGCTCTTCCAGCGCCTTCAGTTCCTCGGTGATGTAGCGCTCCGCTTGGGTCAGCGTTTGCTTCCGAATCCACGTGGCCGGAACCTTGTCCTTGTGTGCGTTGCGCACTTCGAGGTAGTAGCCAAAGACGTTGTTGGAGGCAATTTTCAGGCTGGGAATTCCCGTTGCGTCGGACTCCCGGGTGCAGATGTCATCGAGTGCTTCGCGGGCGTTGCTCCGCAGGTCGCGCAGCTCGTCGAGTTCATCGAAGATGCCCGGTCGGATGACGGTGCCCTTGCTTACGGAGAGGGCCGGTTCATCGGCCAAATCCCGTTCCAGCCGTACCAGCAATGCATCGCAAGGCGTCAGTTGCTCCAAAAACGGAAGCAACGCATCCATCCCTTCGACCGCGGCTGCCAACTCATGGACGCACCGAAGCCCGACCCGCAACTGCGCCAGTTCGCGCGGTGCGATGCGACCGGTGCTCGCTTTCGAAGCCAGTCGCTCCATGTCCCCGACGCGACCGAAGAGGCTCCGCAGCGAGCCGAGCGCGTCCGGTGATTCCAGCAGGGCATCGATGGCGTCGTGCCGCTGCTGGATTTGGGCCAAATCCGTGGACGGCATCATCAACCACCGCCGCATCATGCGCGCGCCCATCGGCGAGGCGGTCCGATCCAACACCTCCACCAAAGCCCGACCATCGGCCGAAGTCGGTTGCAGCACCTCCAAATTCCGGAACGTGAACCGGTCCATCCACAGCACGCCTTCCTCCGCAATGCGTCCCACCTGGCGCAAGTGTCCCCGCCGCGCATGCTGCGTCGTGTCGAGGTAGTGCAAGATGGCTCCGATGGCCACCCCCGCCAACGGCGCATCGGCCAGCCCAAACCCCTTGAGCGACGCCACCCCGAACTGCTTCTCCATCGCCTCCATCGCCCACTCCTCGCTGAACACCCAATCCTCCAGCCGGCTCCGATGCGCATCGGTCTTCACCAGCCCAAACACGTCGTTTTCATGCCCCCGTTGGTACACGATTTCCGATGGGGAGAACGACCGAATGACGCGCTCGATGAAATCGCCGTCCCCTTGTCCAGCTTGGAAATCGCCGGTGCTCACATCCAGGAAAGCAATGCCCAACGCCTTGCGCGTCCAGTGCACGGCGCAGAGGAAGTTGTTGGACTTCGCCTGCAGCACATCATCGTGGAGCGTGACGCCGGGGGTGACCACTTCCGTAACGCCGCGTTTTACCAAGCCTTTCGCCGCCTTCGGATCTTCGAGCTGGTCGCAAATCGCCACGCGATGCCCCGCCCGCACCAAGCGGGGCAAGTAGTTGTCCAGCGCGTGGTGAGGAAAGCCGGCGAGTTCGATTTCGGAGGCGCTGCCGTTTCCGCGTTTGGTCAACGTGATTTCGAGGACTTTCGATGCTCGAATGGCGTCTTCCCCAAACGTTTCGTAGAAATCCCCCACGCGGAACAGCAAAATGGCATCGGGATGCTGCCGCTTCGCTTGGTCGTACTGTTGCATCAAGGGGGTGGAGGCTCGTGCCATGCGCTTCGCTGATTCTCGGGGAACCCTCGAAAGTACCAAGCAAAACGCCCCCGGCACGTGGCCGAGGGCGGTGTGTTTTTCACAAGGCGTTCACATCACGCCACGCGCAAGTTCTTGGCGCCGCTGCCCTCGAATTGTTGCGCAGCATAATCGCGGGTCACGGTCAGTTCTTTCGTCTTGGAACCTGGCAGTTCGAACATCGCATCCCGCAAAATGGCTTCGCAAATGCTCCGCAATCCCCGCGCACCCAGCTTCAGGTCGATGGCTTTCTCCACCATGTAGTCCAAACCGCTTGCGTCGAATTTCAAGGCGATGCCGTCGAGCTCAAAGAGCCGAACGTACTGCTTGATGAGCGCGTTCTTCGGCTCGGTTAGGATTTGGCGCAACGCGTCTGAGTCCAAGGGCTTCAGGTGCGTCAGCACGGGAAAGCGGCCGATGAGTTCGGGGATGAGGCCGAACGTACGGAGGTCTGCCGCGCTTACGTAGGACAACAAGTCGTCCTCTTGGTGGGTGGCCGCTGAGCCCTTTTGGTAGCCGATGGCGGACCGGTTGATGCGCCGCTCGATGATTTGGTCAATGCCGGCGAACGCTCCTCCACAGATGAACAGGATGTTCTTCGTGTTGATGCTGACGAGCTTCTGCTCCGGGTGCTTCCGACCGCCTTGTGGGGGAACGTGAACTTCCGCGCCTTCGAGCAACTTCAAAAGGGCCTGTTGCACGCCTTCTCCACTGACATCCCGCGTGATGCTGGGGTTGTCGTTCTTGCGAGCGATTTTGTCGATTTCGTCAATGAACACGATGCCGCGCTCCGCCGCCTCAACGTCGTAGTCCGCCGCTTGGAGCAGCCGGGAAAGGACGCTTTCTACATCTTCGCCAACGTATCCTGCCTCGGTCAGCACGGTGGCATCGGCAATGCAGAACGGAACTTCGAGCATGCGCGCGATGGTCCGGGCGATGAGCGTCTTTCCGGTGCCAGTTTCACCGGTCAGGATGACGTTCGACTTTTCGATTTCGACGGATTCGTTTTCTTTCGCGGGGTGCAACAGTCGCTTGAAGTGGTTGTAAACGGCCACACTGACTGTGCGCTTGGCGTCTTCTTGGCCGATGATGTATTCGTCGAGTTTCGCCTTGATCTCAGCAGGTTTCAACAACTTGAGCTGCTTTGAGAGGCTGGACTTGGCGTGTTGCTTCTGTTCTTCCTCAATGATGTTTTCCGCCTGTGCCACGCACAAGTCGCAGATGTGGCCTGTGATGCCCGCGATGAACACGTTCACCTCGTCCTTGCTCCGTCCGCAAAAGGAGCAGGTGATGTTTTTCTTGGAACTCATGAGGGAATCGCCAAGATTACTTGCGCTCGAGCACTTCGTCGATCATGCCGTATGCTTTCGCTTCGGCAGCGATCATCCAATGGTCGCGGTCGGCATCAGCCCAAACCTCGTCATACGGCTTGCCGCTGTGGTGGGCGATGATTTCGTACAGCTCTTTTTTCAGCTTCTGGATCTCACGTGCCGTGATTTCGATGTCCGAAGCTTGGCCGCTTGCACCGCCCAACGGCTGGTGGATCATGACGCGGCTGTGTTTCAACGCCGTCCGCTTGCCTGCGGCACCTGCGCAGAGCAGCACCGCACCCATGGAAGCCGCCATGCCCGTGCAAATGGTGCTCACGTCGGGGCGGATGTATTGCATGGTATCGTAGATGCCCAGCCCTGCGTAGACGCCTCCGCCCGGCGAGTTGATGTAAATCTGGATGTCCTTCGAGGGGTCGGTGGATTCCAAGAAGAGCAACTGCGCTTGGATGATGTTGGCGACGTAGTCGTCGATGCCGGTGCCCAAGAAGATGATGCGGTCCACCATCAAGCGAGAGAACACGTCCACCTCACGGAACGGCATGGGCCGCTCCTCAATGACCGTCCGGGTCATGTTTTCGGGGCCATACGCAGCCGAGATGTAGCTTTCGACGGTATTGCTGCTCAAGCCGCGGTCCTTGACGGCGTACTTGAGGAATTCTTTGCGTTCGGTCATGGGATAAAATTACAGTGTAAATCCTCCACCGTCCTAGAAGCTTTGTGAATGCAGGACGGGAATTTGTGAACGGTGGGCATTGAAGAACTGGGAAATCAAAAACGCCCGGCGTGAACCGGGCGTTTTTCGCACAAGGCTTTCGCGCTCAACGCACTTCGGCGGCGAGCTTTGCGAATTCTTCGTAGGAAACGGCTTTGTCCTTGATGGTCACGCGCGTTTTCAAATCGTCCACCACCTTGCGCTCGATGATCACGTCCGCGATGCGGCGGCGCTCCTCTTCATTCGCCAAGGCGTTTTGGGCAAACGACTCCAAGTATTCGCCTTCGATGGGCATCCCGTACTGGGCGTACTGAGCGCCGATCATGCGCTTGGCTTCTTCGAGGAGTTCCTCCTGGCTCACCCGCATTTCCGTGGCCTTCATGACCGCGGATTGGATGAGTTGCCAACGGAGCGATTCCGCGTAAGCCGGGTACTCTTGGTTGACTTGCTCTTCGGTGATTTCCTGCTCATTGGCCACTTGGATCCAACGCTTCATGAAGTCATCCGGCATCGGCAGTTGGAGGTGCTCTAACAGGTCCACGACAAACCGACGGCGGAACACCCACTCCGCATCGCGGTCGAATTGCGCTTCGATTTCCTCCTTGACCTTGGCTTCGAAGGCCTTGGCTTCGGACACCACGTCTTTGCCGAGCACCTTGTCCCACAACTCCTGGTTGTTTTCGTGCAGGTGCATGCGCTTGATTTCCTTCACTTCAAATTGAAATGAACCCTTCAAGTCGTGCACTTGGTCGTGCGAGATGTTGAGCATTTTGCCCAAATCATCGTGACCGTGGCTGACCAAATGCGGATCCACCGTCACCACATCGCCCACCTTCAAGTCCTGCAACGCCTTCTTCGTCTTCTTGTCGGAAATGTGTTCGATGGAAATGTTTGCGTCGTTCGCAATGCCCCCTTCGAGGACCGCTCCTGCGTCATCGAGTTGAGCCATGTGCCCCACGAGCAAATCCTTGTCGCCGGAAACTTCTTCGTCGGTCAGTTCGCCGTGGCGGCGGCGGTGGTCTTCGATGGCGGCTTCGATGGCTTTTTTGTCCACTTTGATGGAATGCCGGGTGAACACGGCCTTCTTGCCGAATTCGAGTGAAATCTCAGGAGCCAAACCAATGTCATACGCAAACTGGAAATCCCCAGGTTGGTCGAAATTGCCGCTGTCCTGTTCGTCCTCAGCCGGAATGGGCTGGCCCAATACGTTCAATTGCTCCTCGTCGAGGTACTTTCCGAGCGACTCCTGCAGCAGCTTGTTGATTTCGTCCACGAGCACGGGCGTTCCGTACTGCTTTTTGATCAAAGCCATGGGCACCTTGCCCTTGCGGAATCCGGGAATGGTCGCGGATTTGCGGTAGTCATTGAGCACTTGCTCCACGCGCGGCTGGTAGTCGCCGGGTTCGAGCTTCACTTTCACACGGGCGGTCAATTCGCCCGAGGTTTCGCGTTCAATCTGCATGGATTGCGATTTGGTTGTTCAAAGCTTCTAGGCCAAAACCCATGCCCGCCGGCATGCGCATCAGCTCCAAAGTGCGGGTGAAGGGACTCGAACCCCCACGCCTTGCGGCACCAGATCCTAAGTCTGGCGTGTATACCAATTTCACCACACCCGCATTCCCCGAAAGGGGCGCGAAGGTACGCAGGAATTCGCTGAATCTGAACCTTTGCGGGATGGAATCCCCTGCGCTTGGGCGGTGCGGGTTGAAATTTTAACGGCCGTGCGCTGTGCGAACCGCATTCGGGCTCGAACTTGCGGCTCGATGAGGGGTTTCAGTTCGATCGTGGCCTTGGGGTTTGGGGTGCTGTTCGCGGGGCTTCCGGGGGCTGCGCGTGCCGTTGCACCGGACAGCACCGGGCACCGCGTTCGCATCGTCCAAGCCGAAGCCATCCTTCGCGACCCCTCGATTCCGGGAGCCCAGCGCCTCGTGGGCAACGTGGTGCTGGCCCACCGCGACGCCACGTTGAAGTGCGACAGCGCCTGGCGCTACGACGATGGCCGATTTCGCGCCATGGGCAAAGTCCAAGCCCTTCGACCACAAGGTTGGTCGCTCGAAGCCGAAGAACTGACTTGGAATCCCGAGGCGGAGCTCCTGCTCGCAGCCGGCCCCCCCGCGCACCTCATCGACGGAGAACTCTCCGTGTCCGGCCCGGAGCTGTGGTACGACTGGGCCGAGGAAGCCGCGTGGTTTCGCCAGCGTACAACGCTCGTGATGGAGGATCGCGTTGCTACGGCCGACCGAGGCCGGTTCGAGTCCGCCTCCGAGTGGCTCGTTCTCGGCGGCAGCGTTGAGGTCGAAGGGGCCGAGGAACGGGTCGTTTCCGACTCCTTGAAATTGCACGCGCGCGCGGGAGACCTCGAATTCCTGGGGACATCGCGGGTGGATCAATCGGATGGGCAATGGGCGGTTCGGTGTGAGCGCGGCGTGATTTCGGAGTCGGGAGGCTGGGTTGGAGGACACCTCCTTCGAGCGTGGGTTCGACGCGGGGGCGAGGGGGTTTGGGCGGATAGTTTGGCGTGGACGGATGACGTGCGCGAGGCCTGGGGACATGTGGAGGCGTTGGACACCGCGTTGACGCAGGTGGTGCGCGGCCGTCACTTGCGGCAGGAGCGGGTGGATTCGGCGTGGGTTTCGCGCGTGGTGGGGGAGGCGCGGCTGATTCAGGCGAATGAGGGGGATACGTTGGTGTTGGTGGCGGACGAACTCGTGGAAGCCGAGGGGCAACTCAGGGCGTTTCCGAACGTGGTGTTTCGGCAGGGGGAGGCGCTCGGGATGTGCGGGGCGTTGATTTGGTCCGAGGAGGTGGATCACCTCAGGATGCTGCAGGATCCGCGGCTTTGGCTTGAAGGCCAAATCCTCTCCGCCGACACCCTGGACCTCCACCTATCCGAGGGTGCCCCCGATCGCCTCTACGGCGAGGGACACGTCCATTTAACGCGGGTCATCAACGACAGCTGCGCGGACCAAATCAGCGGCCGAACCCTCACCGGTCAATTCCGCGACGGGGACCTCGATCGGCTGCTCATCGAAGGCAACGGGGAGGCCATCTATTTCGTTGATGACGATGCGGAACTCCAGTTCAACCGTGCGGCCTGCAGCCGCCTGCGCATCCGCCTGGAGGACGGACGGGTGAAGGAAATCGCGTTGCTGGACGCGCCCAATGGTCGGTTCCTCGCCCTCAACGCCTCCCTGCCCACCGACCGCTGGCTCGAGGGCACCGTCCTGCACGAGGCGCCGAGCATTCCCGGAACCGCTCCGTGGCCGCCTGAGCTTCCCCGTTAACCCGCGTTCATCAATTCCCGTCGCCCGCTGGTGCATTCCATGCGGATGTGCGCGGCCGCTGCCCGTTCCTTTGCGGTCATGAGGTGGAAGTTGGTGGGGGCAATGTGCGCGGTGAGCTGCGCGGTTTGGGGGCAGCGACCCCCGATGTGGGATCCGCCCGATGCAGGGCGCGGGGGCATGGGTCAATGGGCTGTGACGCCGGTTTCCACGCGTTGGGTGAGTTGCCGCATCTCCGATGGTTGGTCGGCTTGGCAAGGCCAAACCCCGCTTCGGCGTTCCAGCTGCTGGGCCCTCCACGCCTCCACGGCCCAGTCCGGACCCCGCTGGTCGTCCGCATCGGTCCAAGTCGTGTACGAGCAAGCCCTGGCCCCCGGATGGGAATCCCGCATCGCCCTGGGAGGCGGGCGCGAAGCTTGGCCCGAGGTGCGCCGCGTCGATTGGAGTCCCGAGGCGGCTTGGTCGCTGTGCCACCGTTCCGGGGATTGGATCGCCGGCGGTTGGTGCCATTGGCGCCCGGGCCGCTCCATGCGCATTCCGGTCACGGGCCTCTGGGCCGCTGGAACTTGGGGCGATTGGTCTGCAACGGGCCTGTTGCTCTCCACGGGTGCATTCGGTGCGTGGGCAAGCCGGGTGGTGCATCCGCGATGGACGGTCCAAGTCGGTTGGCGCAGCGACCCGATGCGGTTCATGGTGGGCGTCCAAGGCCGATGGGGCGCAGTTTCCCGGTGGAGTTGGGGGTGCGAACAGGCCGGATGGGGCGGCGCAAATTGGAATGGCCATGTTGAAGTGCGCTAAATGGTTGCTGGCCTGCTGGCCGGTCCTGTGTTCTGCACAGGTTTGGGAAGGTGCAGCGGGACGTTTCGTGGAATCGGGAACGTTGTCGGTGGAGGAGGCGGCAGCGTTGGAGGATTACCTGGCCTCATCTGGATTGCCCGTTTCCATCGAGGAGGCGGCGGCTGTGCCGGGGCTTTCGCCGGAAGGAGCGCGCCGGTTGATGGCCGATCCCATTTGGTCGCGCTGGGTGCAATCGGGTCAGGACTTGCCTGCCCGAAGCCGGTTGCGCCTCACCTGGGACCTTCGCCGGTCGCTCGGATTGCTGCCCGCGGACTCCTTAGCGGGCGGGCCCTTGGGGTGGGGGGTTCGCGCCCAGCGCTCGGGGCATTGGGCGCTCCGTTGTGACCGCGGGCCCGGCGAGGCGGGGATCGATCACGTGGCGGGATTTGTGGTGGCGCCGACCCTTCGGGGCGTGCGGACGATTTGGGGTGACCACGTCATTCGATGGGGGCAGGGACTGGTAGGCTGGAGTTCAAGCGCTTACGATGGCATGCGGTCGGCGACGTCCGCGCAGCGCATGACCCAAGACGTTCGGCCCGTGCTCGCCGGCGATGCGTTGCCGGTTCGCAGGGGCTTGGCGGCTTCTTCTCCCGTGTCAGGAGGGCGAGCCGTCGTTTCGTTGGATGTGGGAGGGCGCGAAGTGCGGTTGGAAGATGGGGTGCCGGTCACGTGGTACGGCGATGGTCAACACCGCACCCCGGCCGAACGGAATCGGGCGCAAATTCGCCCAGTGCGCACAGCGATGATGTGGCACCGAACGGCTGCAGATCGAGGGGGCGGGTTGGCCTGCGAATGGGGCAACGTGGCGGGCCTGCCCAGCGCAGCGATTGTCGGCGGACACAGTTACCGGAACTTTGCCGCCAGCCGGTGGGTCGGAGAAGTGGCATGGAGCAAAGGAGGCTTGTCCTGGGTGCTGGGGTCCATCTGGACGTGGAGTCCTGAACTGGATGCATTCATGCGCTGGGAGCGATACGCTCCGCATCACCCGGGGTCCGGTTGGGGCGACGTCCGTCCCGCTGGGGGGGCGATGTGGACGTGGGGTTGGGAACGCCGAGGAAAGCGCATGAATCAGTTCGCTCGGTGGGAATGGGACGGCCTCGACTTGAAGTCAGAAGTTCAAACGCAATTCGAACTTCGAAGAAAGGAGCGATTGACCATCCGGTGGCAGCGCACCGATGAGTTGCGATGCCTTGTCGAGTACCGCAGGGACCAGCATCAGTGGGGGCTCCGTTGCTGGGGCCAAATCATCCAGCATCACGGTACCGCTGGGGGCCTCCATTGGACCTGGCAGCCGGCACCCGATTTGCCGACATGGCGTCTGGGGTGGTCGCGATCGGACCTGGCCCCTGGAGCCCTTGTTTACCGCCTGGAGCCCAATGCACAAACCTGGCAAACGACCACGCTCTCCGGAAGGGGACAGCGGTGGTGGATGCAGGTGGCCTGGAAGTGGAGCCGGCATTGGAAATGCACGGGCAGTGCCTCGTTTCTGCACCGCGAAGATCGGTGGTCCCTTGAGGATTCGGGGCCCTGGGAATGGAAAGGGGCAGGGCGAGGTGAGGTGAGGTTGCGTTTGTCCTACGCGATGTAGTTTATCTTCGCGAAAATTCAATCCTCATGGCGACGACGTCGGACATCAAAAATGGCATGGTGCTCAACCACAATCACGGTTTGTGGCAAATCATTGAATTCTTGCACGTTAAGCCCGGTAAGGGGGCGGCGTTTGTGCGGACCAAATTGAAGAACTTGAGCACGGGGCGCGTGGTCGATCACACGTTCAATGCGGGGGTGAAGATCGAGCCCGTTCGGATTGAGACGCGGGAATACCAGTACCTGTACCAAGACGAAATGGGGTACCACTTCATGAACACCGAGACGTACGAGCAGATTCCCGTCGAAAAGGTGGTCATCAACGCGCCGGAGTTCCTGCAAGACGGCCTGATTTGCCAGCTTCAATTCCATGCGGAAGAAGAGCGCGTTTTGAGCTGCGAATTGCCCTACCACATTGAAACGGAAATCACCTACACGGAACCGGGCATCAAAGGCGATACGGCTACGAACACCATGAAACCCGCCACCACGGATACGGGCGTTGAGGTGCGCGTTCCGTTGTTTGTGGATACGGGGGATTGGATCAAGGTGGATACGCGGACGAAGGAATACGTGGAACGGGTAAAGAAATGATCCCGTCATGACACCCAAAGTCGAGCGGCTCGAGCGGAAGGTCGAACTCCAAGACTACAAGTTGGGTGCGTTGTTGGAGGTGACGCGGGCCATCAATGCCCGTGCTTCTGAAGAAGAATTGATCGAACATTTTCGGCGGACGTTGGCGGAATACCTCGGCATCGACCGCTTGGTGTTGTACACGTCGGTCAGCGGGGAATGGCGGTGCATGTTGACCACCGGTGTCGAAGGTGCGCTGCCGCCTGTTGCAGCCTCCACGACGTTCGAAGCGGGCCAGCGGGTGATCCTTAATTCTACGGCGGGATCGGAAGTCTTTGACGTGGTTGTGCCCGTGAAGCAGGATCAGGAGGTGTTGGCCTACGTGCTTGCAGGAGATACGCAGGAGGGAGTGGGCGTCAGTCCGGTGGTGAAGCACCTGAATTTCATCACCACCTTGACGAACGTCTTGGTGGTGGCCTTGCACAATCGGCGGTTATCGGAGGCGGCCATTCGGCAGGAAGCTACGCGACGGGAACTGGAGTTGGCCGCGGAGATGCAGGCGTTGTTGGTGCCCACCGAGTGGCCCGAGGATCCGGATGTGGAAGTGTCCGCTTACTACCGCCCACACCGGGAGGTCGGGGGCGACTATTACGACCTGTTCCCTGTGGAGGGAGATCGCTTGATGTTTTGCATGGCGGATGTGAGTGGAAAAGGAGTTTCCGCTGCCTTTTTGATGTCCAACTTCCAGGCGAATTTGCGGGCCATCTTGCAAACGGAGTCGGAGGATTTGGAGCGCAGCATCCGGATGTTGAACGAGCGCGTCATGTCGAACGCTCGCGGTGAGAAGTACATCACGATGTTCGTGGCGTGTTACGACCGAAAAACGCGGAAGTTGACCTACATCAATTGTGGGCACAACCCGCCGCTGCTCATGGGGCCGGAGGGGACCGCGCAGCAGTTGGTCAACGGTTCGGTGGGGCTGGGCATGTTTTCGGAGATTCCCTCCGTAGACTTGGGCGAGGCCACCATCGCCCGCGACAGCGTGTTGGTGTGCTACACGGATGGGCTGGTGGAGCAAGAAAATGAGGAAGGCGTGCCCTTTGGCATGCAACGGATGGAGCGGCTCGTTCGCGAGCGTCGGGGCATGGACGTGACCCAAATCCAGGCCGCCCTGCTCGAATCGGTGGAATCCTTCCGCGGTGCCGAGCCCACCTTTGATGATACCGCGCTGATGTTAGCGCGGTTTCGGTGAGGGGATTTGGCGTTGCGCCTCCAAGTCCCACACGACGAGCAGCGCCAAGAACCCCCAAAACGGTGCGCTCGCCTTATCCGTGTCGAGGTAATTGTTCAAGACCCCGTGCACGAAATACGTGACCAAACCGAGGAACACCCCGACGGCCAAGCGCCGCGTCTCCGCGTCGGCGACCGTTCGGTAGAGGCGAAACCCCAAGTGCAGGACCCACCCGAACAACCCCACCACGAACAGCGCCCCGGGCACACCCTGTTCGGCGAGCGGTCCGAGGTACTCGCTGTGGGCGTTGCCGCCATCGGCGTTGTTGGTGCTGATGATGGTGCGGTGTTCCGATCGCTGAAAGGGCGCGTAAACGAACTGGTAAGTGCCCGGTCCCCAGCCGGTTACGGGGCGTTCTTGGAACAGCGCCAACGCGCAGCTCCAGCGGTTCAGTCGCTCCAAGTTGGAGGCGTCACTGGAAACGTTGGAGATGGATTCCACGTGTTCGGCCAAGTTGTCGGAACTGTCTTGGTCGTTGCGCTCGAGTTGGATGAGCAGGCTGTCCAGCACCAAGGTTGCAGCAAGCAAGGCCCCGATTCCAATGACGAGCAACGTCTTCAATCGAAACCCAAGCCGCATCAAGGCGAACAGCGCCGTCACCGCCGCCAACGACACCCACGCCGCGCGGGTGTACGACAGCACCATGCCCACCAAAAGAATGCCCAACAACCCCCCAATGGCCACCCGCCAGACCAATTCAAACCGTTTCGAAAGGACGAGCGCCAAGACCGGCGGAATGAACATGGCAAGCACGGCACCATAGGACGTGTGGTCCTTGAAGAACGGACTCATCACCCAGTGGCCCGCGTCCTTATCGAATCCGTAGCTCGCGTGCCGCACGAGCGTGTAGCCGATGACGATCGCCAGGGGGAAGGCGTAGAGCAGGATGGCTCGGTGGCGCGATTGGGGTTGGGCGAGGAAGATTTGGCCTGCGAAGAGGAAAAAGCCTGTGACGAACCAAAGCCGGGCCACGAAGAATTTCAGGGAAACCAACGGGTCCCAGCTCAACACCGCCGTGAAGGCGATCCAAATGAGCGAGGCCGCCACCCAGCGCGTGGTGGGGTGTGCCAGGAAGGGACGGGGAGGGGTTTGGCCCATCAGCCGCCGCGCCACCAACAGCGCCAGCGCGCCGGCCAACATCGGCTCCGTGGGCAAGTACAAGCCCACGCCCCCGACGTCCTCCAAGTTCAGGCTCAAGGGCACCGCCGCCACAAGCACCGCGAGGTACGCGTCGAGCCGAAAGATCGCAAGCCCCAGCACGGTGAGCGCCGCCGGCAACAACGCCACGTACCACGCGTCGACCCACCAAGCCGCCGACAGCACCGCCGCAAAGATCACGGACGAAGCCACGACCGCGCGGTCCGACTTCGCCCACGCCTTCATGCCGCGTTCGCCCGTTGAATGTTCTCCGCAGCGAGCAAGCCCAGCAATCCGAAGGCGCACGTCGCCACCACCGAAACCACCACGATGAGCCAGCGAATCGGCTTCGCCTTTTTATCCGCAGGGGCCGCGTAGTCGACCACGAAAGCCGAGGCGAGTTGCGTTTCTGCGTCCAACTTCATGAGTTCATAGCGCTTTTTCAACACCGCTTCCCGATCGTACGCCGCTTCAATGAGGCTGGTGAGCTTGGAGAATTCCGTTGCGTGCTTTGAGATCTCTGCCATTTGGGCCTTGATGAGTTCGGCGTTGCGGTAGTTGCCTTCGGCCATCGCCGTGGCGTACTGTTCGTTCAAGCCGCCAATTTGGGTTTCGAATTCGTACAAGCCTTTGCTGTGGAGGATGCTGATTTTGCCCTCCATTTCGGTGATTTCATCCTGCACTTGTTGGAACGATGCGGCGGCGTACTTGAGGGCCGCTCGGGCGCGGTCATTCCGCAGGTTGTTCGACACGGAATCGGCCAAAAAGGCAATGTCATTGGCCATGTCCGCTGCCACCTGAGGGTCGGTGTCCAGCACCGACACCTCGATCGACCCATAGCGCGTCAGGTTCGCGTCCACGTTGCTGCTGTATTCCTGCATCAACAAGGTGCGCGCACCGGGCGCTGAATGGTCGATGTCGTAGTGCTCCCAGAGGTCGTATTTTTCGATGATGCGGCTTCGGATCCGGTCGGAGTTCAGGATTTGCAGCAGCCGTTCCGCGTCCTCGGTTTCGCCGTATTCCAGCAAATCATTGCGCTTGACTTCTTCGTAAAACTGCTCGCCGATGGAGTGTTGCGGGGTGGCGAACAAGATGACCGACGAGCGGAATTGCTCTTCCATCAGCAGGGCCACGATCGAGGAGAGGATTGCCGAGGCCAAACCCAACACAACGAAAGCCTTGCGCTTCCGGTAAATGAAATGCAGCAAGTGCGATGAATCCAAGGCGGGGTCGTTCGTCATGGGAAGTCGTTCTGGGCGATTCGAGTTGCGGCCGCAAAGCTAAGGCAGCAGGCGGACCGGATGAACAACGCATGCAGGTCGCGCTTCGTATGTGGTCTATCTTCGCCGGCATGGCGCGAATCGCCCTCAATGCCCGACTCCTCATTCCCGGCCGGCTCGAAGGCATCGGTTGGTTCACGCACGCGCTGTACCAACGCATCGTGGCGGCGCACCCCGAGCACGAGTTCCTGCTCCTGTTCGACCGGGCGCCCGGAGCGGAGTTTCAATACGGAATGAACGCAACGAGCCGCCGATTGCTGCCCCCGGCGCGCAGGCCCTTCCTGGTGGACGCTTGGATGGACTTCGCTGTGCCGTGGGCGCTGAGGAGTTGGGGCGCCGACGCCTTCGTTTCCACGGACGGGTTCTTAAGCCGGAGGACGCGGGTGCCCCAGCTTTCGGTAATGCACGACCTGAACTTTGAGCACCATCCGGAGTGGTTGCCCGAACGCGACGCGCGCCATTATCGGGCGCGATTTCGCGAGTTCTCGGCCTTGGCGGCGCGCCTTGCAACGGTGAGCCGGTATTCCCAACAGGACATTCACGCCACGTATGGCGTGCCCCTCGATCGCATCGACGTGGTGCCCAACGCGCCCTCGGGTCATTTTCGGCCGTTGTCGGATGCGGAGCAACAAGGGGCCCGGAACCGGTGGAATTTGGGCAACCCCTACCATTGTTTCGTGGGCAGTTTGCATCCGCGCAAGAACATTCCGGGCTTGTTGCGGGCCCATGCGGCGTACCGCAAGGCGGGGGGAACGTCCGATTTGTTGGTCGTGGGGGCGCCCATGTGGGGCGAGTTGCCCGCGGAGTGGCGTGGCGTGGAGGGCGTGCAGTGGTTGGGGCGGCTCGGCGCGGAGTCGTTGGAGGAAGTGGTGGCGGGGGCGGATTCGCTGGTCTATCTGCCTTATTTTGAGGGGTTTGGGATTCCGCTCGTCGAGGCGATGGCCGCCGGGGTGCCGGTGGTCGCTTCGAACGCGACGTCCTTGCCCGAGGTGCTCGGAGGGGCCGAAGCGGGGCTGGTCGATGCCGATGATGCAGAGGCTGCGGCCCAAATCCTGATTCGCCTCGAAACCGACCGCGCGTTCCATGCCGATCGCCGTGCCGCCGGCCTCCTGCGCGCCCGGGATTTTTCATGGGACCGATCCGCCGAACGCTTCTGGGAGAGCATCGAACGGATCCTGCCATGAGTCGGTTGAAGCCGTACGAGGTGCGGGGGGCGCGAGAGGCGGGGTGCGATGAAGCGGGCCGGGGGTGCTTGGCGGGACCGGTGGTGGCCGGCGCGGTGGTGCTGGGGGATGGGTTGGCGCGGGTTTTGGTCCGAGAAGGGCTGTTGAATGACAGCAAGAAGCTGACGGCCCAACGGCGCAACCTTCTGCGTGCCCGCATCGAAGCCGAGGCGGAGGCCTGGTGCGTGGCCTTTGTGACTCCGGGAGAAATCGACGAAATCAACATCCTGCAAGCCTCGTTTCTCGCCATGCGAAGGGCGGTTAAGGGCCTGGGCCACCCACCCGATCGGCTCCTCATCGACGGCAATCGGTTCGTGAGCGAGCCGGGCTTTCCTCCACACGCGTGCCACATCAAAGGCGACGGACGTTTTGCGTCCATCGCGGCGGCCAGCATCCTCGCGAAGACGCACCGGGACGCGTTCATGCGCACGGCGGACGAGCAATTCCCAGGGTACCATTGGGGTCAAAATGCAGGCTACCCAACCGCCGCTCACCGATCAGCCATTCGGGAGTTGGGGGCCACTTCACTTCACCGCCAGTCCTTCCGATTGCTCCCTGAGCAGTTATCACTGTTCGACCGATAGTGGATATTCCGCGACATTCGCCGATGTTATCGTTTGGTTAATCCCTTGATAACGTGATTCGGGTTTGTTTTGTGGCGACAGAAAATTCCCTAATTTGCGGCTCATTTGAATAACCAAAACACCGCCCTATGAAGTTTTTAAATTGGATGTTCGGTGCGTTGTTCGTGGCTTCTGCTGCGATTTCGTCCGCGCAATGTGACCTGTTCATCTCCGAGTACGGGGAAGGTTCTAGCAGCAACAAGTGGATTGAACTCTACAATCCGACAAGCGGAGATCTGGATTTGAGTCAGTATCAAGTTCAATTGTTCTCCAATGGAAGCAGTTCTGCGAGCCAAACGTTGGCCTTGTCAGGCACATTGGCCGCTGGGGCGGTCTACACCATCACGAACTCCGGAGCTGTTGCGGAAGTGGCGGCGTTTTCGGATGTGACGTCTTCGGTGACCTTCTTCAATGGCGATGACGCGTTGGCATTGCTGGATGCAGCAGGCAACGTGCTCGACGTGTTCGGAGAAATCGGAGTCGATCCCGGTTCTTCGTGGGACGCGGCTGGCGTTTCTGGGGCAACGTCGAACCACACCATGGTTCGGCTTTCCTCCGTGACTCAAGGCAACACGGATTGGGTCGCCTCATTCGCCAACGAATGGGAAGTCTACGACTCGAATGACTTCTCCTTTCTCGGCGGGCACACCTTCACGGGGGTCTGCGGCGCAGCGGTGGAAGGTTGCACGAACGAAAATGCAACGAACTACAACCCGGATGCCAATGCAGAGGACGGTTCCTGCTTGTTCGACAACGCATGCAACGTCGACGGCATCGTGATTGAAGCCACGTCCATGCTGACGTTCGAGCCAGCGAACCTGAGCATTGAACCGGGCACGGTGGTGGTCTTCGAAAACATCGGAGGCACGCACAACGCCAACTTTGACATCAGCACCGTTTCGGGTGAATCCTTTGGCAACCCGGTAGCCTTCAGCTTCGACCCCGTGACCAGCGACGGCACGTCAGCTGCTTGCATCGGTTCGCACACATTCGATGTCCCAGGCGTTTACACCTACGATTGCTCCGTGGGCAGCCACGCCGCAAGCGGCATGGTGGGCACCATCACGGTAGGAACGGGCGGTTGCACCAACGCGGCTGCACCGAACTACAACCAAGCGGCCGATTACGATGACGGCTCTTGCCTCGAAGTGGTCAACACCCCCATTGCCACCATCCAAGAAGGCCAATTGACGGACGCTTACACCGGTCAAACCCTCGTTACGACGGGCATCGTCACAGGCGTCTACGGTTCGCTCGCCTCGGTCCAGGATGGTCAGGGCGCTTACTCCGGCATCTGGATGTTCGGTTCCAACGTCAACTTGACGGTGGGCGATGAGGTCGAAATCACGGCGGTGGTTGCAGAATACTTCGGCCTGACGCAATTGAACAGCCCGTCGGTGGTCATCCTGTCTCAAGGCAATGACTTGCCGGCCGCAGAAGCCCTGTCTACGTTGGCAATGGCTGACGAACAATGGGAAGGTGTTTTGGTGACCGTCACGGGTGACGTGGTGGATCCCGCGCTTGGCTTCGGCGAATGGTCGTTGAGTGATGGTTCAGGCGACGCCCGTGTGGACGATCGCGGCTACAATGCGTTGTTGACCGGTGCGGTCATCGCAGGTTCGACGTGGCAAGTGACGGGGCCTGTTGAATACAGCTTCAACAACTTCAAGCTCCAGCCCCGCACTGCGGACGATGCCTTGCTTTACGGCTGCACGAACCCCGCTGCCACGAACTACAACCCCGCCGCGGGCCTCCCGGACGGTACGTGCATCTTCACCGACCTCGAGTGCTCGCTCATCTTCTCAGAGTACAGCGAAGGCAGCTCCAACAACAAGTACCTCGAGATCTTCAATGCCACGGGCAATACGGTGTTCTTGAGCCAGTACACCATGGGCAATTGCTCCAACGGTTGCGACACGCCGGACGCCCCCTTCATTACGGACCAAGTGGATTTCTGGACATTTAACTTCCCAGCGGATGCCGCAATTCCGAGTGGGGGTACGTTCATCGTCGCGCACCCTTCGGCCTCTGCTGAGATCCTCGAAGTGGCCGACATGACGTACGGCTTCTTGTCGAATGGCGATGACACGTACTTGCTCGCGGAAATCACCGCTACTGACACCATCGTGGTGGACCAAATCGGCACCATCGGTCCGGATCCGGGCAGCGGCTGGGAAATCGCGGGCGTCACGAACGGCACGCAGAACCACACGTTGGTTCGCAAGCCGGGCGTTTCCAGCGGAAACGGTGGCGACTTCCTCGCTTCAGCAGGCACGAACGAGTTCGATTCGGAGTGGATTGTTTTGGACATCGATGACTTTTCAGACCTCGGCATGCACAGCATCGACGCCATCTGCGCGACCTCATTCGAAGGCTGTACGGATGAATTCGCAGTGAACTACGACCCGACCGCTACGGTGGACGACGGGTCATGCGTCTACATCCCGAACCTGACAATTCAGGAGATTCACCAAACGGCTGCGACTGGCCAAGTCATTACGACGGGCATCGTCACGGGCGTTTATCCTCCGCTTGGTGACGTCGCGGGCAACCCGAGCTTCGTCATTCAGAACGGCACTGGCGCGCAATCGGGAATCTGGGTCATCGGTGAAGGCGTGGCCATCGGCGATGAGGTCGAGGTGACTGGCGTGGTTGGAGATGTTTACGGTTTGGTCCAAATCCAAGGCGCAGTCGCGGAAGTTCTCACTTCGGGCAATGCCCTCCCCGCTGCAGAGTTGCTGACCACCGGTGCTGTTTCTGACCAGCAATGGGAGAGCGTCCTCGTTCGCGTGGAGGCCGAACTCACGGACGCGGTCGGCAGCTACGGGGAGTGGCAGTTGAACGACGGTTCGGGCATGATCCGCGCGAAGGACCACGCCTTCATCGCACAAGATGCGGTCATCAACGTGGGGGGAGTGGATTACGCGCTGCTCGAACAAGGCGCGAACTACCGCGTGACCGGCCCCAACTTCTTCTCTTACGGTTCGTACAAGATGATGATCCGCGACGCAGCCGATGTGGTGCGGTTGGGATGCACTGACCCGAGCTTCTTGAACTACGACGAATTGGCTCAGGAGGACGACGGCAACTGCTCGAGTGTAACGGGTTGCACCAACCCGGATGCGGACAACTACGATTCGGCTGCGGTGGCCGATGACGGCTCTTGCCTCATCTCCGGTTGTGGCGATGTGAACGCACTCAACTTCGATGAGTTGGTGAACAGCCCCACGAACGACGATTGCTACTACACCCTCCCGAACCTGATCATCAACGAAATCCATTACAACCCGTGTTCGGCGCAGGGTGGCGATTTCGATTACGAGTTCGTTGAGATCTACAACGCAGAAGACATGGCGGTCAGCCTCGCTGGTTTCGTGTTCTACAACACGTCAGGAGGCAACCCGGAATTGGCATACGAGTTCGCAGCGGACGACGTGCTCGCTGCCGGTGAGTACGCCATCTTGACGGTGAGCGAAGCCGGAGCAGCGAACTACGCTTACACGGGCGCACAGATCTTCCAAATGTTCACGGGCAACTTCGGCAACGGCGGAGAGGCGATCAGCTTGCAGGACAGCTACGGCAACATCATCGATGAGGTGGTCTACGCTTCCAGCGGGCAATGGCCGAGCACCACCGTGAGCATTTTGGGCAACACCCTCGTTCAAAGCCCCAACGGCGACTGCTCTACCTTGGAGTTGATTGCGACAAACTTGAACAACGACGACCCGGACAACTGGCAGGGCAGCTTCGTGGACAACGGCACCCCGGGTGCGGCGAACTCTTCGGCGTTCGGTTGCTCGGAGCCCACGGCCTGCAACTACTCGGCTACGGCGTACTTCGATGACGGCAGCTGCGATTACTCCTGCCACGGTTGCACCTACATGGATGCATCCAACTACGACATGAACGCCACGTTCGACAACGGCACGTGCACCTTCGACCTCGTCGATCCCTGCCCGGCTGACTTGAACGACGACGGGTTCGTATCGGCAGTCGACTTGCTCCAGTTCTTGGCGTCGTTCGGCATGGACTGCCCGGAGTAATCTCCGACGATTCAAGACTTTACAATTTGTTGATTTGGGAAGGGCGCCGCTGAGGGCGCCCTTCTTCTATTTTTGCCGCCCTACTTTTGCCGCTGCATGAGCGCTCTTCACTTCATATTGACCCTGTTGGGCGGCCTCGGCCTGTTCTTGTTCGGCATGCGCACGATGAGCGATGGCATCCGACGGGGGAGTGGAACGAACATGCGGACCTTGCTCGGGCGGTTGACCCGGAGCACGGGGCTTGGCGCGCTGACGGGAACGTTCGTGACGGTGGTGTTGCAATCGAGTTCCGCGGTGACGGTGACGCTGGTGAGTTTGGTGAACGCCGGTATGATCACCGTGCGGGAGTCCGTCGGGGTGTTGCTTGGGGCGAACATTGGAACGACCATCACGGCTTGGCTCGTGGTGCTGTCCTTGGGCGGCTTGTCCTTCGGTGAGTTGGCGCTTCCGTTGGTGGGCTTGGCGTTGCCCTTTTTCCTCATGGAGGGGACCAAATCCCGCAACATCGGCCAAATCGTCATCGGTTTTGCCCTACTCTTCATCGGTTTGGGCGTATTGCGTGAAGAATTCCAAGCCCTCGATGCCGCCCAGGTGATGGGCCAGTGGAACTTCAATTCGGTCGGCACCTTGGGCATGAACGTGTTCCTGCTCTTCTTCGGCGCGGTGCTGACGGCCCTCATCCAGTCGTCGAGTGCGGCCACCGCTTTGACCCTCGCCGCCGTGCTTTCCGGCGTCATGAGCTTGGAGAACGGTGCGGCCATGATCCTCGGAGAGAACATCGGGACCACGGTCACTGCGAACCTCGCTGCGGCGGTGGGCAACCGCGACGCGCGTCGAACGGCCCGCATTCACTTCATGTTCAATTTCATCGGCGCGTTTTGGGTCGTTTGGTGGTTGCCGGTGATCGTGGAGGGGTTGTCGTGGATGTGGTCGGGCGTGGCGGACGATTCGAATCACGATGGATTGGTTTTGGCCAGTTTCCACACCCTGTTCAATGTGACGAACGCCCTGCTGCTCAGCCTGATCACGGATCGCCTGGTGAAATGGAGCGATGCGCTCGTGCGCCACGGTGTGCAGGTCGACCCGGTCCAAGCCGAGCTCGATGCGGACTCGGTGCGCCAATTGCCTCCCGAAATTGCGATTGAGCGGGTGCAGCAGGAATTGCTTCGTTCGGCCCGTTTGGCAGCGCGCATGAACGGCTTGGTGCGCAAGATGCTGGCGCCGATTGACGAGTTGGAGCGCGACGACCTGTTGAGCCTCATCCTGCGTTCGGAGATTCGCCTCGACGAGGGCGAAGGGCGCATTGGTGATTCCCTGCATCACATTACGCAGCTCGAGCTCAGCGCAGAACTGAGCGAGCGCATCCAGTCGTGCATGAACGCGAACACCGACATCGAGCGCATCGGTGACGTCTACAAGTCGCTCGCTCGGAAGTTGGGACAACGCGAGGTGGCGTTCAGTTACTTCATTCCCAAGCAACGGGAGCGGCTGAATCGCATGTTCGATTTGGTCGAGGAGGCCAATGATTTGATGGTGCGATCACTCGATTCGCAGCAAGAAGTGAAGAGCGATGCGGTGGCGGAGGTGGAAGGTCGAATCAACGGATACCGCGACGTGTTGCGGGAGAAACACCTGAAGGACACGGACCGCGGACGGTATCCGCAAGCCAGCGGCTTGCTCTACCACGACGTGGTCACCTCCCTCGAAGAAATCGGGGACCGCGTGGCTCATGTGAGCAGCCAATTCGCGTCCGAGGACTGATTCAGGGTTTGACGAAGGCCGGCGTGATGACCTCCTCCGAGGCGTTCAACGCACGGTCCCAAATCATCAGCCGGAACCGCATCGTGTCGTATTCCGAGGCGAGGTGCCACGTGGGCATGTCGATTGCGATGGTGCCGTTGAGGGCGGGGTTGGCGCCACTCGGCGTGACGCGCGGAATGCGGTAATAGAACGGCACTTGCCCGGCCTCGGGGTTGAGCGGGATCCACGTCCATTCGCCGTCGCGCAGTTCCTCGTACTCGCAGTGCAGGTTTTGGTGATGCGGACACGTCGCACAAAAATTCGGGGCCAGGGTATCGCCTTGATCCAGCCCCAAATCCCCATCGCCGTCCGTGAACGCAATGACCAATTCGCGCCCGCCATCCGCTTGGGCGTCAAACGAAACGAAGGCGAGCGTCGGCTCATCCGGAAAGGCGGGCTCCGGCAAGCAGCCCACTGCCGCCGCTGCGAACGCCCCCAAGGCCATGGAAAAATGTCGTGCGCGCATGGTGATTCAAAGCTAACGCATTTGCACCTTCGCGTCTTCGAATGATGCACGCCACTCCCGTTCATTTAACGTCCTTTCGGTCGCGTTGGCAACCGACCCCCGCCGATTCGGAGGTTGCGTCGTTGCGCGCGGCCCTGGCGGATTGGTTGGAGACCGGAGCGGTGGAATGGCCGGCCGACTTGGAGGCGGCGTTGGAGGCGTGGCAGCGGGTGCACAACCCCGTGTACGCGGAGTGGCGGGCCGCTTGGCACGGGCGGTTCATGCCGGTGGAGGCGTTCAAGCACCGCCGGGTGGTGGCTGACGGGGTCGCACCGAAGGTCGCGTTCAGAAGTTCCGGCACCACGCCAGGAGCGCCCACGTCGGTGCACGCGTTGGACGATGTGGCGTGGTACGACGCGGTGGCTTTGGCGGGATTCGAGTGGTTTTACGGCAACATTCGCGATTGGGAGGTGCTCGCTTTGTTGCCGGGTTATTTGGAACGGGGGCATTCGTCGCTAGTGCACATGGTCGCGTCGTTCCGGCGGGCCACGGGGGCAGCGGACGTTGAGGCGGGCTTTTACCTGCGGGATTTGGCGGGTTTGCGGAAGGCGGTGGAGGAGGGGCTCGCTTCGGGCAAGCGGGTGCTGGTGATGGGCGTGACGTACGCGCTGTTGGACTGGGCCGATGATTTGGGCCAAACCCCCATCCGCGGAGACCTCTCCCGCCTCACCCTCATGGAAACCGGCGGCATGAAGGGCACCCGCGAGGAATGGACCCGCGAGGCCGTTCACGCCCACCTCCGCCACGCGACGGGCGTGCCGCACATCCACAGCGAATACGGCATGACGGAACTTCTCTCTCAAGCCTACGCCGTCGAAACCGGTCGCTTTCGGTGCCCACCTTGGCTGCGCGTGGTCATCGGGGATCCCGGTGATCCCGGCGCATGGCTCGGTACGGGGCGCCGAGGCCGCATCCACCTCGTGGACCTCGCTAACGTCCACAGCTGCTCCTTCCTTGCCACGGGCGACGTCGGTCGCGCCCACCCCGACGGCTCGTTCGAAGTCCTCGGTCGCTTCGACGCAGCGGAGGTCCGCGGGTGCAATTTGATGGTGCCCGCGTGAGGTTATCAACAACCAGCGCGCCGTTCGGGAAAATTCCTCAAATACGTAACATCAAATCTTTGGTCGTGCGGGGTGAAGGTGCCATCTTGCGCCCGCAATCTCAACCTCGGTTCGTACCATGGAGTTCGCCATCGCCCTCATCGGCTTTTCTCTTGCTGCATACGCGGTGGTTGGAAACGACTGCATCCAAACCTTGGGGACGTTCCTCTCGTCCAACAACCACCGCCCTTGGTGGCAGTTGTGGTTGTTCGCGGGGAGCATCATGGCCATCACCCTCATCATGGGGTACATGGGCCTCGGGAGTTACTTGGGAGGCGCCGCGGCGGATGACCTGACCTTCGGCAAGTTCACGAAGCTCTTCCCCGAGGGCAATCCCTTTCCGACGCTGTCTTGGTGGTACGTGTTGCCCCCGTTGGTGCTGCTCGCCATCACGCGCATCGGCATTCCCGTGAGCACGACGTTTTTGGTGCTCTCGTTCTTCAGCATCAAAAGCTTGCCGTCCATGTTGACGAAGAGCCTGGGCGGATATGGCGTGGCGTTCCTGTTTGCGCTGGTGATGTACTTGGTCCTTTCGAAGGTGACGGAATCGTACTTTTTGCGCAATCCGCTGGCGGAGGGGAAGGGACCGATGCGAAGCCGCCGGTTTTGGAGCATCTTGCAGTGGATCAGTACCGGGTTTTTATGGAGCCAGTGGTTGACCCAGGATTTGGTCAACATCATGGTGTACCTCGGTTCACCAACGGAGGTGGGGCCGGGGACGTTCGCGTTTGCGTTGGTGATGCTGTTGCTCTTGCTGGGCTTGATTTTCTACCAGCGGGGCGGGCGCATTCAGGACATTGTTTTGGCCAAAACCAACACCACTGACATCCGCTCCGCGACCTTCATCGACTTCTTTTACGCCCTGACCCTGCTGTTCTTCAAGTACGATTCGCTGGGGATTTGGGACGGGGGCATTCCGATGAGCACGACGTGGGTCTTCCTCGGCATGCTGGCCGGCCGCGAAGTGGCGATGCGGCTTCAGCTGAAGTTGAACGAAGGACGCCAAAACCTGGCCGTCATGGTGTTCATGGACCTCGGCAAGGCGACCATCGGGCTCGTCATCAGCATCTTCCTCGTGGTGCTGCTGTATTTCGCTGAGGGGAGGGACTTGACGCTGCTGTTCGGCTGATCACTCCACGTTCAGAAGGAAGTACTTCTTCTTACCGCGTTGCAGGAGCAACTGGCGGTCATTGAGCAAATCCTCGGTGCTGAACACGGTATCTTCCCCGACCTTCTCCTTGTTGACGCTGATGCTGTTCTCTTTCAGCGCACGACGCGCCTCTCCCTTGCTGGGCAGGAATCCTGACACGTCGGTGAGCAGGTCAATGACGCTGACTCCGGATTCGAGGGTGCTTCGCGAAACGCGGGCTTGGGGAACGCCGGAAAAGACGCTCAAGAATTCGGTTTCGGGCAGGGCGCGCAGGTGGTCGCGGGTGCTTTTGCCGAACAGGATTTCGGAGGCCGCCAGGGCGGTTTCGAGGTCTTCTGCACTGTGCACTCGGGTGGTGACATCGGCAGCCAGGGCCTTCTGCATGGCGCGAGCGCCAGGGTTTTCGGCGTGTTCGGCTTCGATGGCCTCGATCTCTTCGCGCGTTTTTAAGGTGAAGATGCGCAGGTATTTGGCCGCGTCTTCGTCCGCTGCGTTGATCCAGTACTGGTAGAATTGGTAGGCGGAGGTTCGCTGTTTATCGAGCCAAATGTTGCCGCCTTCGCTCTTCCCAAACTTTGACCCATCCGCCTTCTTGATCAACGGAGCCGTCACCGCAAAAGCCGAGCCACCGCCCATGCGCCGAATGAGCTCGGTGCCGGTGGTGATGTTGCCCCACTGGTCGCTGCCGCCCATCTGGACCAGGCATCGCTTCTCCTTCCAAAGGTGGTAAAAGTCATACCCCTGAACGAGCTGGTAAGAAAACTCGGTGAAGCTCATGCCCGATTCGAGCCGGTTCTTCACGCTGTCCTTCGCCATCATGTAGTTCACGGTGATGTGCTTGCCCACTTCGCGGATGAAGTCGAGGAAGTTCCATTCCTTGAACCAATCGTAGTTGTTGACGACCTCTGCGGCGTTGTCGCCCGTGAAGTCGAGGAACTTTTCGAGCTGGGCTTGTTGGCCTGCGAGGTTCGCTTGCAGCGTGTCCAAATCCAGCAACTGGCGCTCTGCGGTCTTCCCACTGGGGTCGCCCACCATGCCCGTTGCGCCGCCGACGAGCGCGATGGGTTTATGCCCTGCGCGTTGCCAATGTACCAGCAACATGACGGGCACGAGGTTGCCGATGTGAAGCGAATCGGCCGTGGGATCAAAGCCGACGTATCCGGCGGTGCTGCCTTGTTCGAGCTGTTCCTTCAGGCCGGGCATCATGTCGTGCAACATGCCCCGCCATTCCAATTCGCTGATGAAGTCCATGGGTTCGTTTTTCGGAGGCCAAAGATACGGCGGTCACAAGTAGGCGACAGCGCGCTCCAATTCCAACGAGCGCGAACCTTTCAACAAGACCGTGCGCCCTTCGTACCCCTCCTGTTCAAGCGCTTCCAGCATTCCCTGAGCGGTGCGGAACCCCCGGAGCCCCAACTCCTCGGCCACCGCTCCGAAGTGGTCCCCAACCAGCCAAACCTCCACGTCGAGCGACGCCGCAACTTGCGCAATGTCGCGGTGCGCGGACGTGGCGTGCTCCCCTAGTTCGCCCATGTCCCCCAGCACCGCGAGTGGCCGAGGATGTCCTCCCGCGGCAAAGGTCTTCAGCGCGAGTTCCATCGAGGACGGGTTGGCGTTGTAGGCGTCGAGTAGAATGCGGTTGCGCTCGGTTTGCGTCCATTGGGAACGGTTGTTCGTCGGTTGGTAGTCAGCCACCGCCTTCAGGCCGTCCGCCCAAGGCACTCCGCACGCGTTGCCGACCACGAGCGCAACCAGCGCATTCTCGACGTTGTGCGCCCCGTCCATCTGCATGGCGTACGGGCCCGTTGGAACGTCATGGAGTCCGTGCAGCAGGAAGGCGCTGCTGCCTTCGAGTCCATCGGGCAGGGTCGGGAGCAGCTCGGCGTGCGGAGGGTGGTTGGGCGTGCCAAACAGCGTTCGGTTTTGGCTTTCAGACACCTCCATCAAATTCGCCTTGCCCGCATTGACGAACACCCGGCTGTCCGGGCGATCCGATAGGAATTGGAACAACTCCCGCTTCCCGCGCTTCACCCCTTCAGGCCCACCGAACCCCTCCAAATGCGCCAATCCGATGTTCGTGATGAGCCCCCAATCGGGCTCAGCAATCTGGCACAGCGCCGCGATTTCGCCCACCGCATTCGCGCCCATTTCAACGATGGCAAAGTCCGCATCCATCGGCATGGACAGCAACGTCAGCGGCACCCCGATTTCATTGTTCAGGTTGCCCTTGGTGGCGACCGCATGAAACCGTTGATTCAGCACCTTCAGGAGCAGTTCCTTGGTCGTCGTTTTGCCATTCGATCCGGTCATGCCGATGACCCGCCCTTGAAACCTTCTCCGGTGTGCACGGGCCAAATCTTGCAACGCCTTCAACCCATCTTCCACCCAGGCCATTCCCGGTTTTCCCGCCAACTTTGGATCGTCCACCACCGCTCGAAACGCGCCGGATTCCAGCGCTCGCTCGGCATACTGGTTGCCGTCAAACCGCTCGCCCTTCAGCGCGAAGTACAGATTTCCGGGCTGAATCGTTCGCGTATCCGTGCTGATGCCGTGTCCCGAGTCGTACCAGCCGAGCAGTTCAGAAGGTGGGGTTGCTTCCATGGGAACAAAGAAAACGCCCCGTCTTCGATTGAAGCGGGGCGTTCTGAAACGTTTTGAGCGGTTGCCCGTTGATCACAGGCCTGCGGGGCTGCCGACCCGGTCCATGGCGCAGCGGAAACCGATGCTCGCTGAGGACTTGTTTTGGTCCAGGTAGCGCCGCGTTCCGGGGCTGATCCAGTAGATGCGGTCGTCCCATCCACCGCCTTTGTAAACCCGGGACTCGTTCGTGATGAGCGAAGTCTCGCCGTAGTTGTACATCCGGCTTTCGTCGTTGACGGCTGCTGCGGGTTGGGCGTAAAGCAGCGAGGACTCCACGTCGCCATCCCGGTAATCGATGTTGTCAGCAACGCGGTAGTTGTCGCGGTCGAGGTTTTCTTCGAGCGTTTCGTTGCGGTACCGCGTTTTTCCTGGCATAGCCAGGATGTTTTCCGAGAAGTAACGGCGCAAGTCTGCGGCAATCCACGCCTCGCTGCCCTCAATGAAGTCACGCAATGCGTCTTCCATCATCAAGTTGCCCTCTTCCACTCGCTTCACTTTGATTTCTTCTTGAGCGTTGTCGATGGCCGTGAGGACATTTTCGATCAGGTTGCGGTCCTCGTCGTTGAGGGTCGGTGCAGCGGCCTTTTGGTAGGCGATGATGTCCTCTTCAATTTGGTCCACATCGTACACCACGAAGTCGTAGCGATCGTAGACGTTTCCTTCCGCATCGAGCACCTTCGTCTCGTAAACGTTCCCCCGGAACGGGCGGAATTCAGCAGCGTCCATGTGGTTCAATGGGCGGTACACGTCCATGCACCATTCGCTGACGTTGCCGGCCATGTTGAACAATCCGTAATCGTTCGGTGCATAAGCCGTGACTGGTGCCGTGATGTCCGCGTTGTCGTTCAACGACGTTTGTCCATTCGCAGAGCGCCCTGCAACCCCCATGTAGTCACCGCGACCTCGTACGAAATTCGCGTTCATGTCACCCGTGTACCGCTTCGGAGCGCCGGGAATCTTATTCTGGCGCGTGTTGTCGTTCCGGGTGTAGTGGCCGTTCCACGGGTAGGTCCGGCGATCGCTGATAAGCTCTTCGTTGCTGTTTCCAATCAAGGCCAAAGCAGCGTATTCCCATTCCGCCTCGGTCGGCAGGCGGTAGTTCGGCAGCAAGATGCCGTCGGTGATTTGCGCACTCCGGGTTCCCGCTCCCATGGGGTTGTAGTCGATGAGGCTTCCGCGGTCACCTGCTTCGGGGATGTACTGCCCGCTGTAGTAGGTTTCCGTGGTGAAGTGTTCATCATCCACCTGGCCCATCGGGTTGTGTGCAATGATTCCTTCTCGCACCAAAATCTGTTCGTTCACTCGATCCGAGCGCCACTTGCAAAAATCGTTCGCCTGAACCCAAGACACGCCCACGACGGGGTATTCGTCGTAGGAAGGATGGCGCAAGTAATAGTTGACGTAGTTCTCGTTGTAACCGAGCTTTTCCCGCCACGCTGCGGTATCGGGCAATGCGCGTTCGACGATTTCAGGATAGGAATCTCCGTAAATCCGCTGCAACCAGTACATGTACTCCAACCAGAAACCATTCGTGACCTCCGTTTGGTCCATGTAGAAGGAGGATACGGTCACCCGACGCGGCACATTGTCCCATGAGAACATCAAGTCATCTTCGACCTGCCCCATGGTGAAGGTTCCGCCTTGGATGAACACCAAGCCAGGCCCTGTCTCCTGGTCAGGGGCATAGCTCTTCTCGAATCCTCCATTCGAGCTGTCGTTGTAGGCCCAACCCGTGGCACCCGAACGCTCTTTGACGCATCCAGAAAGGGTGAGCGCTCCAAGCGCCACCACGAAGGCCATCGTGCGAGAGGAATTCCAAATCATCTGTGAGGGGGTTTCCATTTCTTGCTTCAAATCTTGCTTACGCGTTCAACGTGCGATAGGTTACTCAATCCGCGTTTCGTTCAGAAAAGAACTAGAATGCGGGGCATTTTATTGCTCGGAACTTGGAACGCTTGTTCCTGCAATCGAACTGAATCGTCATGCTGATTTCGTGTGCACCACCCGTAGCAGGCGTCAGTTCAGACACCGTGATGTCATAGCTGTATCCGAAACGGATGACGTCCGATTCGATGCCCACTGTGGCGATGAAGGCGTCGCGGTAATCTGTGAACAGGATTCCGCGGTACCAGACTCCACCGACGAGCGGTCCCTTCTTTACGTAGACGCCCAGGTTCAACTGACGGAACTCGCCTTGTTGGCGGAGCAAGAAGTTCGGTGAAATCGTTGCTTCGACGCCTTTCACGGAACGTTGCAACGGCAGCACCGCGCCACCGTGCAAGGTGTATTTCATCGGAAGCCGGCTGGTGCCGATGACCAGCGATTCATTGGGTTCGTTCAGGTGGTGAACCGCCAAGCCGAAGTAGTATTTGTCACTGAATCCGAGCAACCCCGTACTGAAGTCCACCGCTTTCACCATCTCGCCCCGCGGAATGTCCTGCGTTTCATAGATGAAGCCACGCCGGGGGTCGATCATGTCACCAAACGTCAAGCGACTCCAATCCAACGCCTTCTGCATGTACGTTACCTGCAGCGCAGCTTTGATGGAAAACTTCCGCGTCACGGCCTGCTGGTAGCTGTAGATGCCGCTGGCCGTCGTTGTGGTCAGCGTGCCCTGTCCGGCTTGGTCGTTCACCACCAAGAAGCCAAGTCCACCTTGGATGGATTCCACGTGCTGATCGTAGGCTGCAGCCGTGGTGACGAAGTTGCCACTCATCGCGGGCCATTGGTTCCGGTAGGACATCGTCAAACGCGGACACCGCTCCGTTCCCGCGAATGCGGGATTCAAGTAAAGGGGGTTCGCGTAATATTGTGTGAACTCAGGGTCTTGCGCCCGCGCAGTGTCAGGCGCCACAAGGGCTGCTGACAGCAGGAACAATCCGCTGAGAACGGACAAGTTGACGGGAGTGAATCGTAGCTTCATCGCAGGTTTGACCAATGAATCCACAATAATAGAGAAAAAAGCGAGGCAACGCATGTTTTTCAAAGGAGTTTCAGGATGAGAGCGCTTCGGGTACACGATAATCCATGAACGCACGTTCATGCTGAGGTGTTGCATAGATGGAAAATGATGAACTTCGCGACATGGTGATATGGAAGGTACGATTCGCCCTGGTCTGGGGCCTGTTGGCGGTGTGGTCAGGAGCGCAGTCGGTTTGGGGCCAAACCCCGTCCGAGTTGCTCGCCGGCGCCGCCGAAATCCGATGGTCCCCCGACCTCCCATGGCTTCCGGAGGAGGGATTTGAACTGGACGGCGTTCCCTACGGAGTGTGGGAGTGGCCCACCGAGTCGGAGTGGGGAAGTGGTGTTCTGTTGACCGTCGATGCAGAATGGGTGCCCATCGAAGGGGTGCAGGCAGGGATGGTCAGCCGCTTGAGTGATTTGGCGCGCTCGGGACGCGGAGAGGAGGGCTGGCCCGGGGCTTCCTTCCGTTGGGTGCACGGGGCCATGCAATGGACGGCTCCCATGTTGCGCTACCACGAAGCAACCGGCAACGTCGAGCGGCTTGACCGCTTTGAAGTTCAGTGGGGGCAGCACCCCATGGGCGGTGAGGAGATGGCGGACCGCACGCGGGATTGGCCGGAGAATTCGGTGCTGGCTGAGGGGCAATTGTTTCGCGTGGACGTTCCGCGCGATGGGGTGTACAAGCTCGACGCCGCGTTTTGGGCGGCCATCGACGTCGATCCCGAGGAGGTGGCACCGGAGTCCGTGACCGTTTTTGGCAATGGGGGGCACGCCCTGCCCATGGCGAATGACGCGGAACGCCCGTTGGACCCGTCCACGGTGGCCTTGTGGTGGCAGGGAGATGAAGCAGCAGAGCATGTGGGGCAAGGGGAGTTTCTGTTTTGGGCAGATGGGCCCCACGCGATCACGTACGATGGCGAAACCGGACAATTCACGCACCAGCGGAACCCCTATTCCGACTCGGCGACCTTCTTCGTACGCATCGACGACGTGCCCGGACGTCCTGGAAGCCGAATGCTCATCGCGGGCGGCCTTCCTTCCGGTGTGGAGGTCGAGGACACCCTCACCACCACGCAGCACGTGGCGTTCCATGAGGAGGAGAAACACAGCCCCAATCGGTCGGGGCGCGAATGGTACGGGGAGGAGTTTGGAACCGTTTTGGAACGCACGTTCACGTTCCCGGTGCCCTTTGCTGAGCCGGAAGTGGGCCAAATCCGCATCGAGCTGATCGCCCGGTCCATGCAGGCCGCGAGCTCGTTCACCGTGAGCGCAGGCGCAGCGAGTTCTACGGCATTCCCCAACATCACCTCCACAGCGTCCACCTCTCCGGTGGCCACCTCGGCGGGCCTGACGCTCCAAGGGCAACTCGTAACGGGCAGTGGGAGCAACGCGCGCATCGACGTGAACGTGGCCTTCAATCCTGCCAACTCCGACGCACGGGGTTGGCTCGACTTCATCCGAATCGAGCAGGAGCGTGCGCTGCGTTTTTCGGGCAGCACCGAATTGTTTTTTGGGGCGGATCCGGGCACGGGATGGGTGCGCTACGAGTTGAGCAACGCCGCACTGCTGGAGTCCATTTGGGACGTGACCGATGGCACGCAGCCTGTCCGCGTTCCCTTTGAACTCGCGGGCGAGACGGCGGTTTTCCATGCAGAACGCGATGTGATGCGGCGATTCGTTGCCTTGCCTGGTTATGGCCATGCCGCGCCGGAAGTCCGTGGTCCCGTGGCCCATTCGAACCTCCATGCATGGGCGGGATTGGATGCCGTGCTGGTGACCCGACCGATTTACGCTGAGGCCGCGGCACGCTGGGCGGCCATGCGGGCCGATGAAGGGCTGGCGGTGGGCATCGTCGACCAGCAGACGGTCTTCAACGAATTCTCCAGCGGCCAGCCGGACCCCACGGCTCTGAAAATGCTGATGATGATGTTGTGGGACCGCGCAGAAGACGCAGGCGGCGGGCATCCTCGGTACTTGCAGTTGATGGGCGATGGGACGTTTGCGAATCGAGGCGGTTTGGCCTCTTCTCCTTACATCATCACCTACCAATCCGCCAATTCCCTCAGTCCGACCAGCAGTTACGTCAGCGATGATTACTTCGGTTTCATCGAGCCCCAGATGGGAGAAGGCATCGGGGATAAAATGGCCATCGGCATCGGACGCATTCCCTGTTCCAATGCCACCGAAGCGCTGGAATTCGTCGAAAAGCTCGAGCGGTATGCGGGACTGCTGGATGGGGCTGATGACGGGTGCGGTTTGGACGAGCATCAACCGGAGAAGGGCCCCTGGCGCAACCGCATCACCTTCGTGAGCGATGACATGGACGGCAGCGGTGGCCCCACGGAGTTGTCCCACATGATGAACAGCGAGGAGCATGCGAACACCTTGGCCGCTGAGCATCCGGAGTACGACGTGGACAAAATTTATTTCGACGCCTACCCCCAGTTGAGCACCCCAGGTGGAGAGCGCTACCCGGATGCCTCCGTGGCCATCGATCGGCGCGTGGGAGATGGGGCGCTCATCGTGAATTACATCGGTCACGGTGGGGAGCGGGGTTGGGCGCACGAGCGGGTGCTGACCTCATCCATGATCCGGGATTGGACCAATGGCAGCCGGATGCCGCTCTTCATGACGGCTACCTGCGAATTGGCACGTTTCGATGACCCGGAAGTGGAAAGTGCGGGGGAGTTGATGGTCATGAACCCGGATGGAGGAGCCATCGGAATGCTCACGACCACGCGCGTGGTCTTCAGCAGTTCGAACCAGCAGTTGAACCGGGCGTTTTATGACATCGCTTTGGAAAACGAAGCGGTGGCGGACTTGCGATTGGGCGACATCGCGCGGGTGACGAAAAATGACCCGCAAGTCAGCAACACCTCGAACAAACGGAACTTCACCTTGCTCGGCGACGCGGCCATGCAGTTGGCGTATCCGCAGCACCAGGTCATCCTTTCGGAGTTGCCGGATTCGGTTCGCGCATTGGAAGCGTTCTCGGGATTCGGCTTCGTGGCGGATGCGGCAGGGGATACGTTGCACGATTTCAATGGGGTCGTGACCGTTCGGGTGTTCGATAAGCGAAGCCAAATCAACACCCTGAACAACGACGGGGGGACGGGCCCCTTTGCCTTCACTGTTTTCCGCAACGTCATTCACCAAGGGCTCGCCACCGTGACGGACGGGGCCTTCTCGTTCGAGTTCGTGGTGCCGAGGGACATCGATTACGATTGGGGAACGGGGCGAGTGAGTTGTTATGCGCTGGATTTGACCAGCGGCGCGGATGCCCATGGTGTGTCCGAGGCGTGGCGCATCGGTGGGGTGAACGCGAACTTCGTTCCGGATTTGACCCCACCGCAGGTGGATGTCTACCTCAACGACACCCTGTTCGTGTCGGGCGGGATTGCGACTCCGGATCCCTTTTTGGTCGTTCGCGCCTTCGACGAGGGGGGCATCAACTCCGCGGGGTCAGGCATTGGTCACCAAATGAAAGCCGTCATCGATGGCGACTGGGCTGGGGCCATCTCACTCAACGATTTCTACACCTCCGACCTCGATACCTACCGTCGGGGGACCATCCGGTATCCGTTGGAAGGACTTTCAGCAGGGGAGCACACGATTGAAGTCATCCTTTGGGACGTCCAAAACAACCAAGGTCGCGGCTCGGTGTCCTTCACGGTGGTCGAGGGCGAGGACGTCGTGTTTGACGTGGTGAACGCCTACCCGAATCCCGCCACCAACGAGGTGTGGTTCGAGGTTGAGCACACGGCGGCGTGTGAGTCGGTGGGTTATCGGTTGGACGTATTCGATTTGGCGGGAAGGCGGGTGCATTCAGCAGCGTGGGAGGTGGAGTCGCCCGGGTTCCGCATCGCGCCCTTTCGCTGGGACTTGCGCGATGTCGACGGAAGCTCGGTGAAACCCGGGACCTACCTTTGCCGTATCTCGTTGGAAACAACTTCAGGTGAGGTCACACAACATTCCGAGCGCATTGTCGTTCTTCGTCCGTGATTTGAATCGTTACCTTTGCCCCCCGATAGCTTTGAACATGCGCACACGTATTTTGACTTTAGCCGCAACAGCCTTGCTTTCTGCAGGGTTTGGAGGGCATGGCGTTTGGGCCCAGTTGACCCCCGATGAAGGCTCGCAAATCGTGCAGTTGAACACCATCACCACGGCGGTGCCGTTTTTGATGATTGCTCCCGACTCGCGTTCGGGTGCACTGGGGGATGCGGGGGTTGCGCTTTCGGCGGATGGAAACAGCCTGCATTGGAACCCGGCGAAGATGTCGTTTTTGGAAAACGATTTTGAGTTCAGCCTGAGCTATGCGCCGTGGTTGCGCGCGCTGGTGGATGACATGAATTTGGCCTACCTGACGGGAGTGCGGAAGATCAACAAGCGGCAGGCTTGGGGCGGCGCCTTGCGGTACTTCTCTCTGGGCAACATCACGTTCACGGACGAAACGGGTACGACCATCCGCGATTTCCAGCCGGCAGAATTCAGCTTGGACGTGGGATTCTCCCAGGCGTTCACTTCGAAGTTCAGCGGGGGCATTTCGGGCCGCTTCATCAACTCGAACCTGACAGGGGGGACCAACGTGTTGGGGGCCAACTCCAAGCCGGGTCGCTCAGTGGCCGTAGATGTGGGCGTGTTTTACACGAATCCTTATGCAAAGTTGGGCAAGCGCGATGGCATGTTCAATTGGGGATTGACCGTAAGCAACATCGGGGCGAAGATGGGGTACACGGAAAGCGCGGAGCGGGACTTTTTGCCGATGAACCTGAAAACAGGTCTCGCCTACCAAACTTACATCGACCAGTACAACAGCCTGACCTTCACCGCAGACATCAACAAATTGCTCGTTCCGACTACGCCGATTTACGACCAAGAATCGGGCACGAGCATCGTCAGTGGCTACGATCCCAACGTCGGGGTGGCGACGGCCATCGTGCAGAGTTTTTACGATGCGCCCGGAGTGGTCAACGATGACGGCGTGGTGGAACCGGGGTCTATTTTCCGCGAGGAATTGCGCGAATACAACATAGGTGGAGGCATCGAATACGACTACAACAGCGTGTTTGCCTTCCGGACCGGTTTCTTCAATGAGCATTACTCGAAGGGAAATCGCCAATTCATCACCTTGGGGGCGGGAATCAAGTACACCGTGTTCACCGTGGATTTGAGCTACCTGATTTCCACGCGCCAGCAAAATCCGCTCGCGAATACGCTGCGGTTCACCTTGCGGTTGCAGTTCTCGGAACTCGCAGGGGGCGATAACGAATGATGCGCATCGGATACGGATACGACGTCCACCAGCTGAAGGAGGGCGAGGAGCTCTGGCTAGGGGGCATTCGGGTGCCGCATGAAAAAGGTGCGGTCGGGCACAGCGACGCCGATGTGGTGTTGCATGTGATTTGCGATGCGCTGCTTGGCGCTTTGGCCTTGCGCGACATTGGCTTCCATTTTCCGGACACGGACCCCGCCTACAAAGGCATTGACAGCAAAAAGTTGTTGGTGGACACGTATCGACTCATCACAGATGCCGGTTGGGAGTTGGGCAACGTGGATTGCACGTTGTGTTTGCAACGTCCCAAGGTATTGCCGTACATCGAAGAAATGCGCGCCTGCATCGCGGGCGTGATGGGCGTCGACGTCGGTCAGGTGAGTGTAAAGGCCACGACGACGGAGAAACTCGGGTTCGTAGGAACCGAAGAAGGGGTGTCCGCCCACGCGGTCGTGCTTTTGCAGCGCGTCGCCTGAGGTCAGTCGCTCGCGCCGGTGCCCTCGAAGTGGTCGGGTTGTTGGGCCAAATCGAAGTGCACCTTGATCACGGCCGTATCGCGCAACAAGTCGACCTTGCCGATTTCGATGCGATCGATGTTCACGCCCGTGCGTTCCTCCAAATCAGCGAGCAATTCCGCTCGCCGCCCTGCGTGAATCAGGTCCACCCGATCGTACACCACGATTTTCGTGGCCATGTGCCGAATCGTCCAGACACGTTCCAAGATCCACGTCAGCAACCACATCGCCGCATTCGCTGAAGCAATGGCCGCCCAAGCCACCGTGCCCGGGGCCAGCGCATTGAGCACGGCAAGCGCGATGACGATGAACAGGTACGTCATTTCCCGAATGGGGATGGCGTCCGTGCGGTAGCGGATGATGCCGAAAATCGCGAACAGCCCGAGCGCGAAGGCCAAATCCAATTCCACCCCCACCAACATTTGGCACAACGTAAACACCGCCGCGCTCACCGTCAAAAACGTGAACACGAACTCCCGCCGCTGCGAAGCTTGGTGGTAAATGAACAGCACCAACACCACCGCGGACAAGAGGTTCGCGCCAAACAGCATCAAAAAGTCCATCAAAGGTTCCCAATTCATGGCAGGAAAGTTCGTTCAAGTTCTCGGATGACCGGGCGGTACGTCCGCACGGATTGTTCGGGCCGCGTCAGCGCGGTTCCGACGATGTATTTCGACACGCGCGTTGTGCGTCCGAGTGGCGGATGCGCCCCGCGGAAGGGGTCGAGGGCGTTGAACAACGGGCTCCGGCGGTCAATGCGCTGCTGCTTCATTTCGATGATGGCACAACCCGGCAAGTTCGCTTCGAAGCCATCGGCCGATCGGAAGGTCAGCCCGGTGTCGACCGTAAAGCGTTCCGCCCGTTCCGGGGCGACCAACGTAAACCGCTCGAAGGCACTCGACATCACCGGCACGGACGCTGCAGCGAACGGAAACGCCTCCGCAAGTGCGGCGCGCTCTTCAGCGGTGAGCGGCGCGTCCCAATCCGCTCCCCCCGCCCGCTCCCAGCGCTGCTTTATGGTGCGCCCGTGCACGGTTTTGTGCTTGACCTCCAAGAACGTGCGACCGTTCGACCGGTAGCGGCGGATGCGCGCCTTGTAACGGTCCTTTCGGCCACGCGTATGGGCTTGGAAACAGCGCAAATCCGGCGTGTCGAGGAAGCTGTTGTCGTACGTCGTTTGGCGCACCCCGTTTACGGCCAAAACCCGATGCTCCCCCGCCTTCAGCACAGCCGAAATCAGCTCCGGCAGCCACGCTTCCCGAACAACGAACTTCGAGTCAAGGCGGCTGAGGAGCGCGGCATCCTGGATTTCGTCCAGTCCGATGCCCGGCGCGGCGGAGAGAAGGTCTTGCAGGTCCAACGCAGCGAAGATATGGACAACGTGCCTCAATTCACGCGCTACGGGTGTTCGTGTCGCCTGGACACGAACGGCGGTTGAAGGGGGTTTTTGGTTTGAACCATTCGGCACTCTCGTGGGTTCTGAACCTATATTTGCACGACAGAATCGTACAACCATGGCCACTACCACCCGCGCTCGGAGCACGAAAGCCGCCGCTGGCAAGGCGAAGAGCTCCCCTAAATCAGCAACCCCTCCACATTCCAAGGAGGTTTACGAACGCTGGTTTCGCGACATGTATTTGATGCGCAAGTTCGAAGAGCGTTGCGGTCAACTCTACATCCAACAAAAATTCGGTGGCTTCTGCCACTTGTACATTGGACAAGAAGCCATTCTGGCGGGCATGACAGAAGCCATGCGCCCCACCGATCGCTTCATCACGGCTTACCGCGACCACGCGCACCCCATCGCCCTGGGTACCGACCCGCGAAAGGTGATGGCGGAGCTCTACGGCAAGCGCACGGGCACGTCGAAAGGCAAGGGCGGTTCGATGCACATGTTCGATAAGGAACGCAACCTCTTCGGAGGCCACGGCATCGTAGGAGGCCAAATCGGTCTCGGTGCCGGCATCGCCTTCGCCGACAAGTACCGCAAAGAGGACCACGTCACCCTGACGTTCTTCGGCGACGGCGCCGCCCGCCAAGGCATCCTCCACGAAACCTTCAACATGGCGATGACCTGGAAGCTCCCGGTCATTTTCATCGTCGAAAACAACCAGTACGCGATGGGCACGTCCGTCGAGCGCACCTCGAATGTGACGGACCTCCGCAAGCTCGGCGCCAGCTATGAAATGCCGGCGGCTGCGGTGGACGGCATGAGCCCGGAGGCGGTCTACGAGGCCCTGTCGGAAGCCGCTGCGCATTGCCGCGCCGGCAACGGACCGTACCTCTTGGACATCCAAACTTACCGTTACAAAGGGCACTCCATGTCGGATCCCCAGAAGTACCGTACGAAGGACGAAGTCAACGAGTACTTGGAAAAGGACCCCATTTTGCACGTTCGCAACGTCTTGTTGGAGCAAGGCTGGGCCACCGAAGACGAGTTGAAGGCAGTCGAAAAGGAGGTGAAGGCCCTCGTTGAGGAGTCCATCGTTTACGCAGAAGAGAGCCCGTTGCCGGATGCATCCGAGCTGTACGAGGACGTCTATTCCGACCCGTATCCGTTCGTCAAGGATTGATGCGCGGTATCCTGAACCCAACTGAACCCACTACACTGAGCCATGGCTGAAATCATTCGGATGCCCAAGTTGAGCGACACGATGACCGAAGGGGTCGTCGCGGCTTGGCACAAGAACATCGGTGACGCTGTTGAGAGCGGAGAATTGCTCGCGGAAATCGAAACCGATAAGGCGACGATGGAATTTGAATCGTTCAACGACGGGGTGTTGTTGCACATTGGCGTACCGGAAGGCGGTTCCGCGCCAGTGGACAGCGTGTTGGCCATCGTTGGCGAAGCTGGCGAGGACTTCCAAGCGCTGTTGGATGGCGAAGCATCGGCTGCCCCCGCTCCTGTTGCCGAAGAAGCGGCTCCGGCCCCGGCTCCGGTGGCTGCGGCTCCTGCGGCTGCGCCGGTTGCAGTGGTTCCTGCTCCGGTGGCGGCCCCCGTGGCGGCTCCGGCTCCGGCCCCTGCGGTCAACGGGCGGGTCAAGGCATCCCCATTGGCGAAGCGCTTGGCCGAGGAACGCGGCATTCCGTTGGGCGTGGTCCCGGGAAGCGGAGACGCGGGGCGCATTGTGAAGCGCGACATCGAGGCGTTCGTTCCGGTGGCTGCTCCGGCTGCGGCTTTGGCCGGTCAAGAGCGCTACACGGAAGTGGCCGTTTCCCAAATGCGGAAAACGATTGCCCGCCGCCTCGCAGAAAGCAAATTCAGCGCCCCCCATTTCTACCTGTCCATTTCCATCGACATGGACGCAGCGATGGAGGCTCGCAAGCAAATCAATGCCCTTCCCGACACGAAGGTCAGCTTCAACGACATGGTGGTGAAGGCTTCCGCCCTGGCGCTCAAGCAGCACCCCGCGGTGAACAGCTCGTGGCTTGGCGATCGCATTCGGTACAACGAACACGTGCACATCGGGGTCGCGGTGGCCGTTGAGGACGGATTGCTCGTGCCGGTGGTGCGCCATACGGATACGCTGCCGCTGACCGCCATCGGAGCGCAGGTGAAGGAATTCGCTGGCAAGGCACGCGATAAGAAACTGCAGCCGAGCGATTGGGAAGGCAACACCTTCACCATTTCGAATTTGGGCATGTTCGGCATTGAGGAATTCACGGCCATCATCAACCCGCCGGATGCGTGCATATTGGCAGTGGGTGGCATCCAGCAGGTCCCGGTCGTCAAGAACGGAGCCGTGGTGCCGGGCAACGTCATGAAGGTCACCTTGAGCTGCGACCATCGCGTGGTCGATGGGGCGACGGGCGCCGCCTTCTTGAACACGTTGAAAACGTACTTGGAACATCCCGTGACGATGCTCGCTTGAGCGCGCTCACGTCTTGAACATTGATACAGCCGTCCCTGAATGGGGGCGGCTGTGTTGCTTTGAAACGCCCACTGCGCGACCTTGCAGCAGCGATGCCCTCGATCCAACTCGACACCCCGATTGAATTCGTAAAAGGCGTGGGGCCCCAACGCGCTGAATTCCTGCGCGTTGAACTCGGCATCCACACCGCGGGCGACCTGTTGGAGCACATTCCGTTTCGGTACGAGGACCGGTCGCAGTTCGTCGAAGTGGCGGCCATTCAATCCGATGCCACGTCCATCCAGCTGCAAGGCGTCATCACGCAGGTGAACGAGGTGCCCACGAAGCGGGGCAAGCGCATCGTTGCGCAGTTCGAAGACGCAACGGGGCGCTTGGAACTCGTTTGGTTCAAGGGTGGCCGGTGGGTTGTTGCGCAGTTGCCGGTTCATCAGCAGGTGGTTGTTTTCGGCAAGCCCGCGAAATTTGGAGGCAGGTGGAACATCGCGCACCCGGAAGTGGAGCGCCTGGAAGCGTTTCGGGGACGGCAGGGGCTCGGCCTGCAGCCGGTTTACTCCTCGACCGAGAAGCTGTCGAACCGCGGGCTGTCTTCTGCCGGCATCGCGCGGCTCATCCGCACGGTGTTGGGCCAAAACGAATTCACCATCCCGGAAACCCTGCCCGCTGAACTCCTCGCCGAGCTCCGCATGCCCTCCCGGGACGAAGCGTTTCGAAGCGTTCATTCCCCGCCCGACCCCGTCACCGCCGACCGCGCCCGCAACCGCCTGAAATTTGAGGAACTGCTTTACCTCCAGCTGCTGCTGGTCCGCAAGAAGCAACTTGCGACCACCGATCAACCCGGTGTGCGCTTCGGAGCCGTCGGCGATCGGTTCAACACGTTCTACGCGAACCACCTCCCGTTCGAGCTCACCGGCGCCCAAAAGCGCGTGATGCGCGAAATCCGCGCCGACACCAACACGGGTTGGCACATGAATCGCCTGCTCCAAGGCGACGTGGGGTCGGGAAAAACGGTGGTGTCCCTCCTGACGGCCCTGCTCGCCATCGACAACGGTTACCAAGCCTGCGTCATGGCCCCTACTGAAATCCTCGCGAACCAGCATTTCGTCGGGTTCAAGGACTTGCTCGCCGAGCTGGACGTGCGCGTCGAGCTGCTCACCGGATCGGTGAAAAAGGCGGATCGCGTGCCGATTTTGGAGGGCTTGGCGAGTGGTGAGGTGCACATCCTCGTCGGCACCCATGCCCTCATTGAGCCCGGGGTGAAGTTCAGGGCGTTGGGATTGGCCGTCATCGATGAGCAGCACCGGTTTGGCGTGCAGCAGCGGGCGAAGCTTTGGGCCAAATCCAATCCGCCCCCCCACGTCCTCGTCATGACGGCCACGCCCATCCCGCGCACCCTCGCGATGACGGCTTACGGCGACCTCGACGTCAGCATCATCGACGAATTGCCGCCCGGCCGCAAGCCCATTCGCACCGTTCACCGAACGGACGGCGCGCGCCTCCGCGTCCTGCAATTCGTCGAGGAAGAAATCGCGCGCGGCCGCCAAGTTTACGTCGTCTTCCCGCTCATCGAAGAAAGCGCGACCCTCGACCACAAGGACCTCATGGACGGCTACGAGAGCCTCTCGCGCCGCTTCCCGCTCCCGACGTACCGCATCAGCATCGTGCACGGCCGCATGCCCGCCGAGGACAAGGACCTCGAAATGAAGCGGTTCGCAAACGGCGAAGCGCACATCCTCGTGGCAACCACGGTCATTGAGGTCGGCGTGAACGTCCCCAATGCTTCCGTGATGATCATTGAATCCGCCGAGCGCTTCGGCCTTTCCCAACTGCACCAACTGCGGGGCCGCGTGGGGCGTGGCGCCGAGCAGAGTTACTGCATCTTGATGACGAAGGACGAGCTCGGGAAAGAGGCGGCGCTGCGGATGGAGACGATGTGCCGAACGAATGACGGGTTTGAGATCGCGGAGGTGGATTTGGAATTGCGGGGGCCGGGCGATTTGATGGGGACGCAACAGTCTGGGGTACCGGATTTGAAGATGGCGGATTTGATGCGGGACCGGGAGGTGTTGAGCGCCGCGCGCTACATCGCTTCGCGGGTGTTGGAGGAGGATCCGGAGCTGGCGAAGCCGGAGCATGCTATCCTCAATCGGGAGTTGAAACGTGTGGCGGCGGGGCGGCCGGATTGGAGCCGGATTTCCTGAACTTCGGGGCATGAATGCGGAATGGAAAGGTTGGGCGTTGGGGGCGGTGGTCGCTGTGGTGTCGGCGGTGGCTGCGTTTTTGGCGGTGCCGGGGGGTGAGGTTGGGGGAGACCCGTTGGATTTGGCGGGGGTGGGGTGGGAGCGGTGGACGCTTTGGGATGG